>WBZP01007468.1_pt1 | contig 10543 bp, 6 predicted proteins | sample 5204301 | NCBI WGS metagenome assembly WBZP01 (sample SAMN12412401, study PRJNA552823) | activated sludge metagenome | isolation source: activated sludge from nitrification reactor of wastewater treatment plant... | place: USA: Pennsylvania | collected 2017 | reverse complement strand
GATTCGCATGTGACCGCGGGGGTGAGCAGCACGCCGAAGATCAGGTTGAGGTGCAGCATGTACAGCAGCAGGCTCTCCTGGCTGGCGGCCACCACCGGGTTCGGCCCGGGCAGGCGCGGCCGCAGCTTTTCCAGGAAGCCGAGCAGGGCCCCGCCCATGAGCAGGTAGCCCAGGCGGTCGGCGACGCTGGGCAGGGTGGTGTTGTGGATCGACAGCAGTTCGTTCCAGGTCCAGGCGCCCCAGGGGCCGTGCAGGCGCCAGACGCCGCCGGGGCTCTGCACCCAGCTTCCCTGCCACAGCCAGGCCTTCTTGAAACTGGACCCGAAGGCCCACAGGCCGAGCCCCAGCAGCAGCAGCCCCAGCAGCCAACGCCCCTCGCTCAGCCGTGCCTGGCCCTCGGCGTCGGCCTCGACCCGCCCCCAGCGGTACAGGCCGCCCAGGAAGGCGCCGAAGGCCGGGAAGGCGATCCAGGGGAACAGCGGGAACAGGGCCTGGACGCCGCGGTCGGGGTTGCCGTTGAGCAGGCCGCGGACCGGCAGCCACAGACCGTCGCCGACGCCCTGCCCCCAGATGTAGGGGGAGACGATCGGGATCCAGATCGCCAGTCCCAGGGCCACCCAGGTGTAGATCCGGGGGTTGCGGATGATCCGCGCCAGCGCCTGCAGGATCAGCAGGCTGAAGACGATGCACTGGAGCACGTCGATCTTGAACAGCTCGCGCAGCTTCTGCGGGGTCGCCAGCACGGTCCATTCGGCCAGGGTGAAGCCGGGCGCGTGCAGGGCGTAGGCGCAGAGCAGGATGAACCCAAGCCGCCGCGCGGTGTCGGGCCAGAAGGGGCGGAGCGAGCCGTCGCTGCGGAAGGTGCTGAGGGTGAGGCTGAACCCGGCCGCCAGGGTGAAGCTGGGCGCCACCAGGCCGTTCAGGTAGTTCAGCCATTCCGGGCGCAGCGCCGGCTGCAGCCAGACGTTCACGCAGTGCACCTCGATCATCACGATCACCGCCCAGCCGCGCAGCTGGTCGATCCAGTCGCAGCGTCTCGAGGGCGAACGATCGGCCCAGAAGTCCTTGAACATCCGCTTCTCCTGCGCTCCCGGCCGGGGCTACTCGGCCTTGTCCAGTTCCTGGCGCATGACGCTGTGCTTCATGCCGTAGAAGAAGTAGATCGCCAGGCCGAGGGCCAGCCAGCCGCCCAGCCGCCACCAGTTGCCCACCGGCAGGGAGAACATCAGCAGCAGGCAGGTGAGCATGCCCATCACCGGCACGAAGGGCACCCAGGGGCAGCGGAACGGCCGTTCGGCCTCGGGGTGCTTCTTGCGCATGATCAGCACCGCGGCGCAGACGATCACGAAGGCCAGCAGGGTGCCGATGTTGGTGAGGTGCAGCAGGAAGTCGATGGGGGCGAGCCCGGACAGCACCATGACGAACAGGCCGATCAGGATGGTCGACTTCCAGGGCGTGCGGAACTTGGGGTGGACATCGCCGAAGAAGCCCTTGGGCACCAGGCCGTCCCGGGCCATGGCCAGGAACACCCGCGGCCCGCTGAGCATCATCACCAGCAGCACCGAGGTGATGCCGGCGACCCCGGCGGTGGCGATCAGGCCCTCGGCCCAGCCGATGCCCTTCTGCTTGAACGCGATGGAGACCGGCGCGTTGATGTCGAGCTCGTTGAACTTGACCATGCCGGTGAGCACCGCCACCACGGCGATGTAGAGGACGGTGCAGAGCACCAGCGAGGCAATGATGCCGATGGGCACGTCGCGCTGCGGGTTCTTGGCCTCCTCGGTGTGGGTTGAGACCGAGTCGAAGCCGATGTAGGCGAAGAAGATGATCGCCGCGCCGGCGAGCATGCCCACCGGGTTGCCGCCGGCGTCCACCTGGCCGGCGACGTGGTGGCCGAAGAAGGAGATCCCCGACCAGCCGAAGGGGGCGAAGGGGTGCCAGTTGGTCTTGGTGATGAAGAAGGCGCCCACGCCGATCACGAACAGGACCGCGGCCAGCTTGATGACGACCATGGTGGCGTTGAAGTTGGCGCTTTCGTGGATGCCCTTGACCAGGACCAGGGTGACCAGCCCGACGATGATGATCGCTGGCAGGTTGATCATCGAGCCGGTGCTCACGAAATGCCCGGTGGCCCCGTCCCACTTCCAGGGGCTTTCGGCCAGCAGCTTGGGCAGGTGGACCCCCAGTTTTCCGAGCACGTTCTGGAAGTAGCCCGACCAGCCGGTGGCGACGGTGGCGCTGCCGACCGCGTACTCGAGCACCAGGTCCCAGCCGATGATCCAGGCGAACAGCTCGCCCAGGGTGGCGTAGGCGTAGGTGAAGGCCGAGCCCGCCACCGGCACCATCGAGGCGAACTCGGCGTAGCAGAGGGCGGCGAAGATGCAGGTGATGCCCGCCACCACGTAGCTGAGCATCAGCGAGGGGCCGGCCACGTTGTGGGCGGCGGCGCCGGTGGCGACGAAGATGCCCGCGCCGATCACCGCCCCGACCCCGAGCGCGGTCAGCTGCACCGGTCCCAGGATCCGCCGCAGGCGGTTGTCGTCCTTCATCTCCTGGTACAGCATCGCGAGGGGTTTGCGGGCGAACAGCTGGTTCGGTCTGCGCGACATTCGGCTCTCCGGGACCCGGGGCGGGTCGGTGCGGTGACAGGGCTTCTCAAACGGGCCAAGGGCTTCCAGGGATCTTACCCGGAGTCGGCCGGGCCAGGCGCCCCGGGTCCGGAACGGCCGCCGGGACGTGCGCCGCCCGCGGGCTGTCACAATCACCCCGCCGAAGCCACAGGACCCGAATGCACCCCTTCCCGACCTTCCGCTACCATCCGGACCCGATCGCAAGCGGCAGCATCCTGGTCTCCTCCAACGTGTGTGGATGCTGCGGGCTGGCCCGCGGCTATGCCTATGCCGGCCCGGTCTACGGCGAGGCGGGCTGTCCGGAGGCCCTTTGTCCCTGGTGCATCGCCGACGGCTCGGCACACGCTCAGTCCGGCGTCACCTTCGTGGATTCCGAGGCGCTGGACGGAGAAGCGACCGAAACCGAGCGGGCCACCCTTGTCACCCGGACGCCGGGCTTCTGCGCCTGGCAGGGCGGGCGCTGGCTGAGCTGCTGCGGTGGCCCTGCGGCATTCCTGGCTCCCGTCGGCCACGCGGAAATCCGATCCGCCTTCCCGCGGCTGGAGGCTGCGCTGATGGGTTGCATCGTGCATGGGCATGGCGTGGCGGGGGGTGCGGCGATCCGCATGCTGGAGTCGCTGCGGCGGGACCAGCCGCCCACCGCCTACCTGTTCAGGTGCCTGACCTGCGAATCCATGCCGGTGTACATCGATGCGCTCTAGCCTCGGCCTTTTCGCCTGGTGCACCCTGCCCGTCCTCGGGAGTCCCCCCATGTCCCTGCCACCCGTGCCGGTCGAGGTCCACTTCCTGCTCACCGCTGCGGATGGAACGCCGCTGGCCCACGAACCGGTGCGGCTGGTGCTGGGCTCAGCGCCAGGCTGGCAGGACGCCCAGGCGGGGACCCGGTTCAACACCGACGCCCGCGGCGAACACCACTTCACGGCCACGGTTGTCCTGGAGTCCCGGCAGCGCAGACTGACCACCAACTTCACCACCCAGTTGCTGTCCAGGGCGCAGGAAACGCAGCATCTCGCGGTGGCCGTGGAACTCCCCTACCTGGGGCGTCCCTGGTTGTACCAGGCGGCGGTGGACCACTTCGCCAACGGCACCTGTTCGCAAATGGACGCCCTGCGCGTTTTCGGTAGGGACCCTCAGGGCCGGTTCACGGTGGCCGCGGCGATGAAGGATGGTGCCTGGCTGCTGCCCGGGGTCGCCGGAGCGCTGCGCCCGCCCGGCCACGAGGTGACCCGCTTCGCCCTCGAACCGTCCACCTCTGGACCAGCCTGGACGGTGCTCCTCACCTTCAAGCGGCACCCGGAACCGCAGCTGCGCTGACCCTGCCGTCGGGTTTTCATGCCCGAAAGGTCTTGATTATCAAGGAGTTCCTGACGCGAATCCGGTTCCGGCGGGGGCTCCGGGTCGTGGTAGCCTCTCGCCCAATCCAGGTCCGTTCCGGATCCGGGCGGGCCGCATCGCGGGCCATGGGGGCGGAGGGCATGGAAGAGCGGCAGGGCCCAGCCGAGGATCCGCAGCCGTCCCGGCAGGAGACGGTTTCCGGTGCGTTCCCGGCGGGGCCGACCCTGGGCGTCAGCCGGCCGGCGCTGGACCGGGTTCCGGGCTTCCCGGTGCGCGACTGGGACCGCTACGAGCCCCTGGGGTTCCTGGGCGCGGGCGGCATGGGCATGGTGTTCCTGGCCCAGGACCGCCGCCTCGGCCGCAAGGTCGCGCTCAAGTTCGTCCGCATCGAGAACGACCGCCACCTGCAGCGCTTCATGGTCGAGGCCCGGGCGCAGGCGCAGGTGGACCACGCCAACGTCTGCAAGGTCTTCGAGGTCGGCGAGGTCGAGGGCCGGGTCTTCATCGCCATGCAGCACATCGACGGCGCCTCCCTGGACGTGGCCGCCGCCGGCCTGTCGCTGGAGCAGAAGGCCATCGTCCTGCGGGATGCCGCGCTCGGCGTGCAGGCGGCGCACCGGGTCGGAATCATCCACCGCGACCTGAAGCCCTCCAACATCATGGTGCAGCGGACGGAGGAGGGGCCGCTGCGGACCTATGTCATGGATTTCGGCCTGGCCCGGGAATGGGAGCAAGACGTCACCGAGACCGGTTCGGTGCTGGGGACGCCGGCCTTCATGTCACCGGAGCAGGCCCGCGGGGAGGTGCACCAGCTCGACCGCCGCACCGACATCTACAGCCTCGGGGCGGCCCTCTACCAGGTGGCCACCGGCCGCCTGCCGGTCACCGGCGCCAACCCCCTGGAGATCCTCAGCGCCATTGGTTCCGCGGACATCCAGCCGCCGCGGGCGGTGGCCGCGGACATCCCCCGTGACCTCGAGGCCATCACCCTCAAGTGCCTGGAGAAGGACCGCTCCCGCCGCTATGGCTCGGCCCTGGCCCTCGCTGCCGACCTGGACCGGTTCCTCGCCGGCGAGCCGGTCCAGGCCCGGTCCACCGGCCGCGGCTACCGGCTCCAGCGCCGGCTCCGCAAGCACTGGCAGCTGGCCGCGGTGGTGGCCGTGGCCGGCCTTGCGGTGCTGGTGGCCCTCGGTGTCGCCCTGCAGAGCCGGCGGGAACTCGGTCGGCGGGAGCGCCTTGCCCGCCAGTTCACCGAGTCGGTGGCCCGGATCGAATCCATCGCCCGCTATTCGGCGCTCTCACCGCTGCACGACATCCGTGCCGACCTGCAGACCGTGAGGGCCCTCATGGCCCAGCTGCGGCAGGACATGCGCCAGGCCGGCGTGCTCGCCGATGGCCCCGGCCACTACGCCCTCGGCTGGGGCCACTGGATCATGGATGACCGCGAGCAGGCGCGGGAGCACCTGCAGATGGCCTGGGACGCCGGTTTCCGCGAGCCCCGGGCGGCCTATGCGCTGGCCCTGGCGCTCGGCGCCGAGTACCAGGAGCGGCTGGTCGAGGCGGAACGCATCCCGGCCGCGGCCCAGCGCGACGCCCGCAAGCGGGAGATCGCGGCGCGCCTGCGCGATCCGGCCCTGGCCCTGCTGCGCCAGGCCGAAGGCCCAGATGCGCCGTCCGCCGCCTACCGGCGGGCGCTGCTCGCCTTCTATGAGGGCCGCGTGGACGAGGCGCTGGCCGGGCTGCTGGCGCTGGGGGCGGACCAGCCCTGGTTCTACGAGGCACCCATGCTGCGCGGCTCGCTGCTGCAGGCCAGGGCCTGGGCGCGCTGGAACCAGGGCGAACGCGAGGCCGCCCACGCCGACTTCGAGGCCGGTCGAATGGCGCTCGCCGCGGCCGCCGCCAGCGGCCGCAGCGCCCCGGCGGTCCACGCGGCGCTGGCCGGGCTGGAACTCAATGCGCTGTTCATGGAGAAATACGGCCAGGGGAGGGTTGAACCCGCCTACCGCCGCGGGATCGCCGCTGCGCGGACGGCCCTGGCGGCGCAGCCGGACCATCCGCCGGCCCTCATCCTGCAGGCGGCGCTCGCCGGACAGTACGCCGAGTCCCGGATGGACCGCGGCGAACGGGCGGATGACCTGGTCCAGCAGGCTGTGGAATCGGCCACCCAGGCGGTGGCCGCCGGGCCGGCGCGCGCGGATGCCCGGATCGCCCTGGGCAAGGCCTACTACCTGTGGGGGAACGCCCGCCAGGAACAGAACCTCGACCCCCGGGAGCAGCTCGCCAGGGGGCAGCAGGCCCTCGAGTCGCTGTCCGCGGAGAAGCGTGACTACACGGTGGAGAACCACCTCGGCCTGATCCACCAGACCTGGTCGGACCACGAAGAACAGCACGGCCTCGATCCCGCGGGCCACCTGGACAGCGCCATCGCCGCCTACCGGCGCGCCACCCGGATGGAGCCGCGCCTGCTGCCGGCATGGATCAACCTGGGGACCTGCCTGCAGCAGCGGGCCGCCCTTCCCCGGGCGGCGGCGCCGGAGGACGACCTGAGGGCCGCGCTGGAGGTGCTCAGCCAGGCCCGCAGCCTCAATCCCAAGCATTTCGTCCCCTGCTTCGTGGAAGGCAAGGTGCGCCATGACCTCGCCATCCGCCAGCGCGACCGTGGGGAGGACCCCGCCGCGGAGTTCCAGCGGGCTTCGGAAGCCTACCGGAGGGGCCTCGCCATCAACCCCCGGATCCCGCACCTGCACAACGGCCTCGGCCTGGCGCAACTGCATTTGGCCCGCGCCGCCTGGGATGCGGGCGGCGCGCCCGGTTCCGGGCTCGGCGAAGCCCACGCGGCCTTTGTCCAGGCGGTTGCGGTCGCCCCCACCCAGGTGTTCGGCTACATCAACCTGGGGGATCTGCTGATCTGGCGGGCGCGAACCGAGCCCGGCGGGCGCCGCTTCCTCGACGAGGCCGAGCGCCGCCTGCGCCAGGGGCTCAAGGCCGCCCCCGGCCATCGCGGTCCGCTGGCCAACCTCGGCCGGCTGGCGGCCGCGCGGATCGAGACCGGCGCAGGCGACCCGGTGCAGGCCTCGGCCAGCGGGGAAGCCGTCCTGGCCAGGGCCCTCGCCACCAATCCCCGCGACCGGGACTCCCTTCAATACCTGGGCGAACTGCGGCTGGCCGTGGCGAACGGGAAGGTGCAGCAGAAGCGGGCCCTGCCGGGGGATTTCGAGCAGGCGGAGGCGCCGCTGCGGAAGGCCCTGGAGGAGATCCCGGATTCCCGCGAGACCGGGCTCGCCCTGGCCCGGCTCCTGGGGCTCCGCGCCAGCTGGGAACGGGCCCAGCAACGCGACCCCGGGCCCAGCCTCCGGCAGGCCCGGACGCTCCTGGAATCCCTGAACCGGGGGCGGCCGGGATGGGCGGAACCGCTGGCGATCCAGGCCAGCCTCGCCGCCGCGGAGGCCGAGGCCCTGCCGGCCGAGGCCCGCGCGGCCAAGGCCGCCGAAGCCGTGGACCTGTTCGAACAGTCCTTCTCCCGCAACCGCAACCTTCTGGGGCCGTGGAAAGCGCAGGCGGACCGGGTGCAGAAGTGGGCGCGGGCCGGAAACCCCGGCCCGGAACCGGTCAGCCGCTGACTTTGATGCTTCCGGTGCCGGTGGCGGACTGCTGCGCCGCGCCCTTGGGAAGGGACTCCGGCGCCGGCTGCTGCTCGAGTTCCGCGGATTCCGGGGACAGGCTGTCCGAGTCGCTGGTCTGATCGCGGCGGGGCTGGGATGACATGGCTTCCTCCAGGAAGGGGTGGCATGGAGGCCAGGGGACCAGGCTGCGGTCTTCGGGCCGCCGAGGAGATGCCCCAGGGTAGATTCATTCCTTATGTTTCGAAAAAGTAATTCTCTTTAAGGTGTATTTATTTTCATAGCAGATGCATTGATGGTTTTAGACACCTCGAGGTGCTGTCCGTTCGTTGTACGGTCCTGGCAGGCGGATCCCAAAGCGGCCCGGCCGACGCTATGATGGCGTTCCGGGCGCGGGGACGGCCGCCCCGAGAGGTGATGCACGTGACCGGGCGGCGGCGGACAGGGCGTGGCGGATTCCTCGGCCTGCTGGCGGCCGCGGCGATCCTGCCCTGTGGCTGCGGCGGCGGCGCGTCCGGACCGGCCCCCGCTGCCCCGGTGCGGTTCAGTTCGGCCTTCGAATCGGGCAGCATCGGCGCGGTGACTCCGCTGGACGCGGAGGGGCTCGGCTGGGAGCTGGCCCTGCGCGACGACAATGGCGACGGATCCCTGCCCAGCACCTTCCGGACCTGGTGGTACCTGCGGGCCGACGGGCTGCCCGTCGGCCCGCGCCTGCGGCTGGAGTTCAGCCGGCTCGGCTTCCGCGACTTCTTCGTCCCGGTGTACTCCTACGACAACCAGCACTGGCAGCACTTCGACGAAAGGGACGTGACCCTGGCGGGCGACCGGCTGCGGGTCGACGCCCGCTTCACCGCGGCGACGGTCTGGATCGCCCGCACCTTCCCCTACACCGCCAGCGACCTCGCCACCTTCCTTCAGACCCACTCCGGCAGCCCGTACCTGCGCGTCGAGACGCTCGGCCTCTCGCCCCGGATGCAGCTGCCGCTGCGGCTGCTCACCGTGGAGGACGCCCCGGCGGCGACGCCCCGGGAGACGGTCTGGATCCATGCGCGGTCCCATCCGGGCGAGACCGGTCCGTCCCACCTCCTGGAAGGGCTGCTGGAGGCGCTGCTGGGCGACGACGCCCTGGGCCGCTCGCTGCGGGCCCGCTACCGCTTCCGGATCGCGCCCATGCACAACCCCGACGGCGTGGTGCTCGGCAACTACCGGACCAACGCCGCCAGCATCAACCTGGAGAGCAGCTGGGTCTTTCCCGCAGGCAGCCCCTTCCTGGGTCCGGACGCGCCGCTGGAGAACCGGCTGCTGAACCAGCACGCCATGGTGCCGGTGCTGCTCGACGCCCAGGCCCCGCCGGTCCTCGCCCTGAACCTGCACGCCTCCAATGCGGCCCCGGACACCGCCGCCTTCTTCTTTCCCCACTTCGGCGACGACCCCGCCCGCTACTCGCCCGCCCAGCGGAGCCTGTGGCGGAGGCAGGTCGCCTTCATCACCCAGGTCGCGCTCGAATACGACGGCCGCATCGAGCAGCCGCCCGCGGAGGGCGGGTCCGGCTTCCTCGCCAGCGCCTTCCCCGAGACCTGGTGGTGGGCGCAGCGGCAGGATGCGGTGAACGCGATCACCCTGGAGACCACCTACGGCCGCGCCGGCTTCGACCACTGGATCACCCGGGAGGACCTGCGCCGGCTGGGCGCGGCCGTGGCCCGGGCGATCGACAGGCTAGGCTTGGCGCCCGGCCCTGCGGAGGCGCAGGGCCGGGCGCGGGTGTTCCGCCCGCCGTTCAAGCCGGAGATCTACCGCGACCGGCAGTAGGATCCGGTCAGGCCTTGAGGGCCCTGCGGATCGCCTCCTCGATCTGCCCGGGGCGCACCTCGGCCAGGTCGTAGGTGGCGCGGACCATCGGCTTGTTGACCTTCAGCACCCGGGTGATGTCGATCGGGGTGGCGCTGAGGACGACGTCGCAGGGGGTGGCTTCGATGGTGGCCTCAAGATCCTTGATCTGCGCCTCGCCGTAGCCCATGGCCGGGAGGATGCCCTGGGCATTGGGGTACTTCCGGTAGGTGGCGGCGATCGAGGCCACCGCGAAGGGGGTCGGATCGACGATCAGTTCGGCGCCGACGTTGCGGGCCGCGACCACGCCGGCCCCGTAGCTCATGGAGCCGTGGGTGAGGGTGGGGCCGTCCTCGATGACCAGCACCTTCTTCCCCTTGACCCGTTCCGGGTGCTCGCAGCTCACCGGGCTGTTGGCGCGGATGACCGCGGCGCCGGCGTTGAGCTTGCGGGCGGCGTCCTCGATCTCGCCGATGTTCTTCTCGTCGGCGGTGTCGCACTTGTTGATCACGATGACATCGGCCATGCGGAAGTTGGCCTCGCCCGGGTGGTAGGTCTGCTCGTGGCCGGCCCGGTGCGGATCGGCGATGCAGAGGTGCAGCGCGCACTTGTAGAAGGGCAGGTCGTTGTTGCCGCCGTCCCAGAGGATGACGTCGGCCTCCTGCTCGGCGGCGCGGATGATCTGCTCGTAGTCGACGCCGGCGTAGACAACGAACCCGTTGTCGATGTGCGGTTCGTACTCCTCGCGCTCCTCGATGGTGCACTCGTGCTTGTCCAGGTCGGCATAGGCGGCGAAGCGCTGGCAGGCCTGCTTGGCGAGGTCGCCGTAGGGCATGGGGTGGCGGATGGCGACCACCTTCTTGCCGAGCTTCTTCAGGATGTTGCTGATGTAGCGGGTGGTCTGGCTCTTGCCGGCGCCGGTGCGGACCGCGGTGATGCCGATGACCGGCTTGGAGGAGGCGATCATGGTCTTGTCCGCGCCCAGCAGCTCGAAGTCCAGGCCCTTGGCGATGCAGAAGCTGGCCAGGTGCATGACCGTCTGGTGGGTCACGTCCGAATAGGAGAACACCGCCACCTCGGGCTTCAAGTCGGCGATGACCTTGCCGAGGTCGCTCTCGTCGAAGATCGGAA
>WBZP01007466.1_pt1 | contig 10547 bp, 10 predicted proteins | sample 5204301 | NCBI WGS metagenome assembly WBZP01 (sample SAMN12412401, study PRJNA552823) | activated sludge metagenome | isolation source: activated sludge from nitrification reactor of wastewater treatment plant... | place: USA: Pennsylvania | collected 2017 | reverse complement strand
CAAAGGACGGGTCTCGGACCTTGCATCGATGGATCCGGCCGTCTTCCCCTGCCATCACCATATACAAGATCTCGCCGCGCCACCCTTCAACCGCTGCCAGTGTCCATGCGCCAGGCTTTGGCAAGGAACGGGGTTGACTGGCGATTGGACCATTCGGAATTTTATCGCGCACTTCTCGAATGAGCCGAATGGATTCATGGATTTCATCACCGCGAACCCGTAATCTGGCGCGTGCATCGCCGTAGCGATAGAGGGCCACGTTCACGGGCAGTTCATCATATGCAGCAAAAGGGCGATCCCGCCTCAGATCACAATCCCTGCCCGATGCCCGACCTACGATACCGATCACCGCATGATCCCACGCCGTTCGTTCGTTGAGGACTCCCGTCGTCTCCAGTCGGTCGGTGAGGGAGGCATTGGCAAAAACGATGGCTCCCACTTCGGAGAAGTCCGACTGGATGTGGCTCAGCTCTTCGACAATCTCGACCAGTTGTCTGCTCTCGATGTCCCGAGTCACTCCTCCGACTTCAATGACCCCCCGAAGAAACCGCGACCCTGTCAGCCTGTCATTGAGCTGCATAATCCGCTCCTTCAAACGGCCGCAGTGGGCGTGCGCGAGCGCGTAGGCCGTGTCATTGCACATGGCACCAATGTCGCCAAGGTGATTGTACAGTCGTTCGAGTTCTAAAAAGAGGGAACGGAGGTACTTGGCTCGCCGAGGTACTTCAAGGTGCAGGAGCGCTTCTACCGCCTGGCAATAGGCGAGTGCGTGTCCTACTGTCGTGTCTCCAGACACACGTTCTGCCAGCAGCACCGCGTCGGTCAGCGTGAGTTGCTCAAATAGTTTTTCAACGCCGCGATGTTTCCAAAAGTGCCGTAGCTCCAGTTGCATGATCGGCTCACCAGCCACGGAAAATCGAAAATGTCCAGACTCGATGATGCCGGCATGAATCGGACCGACCGGAACTTCAAAGACCCCCTCGCCTTCAATATGGTGGAAACGGTATTCACCTTGTTGCCGTTCCAAGACGTTGTTCCACGAAAAGTCCTTCTGTAACGGATGGGTTCCCTTCGGCCAATGCTCGTGTCGAACCAAACGACGGAGATCCGGATGGCCTTGAGGAATCAATCCGAACATATCGCGGATCTCGCGCTCATACCACTGAGCGGCATGAATGTGCGGCGTAATAGAGGGAAACAGCCGATCGTGGCCGGCTAATTCAGTGGACAGCACCACCCAGTGGTGAGAGGCCTCCAAGGTAAACAAGTAGTACAGCCCGTAGCTGTCACGAACAGGGCGATCATCACAGGCCCATAAGAGCGTCAGCCGACCACGCAAGCTTGGTTGCGTATGAATATAGTGGCTGATGGCCGGCAGACGGTCCTTGGGAACCGTGAAATGTGAAGACTTTGCACAAATCGGGTCATGCTTCAGAATGCCTGGGAACGCCGCGGTGAGAAGATCGTCACAGAATATGGCTTCTGACATGCTCATCCTCTCCTATTGAATCACCAGAATGCTGGTCGCTTGTTCCAAGAGTTCCTTTATGGGCTGGGGCAGAAACATGCTGAATCCAATAAGCGCTACGGTAAGCAGAATGATCGGCAGATGACCCAGTGTCCAGCGTTCTCCCCGGACGATGCCTTCAGACGGTGTTCCCCATACCATTCCGGTTATGCGGTACAGCAGTCCGCCGAACGAAAGAACCGCCGCGATCAAAAACACTGAAGCGAGTGCAACCCGACTGAATTGGTCCGATAGGGCCACGGTGACCATGCCAGAGGTTCCAGCAAACTCCATCCCTGGAACCCCTTGCGAGGCCAAGGCCGTGAGGATCTGAACTTCGCTGGCAAATGCCGCAAACGGGGGAAGCGCCGACAAGGCTAATCCCGAGATCATCAGCGCCGTGGCTGTCCAAGGCTGCGCCATCGCCAGTCCCTGGACGTGTTCGATTTCCACGGTACGAAAGCGACGGTGAATGTTGCCCGCTGCAAAAAAGGCCATCGACTTCGCCAGCGCATGATTCATGAGATGAAACAGTCCTCCGAAGGTTCCCAGCGGTCCCCCAATCCCAAACCCGATCATGGCGATCCCCATATGCTCGATGCTGGAATAGGCAAACAACCGTTTATAGTTGTGCTGGATGAGGATGAAGAACGCCGCCGTCACCAATGAGGCAAAGCCAAGCAACGCCAACAACTCACCAGCGAAGGCAAACGGAACGGCATGATCAACAATGACTCTCACCCTCAGGATGGCATAGGCCGCCACCACTTCGAGGACACCGGCGAGCATGGCCACTACCGGCGCCGGGGCCTCGGTGTAGGCATCCGGCAGCCAACTGTGCATCGGGACGAGTCCCACCTTGGTGCCGTATCCCACCAGGATGAAGATGAACGCCAACTTAAGCACGTGGGGGTTGAGTCGATCAGCCACAGGCAGGAGTGCCGTCACGTTCAATCCTTGACTGGCATCGCTCAGCACATGGAGTGACGAGTAATACAGCAGCACGACACCAAACAAGGCGAGTGAAATGCCGACCGAACACAGAATGAGGTATTTCCACCCAGCCTCCAGCGACTCTCGTCGCTTCCAAAAAGCAATCAGAAAGGTGGTGGCGAGCGTCGTCGCTTCAATCGCCACCCACTGGACTCCGATACTGTTCGCAACGGTTGCGACCACCATGGCAAGGAGAAACATGTGGAAGAGGAAAAAGAACAAGTTGAGACGTCCAGGCGCGATCACGCCCCGCGCCACTTGTTCGTCCATGTACGAACGCATATAGAAGGAACACGCCAGTCCCACCACGCCGATAATGAAGAGAATAAAGGTCGACAATGCGTCGAGATAGGCCAACTCGCCCAACGTCGTGACGGGACCGTCGCTCAACACCGTGTGGGTGAGCACGGTTTCTGCGGTGACGAGAGCGCCTATACTCGTGAGATTGATCCCGTGGAGCCATGCAGAGCGGTGGACGACCAGACTCAGCCCTCCTGCGAGCAGCGGGGCAATCAATACAACCAGGACTGCGATTGTCACGACAACCTCGGCTATTCTTTTAGAACGGTGAGTCGGTCTGTATCCACACTGTCGAATGCATCCTGCAAGCGATTCGTATAGATTCCTGCAATCAACGTCGCAATGAGTACGTCGAAGAACACACCGAGTTCGACGATCAACGGCATCCCATGTGTGGCGGCGGTGGCGCCCAAGAACAGCCCGTTTTCCAGGACGAGAAAGCCGACCAGTTGGGAGACCGCCTTTTGTCTTGCGATCATGGTAAACAATCCAATGAGTACGATCGCAAGAGCGATCGCTAACGAATCTCGCGTAAGGATGGATCCTAGAGGAAGGATCGGCTGCGCGATGAAAAAGGCCAACATGACTAGACCGCCGCAGATCAATAGTCCGGTTGGCACGTTCACGTGCATCACCAGTTCCCGTTTGACGTTGAGGTGATCAATGACTTTCTTGAGGACTCGAGGAATGATGAGTACTTTAATGACACCGGTCAGCCCCGCCGCGATATAGATGTGCTGGTTCCCGGTCAGATAAGCGACCAGCGCTGCTGTCACGACGAGAAAAGCCGACTGTAGTGCGAACAGGTCCACGCAAGCCGAGAGCCGCCGCTGTGCCACGATCGCGAAACAGGTCAATAAGAGCAAGGCTGAGCACAAGTCGACCAGTTGTGATCCAACGGACGAAAGCCCCTGCATCAGATCAACTCCGAAGAATATAAAAGAACAGCAGCCCGAGTAGAGCGAGGATGAACGCCACGCCCAACAGATCCGTGACCCGGAACAACCGCAATTTGGCGAACATACATTCGATGACTCCGATGAATACCGCGAGAGCTGCTGTCTTCACCACGTACACCAGGAGCCCGATTCCTATCGCGGTCGGGGTGACTGCTGTCGCAATGCCCCACGGCGCGAAGACGTTGACGATCAAAGAAAGGAACACCGCGAGTTTCAGGCCGGCTGCCCATTCGAGTAAGGCCAGATAGCGCCCTGAGTATTCAAGGACCATGGCTTCATGAATCATGGTCAGTTCCAGATGCGTGGCCGGATTGTCGACCGGCACCCGCCCGGTCTCGGCGAGTGCCACGATGAAGAGGGCGGCCAGTGCCATCAAATGCGGTGACGGGTCCGTAACAATGCCTTCTAGTAACGCAGTCTTATGAACAATGGTGCTCACATTCGTCGACCCATTGGTGAGGGCAATTGCAAAGATCGCGAGCATCATAGCCGGCTCGGTCAGCGAGGCCACGATTGCCTCTCGGCTGCTGCCCATCCCGCCAAAGGCCGATCCGGCATCGAGTCCGGCGAGCATCAGGAAAAACGCACCCAACGCCAAGAGATACACCAACGCAATGATGTTTCCAGCAAAATTCATGGGTGTCTGCGAGATGAATGTGGGGACCAGCAGACCCGCAGTCAAAATAGAGGCAAACACGATGTATGGTGTCGCCGTAAAGATCCAGGAGGTGGTGGTTGAGATCACCGGTTGCTTGTGGAACAGCTTGGCCAAGTCAGCGTATGGCTGAAGGACGCTTGCACCTCGTCGTAATTGCAACCGGGCTTTGACTTTTCGGATCAGACCTACAAGAAACGGGGAAAACGCGAGTAAGACGGTGGTTTGGGCCACGAGGAGAAGTATTGAGTCGAACATCAGTTACACCGCGAGCAGCAGTAAGGCGATCAGGGTGACGAACATATAGGTCAGGTAGAGATGCAGGCTGCCGGCCTGAATGACTTTCAGGCGGTCGGCCAGCGTCCCAAAGAATGCCACCAAGGGATCATAGAGATACTTCTCGAAGATCGGTTCAATGTGAAATTCAAAGTGTCGCCGTTTGGAGAAGTATCGTGATTCGGCGAGAAACTCCGTTTCGAGTTTCACCGTCGGCTGATAAATCGTACTGAAGACTCGTTTGATCGGCTGGACGAAACCAGTTGCGGTGTATTCCATCCGGGGTGTGAGAGTGATCCCACAGCCCCAAGATTTTGAACGGCGTGTTGTGAGACGACCACCGAACACGACGGCGAGTCCCAATCCCAATATCGCCGACGCAACAAGCAGCAACGCAAGTACCGGGGTGGACAGGCTTGAGAATTCGACATTTACCGGGGCTAACGCCCATCCATCGATTGCCAAGACCTTGCTCGCGATCGAGATTCCTACCAGGGGAACGATAATTTGATCCAACAGCGGCACGACCACCATTGGGGCAACGCCCAGCGCTACACAAAGGGCGGCCAAGATACCCATGCCCATGCGCATCGAAACCGGAACCTCCTCAGCATGACGGGCATGCGTACTTCGTGGCTGTGCGAGAAACGAGATCCCGAAGGCTTTTGCGAAGCAGGTCAAGGCCAGCACGCCGGTGAGAGCCAAGATCGCTGCTGCGATCGGTAGCATCAGTTTGAGAAATACGGCTGGAATCTGAAAACTGAGAAACAGTGTTTGGAACACCAGCCACTCACTCACGAATCCATTGGTAGGGGGCAACGCAGAAATTGACACGGCTCCGATCAAAAAAAAGACCCCCGTCCACGGCATGCGTCGCAGCAAGCCGCCGTACTCTTCCATATTGCGCGTATGTGTCGCAAAGAGCAGTGAGCCGGCCCCTAAGAACAGAAGGGCCTTAAACAGGGCATGATTGATCGTATGGTAGAGTCCAGCCAGCAGTCCAAGCGCGGCCAGTTCTCTCAATCCGTAGGCCTGAAAGATCATGCCGGCCCCAAGGCCCATCAGGATAATTCCAATGTTCTCCACGCTGTGAAACGCAAGGAGTCTTTTGAGATCATGTTCCATCAAGGCATACATCACCCCAAGTAACGCAGATGTGGTCCCCAGGAGTAGCACGGTGAACCCCCACCACCAGGGAAACTGCCCACCGAAGAAGTCGAAATACACGCGGATCAAGCCATAGATCGCGGTCTTGATCATGACGCCAGACATCACGGCTGAGACATGCGACGGGGCCACGGGATGCGCATAGGGTAACCACACATGGAGTGGTATGATGCCGGCCTTCGTGCCAAACCCGAGCAAGGCCATGAGAAACACGAGAGTTTTCATGCCCTCCGCCAGGGGCTGCCCTGGATGCCGAAAGGATTCAAAGGAGAACGACCCGACACTCTGGAAGAAAATTAAGAACGCCACGACAATGAACGCAGTTCCAATATGCGTCATGATCAAGTAGAACAATCCCGCGTACCGCACTTCCGCCTTCTCGTGCTCAGTGACTACGAGGAAATAAGACAGTAACGACATGAGTTCCCAAGCGAGCAAGAAGAAGAACGCGTTGTCCGCCAGGACGACGAACGTCATACAGAGGAGAAATGCGTTAAAGAGCGCTCCGAGTACGGCGGTCGATGCGTGCCCTTCGAAATGCTGCAGGTATCCAATGGCATAAATCGACGCAGCAAGACCCACGAGGGAGATCGAGAAGACGAAGAATGCCGCGAGTGGATCAAGCCGAACGGCGAAGGTGAGCAGAGGAATGGTGGAGACGAGCGATCCCGTGACGGGCTCCGAAGACGTGAGGCCGAGAAGCCCCAGAACGACGCCTGCGCTGGTTGCCACGATAGCGGGGGCGGTGGTCGTGATAATTTGAGCGTTGGGTTGTCGAGGGAAACAGAGCGGAAGTAGTATCCCGACCACATGTCCGCTGAGAAGGATCCATAACAAATTTAGCATACGATCGTGTGAGGCCCTTGTGTTCTCGTCACATTACCACAGGACGATTGAAGGATGCGGGTCAGCCATACCATTGCCGTGATACAGAAATGGTTCACCATCGGATTGACACAGACCGATACCCTTGATGTGGGAATCCCCCATCAGCGTCTCGTCACCGGGTGTCCGCTCGAACCCCATATCCTGTGTCTCAAATCCCCACAACTACATGTGCGACGGTTATGAACAGTGCGACGATCACTACAACACAGAACGTCGTTTTCCACATCTGCCATTCCCGTGTCTCGTTGTCTTTCACGATTCGCCTCCTGCTTACCCAGAGCCAAGACCTGAGTACTGAGCAAACGTAAATCTTCGCTCAGCACTCTGCCTCTGATACATGGCCCGGTGTTTAGTGCTTCTGTTTGTGGACCATCGGCTCGATCTCTTTTTTCTGCTCCTCCGTCACGCTATACCGCACGTAGTCATGCTCCAATACCTCGTTCGCGTAGAGTCGCCCGGTCGGTGCCGGGACCACGAGGATCGCTTCCGTGGTTCTCTTCGTCGCAATCGTGACGATTTGCTCGTTGACCGTGCGGATGTACGGATGCCACACCACCAGTTTGTAGGTGCCAGGGGGCACATCCGTGATCGTGAAGCGACCCTGCTCATCCGTCTTAGCAAAGTATGGATTTATGACCGACACACCCCAACTCTCCATATACGCATGGAAGCCACATTGCATGACGAAGATCCGGCGGTCTTTGCTGAGCGTGACCAATTCTTTCATCGGCGCCCCGGCCATGTGCTTGTGATACAGCGCGGCCTCGCTGCGATCCTTGAAGTTACGCGGATGTTGTGGATTCATCGGGAGTGGGACGTTGAAGAGGACGCGTGCACCCAACTGTGAGGTCTCATAGGCTTGGATGTCGTGCATGACCGGGTCCATGTTGACCACCGTCACCGTTTGATGGTCACGCACAACGGTTGTGAACGGCAGAAAGAGGCAGTCTCTCGCCTCGATCTGCGGCACACTCTTTTCGTCGAAGGGTTTGCCCCTGTCGATTCCTTCCAGGTAGACCACAACCTCTCGAAACTCCCCGGACGCCCCCACATTGAACGGCTGCAGAATCCGCCAGCCCTGTCCATCGGAAATACGTCCGCAGTAGAAGGGATCCGGCAAGGTGGTAAGGTTGTAACCTTTGGGCTTCGGAACTTGGCCGGTTAGCTTCACAGACCCTGTGAGGGTTCCACCTTCCAACACCGTGGTTTCTTCGTAGGCCCAGACAGACATCGTGCTTACCAGCGTAACAGAGCATAGGGTCGCAGAGAGCCAGCGACGACACGTCATAACAACTCCTCTTGGGGTAATAACATGCGGCAAGAGACTCGCCTACGATGCGCGAGTTCCTTTCTGACGATACACCGAATCTATGATGCGTTGAATCGTGTCGGCGGTTAGATCCCGGATTGTGATATGCGCCTCGTCGTCACCGCTGAAGGTACAGAGCGCGATTATGAAACAGTCGCTGCCGCCGCGAATGATTTTCAGGGCAATGTTCGACTGATGGCAGTGGATACCGACAAAGAGACAGACGTCGATCTTGTTTGTCCAAATGGTCAGATTCGGATGGTTTGGGTTGATTTCTTTCTCCGCGATGATCTTGGGATATTTGGGACGGTAGTCCGCCATCGGGATCAGCTTGGCCGGCACGGCTTCCGCTAAGGCTTTGACCACGCGTGCCTCACGAATCGCCTGCTCGTTCCAGGCCCACAGCACCAGAGGACCGGGGAAGATGGTTGGATTCTTCGCGTGAAGGAGACGACGCGCCGCTTCATCGATGGCCGCTTGCTCCGGCACTCGTTTTCCCATGACGAGCCCCTCGCCTTTCGAGGGACCAATGACGCCTTGTTCTGAGACGGAGGGAGGGAGATACCCTTCTGGACCCAGGGTCATTTCATACGGTGTCATTCTTTCGACTCCTTTCCATGGTGGATCATCACGTTCCCAATCCTTCTCGAAGAAAGAGATCCATCGGCGTCAGCGCGTGGCCGGGCTCCGGGGTCAGCACGACCGGCTCGAAGGACAACGCCTTGCGCAGCCGGTTCCAATAGCCCTGCATCTCTCCCGATTCGATGAGGGCGACACGACCAACGCTGTCAGCAAAGACCTCTATGGCCTTTAATTGGAATGGCGCGATTTGCTTCGGATAGAGCCCCGCCACTCGGAATCCGAAACTGCGATAGAGGGCCACGGCCTCCCGCACGACGCCCTGCATCGCTCCCCAGGCGACAAATCCGACCTCTGCCTCGGAATCTCCCTCTCGTTCAACCCTCGCGTCGCCTCCGGCCCAGTGGGAGGGGGCATCGGGGCCGTACACGATTGCGTTTTCGTGGCACAACATGCCCCCCACGGCGCTCACGAGGATGCTTTGGTGGCGGCGTGCGATCCTATCCTCCAGCAAGACGGCGACCCCATCGCTCACGCCCCGCCGAACCAGCGTATGGCCTGTGAGGACCAGGTTAAAGGCATCAGGCAGGTCGGCGGCCGCGAAGACCAGAGGCGCCTTGAATCCTTTCAAACAGGAGGCTATCTCACACTCGGTTCCCCGAAGGACCGCCAGTACCTTACCCGCCGGCCCTCGATAGACCTCGACACCAGGATGACTCTCGCTTGTCAAGACCGATACCGTCGACGCAGCGATGTCGAGATGTTTCGTGGTCCATCGCCCTGGCGACCTGAGGAGTTCCGTGTTGCACGCCATGCGACAGTCGCAGGCGCTGAGAGCGTATCCCAGCAGGATCGCCCGTTCGGGAGTCCAGAGCAGCGCGCGTGAGGAGGCTGGTCTGGTCAATGGCAGGGAGTAGGCATCGCGTTTCTCGAGGTCATGACGGGCATAATCGTGTCCCGCTGCGAACGATCGAGGCGCGGAGAGTAACGGACTCCAGCGACAAAGTGTTGTTTCCGGGACGCCGAGCAAGTGCAGGAGCACACCCAGCGCGGCCAGTCCCTTGCCGATAGCGCCTTCTCCCTTCCGGAGACACAAGTCCATGAGCGGAATAGGATAGGCGATCACCCCGTCCGGCAAGATTGGGCGCGGCCCTTTGTCAGATCGAGGCTCCCAGAGCACCACGCTGCCCGGCTGAAGTCCGAGGCCCCGACAGTCGGGGGCGGTACGGCCCAGGTGAACGAGCACGTCACAACCATGTCCCATTGAATAGACGGGACGGGTGGCCAGTCGAATGTCGAGGACGCACTCGCCGAACTCACCGTTGAGCCGCCCCTGCTGCGTCATGACCGACAGCCCTTTCTGAGTCAAGGATTGCGCGATACATGTCCAGTCTTTGGCGAGTGTTGATGCTACGGACCCCACGATCCTAATGATAACGTCGACGTCTTGATCGGGACGAACCGGTAGCCATGCGGTGAAGGGGGCCATCTCGATTGCCTTCCTCCTACACACGATAGGTGTGTCGGATGCTGTTCAAGCCTGAGACACTGAGCCAATGGACACGATATCCATTGAGAAAAAAATGATCGTACACGGCCGAGAGAAAGGCGTATCCATCTCGGGGCGTCACGAGGTGGCCTGCCCAGTTCCGCAGTCCACGGCGCAACGTGTGCCGTAATCCCGCGTGAGTCGTTGCGACCGCTCCGGTAGAGAGATCTAACCAGACCAGCGCCGTGATGCCTCGTGGGTACTGCACGGCAACGATATCGGCATGTTCTGACATTCCGCCCCCCCCTTTCCGATTAGGTTATTTCTTTCTCCTTGTCACTTTCTTCTTCCTGTTCTAGCTCGCCGCGTGCGTAGTACTCTTTTTCGCTGGTGCGTTACGTCGTGTCGCCATGGGGCGCTTCTGT
>WBZP01007461.1_pt1 | contig 10550 bp, 10 predicted proteins | sample 5204301 | NCBI WGS metagenome assembly WBZP01 (sample SAMN12412401, study PRJNA552823) | activated sludge metagenome | isolation source: activated sludge from nitrification reactor of wastewater treatment plant... | place: USA: Pennsylvania | collected 2017 | reverse complement strand
GAAGTTCGAATGAGCGGATTTTTTTCACCACGGATTTCCCGGATGATCACGGATAACCAAACCATCACCCCCTTTTGTCATTCTGAGCGCAGCGAAGTGCCGAGCGAAGCGACATCCTCATCCATCGGCACAACCGCCTGCGGATATCGTGATGGATGCTTCGCTACGCTCAGCATGACAATGACACGGAATGTTCATTGGCGAGTCCCACGCCAGCCTCGCGGCTTGCTGTCTAGTCTCTGGATGACCGGCATCGCAATTTCATCTGATAGAATCCGTGTCATCCGTGGTTAAAGAACCTTCAGCCGTATCCGCTGATCTTGAGCGCGGCTCGTCCCCCGCGCGCGACGCCTGGCACCGCTTGCGGAAGAACCGCCTGGCCGTGGCCGGCGGCCTCATGTTGCTCGTGCTGGCGGTGCTTTGCATCGCCGGTCCGTGGTTCCTGCGCGCCACCTACCAGGAGCAGAACCTCGATCTCGGGGCCACGCCGCCCTCCGCCGCCCACTGGCTCGGCACCGACACCCTCGGGCGCGACCTGCTGGTGCGCCTGCTCTACGGCGGTCGCATTTCGATTGGCGTCGGCCTCTGCGCCACCCTGGTCGCACTGACCATCGGCGTCATCTACGGCGCGGTCGCCGGCTACGTCGGCGGCAAGGCCGACGCCGTCATGATGCGCCTCGTGGACATCATCTACGCGCTGCCGTTCACCATCTTCGTCATCCTGCTCATGGTGTTCTTCGGCCGGAACATCATCCTGCTCTTTGTCGCCATCGGCGCGGTCGAGTGGCTGACCATGGCGCGCATCGTCCGCGGCCAGGTCATGACGCTGAAGAAGATGGAGTTCATCGAGGCGGCGCAGGCCCTCGGCTACGGCCATGCGCGCATCATCTTCCGCCACCTCCTGCCCAACGCCCTCGGCCCCATCATCGTTTACGCCACGCTCACCATCCCCGCCGTGATGCTGCTCGAGGCCTTCCTCAGCTTCCTCGGCCTCGGCGTCCAGCCGCCGATGAGCTCCTGGGGCACGCTCATCAAGGACGGTGCCGAGAAGATGGAGGAGTTCTGGTGGCTGCTCGTCTTCCCCGGCGGCATCTTCTCCCTGACGCTCTTCTCCCTCAACTTCCTCGGCGACGGGCTCCGCGACGCCCTGGACGTGCGCGCCGCGAAAGATTGAGGCGTCCGCCGCCAGGCGGCCTTGGCGGTGTTTTCCTTCTGGCTTCTGGATTCTGAATTCAGGATTCTCGTCCGCCGCCCATGCTCCGCCGCTTCCGCCCCTACCTGCGCTACCTGAAGTCGAACCGCGGCACGCTGATCGCGGCCATCGGCTACGGACTGCTCTTTGGCGCCACCAACGGCCTGGGCCTGCCCATGCTGATCAAGTATGTGTTCCCGGTGATCTTCGACCAGGCGGCGCCGCACGCCATGCCCATGGCCGATGTCGTCCTCATTGCCGCGACCGTGCCAATGCTCTTCCTGCTTCGCGCCGTCAGCAGCTTCCTCAACAGTTATTACACCCAGCTGACGGGCGTGCGCATCCTCGAGGCCGTGCGGCTCGACTATTTCCGCAAGCTGCAGGTGCTGCCCCTCTCGTTCCTCCAGCGCGAGTCCAGCGGCGACCTGTTGTCCCGCGGCATCGCCGACAGCTCGCAACTGCAATCGACCCTGTCCCTGATCGCCAACGACGGCGTCAAGCAGCCCATGGCCCTGCTCGGCGCCCTCGGCTTCCTCATCTGGCAGGCCTTCGCCACCGACGGCGCGCTGACCGTGCTGGTCTGCCTCGCCATCGTGCCCCTGGCCGTGCTGCCCGTGCACTACGTCGGCAAGAAGGTCGTCCACCGCGCCCGCCAGGTCCAGGACCAGCTCGGCGACGTCTCCGCCCAGTTGAACGAAAACCTCGCCGCGGCGCGCGAGGTGCGGGCCTTCGGCCTGGAGCAGCGCGAGACCGAGCGTTTCGGCCGCGCCACCAACCTCCTCATCGTCGCGCAGATGAAGGTCGTGAAATATGCTCAGGCCCTCACCCCCGCCATCGAGCTGATCTCCGCCTTCGGCATCGCGGCCACCCTGATCTTCGCCTACTATGCCGGCGTGAAGCTGGAGACCTTTCTCTCCATCATCACCGCCCTCTATCTCTGTTATGAGCCGATCAAGAAACTCGGCTACCTCAACAGCGAGATGAACCGCGGCGCCGCCTCGCTCCAGCGCCTCGAATACGTCCTCGACCAGCCGCTCAGCATCACCGATCCGGCCAACCCGGTGCCCGTCACGAAGCTCCGCGGCGACATCGCGTTTCACGGCGTCAACTTCGCCTACGGCGACTCGCCCGCGCTGAAAGGCGTCAATGTCGTCATCCCCGCCGGCACGGTCTGCGCGCTCGTCGGCCCGAGCGGCGCCGGCAAGAGCACCTTCGCCAACCTCGTGCCGCGCTTCTACGAGGCCGGCGCCGGCACCGTCACCATCGACGGCACCGATGTGCGCGCGATGAAACTCGCCGACCTGCGCCGCAACATCGCCCTCGTCTCGCAGGAGCCCGTCCTCTTCAACGACACCATCTTTAACAACCTCGCCCTCGGGGCCGCGGCACCGTCGCGCGAGGAAATCATCGCCGCCGCCCGTCTGGCCCACGCGCACGAGTTCATCGAGCAGCTGCCGCAGGGCTACGACACGATGGTGGGCGAGCGCGGTGCCCTGCTCTCCGGCGGCCAGAAGCAGCGCATCGCCATCGCGCGCGCCTTCCTCCGCCACGCCCCCATCCTCATCCTTGACGAGGCGACCAGCGCGCTCGACTCCGACAGCGAAGCCGCCGTGCAGGACGCGCTCCGCCGCCTCGTCACCGGCAAGACCGTGCTCATCATCGCCCACCGCTTCAGCACCATCCGCGACGCCTCCATGATCCTCGTGTTCGACAAGGGCGAGATTGCCGCCCAAGGCGACCACCCCTCCCTCTACGCGGGCAACGCGCTCTACAAGTCGCTCTACGACCGGCAGACCGGGACAACCTGAATCCCAATATGGAACTCAGGAAATCAGGAATTTCCTGTTCCAGCTCTTCCCGCGTTCCACATTCCCCCACGATGTCCCAGTCCGAGCCCAAGGAATTTTCCCGTGCGGTGGAGAATCTCATCGCCGGCCTCCGCGACCTGCCGGAGGACACCAGCCGCGCCCGGAACCGCAAGGCCTCGGAGCTGACCTCCCTCATTGACGAGCTGCTGGTCAAACACCGCATCAGTCACGATTCGCTCGAGCACAGCATCCGCGCGAAATGGGCCGAGCTCGTCGGCGTCGCCAACGCCGCCTACTCCCACCCGCTCGTGATGGAGAAAAAACTGCTCGTCGTCCTCGTCTCCCACGCCGTCGTGCGCAACGAGCTCTTCCTGCACAAGGACGCCATCGTGGAGAAGCTCCGTCAGCTCCCCGGCTGCGCGGACATCAAGGGCCTGGCGCTGCGGTCGGGGTGAGTGCCGGCTTGACGGTTTCCCTGACGTAGCTACACGTAGCTACACGTAGCTACATGAGCGCATTCACCAAGGCCCGGCTCTTCCAGCATGGCGGCTCCCAGGCGGTCCGCCTGCCCAAGGCATTCCGCCTGCCCGGCGCCGAGGTCAAGGTCTCCCGCACGGCCCGCGGCGTCCTGTTGGAGCCCCTCCGGGCCGACGCCGAGGAGCGCCGGCTGAAGTTTTTCGCCCTCGCCGGCTCCTGCCCCGATCTGGCTGATGTGCCGCCGCACGCCGCCAAGGACATCCGCCGCGACTGACCGCGATGCTTTACCTGCCCGACACCAACGCGGTCTCGGCCTACATGCGCGGGGTGAACTCGGGCTTGGTATCCCGAATGCAGGCGGCCTTCGTGCGCGATGAACTGCGCCTGTCGGTCATCGTTTTGGCCGAACGGGAATTTGGCGTGATCAAGGGCGGCAACACCGCCCAGCGCCGGAAACTGCAATCCCTGGAGCAACTTCTCACCGTCGAGTCATTCACCCGGGAAGATGCCCGGCGCTACGCCACTCTGCGCCATCAACTCGAATCGCGCGGCCAAGGCATCGGACCTTTCGACACGCTGATCGCCGCGCAGGCCCTGCGCCTTGGCGCGACAGTGGTCACGCGCAACGTGCGGGAGTTTGGCCGTGTTACCGGACTGTTGGTTGAAAATTGGGAAATTTGAAGGCGATGATCCCACATCCCCGGCTGCTCCGAGCTCAAGGGCCTGGCGCTGCGGTCGGGGTGAGACAGTCTGGCCCGGAATGCTTCCGGCAATATTTCTCTTGCAGGAGGGGGGCCCGGTTTAGTTAATGGCCCCTTCGTTAGTGAGAGTCTGCTGGTCGCAGATTCCCACCACGGTCAGTCCGGGCAACCGGACACTAACGGTGCCGCCGGCCCTCACCAGCGGGTGGCACGGAGCGAAAGCTCCACCAAAGACCGCGTTATCAACCATATAAACCATGTCACAACCCGTTAAGTCAGAAGTCATCGCCCAGTATAAAACCCACGAGAAGGACACCGGCTCCAGCGACGTCCAGATCGCGCTGCTCACCGCCCGGATCAATCACCTGACCGAGCACCTGCGCACGCATCGCAAGGATTTCCACAGCCGCCGCGGCCTCCTCCAAATGGCCAGCCGCCGCCGCAAGCTCCTTGATTACGTCAAGAGCGAGGACCTGGCCAAATACAACGAGCTTCTCCAGAAGCTCAGCCTCCGCAAGTAACCCGCTTTCGCGAAAGGCGGCCACCGACGGGCCGCCTTTTGTTCAAGCTCCCACGAAGCAGCCAAGGGACGTTTCCGCTTGCCGCCCCGGCCGAAGCCGGGCCCGCAATCCGAAATTTCCCAGGCGCTGATTCAAGGGGGCCGAAAACGGCAAAGTCATCCGAACCCCGCGCGACGTTCCGGCAATCCGGCCGGCGTGGCGCATCCGAACCCGAATCCGAAAATGAATCAGAAACACAATGTATCCGTCGCCGGCCTGAACCTGAAGTTCTCCACCGGCTCCATCGCCAACCTCGCGGGCGGCGCCGTCTTCGTCACCGTCGGCGAGACCAACGTCATGGTCACCGCCTGCGCCGCGCAAACCATGCGCCCCGGCCAGGACTTCTTCCCGCTCACCTGCGACTACCGCGACAAATACGCCGCGGCCGGCCGCTTCCCGGGCGGCTACTTCAAGCGTGAGGGCCGCCCCTCCGAGCGCGAGATCCTCATCTCCCGCCTCTGCGACCGCCCCTGCCGCCCGCTCTTCCCCGAGGGCTTCCTCAATGAGGTGCAGATCATCGGCCAGCTCATGTCGGCCGACCTCGTCAACGACTCCGACATCGCCATGGTCAACGGCGCCAGCGCCGCCCTCGCCATCTCCGACATCCCGTGGAACGGGCCGATCGGCTGCGTCCGCGTCGCCCTCATTGACGACCAGTTCGTCGCCAACCCGACCATCGAGCAGATGTTCAGCTCGTCGCTCGACCTCATCTACGTCGGCAACGAGAAGGACATGCTGATGATCGAGGGCTCCGCCGACCAGATCCCGGAGGACAAGTTCATCGCCGCCCTCGAGTTCGGCCACGGCGCCATCCAGCCGATCATCGCCGCGATCAAGGAGCTGCAGAAGCTCGCCGGCAAGCCGAAGGCCACCTTCAAGCTCGTGGGCGCCACCCCCGAGGCCCGCGCCATCATCGAGCGCGTCGTCCCCGCCGAGCGCGTCTCCGCCGCCATCTTCGGCTACGAGAAGAACGTCCGCTCCGCCAACGTGAAGGCCCTCAAGGAGGAGGCCAAGGCCGCCCTCACCGCCGAACTCGGCGCCGACAAGTTCACCGACGTGGACCTGAACGTCGTCTTCGAGGACCTGCAATACAAGGCCTACCGCTCGACCGTGCTCGCCAAGGGCACCCGCTCCGACCACCGCGGCGAGACCGCCCTCCGCCCGCTCAGCGCCCAAGTCGGCGTGCTGCCCCGCGTGCATGGTTCCGCCATGTTCCAGCGCGGCGACACCCAGAACATCGCCCTCGTCACCCTCGGGCCGACCAAGGAAGCCCAGGACATGGACGGCCTCACCGGCGGCGCGACCTCCAAGTCGTTCATCCTTCACTACAACTTCCCGCCGTTCTCCGTCGGCGAGGCCGGCCGCTTCATCGGCCCCGGCCGCCGCGAAATCGGCCACGGCGCGCTCGCCGAGCGCTCGCTCGTGCCGATCCTCCCGCCCGAGGACGTCTTCCCCTATTCGATCCGCGTCGTCTCCGAGATCATGGCCTCCAACGGCTCGACCTCGATGGCCTCGATCTGCGGCGGCTGCCTCGCCCTCATGGACGCCGGCGTGCCGATCATCGCCCCCGTCGCCGGCATCTCCTGCGGCCTCATGACCGAGAACAACGCCGACGGCTCCATCAAGAAGTGGGTCACGATCACCGACATCCTCGGTGAAGAGGACCACTTCGGCGACATGGACTTCAAGGTCGCCGGCACCACCAAGGGCATCACCGGCTTCCAGCTGGACCTAAAGATCAACGGCCTGCCCTTCGAGATCGCCAAGAAGGCCATCATGCAGTGCCGCGAGGCCCGCATCGAGATCCTCAAGGTCATGCTCGGTTCCCTCCCGGCCCCGCGCAAGGACCTCAGCCAATATGCCCCGCGCATCCAGACGATCCAGATCGATCCCGAGAAGATCGGCCTGCTCATCGGGCCCGGCGGCAAGACCATCCGCCGCATCACCGAGACGACCGGCGCGCAGATCGACATCGCCGAGGACGACTCCGGCAAGGTCTTCATCTACTCGAACAATGCCGACGCCATGAACCGCGCCGTGCAGGAAATCGACGCCCTCTGCGGCGGCGGCTCCCAGATCGAGATCGGCAAGATCTACACCGGCCGCGTCACCGGCACCAAGGAGTTCGGCGCCTTCGTCGAGTGCCTCCCGGGCAAGGAAGGCCTCGTCCACATCTCCGAGCTGGCCGACTTCCGCGTGCGCCGCACGGAGGACGTCGTCAAGGTCGGCGACTCCATCACGGTCAAGTGCGTCGGCATCGACGAGCGATCCGGCAAGGTCCGTCTCAGCCGCAAGGCCGCGATGGCCGAGCTCGAGGCCCAGAAGCAGGCCGGCGGCGAAGCCGCTCCCGCTCCCGCCGCCGAGGCCCCCGCCGCCCAGTAAGGTGGCACGCGGCCTCCGGGCGCGTTTCCCCTCCCCCTCAAGCCGCGACGCCAGTCGCGGCTTTTGTTTTTGGTGGGCGTCGGTTTCCACACCGACGCCAGCGATGTCGGCGCACTCTGGTCGCCGATATGGAAATCGGCGACCACCTTCGGCCCGCCGGCAAACCCGTGAATTTCTCCTCGCCCTGCCCGCGACTGCCCCCTTGCCGTCACCCACCCCGGCCCTAGATTCCCGCCGTGCCCTCCCATCAACGCGGCCTCCGCACCGTCGCCCTGCTTGAGGCCCTGAAGGGTGGGATTGTGCTCGTCGCCGGCTTCGGCCTGCTGAGCTTCCTCGGGCGGGACGCGGAGCTGCTCGCGGAACGGCTCGTCCACCGGTTGCACCTCAACCCGGCCAGCCATTATCCGCAGATCTTCATCCACGCGATGGCGGACGTCACCAACGGCGAACTCCGGATCATCGCCGCCTGCGCCGCGCTGTATTCCGCGCTGCGCTTTGTCGAGGCCTACGGGCTCTGGCGCGAACGGCACTGGGCCCAGTGGCTGGCGGCGCTCAGTGGCGGGGTCTACGTGCCCGCCGAACTCTTCGAGCTGGCCCGCCACGCCACGTGGCTGAAGGCCGGCGCCCTGCTCGTGAATCTCGCCGTCGTAGCCTACATGACCTGGCTCCTGGTCGAAGCACGGCGCGCGGCCGCCGTTGCCGGGCGGGCGGCCGCGATCCCGCCCCGCAATCCACCCGCCTAGCCGACCGGCAACGCGCTGTTCTTCACGCTTTCTTTTCCGAGCTTTGCGTATCTTCATGTCGCCACCCCCATGAAACTTCTCGTCACCAACGACGACGGCATCAAATCGGTCTTTTTCCACGCCCTCGTCCACGCCCTGAAGGCGGCCGGACACGAGCTCTACGTCGTGGCTCCCCTCACGGAGCAAAGCTGGACCGGCGCCTCCAAGACCCGCCATCGCGCCGTGCAATCCGCCGCCGCCGACCACGGCTTCGGCTGCCCGACCTGGACCGTGGACGGCACGCCCTCGGATTGCGTCAACATCGCCATCGCGCACCTGTTGCCCACGAGGGTGGACGCCGTCGTCAGCGGCATCAACGTCGGCTTCAACTGCACGCTCGGCTTCATCATCGCCAGCGGCACCGTCTCCGCCGCGCTCGAGGGCGCCTTGCACGGCCTGCCCGCCATGGCGTTTTCCCAGGATGTTTCCGAGGGCGTTTACTACAGCCTCAAGGAGCACGGCGGCCCGCAGGGCGAGGAGCTGACCTCCACCCTGCGGCACTCCGCCGCCCACGCCGCGCGCCTCGCCGGCGAATTGCTGCCCGCGACGCCCCCGCGCAGCTTCACAGTCCACAACATCAACTTCCCCTTCCCCTGCCACCCCGACACCGGGATGAAGCGGACCGTGCCGGCGCATTTCTTCGTGCCCGGCCTGTTCACGCCGCCCGACGCCGACGGCCGCCACAAGCTGGTCTGGTGCGACGGCGAGGATGTCTCCCCGCCCGAGCTGCTCACCGACCTCAAGTGCATCGAGGGCGGCAGCATCAGCCACACCATCCTCGACTACCGCAAGCTCGGGCACGGCTGAAGCCGGGACCACGCAGGCGGTGGGCGTCGGTTTCCACGCCGATGCCTGTCGCCGTTCCGGGAAGAGGCGGCACCTTTCCGTGGCTAGGGTGTGGGAGCGAGCTTGCTCGCGACTCCGCCGGAACTATGCGGCTTTGGGCTTAGAGCCTATCCGAATGTCGGCATGTCCTGTAGCGGCGGTCTATGACCGCCGAACGATCACCACAGCACGCTCGACGGCGGTCATAGACCGCCGCTACCGAAAACCAGGCTGTCGGGAATAGGTTATTCGGATAGGCTCTCAATAGCGCCTGACCCGGTGGGGCGCAAAGGCAATTCCCCTCCTACCGCACCAGCGAAAACCCCGCGCGCACCGTCTCCGTGCGCTGGTTGTAGCTGCGCAGGCTTTCGCCGTAGCCGTTCCAGTATTGGATGAGCACGTAGGTGGCGAAATCGAACATCCGGTCGAATTTCACCGGGATCGTCAGGTCGGCCTGCAGGCTGCCCTTGTGGAAGCCCCGGCCGACCCGCCCCGTGAGCGCGAGCGCGCCGCGGTCGTTGCGCCCGATGATGGCCGTGAGCTCGACGTTGCCCCGGTAATCCCGGATGTCCGGATTGTTCTCCACGTCCACGATGTAGGCAAAAATGCGCGGCAACAGCAGCAGGTTCCAGCCGTCGAGCCGGCCGAAGGAAAACGCCGGTCGGACATACGCGATGTTCAGGCTGCGCGACTCCGGCCCCTGCTGGCCGTTGGACTCGTGCCGCACGCCTACCTGGTAGCCGAGCATCTGAAAACCGCCCGCATTGCCGGGATCGATGACCGACTGCGACTCAAGCATCAGCTCCGGCATGTAGCTGCTGTCGTAGAACGGACTGGAGTCCGCATCGATGTCCCACAGCGACCGCTGAGTGAATCCGGCGTAGAGCCCGCGCAGGGCCGGCAGTTCATCACCCAGCCGGGCCTGCTGCCCGAGCACGCGATACTTGAAGCTGAATTGGAACTTCGCCCCCGGCGCGTCGGGCCCGTAGATGAAATACACCGGCTCATGCGGGCTGAAGCGCCCGGCGAAGGTTCGCTGGATCGCCGAGTCCGCCGGCTGCCCGGGCAGGCTGGTGCTGAGCGGCGCCGAGGCGATGCGCGGCTCGCGGCCGGGAGCCGCCGCCTTGACCTCGATGAGAGCGCGCGCCGGCTGCGGCTGATTCAAGTCCAGCACCAGCCGCCCGCGCGCCTCGGCCGGCACCGTGAAGATGAACGACCGGTAGGAAAACCCGCGCGCCGCGACCAACGCCCCGCCGCCGGCCTGACCGCGCAGTTGCACCGGCCAGCTGCGCCGCTCGTTGCTCAGTGTGCCGCTGAGCGTCATCGGAGTCTCAAAGATGACCTCCGTCGGCGTCGGGTTGAGGATCACGAGGTCCACCCGCACCTCGCCGCCCGGCGTTGCGGCCTCGACCGGTGCCAGCAGGTTGACGACGACATTCTGGGCTGCACCGATGGCGGTGATGAGGAGCGACAGGCACGCGATGAGGGCTGATTTCACGGGACATGGGCTAGGCCATCCCCGTCGGCGGCGCACGCCGAATCGGCACTGCCGCACCTGGGTGGAGCGGGCCGTGGCCCTCGGGCGGCTCCGCGTTCGGCAGTGGTTGCCCGAACGCCGAGGTCTCGTGATGCGGTATGCCGAACGACATCTTCGGCCCCATGTCTCGGCCGAGCTCGATGACGCCGGGTTCGCGGCGCTGATCGTGACCCAGATCGACGTCGACGGCGTGGGCACCGGGCCCGACCTCGACCTCTACGCCGAGCTGCTCGACACCCTCGAGACCGACCTCATCGCCTCGGGGGGCGTCGGCAGCGCCGCCCAC
>WBZP01007459.1_pt1 | contig 10552 bp, 9 predicted proteins | sample 5204301 | NCBI WGS metagenome assembly WBZP01 (sample SAMN12412401, study PRJNA552823) | activated sludge metagenome | isolation source: activated sludge from nitrification reactor of wastewater treatment plant... | place: USA: Pennsylvania | collected 2017 | reverse complement strand
CTTCGTCAGTCTGAAGAGTTAGGAATCTGCCCGATATCCACGATGCAGGATTTATATACGCTGATTCACGATTCAGATAAGGTATTGAGCTTTTAGAGAAATTACCCCATGGATAATAAGCAGCATTGGGAACAGGTATATACCACTAAGGCATCTGACTCAGTTAGTTGGTTTCAGGAACACGCTGACCAGTCTCTGCGACTAATCCATAATACAAGACTCGGTAAAGATGCGGCCATTATTGATGTGGGAGGGGGAACTTCCAGACTAGTAGATGACCTTGTGGCAGAAGGCTATACTGATTTGACAGTATTTGATCTGTCATCAACTGCGCTTGCTGTTGCAAGGCAGCGTTTGGGGAAACATGCGGATATTGTTCACTGGATAGAAGGCGATATTACCCGTGCAAAGTTTCCCATGAACCGATTCGACATTTGGCATGACCGTGCAGTGTTCCATTTTTTGACTGATCCGGCAGATCGCCATGCTTATGTCGAGCGTGTCTTAAGTTCGGTTCGGCCAGGTGGACATGTGATTGTTGCCACTTTTGCCGAAGATGGACCAGAAAAATGTAGTGGTCTACCCGTGATGCGATACCAACCTGAAGCCCTACATGCGGTATTTGGAGATACTTTCCAGCTGGTCGAACATGAGAAAGAGGCACATCACACTCCGTTTGGCACCGTTCAGCAGTTTGTGTATTGCTATTGCCGCAAGAGGTAATAGCTAATTCTCCGAATATTTTTAGTAACTGCATAATCTTTCCCGCATAGAAGCACAACTTATTTATCCTGATTACTTCTTTTTGCTAAGCGCTTTTGAGATTTCTAAACTTTTAGACTCTTGAAAGATAATCGAAGGCACCAAGCGTATGTAAATCAACTCACCGACCAACTCCACCAGCGTTTGAGTAACGATTACGACAGATGCCAGAATCCAACCGTCCGGCAAAGCTAGCGCTAAAGGCAGAACCACCAATGAATTCCGCGTTCCTGCGCTAAAAACGAGCGCTCTTCCTGCCTGTGTGTCCAGGCGAAATGCATATGCTATCAAGCGAGCAAGAAAGGGCATGATAGCCATAAAGGCAATATAAACTGGCACGACTTGTTCCACAACAGGGAGGTATTCTTCTATTCTGCCAATTTGAGATGCCACAACGAGAAGTAATGTAACCGCCATAAATGGCACCGGAAACCACGCCGTGACCTCAAGCCAGGTTGCACCGCTACGCTGGCGCTTTGCCCAAAACTCCGTTAGTAAGGCAAGCCCCAGTGGAAAAGCAATGAGTATAAGAAAAGCCTCAAGGAATGGCTCAGCACTCATGACTTGTGCAGCTTGTTCTCCCATGAAAAGCCATAGATACACGGGCAAAAGAAGCATCTGGGTAAGTAGCAGCAAAGGCGTGGAAGCAAGTACAAGCCGGGCATTGCCACGACCAAGGTGAGTAAAAACTACAACATAATCAATACAAGGTGTTAACAGAACCAGATATACCCCTAGTAACAGCGGCGGGTGTTCCGGTAAAAGAAGCGACAATAACCAAACCACGATGGGCACGATGATAAAATTAACTAGCAATAGCGCAGCTGTAAACCGCTTATTCGCGAACGCCTCGCGCAGTTGAAGAAAAGGGATTTGCGCAAACATGCTATAAAGCAACAGCGCAAGCACGGGAGAAATCAAATACTCCAGGCTTGCGCCAAAGCTAGAATTCCACAACCCAAGCCCCATCCCGACAGCCAAGGCCACAGCATATAACCATATCTGATTTTCTTCTAGTCGTTCTCTTCGCATTGTGTTTCCTTAAAATACATACCGTCATGGTACAGTGAAAAATTTGTGCCATAATTTGGCGCAGCGTTTTATTTCAATGTTTCTGATCATTTTGGTATAACCATTGTAGTTCAGTCTACGAATCTTCGATCAGTTCCATATAATTTTAATAAATCCGCTGAATTTAGAAATTCACATGCCGGAAAGAGAATCTATTTATGGCACATAACCACTCCCACGATCATGATCATGGCCATATCCCAAAAAACTTTGATCGCGCATTCGCAATTGGGATTGCGCTAAATGTAGGTTTCGTTGTGGTTGAAGTTATTTTTGGTTTATTTGCAAATTCTCTCGCGCTATTGGCAGATGCAGGCCATAACCTCAGCGATGTTTTGAGTTTATTATTCGCGTGGGGCGCAAGCGTCTTAGTACGCAAGTTACCAACACAGCGGCACACTTATGGTTTGCGCCGTACTTCGATATTGGCTGCATTGATTAATGCGCTAGTTTTGCTTGTTGCTGTCGGCGCCATCGCCTGGGAAGCCATTCTCAGATTTGGCCATCCCGAGTCAGTGGCAAGTGACACAGTCATTTGGGTGGCGTCAGTTGGCATAGTCATTAATGGATTCACGGCATGGTTATTCATGTCCGGCCAAAAGCAAGATATGAATATTCGCGGTGCATATTTGCACATGATGGCTGACGCAGCAGTTTCTCTTGGTGTTGTTTTGGCAGCTATTGCCATAAAATTTACGGACTGGTTGTGGTTGGACCCATTCATGAGCCTTGTGGTCGCCGTAATTATTGGTATTGGCACTTGGGGCTTGCTCCGTGAATCGCTAAGCCTTGCTCTTGATGCTGTGCCAGCAAATATCCATCCGGCCAAAGTTGAGGCTTACCTCGCTAGTCTTCCAGGGATTGAAGCAGTTCACGACCTACATATCTGGGCAATGAGCACGACAGAAATTGCGCTAACCGTGCATTTAATAAAGCCAGATGCAGTCATTGATGATTTGCTATTGGTTCAAATTAATAATGAATTGCGTGAGCTGTTTGGAATTCAGCATACTACTGTTCAATTTGAACGTGGAGATACATCCCATCCCTGTAAGCAAGCACCAGCAGAAGTGGTTTAAAGTAGAAATGAGTAACTTTTGTTTTATCATCACAATAAATAATTATTCGAGAGCTCCGCAGGTTTTGTAAAATTAATAATTACGTGACAAATATACACAAATGAATACGATACAGTTGCAATCGACTATTACTTGCCCGAATTGTGGAACTCAAAAACTGGAGACGATGCCGACCAATGCTTGTCAATTCTTTTATGAATGTGGATCTTGCCATCATTTATTGAAGGCTAAAGCGGGAGACTGCTGTGTTTACTGTTCTTATGGCAATGTGCCGTGTCCACCGATTCAACTGTCCGCTAGCAATTCTTCTGGTTGTACAGATTCTTGAATTACCAAGTGCTAAACGTTATCGTGGTTTCTAGTCCTTATTGGAATTCTGTCAAGGTTGCAATAAACCTGTTTAGACTTAACTTAAAAGGCACTCAATTTGATAAGTTAATATAAATGCGTACATTAAATATCTATATCATCTTGAACGCTACTAATTTTTAAGTTAAACAAATTCTTAATAAAGCACTCCGCTGCTTGCAGCAGCGGTATAAACTACGCATTTCAATGTACTAGTTTCAACTAGCTTCTCTGTTCCAAGGAGTGGGGAATTGAACCTGCAAAGATTGTTCAAATCGAATGTTAAGCAGATTATTGCTTACCAATATGTGTGCAAAACTATATTTATATCGGAGTGATAATCTTGAAAAGAAACATTAGTAATGTTTTTACCAATATTTGCAGTATGTTCGTGCTAATAATATTGTCTGGAGTGTTGGCCATGCAACTTGCCGATATAGCAATCGCAGCACAGGAAGAAATGGTCGTCTCTCATGAGGGTATAGCAACTGTCAAAGCGATTGATATGAACCAAGGCATCGTGAAGCTAGCCCATGGCCCGATTGCATCCCTCAAATGGCCGTCTATGACCATGAATTTCAAGATTAAGGATAGAGCATTATTGCAAGAAATCAAGGTGGATAATGTTGTGACCTTTACATTCATTCAATCAGGCAGTGACTATATAGTCACGCGTATCCAGTCTAGCAAATAGCCATCAAAACCATTTTTTAGAAAAATATAGTGCCAACTCCGGATATGCGCTTCTTTACCAGATACAAATTTATAATATTATTATTTTTATTAATACCAGTTTCAGCGTTAGCACACGGTATTTCTGAGGAAGATAAGCTGCGAATGTTGAGTGGTGGATACCTCCAATACATAGGGCTTGGTGCTACCCACATGCTGACTGGATATGATCATTTACTGTTCCTATTTGGGGTAGTGTTTTTCCTGACCAGTTTCAAGGATATAGCAAAGTTTGTAACAGCCTTCACGGTCGGACACTGTATTACACTGATTTTTGCAACCTTCTACCAGATTACCTGGAATTATTTTTTGATTGACGCGATTATTGCACTTAGTGTTATCTATAAGGGTTTTGACAATAACGGCGGCTTCCAGAAGTATCTGGATATGAAATCACCCAACCTGTTAGGCGCGGTTTTTTTATTTGGTTTACTACACGGCTTTGGCCTTTCAACTCGCCTTCAGCAGTTGCCACTCGGCGACGATAGCACTGACATTCTATTACGAATATTGAGTTTTAATCTGGGTGTAGAAATAGGGCAGATCGTTGCTTTGGTGGTCATGGTGGCTTTGCTTTCTTTATGGAGACATAAACCATCTTTTCAACGATTTAGCTTTGCATCTAACCAATCTCTTATTTATGCCGGAGTACTCTTGCTGTTGATGCAATTACACGGGTATCAGCATGATTCTGATCCTGATAGTTTCCGCTTTCCCAGCCAAGAACACAAACATGCGCATGAGGATCTAGAAGTTGAGCAGAGCATTGATACGGGGCGTGAAAGCCTTTAATTTACTAACTACCGAGGAGTAATTTAATGAAGAAACTATTGATGATAACGATTTTGGTTGCTGGAATATTTGGGGCTGGCGGGGCAATGGCAGCGGAAAGCAGTAGTTGCCATTTTCACGGCAGCAAGGTTGCTACGGAAGAGACTGTAATAAACTGCGCGACTGAGCGAAAAGAAATATTGATTAAGCAAGGTAAGATCGATCCATCATGGAAAATGATTGAACAAGATAAGATCGAGATGGTAGATGGGAAAAAAGGCAAAGAATGGCTAGTCACATTTACTAATCCTGCTGTTGATGATAAGACGAAAGAGAAACTTTATTTATTTTTCACATCCACAGGCAATTTTATTGCCGCAAACTTTACCGGCAATTAAGCACATTCACACTTAGAGATAACACTTTGCGCACCAATTCTTGACCGCTATGGCAGCGGTCTTTTTTTATAGTTGAACCCCGATCCTGGGTAAAAAAAACATGAAACTAAAATAACAGCTAATGGTAGCCACACCGGATAAGCTAAGGCTAAGCCAAAAACCCAAGCCATGTTTAAGAAATATGGGCAGCAATACGAAAAACAGAAGCGATGGCAATACGAACCAAAATATTTGCTTTGACAGATCTGCGATTTGCGATACTGCAGCTCCCTCAATATGGAGCCAGATAAAAGCTAATAACGATGTAAGCGGCAGAGACGCTACAAGTGCAGCAAGTCCTGTATTTCGCTTGGCAATCTCTGCAATCGCTACTATTACAATGGCCGAAATAATTATTTTGAGTGCGTAATAAAGCATAAGGTCTAATTTTTAATAGCCATAAGTATGGCAATACTATTCATAGAGAATGAATATATTCATGAAAAACTTCTCTGCAGTATCATATCAAACCGACTCTCAGGCACTAATCACGAAACAAACAAACCCTTTTCAGCATCAAACTTGGAAACAACGCCAACAGTATTGGAAGAAAAAGTCTGTTCCCTGGCTTGAACATCAAGCTGAACGTGGCAACGAATATTGCAGTGCTGTTTACCGTGCATTACAAGCCAGCTGTGGCATACAAACTTCCATGAGTTGTAAGGGTAATTGTTTCTTTGACACGCTAAAAACTGAAAGCTTGCATCATTATTGATTTAAAACGAGAGAAAATGTTAAATGGCTTATTTTTGAGTATATCAAAGTATATTATAATTGCACGAGGCGACATGCAAAGATCAGTAACTAAATACCTGCTCATTTACTCTGATGTGAATGATTTTAAATACCGGAGCTTTTATGTGTCAGGTATGTGACAAAAAGAACGAATACCTTCAGCATGATTCACGAAAACGTTTATTCCTGAAATTGGCGGCAGCCTCTGCGCTGGGTTTGGGTATTAGTGGTGCAGGTATCGCCAGTGTGGAAGAAACAAAGGTACCTTTGCCGTCATCTACCAAAATCCCGCCCCAGCCTGAGAACGTGCTTACCCCTGATCAAGCTTTGGAAAGATTAATGGCAGGCAGCAAGCGGCATGGTAGTGGTCAATCGACTGTATCCTTGGACATACATACTTCCCAGGATGCTCTGGTTAAAGGGCAAAACCCCTACGCTGCCATTTTGGGTTGCGCCGACTCCAGAGTCGGTCCTGAACAGTGTTTTGATGAGGCTCACGGGGATCTATTTGTGGCTCGAGTTGCTGGTAATTATATAACTGTCGATTTTCTGGCCACGCTTGAATATGCGGTTGCCGTATTACATACACCGTTGATCATGGTGCTTGGCCATGAAAGCTGTGGAGCTGTGGGAGCCGCTATTGATGCCATTGATAAGAATAAACAGTTTCCAGGACACATCCAAACAATGGCAACTGCATTATCGCCTGCAGTCAGAGCAGCGAGAAATATGCCCGGAATGCTATATGAAAATGCGGTCAAAATGAATGTCATCCTCACTGTTGCCGAGCTGAAGAATAGTACCCCGATCTTGAGTCAATCCGTGAAGGAGAAAAAAATTCAGATAGTAGGCGGAGTATACCGACTAGGTACAGGTATAGTTGAATTAGTTTCTTAAGCTTAAGAACATAGTGGTATTGGGAAGTTAAAGCGAACTGAAACGTAATAATTTGAGAATTGCCTAATAGATTGATGGTTAAAATAAAATTCAGTTTCTTTCAAGTGCAAATAAACAGTATATATTCAGATACACCAGCGATCTTTGCCAAACGGCGTTTAGCAAAGCCCCAGAAAGACTCCATACTGTAAATACGCAAGTTCTCATGGTGTGGAGAATCAATGCCTAACTTTGGCACCGGCCGCTTGCGCCAACTCGGTACCCGACTAACGCTAAATTGTTGTGGGTCGTAGCGAGGCAAAGGCGGATACTGTCGTTTTCATGCATAACATGCACACGGCTCCAATCGTTATAAAGCTAGATATCATCCCGTTGAACTAGCGGCGCTGTCATTAACCTTGTATCTTTCTTATTTCAAGATCTATCGATGTGTCTTTATTCGAAGTATCTCGTCCATGGATGAGCCGATACAGTACTGGCAATACAAGCAGGGTCAGAATAGTGGAGGAAAGAATGCCTCCGATTACTACCGTTGCCAGAGGCCGCTGCACTTCCGCGCCGGTACCGGTAGCCAGCGCCATCGGCAGGAAACCGATCGACGCCACTAAGGCCGTCATCAGTACAGGGCGCAGCCGGGTCAGCGCACCGGTTTGAATCGCATCATCCAAAGATAATCCTTCTTTTTCTCTCAATCCGCGGATAAACGCCAGCATCACCAAGCCGTTCAGAACCGCTACGCCGGATAGCGCGATAAATCCAACCCCGGCTGAAATGGACAATGGAATATCGCGCAGCCATAACGCAAATATGCCGCCGGTCAAAGCAAAAGGAACGCCGGTGAACATGAGCAGTCCATCACGCATATTGCCGAACATCGTGTACAGCAGAATAAAAATCAAACCGAGTGCGACTGGTATCACGATCTGGAGACGCTGTGCTGCGGAAATCATTTGTTCAAACTGGCCGCCCCAGGTTGTCCAGTATCCCAGTGGGATCGGTACTTTTTTTGCGATCAGTTGTTCGGCTTCATGGACGAATGAACCCAGATCACGGCCACGCACATTGGCGGTAATCACGATCCTGCGCTTACCATTTTCCCGGCTGACTTGATTGGGGCCCTGAGTGATCTCGAAGTTGGCCACTTCTCCCAGAGTGACAAAAACCGGCACAGCCGGTTGGGCTGCTTGTGCAGCTTGCGGTGCATTGGCAGCCATAGTCACACTTTGCATCGGAACGCTGATGGGTAGCCGTTTCAGCGCTTCAATATCGGCGCGCAAATGCTCCGGCAAGCGGATTTGCAGATCAAAGCGCCGGTCGCCTTCAAAAATCATCCCGGTGCTTCTGCCGCCCACCGACATGGCGACGACATCTTGCACATCGCGGCCATTCAGGCCATACCGCGCCATTTTTGCGCGATCCATTTGGATGGACAGCACCGGTAAACCGGTAATTTGTTCCGTTCGCACATCCGCAGCGCCAGGAACGGTTTTAAGCTGCTTTTCTATGGCTTCGCCTAAAGCCAGCAGGGTATCCATATCATCGCCAAATACTTTGACGGCGACATCGGCACGCACACCGGAAAGCAGTTCATTAAAGCGCATTTGTATTGGCTGGGTAAATTCGTAGTTATTACCCGGAACCTTGCGTACAGCCTGTTCCATGGCGGCAACTAACTCTGCTTTGGTGTGATGCGGGCCTGGCCATTCCGATTGCGGTTTGAGGATGATAAAAACATCTGCAACACTCGGCGGCATGGGGTCCGTGGCAATCTCGGCAGTGCCGATTTTGGAGAACACTCTGTCGACTTCAGGAAATCTTTTTATCGCCTCTTCTAACTCATTCTGCATTTCAATCGCTGTGGTCAAACTGGTGCCCGGAATGCGGATGGCATGCAGCGCGATATCGCCTTCGTTCAAGCTGGGAACAAACTCACTGCCGACACGCGTCGTCAATAAACCTGACAATATGACAATAACGACAGCAATCGTCACGGTGAGCTCGCGGTGTTTCATGGTTGCCGTCAATATCGGCACATAGGCTTTTTTGGCCCATGCCATTACCGGGCTTTCCGTCTCTTTCACTTTACCGGACAGAAAGAATGCAATCGCTGCCGGAACAAAGGTCAGGGAGAGAATCATTGCCGCAATCAACGCAGTCACAACCGTGAGCGCCATCGGATGAAACATCTTTCCTTCGACACTCGTCAATGCAAAAATGGGTAAGTAGACGATAATAATGATCAACTCACCGTAGATCAGTACCCGTCGCGCTTCTCTGGAGGCATCAAATACGAGCTCAAGACGTTCAGTGAGCGTCAATTCCCGCCCCAGCCGCATTTGTTCATGCGCCAGCCTGCGGATACTGTTTTCGACAATGACGATCGCACCATCCACGATAATGCCAAAATCAATCGCTCCCAAACTCATCAGGTTGGCGCTGACGTGATTGGTCACCATACCGGTGAACGTAAACAGCATCGACAGCGGAATCACAAACGCCGCAATCAGTGCCGCACGCATGTTGCCGAGAAACAGCAGCAAGACCACAATCACCAGCGCCGCACCTTCCAGCAGATTTTTCGCCACCGTATGAATGGTTTTATCCACCAAGGTGGTACGGTCATAGACCGGTGTTGTCACAATGCCTTCCGGTAAATTACGATTGATTTCCTCTAATTTTTTGGCTGCCGCTTGAGCCACAAGCCGGCTATTTTCTCCAATCAGCATATGCACCGTTCCCAGCACAACTTCTTTACCGTTCTGCGTCGCGGCACCGGTACGTAACTCCTTGCCGATCAAAATATCCGCGACATCCTTGACGCGAATCGGCGTGCCTTGCCTGGAACCCAGGATAATGTTGCCGATTTCATTCAGATTGGCGATTTGACCCGGTATGCGAACCAGATACTGTTCCCCACTTCTTTCAATATAACCGGCACCTACATTCAGATTGTTGCGTTCCAAAGCGGTCACCAAGTCCATCGATGACAGGCCGAAAGAAATCATTTTATCCGGGTAAGGCACTACATGAAATTGTTTAACAAAACCACCTAGAGTGTTAATTTCTGTCACACCTTTAACCATGCGCAACTGCGGCCTGATGACCCAATCCTGAATTTCGCGTAAATCGGTTGTTGTATATTCCGAGCCATCCAGTTTTTTTGCACCTGGCTTGGCATCGACAGTCCACATGAAAATTTCACCCAAGCCTGTGGAAATAGGCCCCATCATCGGCTCAATGCCTACGGGTAACCGGCCTTTCGCCTCTTGGATGCGTTGACTGACCTGCTGGCGCGCAAAATAAACATCGGTGCCGTCTTTGAAAATCACCGTGACCTGCGACAGGCCATAGCGTGAAATCGAGCGGGTATAGTCCAGATGGGGCAAACCCGCCATGATGGTTTCGATCGGAAACGTAATACGTTGCTCCGCCTCAACCGGCGAGTAACCCGGCGCGTTGGTATTGATTTGAACCTGCACATTGGTGATATCAGGCACCGCATCAATGGGTAATTTCTGATAGCTGTAGACGCCGATGATTGCCATCATCAATACCGCCATCAGCACAAGGCCGCGTTGGTAGATGGAAATATGTAAAATTCGTTCAAACATGATGAGTATGGCCTTATCAGGTAATCGGTTTAATGGTCGTGGCTTGCGCCTGCTTTACCCAGCTCAGCCTTAATGGCAAAACTGTTACCGCTCGCGTATTGCTCTCCGG
>WBZP01003876.1_pt1 | contig 10552 bp, 8 predicted proteins | sample 5204301 | NCBI WGS metagenome assembly WBZP01 (sample SAMN12412401, study PRJNA552823) | activated sludge metagenome | isolation source: activated sludge from nitrification reactor of wastewater treatment plant... | place: USA: Pennsylvania | collected 2017 | reverse complement strand
CGTGTCGACTCCCGGATGTTCTCGTCGGCGGCTGCGCTTCGTTCGATGTGATAGCTATCGAGCAGGCTCTCCGGCGACGTTCCGCGCAGCACGCGATCGAGCTTCCAGGCGATATTCTCGGCGTCTTCCAGCCCGGAATTGGCCCCGCGCGCGCCGAACGGCGAGACCTGATGGGCGGAATCGCCTGCGAAGATCACGCGACCATGGATGAAGCGATCCATCCGTCGGCACTGGAATTTGTAGAGCGAGATCCATTCGAAATCGAACTTGTCGTGGCCGAGCATGCGCGCGATTCGCGGCCGGACGTTTTCCGGCTTCTTCTCGACCAGCGGATCGGCGTCGGGACGGAGCTGCAGGTCGATGCGCCAGACGTCGTCGGGCTGCCGATGCAGCAGCGCGGAGCGGCCGGCGTGGAACGGCGGATCGAACCAGAACCAGCGTTCGGTCGGGAATTCCGCGGTCATCTTGACGTCGGCGATCAGGAATTGGTCCTCGAACACCTGCCCGGAGAATTCCGCGCCGACCATCTGCCGCAGCGAGGAGCGCGCGCCGTCGCAGGCGATGACATATTGCGCGTGCAGGCGGTAAGGCCCGTCGGGCGTATCGACCGTCAGCACGACATGATCGTTGCGCTGCTCGAGGCCGCTGACCTTGTTGCGCCAGCGCAGATCGATCCCGGGCAATTGCGCGACGCGATCCACCAGATAGGCTTCGGCATAGAATTGCTGCAGGTTGATGAAGGCGGGGCGCTTGTGGCCTTCCTCCGGCAGGAGGTTGAATTGATAGAGCTGGGAATCACCGTGGAAGATCCTGCCGACGCTCCACACCACGCCCTTGTCGACCATGCGGTCGCCGACGCCCAGCCGGTCCCAGTATTCGAGCGCACGCTTGGAGAAGCAGATCGACCGCGAGCCTTCGCCGATGCGATCGGCGTCATCGAGCAGAACGACCTTTTGTCCGCGCTGCGCGAGGTCGATGGCGAGCGAAAGTCCGATAGGACCGGCACCGACCACGACGACGGCGTGCTCGGACGGCGTCGCGACCGGCCGGTCCTGATCCGGATGCCTGCGGTAATCGAACTCGAGCTTGCTCTGCGGCATGAATTTACTCTGGCCAGCGGACGGAGACACTGCTAATTAGTCTCACATGCAACTATCTTAAACTCCGTCCGTTGCCTGCCGTCAACTCAAATCGAAGCAATCCCGAATCGGAGCGATCCTTGGCAAAGCCGATGTCGATCGAGCAGGCGTCCCCTTCCAACGAGGATGCGACACCTCGGAAAGTTGCGCGCCTCGATCTCTTCAAGTTCGTTCCGTTCCGTCTCAACCGTTTGGCGGCGGAACTCTCCAGCGCGCTGGCCGCTGAATATCAGGAACGCCACGGCCTCGATATCCCGGCCTGGCGCGTGCTGGCCACGCTCGGCTTTCGCAAGGAAGCCTGCAGCGCACAATACGTCGCGGAATGCACCCGCACGCACAAATCGACCATCAGCCGGGCGGTGACGGTCCTGATGAAGCGGCAGCTCGTCGAGCGGGTCGAGAACGAGAAAGACCGCCGAGAATTCCGCCTGCGCCTGACGCGCAAGGGCCGCGCGCTGTACGAAGAATTGTTTCCGCGCCTGTTGCAGCGCGAGCAGGAGCTTCTCGGCTGCCTGTCGGCGCAGGAGCGGCGCGATCTCGTCGCCCTGCTCGGCAAGATCGAGGCCGGCCTCGGCCTGGTCCAGACCAGCGCGGAAGCCGACGCCAAAGAGGCTTATTGATCAGCGTCGTTCCGGAGCGCAAGAGAGACGGCCCCCGGACCGACGATCACGGCCGATCGAGATGCTTGGCGATGACGGGGAAATAATTGTCGCCCGAGCCGGCATCGATCGCTTCCTGCAGGACCGTCCCGACCAGCTCCGCACCACGCAGCTTCAATCCGGCATCGCCGGCCAGCTCCAGCGCGTAGGACAGATCCTTCAGCGCATATTCCGTCGAGAAGGCACGCTCCGGGAATGCACCCGGCAGGATCGCCTTCATGCCATGGTTGCGCAGCGCGAAGCTGTCGGCCGATCCCTTGGACAGCGTCTCCAGCAGAAGTTTCGGATCGACACCACTTCGCCGGGCGACCGCAACCGCTTCCGCCAGCGCATTGACGGTCTCGAACAGCACCATGTTGTTGAGGATCTTCGTCACCTGGCCGGCGCCGACGTCACCGCAATGGGTGACGTCGGTGGCAAAGCAGCGGATCAACGGCTCGATTGCGGCATAGAGTGTCGTCGTCGTGCCGACCATGACGCTCAGCGTCCCGTCCTGCGCCGCCTGCCGCGTGCGCGCGATCGGGGCATCCGCCCAGAAAGCGCCCTTCGCCGCAAGTTGTGCAGCGAACGCGCGCGTCTGGCTCACGGACGACGTGCCGAGATCGACGATCACCAGATCCGGCCTGGCATTCTTCAGGATACCGTCGCCTTCGAAGACCGCGCGCACGTGCTTGGCGCTGGGCAGGCACAGGAACACCAGGTCGCTCTGCTTCAGCACCTCCGCCACGGAGGCCGCGACCTCGGCTCCTTCGCCACGCAACCGCGCCAGCGGCTCGGCGGCGAGATCGAACGCCAGCACGCGGCGCCCGCTCTTTTTCACGAGATTGCGGCAGATCGGCTCGCCCATCACGCCAAGGCCGATGAAGCCGACGGTCTTGTATGCTGTCATCGCCGCGACTTACTTTGCGAAGGAACGCGACGGCGCCAGATGCAGCGCATAGGCGTCGACCTTGTCGCTGGCACGCGGATAGATCTCGCTGACGATCGGGTCGTGACCGGGAATGAATCGGTCGGGATGCCCGGCCAGCCGCTCGACGGTCTCCCAGCCCAGCGCCATGTCGCCCACATTGTAGACGATCGGGAACGGGCTGCGCTTCTGCAAGTTCGCATAGTAATGCGCGGCGTCCGAGGCCAGCACTACAGGGCCGCGCGCGGTCTCCACGCGCACCACCTGCAGACCGTCGGAGTGACCGCCGACGCGGTGCACCGTCACGCCGGGCGCGATCTCGCCCTCGCCCGAATGGAAGGCGACGCGATCGCCATAGACATGGCGCACCATCAGCGTGACATGCTCGATCGAGAACGGATACCGCAGCATGCCGTTGCACATGCAGCGCCCGGTCGCGTAGCTCATCTCGCGTTCCTGCAGATGAAACCGCGCATTGGGGAAGCGGTCGAGATTGCCGGCGTGGTCGTAATGCAGATGGGTGACGATGACGTCCTTGATCTGCCCGGCCTTGACGCCGAATTTCTCCAGCGCATCGACGGGATTGAGCGTCAGCTTGCGGGCGCGCACCTTGGCTTCCTCAGCGTTGAAGCCGGTGTCGACCAGGATGTCACGGCCGCCGCCGCGAACCAGCCAGACGAAATAGTCGAGATCCTGCGCGGTGGTGTCGTGCGGATCGGGAGCCAGGAAGTTCATGCTGGGCGTGCGCGGCGACATGGTGGCGTAGCGCAGCGCATAGATCTCGTAGGCGTTTCCCATCGGCGTTGCTTCTTGATTGTTTGAGGGGTCGAGGCGACGCACCAAGCCATTGCCGGGGGCAAACGTCAAACCATGCGCATGCATGTCAGGCGTGTGGCCGGACAGGCGGCAATGTGAGGCCAATCACACTGACGTTCCGGATCGGCAGGCAGGACTTTCGTTCGGGTTGGGCATGAGTGCGCTGGCGGGCCGCGCAACCCCGTCTATTCCCGCAGCCGCCGCTTCCCTTGCGCGGTGAATCGTCGCAATTAACAGTGATGCGGCAAGCGGTTGACGGTCCGGCGGCCGGGTTTGATAATCGTCTTTTCGTCGAGTAAGGTCGCCGCGGCGCACGCTGGGTCGGCGCCTTTTGGGCTGGACCGCCGCCACTATGAAAATTCGCATCCTGCTTCTTTCGCTGCTCCTTTCGATCTCATCGGCGCTGCCGTCGCTGGCTGCCGGTGAGCGGCTTGCACTCGTCATCGGCAATGCAAAGTATCCCGATGCCGAGGCACCGCTGCGCGAGCCCGTCAACGACGCGCGCGAACTCGCCGATGAACTGAAACGCGACGGCTTTGCCGTCGAGGTCGGTGAGAATCTCACCGGCGAACAGATGCGTCGCGCCTTCGAGCGCCTGTACGGCAAGATCAAGCCCGGCTCGGTCGTGCTGCTGTTCTTCTCGGGCTTCGGCATCGAGTCCAGCCGCCAGAGCTACATGATCCCCGTGGATGCGCAGATCTGGACCGAGCCCGACGTCAGGCGCGACGGCTTCAGCCTCGAAAAGGTGCTGGGCGAGATCAACAGCCGCGGGGCCGGCGTCAAGATCGCCCTGATCGACGCCAGCAGGCGCAATCCCTTCGAGCGACGGTTCCGCAGCTTTTCTGCGGGACTTGCGCCGGTCATCGCACCGAACGGTACGCTGGTGATGTATTCGGCCGCGCTTTCTTCCGTGGTGGCTGACAATGGCGGCGACCGCAGCCTGTTCGTGCGGGAATTGCTCAAGGAAATCCGCGTCCCCGATCTGACGGCGGAAGAGACGCTGAATCGTACCCGCGTCGGGGTCACCCGCGCCTCGCGGAGCGAGCAGGTGCCGTGGATTTCGTCCTCGCTCGCGGAGGATTTCTCCTTCATTCCCGGCGGCTCGCGGCCGTCGACGCAGACCGGCAATACCCCACCGCCGCCTCCCGTGAAGCAGCAGGAAGCGACCCTTCCGCCGCCACCGCCGCCACCGCCGCCGAAGACGGAGATCACGCAGCCCCCGAAGCAGGTCGAGGTCAGCATTCCACCGCCGCCGCCGACCCAGCAGCCTGCGAAGACGGAGAACGCGCTGGCGGACGACCCGACCATCAAGAGCCTGACGGCCAAGCTCAACGACAATCCGGACGATTCGGCCGCGCTTTACCGGCGTGGGCAGGTCTATGCCAGCAAGGGCGCCTATGACCTCGCGATCAAGGATTTCAACAATTCGCTGCGGCTGAACCCGAAGGACGTCGAAGCCTACAACAACCGCTGCTGGGCCCGGACCGTGGTCGGCGACCTCCAGGCGGCATTGAAGGACTGCAACGAGGCCCTGCGGCTGCGGCCGAATTTCGTCGATGCGCTCGACAGCCGCGGCCTGCTCAACCTCAAGAGCGGCCAGAACAAAAACGCCATCGCCGACTTCGACGCAGCGTTGCGGATCAACCCGCGACTCACCTCCTCGTTGTATGGACGCGGACTGGCCAAGAAACGAAACGGTTCGATTGCCGAAGGCGATCTGGACATCGCCAACGCAAAGGCGATGGACCCCAATATCGTCAAGGAATTCGCGGATTACGGGGTGCAGTAACACCTTTCGCGGCAGCGCCGCCTTCGAACCCCGGGACGGGTGCCGCAGACAAAGAGTATAATGCCGGCCGGGCGAGGCGCGGCCGTTCAATTTCGGCGAGCCGATTGCAACCGCGCGAACTGCGCGCAGGAGGGACTGACGATGGCAAAGCATTCTGAAAGCAAGGGTTTGACCGCGCTGGCCGCGATCTTGACGGTCGGCACCGCACTGTCCTTTGGCGCCGGCGCGGCATTGGCCGCCGACGAAGTCACCGAAGACCAGATCCTCAAGGCGCTGACCCCGAGCAAGAAGCCCCTGACTCGCGGCCTTTCGGCCGGCGGCGCGCCCGAGCCAGCCGCCAACCCCGCCGAGACCAAGTTCGTCACCAGCGTTCGCGGCCGCACCACCCGTTCGCTGTCGGTCAGCGAGCGCGAGGAGATTGCCGCCATCGTCAAGGACAAGCCGAAGATCGATCTCGAGATCACCTTCGACTACAACTCTGCCGACATCAGCGCCAAGTCGATCTCCTCCGTGCAGGCGCTCGGCCGCGCGCTGTCCAATGCCGAACTGAAGGGCTCGACCTTCGTCGTCGCCGGCCATACCGACGCGGCGGGCGGCGAGGAATACAACCAGAACCTCTCCGAGCGACGCGCCGATTCGATCAAGAAGTATCTGGTCGACAAATTCGGCATCAACGGCAGCGATCTCGTCACCGTCGGCTACGGCAAAAGCAAGCTGAAGGATCCGGCCCAGCCGCTGGCCGAAGCGAACCGACGCGTCCAGGTGGTCAACATGGAAACCAAGGTCACCGCCCAGAAGTAAGCACCAGCCGGCGTGGTACCTTGCGGATATTTCGACACAAAGCCTCCGTCCGGGCCGTCCCGAGCGGAGGTTTTGTCCGCTCTGACCCGGCGTTTCGTCGCGGACGAAGAGTATCCGCCGCCCGGCAAAACGCGCTAACATCGGCGGCCCGCCTCGGCGCCGCTCCACTCGTATCTGATCCTGGATTGATCCGGCGATGAAACCGCTCTCCGAATATATCAAGCCTGCGCTCGGAACGCTGGCATTCCTCGTCCTCATCGGCGGCTACTACTGGTGGGAGCATCGCCCTCATCATGAGAAGCCGGAGACGGCGGGCCAGGCCCTCGTCGTGGTCGCCAAGTCCGTCAATGCCTGCTTCTCGGACCTGGTGCGGGTCACCGGCTTCATCGTGCCGAAGCGCGAAGCGGTGGTCGGCGCCGACCAGGAGGGCTCCAAGGTCACCGATCTCTTCGTTCGTGAAGGCGACATCGTCACCGAAAACCAGGAGCTGGCGCGGCTGTCGCCGCCGCCGCAGCAAATGCAGCAGCAACAACAAGGCGGCGGCCGCACCGGGCCGATTTCGCTGCGCGCCCCGGCAGCCGGGCTGATCACCGAGGTTCGCACCATCGTCGGCGCCCCCGCCTCGCCGCAGGCCGGCCCGATGTTCCGCATCGCCGTCAACAACGAAATCGAGCTCGACGCCGAAGTGCCGAGCGTCCACATGCTCAAGCTCAATCCTGGAGCGACCGTTCGCATCAGCCGCGACGGCGCACCGGATCTGGTCGGACGCGTCCGCCTGGTGTCGCCGCAGATCGACCGCACCAGCCAGCTCGGCAAGGTCAGGATCGCCATGACCAGCAATCCCTCGCTGAAGGTCGGCATGTTCGCTCGCGCCAACATCGACGCCAAGCGAAGCTGCGGCGTGGCCGTGCCGCACACCGCGATCGACCGCCTCACCGTCCAGGTAGTCAAGGGCGGCAACACCATCGAGACGCGCAAGGTGCGCGTCGGGCTGTCGTCGGACACCTCCACCGAAATTCTGGAAGGCCTCGACGTCGGCGAGATCGTCGTGGCCGACGCCGGAACCTCGCTGCATGACGGCGATCAGGTAAAAACCATGTTTGCAGATGAACTCGATCGAGTGCGGGTACGCTGATGGCTCTCAATATTTCCGCTTGGTCGATCCGCAATCCGCTCCCCTCCGTCGTCTTCTCGATCATCCTGCTGGTGCTCGGCTGGGTGTCGTTCACCAAGCTCGCGGTGACTCGGCTGCCGTCGGCCGACATTCCCGTGATCTCGGTCGTCGTCTCGCAATTCGGCGCGGCGCCCTCCGAACTCGAGGCGCAGGTCACCAAGACCGTCGAGGACGGCGTCTCCGGCGTCGAGGGCGTTCGCCACATCTCCTCGTCGATCACCGACGGCCTGTCGGTGACCACCATCCAGTTCGCGCTGGAGACCAATACCGACCGCGCGCTGAACGACGTCAAGGACGCCATCACCCGGGTGCGCGCCAACCTGCCGCAGAACGTCACCGAGCCGCTGATCCAGCGCGTCGACGTCATCGGCCTGCCGATCGTCACTTACGCCGCGATCTCGCCCGGCAAGACGCCTGAGCAGCTCTCCTATTTCGTCGATGACGTGGTCAAGCGCGCGCTGCAGGGCGTGCGCAACGTCGCCCAGGTCGAGCGCATCGGCGGCGTCGAACGCGAAATCCTCGTCTCTCTCGATCCCGACCGCCTGCAGGCTGCGGGGCTGACCGCCGTCAACGTCAGCCAGATGCTGCGCGGCACCAACGTGGACCTCGCTGGCGGCCGGGCCGAAATCGGCAAGAACGACCAGGCGATCCGCACGCTGGCCGGCGCCAAGACGCTCAACGAACTCGCGGGCACCATGATCCCGCTGTTCTCGGGCGGCGAGGTGCGACTCGACGACCTCGGCACCGTCACCGACACCATCGCCGACCGCCGCACCTTCGCCCGTTTCAACGGCGAGCCGGTGGTGGCGCTCGGCATCAAGCGCTCGAAGGGCGCTTCCGACGTGGTGGTTGCGGCGGCCGTGCAGAAGCGCATCGACGCGCTCAAGGTCGCCTATCCCGACGTCGACCTGAAGCTGATCGACACCTCCGTCGATTTCACCAAGGGCAATTACGAGGCTGCGATCTCGACCCTGTTCGAGGGCGCCGTGCTCGCCGTCATCATCGTGATGCTGTTCCTGCGCGATTTCCGCGCCACCATCATCGCGGCGGTCTCGTTGCCGCTGTCGATCTTCCCCGCGTTCTGGGTGATGGACATTCTCGGCTTCTCGCTCAACCTGGTGTCCTTCCTCGCCATCACGCTGTCGACGGGCATCCTGGTCGACGACGCCATCGTCGAGATCGAGAACATCGTGCGCCACATGCGGATGGGCAAATCGCCCTACCGCGCGGCGCTGGAGGCCGCCGACGAAATCGGTCTCGCCGTGATCGCGATCTCGCTGACCATCATCGCGATCTTTGCGCCGGCGAGCTTCATGTCAGGCATCGCCGGTCAGTTCTTCAAGCAATTCGGCATCACGGTGTCGGTGCAGGTGTTCTTCTCGCTGCTGGCCGCGCGCTTCGTCACGCCGGTGCTGGCGGCCTACTTCATGAAGGACAGCCATCACGACGACCCGCCGCCGGGCCGCATTCTCAACGGCTATCACCGGCTGGTCAGCTGGTCGGTGCATCACTACTTCATCACCATCCTGGTCGGCTTCGGAATCTTCGCGGCTTCGATCTGGAGCATCACCCTGCTGCCGCAGGGCTTCCTGCCCGCGCAGGACACCGCGCGTTCGCTGCTGGCGCTCGAACTGCCGCCCGGCACCCAGCTCGCCTACACCGAAAAGGTCACCGAGGAGATCGTCGCGCGGCTGCGCAAGCGGCCCGAAGTGAAGAACATTTTCGTCGACGGCGGCCGGGTGCCGCCGGGCACGCAGGAAGTCCGGCGCGCCGCGCTGATCATCAACTACACGCCGAAGAAGGAGCGCAAGATCACCCAGCGCGAGCTGGAGCTGTCGATCAGCAACGAGCTCGTCAACATTCCCGATATCCGCTTCTGGTTCCTCGATGAAAACGGCCTGCGCGCGATCTCGCTGGTCGTGACCGGCGTCGACAGCAACATCGTCAACAACGTCGCCAGCGAACTGGCGACGCAGATGAAGCGCGTTCCGACCATCGCCAACGTGATCTCGGAGACCTCGCTCGACCGCCCTGAACTGCGCATCCGTCCCCGGGCCGAACTCGCAGCGAGGCTCGGCGTCTCGACCGAAAGCCTGTCCCAGACGATCCGCGTCGCCACCATCGGCGACGTCGGTCCGGCACTGGCCAAATTCGACGCCGGCGACCGCCAGATCCCGGTCCGTGTCCAGCTCGAGGATTCCGCCCGCGGCGATCTGTCGATGCTGCAGCAATTGCGCGTCCCGCTGGGCCAGCGCGGCGAGCGCGGCGGCGTACCGCTCTCGGTCGTCGCCGACATCCAGCTCGACCAGGGGCCGACCAGCATCAACCGCTACGATCGCGAACGGCAAGCCACCGTCGCCGCCGACCTCGTCGGCAATTCAGCGCTCGGCGATGCCACCAAGGCGATCTACGACCTGCCGGTCATGAAGAGCCTGCCCAAGGGCGTGAGGGTCAGCCCGTCGGGCGACGCCGAGAGCCTCAACGAGCTGTCGGAAGGTTTTGCCACCGCGATCACCGCCGGCCTGATGATGGTCTATGCGGTGCTGGTGCTGTTGTTCGGGACGTTCCTGCAGCCGCTCACCATCCTGTTCTCGCTGCCGCTCTCGATCGGCGGCGCGGTCGGCGCGCTGCTGCTCACCGGCAAGCAGCTCACCACTCCGGTCTGGATCGGCATCCTGATGCTGATGGGTATCGTGACCAAGAACGCCATCATGCTGGTGGAGTTCGCCATCGAATCCATCAAGGAGGGCAAGAGCCGCGAGGACGCGATGATCGACGCCGGCATGAAGCGCGCACGCCCGATCGTGATGACCACCATCGCGATGGTCGCCGGCATGATGCCGAGCGCGCTCGCGGTCGGCGCGGGCGGCGAGTTCCGCTCGCCGATGGCGCTCGCCGTGATCGGCGGCCTGATCTTCTCCACGGTGCTGTCGCTGGTGTTCGTGCCAGCGGTATTCATGCTGATGGACGACCTGGGATCGCTGGCCTGGCGCTTCGGCAAGCGGTTGGTCGTCTCCCACGGCGACGAGGAGACGCCGGCCGCCGGCCACCACCCGCAATCGCCGTCCGCCGCCGCGGAGTGAGGATTACTCGTTCCGCGCCACGCCGGTCAGCTTGTTCAGGTTCTTGAGCAGGATACGACCGCGCTGCAGGTCGAGAATGCCGTCCTTGCGCCAGAGCTGGAGCTGGCGATTGACGCTCTCGCGCGCGGCGCCGACGAAGACACCGAGCTGTTCCTGCGAGATATGAACCTCCGAACCGAAATCG
>WBZP01007458.1_pt1 | contig 10554 bp, 12 predicted proteins | sample 5204301 | NCBI WGS metagenome assembly WBZP01 (sample SAMN12412401, study PRJNA552823) | activated sludge metagenome | isolation source: activated sludge from nitrification reactor of wastewater treatment plant... | place: USA: Pennsylvania | collected 2017 | reverse complement strand
GGGACTGGTGTGCCCGTGTCGCAGACCTGGATATCGACATGCTCTGTCCGCAGCACGGCGCCATCTATCGTGGCGCCGAGGTACGCCGCTTCATCGACTGGTTCGCGCAACTGGATGTCGGCGCCGTCAAATCTTGACACGTATCAAGGCTCCATTGGAGGCGGTCGCCGGACAATCGCCGCTCGACCAATCGATGGGTGTCCAGCGAAATGACCAGCCTGACCCAGCCCCTGCACGACCACCACAAGCATTGTGACAACTTGTTCGCCGAGGCCGAGGAGGCGGCCCACAAGAAGCGGTGGCCGCAATGCTTGGAATCCTTTCGGCGTTTCCGGGGCGAGCTAGAGGCGCATTTTTCGACCGAGGAGCAGGTGCTGTTCCCGGCGTTCGAAACCGCTTCCGGCATGGTGGCCGGACCGTCGCAAGTCATGCGCTTCGAACATGCCCAGATGCGGGACCTGCTCGGACAGATAGAGCAGGCGGCGACACAACAGAATCTCGACCAGTTTTCCGGCTCCGCCGAAACCCTGCTGGTGCTCATGCAGCAGCACAACATGAAGGAAGAGAACATCCTCTATCCCATGTGCGAACAGTCGCTTTCGGGCCAGGGACTGTCGCTGGTCGAGCCTTTGAAGGCCAGGGTGGAGGCGGCGTGCCCCGCGTGATCGACGGTCGCGAACTGCAGCCGCCGGAGCCGCTGGAACTAGCGTTGATGGCGCTCGACACGCTGCCGGATGACGAAGAACTGACCATGCTGCTGTACTGTCAGCCGCATCCGCTTTTCGACATTCTGAGGCGCAATGGTTATCGCTGGACCGAGACGGTCCAGGACGACGGTACCCACGAAATCTGCATCCGTAAAGCCTGAGGGTCGGGGGTCGCTCGTCCGTCATGCATCCGAATCTGTCCTTCGAGCAGGCGCCGCCGGTTTCGGTGCCGTATCGGTTTTTCCTGACCGCGCCCCTGTTCGGCGTTGCCGCCGGTTTGCTGCTGGTCTGGCTGGGAGAGTCAGCCGTGGCATCCCGCTGGAGCGGCGGCGCGCTCGCTCTGACACATCTCCTGGCCGTCGGTTTCATGCTTCAGGCCATGACTGGCGCGGTCATGCAATTCGTGCCCGTCGCCGCCGGCGGCAATGTCTGGCGCCCTGGCCTGGTCGCCAACCTGATTCATCCGGCGCTGGCGATTGGCGCCGGCATGCTCGTCGCCGCCTTTCTGGTTCACGAAAGCGTGCTGTTCCGCCTGGCCGGGGCGATATTGCTGACGACCGTGGGCTTCCTTGTCGTGGTCGTTGGCGCCGCCTTGCTGAGAACACCGGCGCGCGGCGCGACGATACTCTCGATGCGCATCGCCGTTTTCGGACTGGCCGTCACCGCGTTACTGGGCGCCACGCTGGCGGAAGGGCTCGCCGGCGACGCGTCCTGGCCATTGGTCGAACTGGCCAACGTTCATGCCGGTTGGGGCTTGGGCGGATGGGCCTTGATGCTGCTGGCCGGGGTGTCCTACTACGTGGTGCCGATGTTTCAGCTGACCCCGGCTTATCCGGCGGTTCTGTCGCGCTGGCTGGCGCCCATCCTGTTGGTGACATTGTTGCTCTGGTCGGTGCAACTTGGTGGCCAGAGCCCGGCGTGGCAACAGTGGGTCTGGCGGGCGGGTCTGGCGGTCGGCGCCGGTTTCGCGGGGGTCACGCTCTGGTTGCAGCAACGTCGCCGCCGCCGGGTTTCCGACCCTACCCTACTGTTCTTCCGGGGTGCCATGGTGTGCATGATCGGCCTGTTGCTGTCGGCCGTGGTCATGACACTGGTCCCCTCGGTGGCCGAACACCCACGGCTACCGTACTGGCTGGGTGTGCTGGCACTGCCGGGCGTTTTCGTGTCGGCGATCAACGGCATGCTCTACAAGATCGTTCCCTTCCTCAATTGGCTGCATCTGCAACGCCTGATGGGCATTGGCATGCTGCCGCCCAACATGAAGGAAATGATTGCCGAGCGGGCCATGGTGGCGCAGATGCGTGTTCATTTCGCCGCGGTCATCTTCCTGCTCGCCGGCGCCATCATGCCCGAAATCGCGCGTGTTGCCGGCCTTGTATTTGCGATTTCCTGCGCGATGCTCGGGCGCAACCTGATTCAGGCGGCGCGGTTCTTCCGCAACTTCAGAGATCGTATTCGCGCAGCCGCGCCAAATCCGGCACCATGATCTGCCGGCCATGAACCTCGATGAGACCACCTTCGGCGAGATCATGGAAGATGCGCGACAGTGTTTCCGGCGTCAGATTGAGCCGGGAAGCGATCACCTGCTTGGAGGTGGGCAACATGAACTCGAGTTGCTCGTTGCACTCGTCCTCGTGCGGACAATGTTGCAACAGGTAGCCAATTACCCGCTGGGCACTCGAGCGCAGCGAATACGATTCGACATCGCCGATCAGCGAATGCAGTCTCATGGCCAATCCGGCGAGCATGGCGCGGGCGAAGGTGACATCGGTCTCCAGCAACCGGAGCACGGCCTCCTTCGAGATGTGCAGCAACAAGGTGTCGGAGAGTGCCTCGGCGAACACCGGGTAGGGCTTGTCCATGAACACCACCGCTTCGCCGAAGCTCTGGCGGGGGCCGATGATCTCCACGACTTTCTCGTTGCCCTGCGACGACGGGAAGGCCAGTTTGACCTGGCCGAAGACGATGATGAAAAAGCCCTTGGGCATGTCGCCCTTCTGGAACAGCATCTCGCCCTTGGTCAGCCGCTTTTCCCGCGCCGCCGCCGTGATCGGCGCCAGCTGACCCGGCGTCAGCGCGGAAAACAGCGGCATCCGGCCGAGCAGCGAGGGGATGTCGAGTTCGTGCTTGTGCGAGGTTCCGTTGTTGCCCATGGTGGCGGAACATATCACGGTTTTGTCCGGTTGTCGGAGCACTGAACCCATGCCCATGACCTGGCCAATCCTGTGCGCGGCGCCTCATCGGGGCATGTTCGCCGCCGGCATGACGCAGGGTCTGTTGATCATGGCGCTGTGGTTGGTCGACTTGCTGCCGCGCTACGGCGGCGTCTCACCGGGACTGACTTTCGCGCCACCGCTGCCGCCGGCGTGGTTTCACGTGGGTTGGCTGGCCTACGGCATGTTTGCATTTTTCATATTCGGTTTCATTCTCACCGCCGGGCCGCGGTGGCAGCGACAGCCTGATACGCAACCCCGCGTGTTCCGGCCGGCCCTGATGCTGATGGCCGGCGGCTGGTTGATCGCCGACCTGGGCTTGCGGCTGCCGGCGCTGCTGCCGCTGGGGCTGCTGGTCGCGGCCGGCGGCTGGTCGGTGGCGGCGTTGTTTCTCTGGGGATTGTTCCGGCGAAGCCCGGGCGATCGCATGCACATGGGTTGCATGGCCACCGCGCAAACCGCCGGGCTGCTCGGCCTGCTGGCCTTCGCCGCGCTGACGGCCGGTGGTCCGGCGGAACTTGGTCCGCTCGTCATCACCTTCGGCTTGTGGTTTTACCTGCTGCCCGTGTTCCTGATCGTTCTTCATCGCATGCTGCCGTTTTTTTCGCAAGGCGTGATACCTAGTTTCCGGCCGCCGCGCTCCGACTGGGCGCTCTACCTGATGCTGGGCGGCAGCATGTTGCATGGCTTGCTCGCCTGGCTGGATTTGTCCGCCTGGACCTGGCTAGTGGATCTGCCGGCGGCTTGTGCGGCATTCAGGCTGACTTGGCTGTGGCGCTTGCGGGAAAGCTTCGCCGCCCGCATTCTCGCGGTGCTGCACGTCGCATTTGCCTGGGCGGGTGCCGGTTTTGCCCTGCTCGGGCTGCACAGCCTGATGTTGCTCGGCGGTCTGCCAGGGCTGACTTTGGCGCCTGTCCACGCCATGACGGTCGGCTTCGCGTCGTCCGCGCTGATCGGCATGGCGTCGCGTGTCACGCTGGGCCATGCCGGCAAGCCGATCGTTGGCGACGCCGTCATGTGGGCATGTTTCTGGGCCATGCAGGCCGCCGCCGTGCTCCGGTTGGCGGCGGAGTGGCGGCCCGCGCTCAACCCGATCGCCGCGCTGGTCTGGTGGCTGGCCTTCGCCGTCTGGGCCTGGCGCTATGCGCCGGCCTACTTGCGCGCGCGGGAAGACGGCTTGCCCGGGTAGCGACGTTCATCGATGTACCTGGCCGTCAAGTCCCTGCACGTCGCTTGCGTGATCGTCAGCATCACCGGTTTTTTCATGCGCGGTTGGCTGACCTTCGCCGATTCGCCGGCGATGGGCCGCCGCTGGTTGAAGTGGGCGCCGCACGTGAACGATACCGTGCTGCTCGCGGCCGCCATCAGCCTGGCGGTCATGAGCGAACAGTATCCGCTTGCCCAGTCCTGGCTGACCGCTAAGATCGTCGGCCTGCTCGCCTACATCCTGCTGGGCATGCTTGCGCTGAAACCCGGGCGGTCGCGCGGCGCGCGCATCGCGGCCTGGCTAGCCGCGCTGGTGGTGTTCGCCTATGTTGTCGCCGTGGCCCTGACCCGCGATCCGGCCGGTTTTCTGGCGTGGTTCGGATGGTGTTGAAGGCGTCGAATCAGCCGTCGGCCCGGTTCAGGCGGACGAGTGCGCCAGCAATTGCTTGAGCGGGGCGATGTCGAGAATGCGGATGTGCTTCTGCTGGACGCTGATGAAACCCTCTTCCTGAAAGCGGGAAAAAGCGCGGCTGACCGTTTCCAGCTTCAACCCGAGGTAGGAGCCGATCTCTTCGCGCGTCATGCGCAGATGGAACTCTTGGGGCGAATAACCCCGGGTGGTGAAACGCTGCGAGAGATTAAGCAGGAACGCCGCCAGACGCTCCTCGGCGCGCATGGTGCCCAGCAGCATCATGACGCCATGGTCGCGCACGATCTCCCGGCTCATCACCTTGTGAAAGTGATGCTGCAGCGCCTCGATTTCACGCGACAGGCCCTCCAGCTGCAGGAAGGGGATGACACAGACCTCGCTATCCTCGAGCGCCACCGCGTTGCAGGTGTGGGCTTCGGCGCTGATGCCATCCATGCCGAGGATCTCGCCAGCCATCTGGAACCCGGTGACCTGATCGCGACCGTCCTCGAGCAAAACGTCGGTCTTGAAGAAGCCGGTCTTGATGGCATAGATCGCCTCGAAGGGATCGCCGGCGCGATAAAGGTGCTGACCCCGTTTCAGGCGCCGCCGCGAGGCGACCATGCGGTCGAGCCGGGCAATTTCCTTCTCGGTGAGACCGAAAGGCAGGCATAACTCACGCAGGTTGCACTGCGAGCACGCGGCCTTGAGCGAGGTGATGTTGAGCGGTATGACATTCAGATTGACGTCGTGGCCCGAGGTGCTTTTGATCTGCATCAAAACCTCGCCCTCGTCGTTCCGGCATCTTTGACCTCCGCCGCTCGTGCGCATCGGCAGCCACCCCTATTCCTGATGTTGAGCAACTTTCAAGAACTGATTTTCGATCCGCAACTCATCCGTCGTTTCGACGTCAGCGGTCCTAGATACACTTCCTACCCGACCGCCGATCGCTTCGTCGAAGCTTTCGATGCCGAAGCCTACCGATCCTGGCTGGGGCGCCGCACCATCGGCGGAATCAGCCGTGCGCTGTCATTATACGTCCATATCCCGTTCTGCAATACCATCTGCTACTACTGCGGCTGCAACAAGATCATCACCAAGGATCATGGTCGTTCCGCCAAGTACATCAAGTACTTGGGCCGCGAGTTGGACATGCAGGCGGCGGCGCTCGACGGCAGTCACGAGGTCGTGCAGTTGCATTGGGGCGGTGGCACGCCGACCTTCCTGTCGCACGACGAAATGCGTCGCCTGATGGAGTTGACGCACAAGCATTTCAAGCTGTTGCCCAACGGCGAGTATTCGATCGAAGTGGATCCGCGCAAGGTTGATCGCGACACTGTCAAACTGCTGGCGGAACTTGGCTTCAATCGCATGAGCGTTGGCGTGCAGGACTTCGAACACGCCGTGCAGGTGGCCGTCAATCGCGTGCAGTCGCTCGACGAGACTCGGGTGGTCATCAAGTCGGCGCGCGAGTTCGGCTTCAAGTCGGTGTCGGTTGATCTCATCTACGGCCTGCCCAAGCAGAACGTCATCAGCTTCGGCCACACGCTCGACGAAGTCGTCAAGCTGTCGCCCGATCGCTTGTCCGTCTATAACTATGCGCACCTGCCCGGGCATTTCAAGCCACAGCGGCGCATCAACGAGAGCGAACTGCCGTCGCCGGACGCCAAGTTGCAGATATTGCAGATGGCCATTCGTCGCCTGACCGATGCCGGTTATGTATTCATCGGCATGGACCATTTCGCCAAACCGGAGGACGAACTGGCGGTGGCGCAGCGGCAAGGGCGACTGCACCGCAACTTCCAGGGCTACTCGACCCACGCCGATGCCGACCTGCTGGCCTTCGGTGTGTCGGCGATCAGCAAGGTCGGCCCGACCTACTGCCAGAACTATCGCACGCTCGACGAGTACTACGACAGTCTCGACCGCGGCGTGCTGCCGGTCATGCGGGGTCTGGAACTGACCGCCGACGACTTGTTGCGCCGTTCGATCATCCAGGCGCTGATGTGCCATTTCGAGCTTTCGCTCGAGTCCATCGAGATCGCGCACCTGATCGACTTCAAGTCCTATTTCGCCGCCGAACTGGCCGATCTGCGCGCCATGGAAGAGGCGGAACTGCTGCAGGTCAGCGACCGCTGGATCTCCGTGCTGCCGAAGGGGCGCATGCTGGTGCGGGCCATCGCCATGGTGTTCGACCGCTACCTGCGCGCCGACCGCGAGCGGGCGCGCTACTCCAAAGTGATCTGAGCATTGCCCGAACCGGGTTACGCCGCGTTGTTCCTCGTCGGCCTGCTCGGCGGCGGCCATTGTGTCGGCATGTGCGGTGGCATCGTCGGCGCGCTGGCGGCGCAAGGCGCCACCACGCCGTGGCGCCTGCATCTTGCCTACAACGCCGGCCGGATTTTCAGCTACTGTCTGGCCGGCGCCCTCGCCGGCGCCGTCGGCGGTCTGGGTACCTCGTTCGGGGCCTTGGCCGGCGCGCAGTGGCTCCTCTACGTCCTGGCCAATCTGATGCTGGTCGCCTTGGGCATTTATCTCATGGGTTTCACCGCCAGCCTGTCGGCCGTCGAGCGCCTCGGCCAAGCGCTCTGGCGTCGGCTGGCGCCGCTTGGCAAGCGGTTTTTGCCGGCGCGAACGGTCGGCCAGGCCTTGCCGCTCGGCATGGTCTGGGGCTGGCTGCCCTGCGGCCTCGTCTATAGCGCGCTTGCCACTGCCTTGGCATCGGGGTCGGCCGGGCGCGGCGCCCTGTCGATGCTGACTTTCGGTTTGGGAACGCTGCCGAATTTGCTCCTTGCCGGCGTGCTGCTGTCGCGCTTCAAGCGCTTTGCGCAGGCGCGCGCGGTGCGCTGGACCGCCGGTGCGCTAGTGGTGGCGTTCGGCATGCTCGGTCTTTTTCGGGCCGCGAGTGCCGCTGGGACGGTCTGATGGGGAAGGACGGTGGGCGCGTAGAATATTTCGCTCCCGTGGCCCGTTGAATGGAGCGTAACCCTTGGCCGAATCCGCCACCGTCGAAATTGCCGTCGGCGGCATGACCTGTGCCGCCTGCGCGGCGCGCATCGAAAAGCAGCTCAACAAGCTGCCCGGGGTCGAGGCGGCGGTCAACCTGGCGGCCGAGCGGGCGCATGTGCGCTTCGCGCCGGAACTTGCCGACGTCGACAGGATTCTTGCGGCCGTCGTCAAGACGGGCTTCACCGCGTCGGTGTCCACCACCGATACCCACGCCGAGGAAAAGGAACGCAAGCTGGCCGCCTACCGCGCCGAGCTCAAGCGTTTCTGGATATCACTGGCCCTGACGTTGCCGCTGGTTGGCCAGATGGCCTTCATGTTCGGCGTCCATGACGATGTGCTGCCGCGCTGGCTGCAACTGGCGCTGGCGACACCCGTGCAGTTCTGGATCGGTTGGCGCTTCTACGTCGGCGGCTTCAATGCCGTGCGCGGCGGCAGCGGCAACATGGACGTGCTCGTCGCGCTCGGCACCAGCATGGCCTGGCTGTACAGCACCGTCGTCACCGTGCTCGGCCTGCACCAGCACGTTTATTTCGAGGCTTCGGCGACCGTCATCACGCTGGTGCTGCTGGGCAAGATTCTCGAAGCACGCGCCAAGGCGAAGACCTCGGCCGCCATCGAGGCGCTGGTCAAGCTGCAACCACGGATGGCGCGAGTCGAACGCGATGGCACGCTGGTCGATGTGCCGGTGGCGACGCTGATTCCCGGCGACGTATTCGTCGTCCGTGCCGGTGAAGCCGTGCCGGTCGATGGCACTGTCATCGAAGGCGCTTCGAGCGCCGACGAGGCGATGTTGACGGGCGAGAGCCTGCCGGTGGCGAAAGCCGTCGGCGATGCCGTCTTTGCCGCGACCAGCAACGGCGATGGTCTGCTCCGCTGCAAGGCGACCGGCGTCGGCAGCCACACGCTGCTGGCCGGCATCATCCGCCTCGTCGAAGCGGCGCAGGGTTCGAAGGCGCCGGTGCAGCGGCTGGCCGACCGCATCGCCGCGATCTTCGTGCCGGTGGTGACGGCGATCGCCCTCGTCACTTTCGTTGCCTGGTGGTGGCTCGGCGGCGACTTCACGCAGGCGATGGTCAATGCCGTCGCGGTGCTGGTCATCGCCTGCCCTTGCGCGCTGGGACTGGCGACGCCGACGGCGATCATGGTCGGCACGGGACAGGGCGCGCGCGCGGGCGTGCTGATTCGCAACGCCCAGGCGCTGGAACTCGCCGAGAAGTTGCAGGTGCTGGCGGTGGACAAGACCGGCACGCTGACGCAGGGGCGTCCCGCCATCACTGACTTTCACCCGGCGCCCGGCGTGAGCGAGCGTGAATTGCTCGGCATGGCGGCGAGTCTCGAACAGGGCTCGACTCATCCGCTCGCCGCCGCCATCGTCGGCCGCGCCAAGGTCGACGGGCTTCCGCTGACGCTGCCGCAGGACGTCGTCGCCACGGCCGGTCGCGGCGTGACGGGCAAGGTCGAAGGCCGATCGGTTCTGGCCGGTACGCCGGAGTGGCTGGCGGAACAGGGCGTCACGTTGCCCGAAAGTCAGCCGTGGCGGCACGCCGGTGCCAGTGTCGTGGCGGTGGCGCGCGATGGGCAGTGGCTCGGTGCGCTGGCGGTCGCCGATCCGCTGCGCGAATCGTCGAAGCAGGCCGTGGCGCGTCTGCGCACGGCGGGCGTCGAGGTGGTCATGCTCACCGGCGACAATGCGGCCACGGCGGCGGCAATTGCCGCCGCCGTCGGCATCGTGCGCTTCGAAGCCGGCGTGCTGCCGGAAGGCAAGGCGGCAGCGGTGGCCAGGCTGAAGGGCGAGGGCAAGCGAAACAATGGATTAATTGGCATGGCTGGCGACGGCATCAACGACGCGCCGGCGCTAGCGGCGGCCGACGTGTCGTTCGCCATGGGCGCGGGCGCCAATGTGGCGATGGAAGCCGCCGACATCACGCTGATGCGCAACGATCTGCGCGGCGTCGCCGACGCGGTCGACTTGTCGCGCGCGACGCTGGCCAAGATCCGGCAGAATCTGTTCTGGGCCTTCATCTACAACGTGCTGGGCATTCCCGCGGCGGCGCTCGGCCTGCTCAACCCGGTGATCGCCGGCGCGGCGATGGCCATGAGTTCTGTCTCGGTGGTCAGCAATTCGCTGCTCTTGCGGCGCTGGCAACCCAAGGAGTGAACATGGATACGATGGTTCTGAAAGTGACTGGCATGTCCTGTGGCAGTTGCGTCAAGAGCGTCACCGGCGTGCTGGAAGCGCTGCCGGGGGTCGCCAAGGCCGAGGTATCGCTCGAAAGGGCCGAAGCCGTGGTTACCTACGAAGCGGACAAGGTCGTCCGCGAGCAGATGGTGGCAGCCATCGACGATGCCGGCTTCGAAGCCGGTTGAAGCGCAGCGGTACCGGAGTAGAAGTGCCCACCCCTTTATAATCACCAATTTTCGAGGAGTTGCCCGTGGGTCTGGATCGCGTTTCGTCAGGCAAGGACTTGCCGAACGACTTCAACGTCGTCATCGAGATTTCGATGCATTCCGAGCCGATCAAGTACGAGGTTGACAAGGAATCCGGCCAGATCTTCGTCGATCGTTTCATGTCCACGGCAATGCACTATCCCTGCAACTACGGCTACATTCCGCACACCATCGCCGGCGACGGCGATCCGGTGGACGTGCTGGTGGTGTCGCAGTTCGCCCTGCCGCCCGGCGTGGTGGTGCGCTGCCGGCCGATCGGCATGCTCAAGATGGTCGACGAGGCCGGCGAGGACGCCAAGCTGCTGGCGGTGCCGGTGGACAAGCTGACGCCGATGTATCGCAATGTGACCAGTCCGCGCGACCTGCCGCCCATCGTGCTGGACCAGATCGCCCACTTTTTCGCGCATTACAAGGATCTCGAGCCCGGCAAGTTCGTCAAGGTGCACGGTTGGGGCGATGTCGAAGACGCCAAGCGCGAAATCCTCCAGGGGGTCGAACGCTTCAGTTCGGCCGCCGACAAGCCGGCATTCTGATTCGGCGAGCATGCGAGGGCGGCCATGTC
>WBZP01007457.1_pt1 | contig 10554 bp, 6 predicted proteins | sample 5204301 | NCBI WGS metagenome assembly WBZP01 (sample SAMN12412401, study PRJNA552823) | activated sludge metagenome | isolation source: activated sludge from nitrification reactor of wastewater treatment plant... | place: USA: Pennsylvania | collected 2017 | reverse complement strand
CGGGGCCGTCGCGCGCTCGCGGACTATCTCCGGCTCGGCTTCATCCCGGTCGAGCAGGAGGTGACCGAGGCGTTCCATCGGCGGGAGCAGGTCTCGCGGACGCTCGAGTACGCCTACGACGACTTCGCGGTCGCGGCGCTCGCCCGGGCCCTCGGCCGCGCGGACGTCGCCACGGAGTTCGCGCGCCGGTCGCGAAACTGGCGGAACGTGTTCGACCCCGCGACCGGCTTCGTGCGCGGCCGCCACGCGGACGGCCGGTGGGTGGAGTCCGCCGACCCGGCGGCCGAGCAGCCGTGGATCACCGAGGGCACGCCGTGGCACTACACGTTCTTCGTCCCCCACGACGTGGCCGGCCTCGTCGAGGCGATGGGAGGACGCGAGCGCTTCGTGGAGCGGCTCGACCGGCTCTTCGCGGAGAAGCGCTACTGGCACGGCAACGAGCCGTCGCACCACATCGCGTACCTCTACGACTACGCCGGCGCGCCGTGGCGCACCCAGGAGGAAGTCCGTCGGGTGATGGCCACCGAGTACGGGCCGGGACCGACCGGCCTGGGCGGCAACGACGACGCGGGACAGATGTCGGCGTGGTACGTCTTCTCGGCCCTCGGCTTCTATCCCGTGTGCCCCGGCCAGCCGACCTACGCCATCGGCTCGCCGCTCTTCGAGGAGGCGACGATCGACCTCGGCGGCGGACGCCGCTTCACGGTACGCGCGAGCGGCGCGTCGCGCGAGCGGCCCTACATCCTCTCCGCGACGCTCGACGGGAGGCCGCACCCGCGCCCGTGGCTCTCCCACGAGGAGATCGCACGCGGCGGCGTCCTCGAGCTGCGCATGGGCGAGCGGCCGAACCGCGCGTGGGGCGCGCGGCCGCAGGACGCGCCGCCCGCGCCGTAGGGCGGCCGGCTCCGGCCCTTCGCGCTTCGGGCCGGCCTACCCCCAGAGGCCGGTCACGCGGGCGATGCGGCCGTCGGCCGCGAGCTCGAAGACGTTCGTCCCGCGGGCGCGCACTGTGCCGTCGGGCGCCCTCACCACCCAGTCGACGAGGGCCGTGCCCTGGCACTGGCGCGCGTCGCCCTGGCGCTCGAGGACCACTCCCGGCATGAAGCGCTGGGCGGCGGCGACGTGCGCGTCGAGGTCGTCCCGGCCGTCGAGGCACGAGTAGGGATCGCGGAACGCGACGTCCGGGAGGACGAGCGCCTCGACCGCGGCCCGGCGCCGGGCGGGGTCCGTCTCGGCCCAGAGGGCGAAGAAGCGGTCGGCGACGATGGCCGCCCCGGCGTGGGCCTCGAGCGCCACGACGTGGGCGAAGACCGAGAGGTGGTAGCGCCAGCCCTGGACGTGGGCCTCGGCCGCCTGCGCCGACGGCAGCTCGTGCCGCAGCCGCACGATCGTGCCGCGCGGAGCTTCCTCGAGGCGGATCGTCACGCGCGAGCCGCCGATCGGCACCGGGTCGCCGCTCGCGTAGCCGAAGGTGAAGACGATCCGGTGCACCGGCTCGATCTCGACGACCGCGCCGCCGGCCTCGATGCCGTTCGGGTAGCGGATGCGGACGACCCCGCCGGGCCGCGGGTCGATCGTCGAGCCCTCGCCCCACCACGCGGCGAAGCGCGCGGAGTCGGTGAAGAAGCCGAACACCGTCTCCCGCCGCGCCGCGATCGTCACCGTGCGCTCGACGACGTGCTCCCGTCCCTTCATCGGCGGCTCCCCCTTCCGGAACGGCGAGGCGCGCGCTCCGCGGCGCGGCGCGGCCGGCGCTCGCCCGACGCCTCCCGCCGCTCCTCGCTCTGCGCGAGGCGGGCGAGGCGGGCCAGGGCGTCGTCCCACATCGTGTCGACCCAGTCGCGCAGCGGCCGCAGGCCCTCGATGCGGAAGGCGTAGATGCGGCTCCGCCCGTCCTTCCTCACGCTCACGAGCCCGGCGCCCTCGAGAACGCCGAGGTGCTGCGACACGGCCCCGAACGTGAGGTCGCCGAGGGCCTCGTGGATCTCCCCGGCGCTGCGCTCCTTCCTCCTCACGACCTTCAGGATCTCGCGGCGGCGGGGCGCGGCCAGGGCGTGCAGCAGCTGGTCCATGTGCTCATTTTAGCAACTACTAAATCTAAGAGTCAAGCCCCACGCGGAGCCGGCGCGAGGGAGGCCGGCGCGGCGCGCCGCCCGGACCCGCGGCCGGGGCTTAGAATCGGTGACGCATGGCCGAAGGAGGAGGCTCGACGGCGACGGCGGTCGACATGCGGAAGGGCGCCCTCTACATGGTCGCCTCCGCGGTCCTCTTCGCGTCGATGGCGGCGTCGGTGCGCGTCGTCTCGCGCGAGCTGCCGAACGCGCCGATCGTGTTCTTCCGGCACTTCATCATGCTGGGGTTCCTGCTGCCGTGGCTCGTGCGCCAGGGCCGCCACGCGCTCGACACCGACGACCTGCCGGGCCACCTCGTCCGCGGCCTCGCGGGCGTGTCGGCCGTCGCCTGCTACTTCTACGCGATCGCCCGGCTGCGCCTGGCCGACGCGGTGCTGCTCAACCAGTCGATGCCGCTCTTCATCCCGCTCGTCGAGCGGTTCTGGCTGGGCGAGACGGTGCCCCGGCGGCTGTGGGGAGTCCTCGCCCTCGGCTTCGTCGGCCTGCTGTTCATCCTGAAGCCCGGCAGCGGCGTCTTCGAGCCCGCCGCCCTCGTGGGCCTCTCCTCGGCCGTGCTCGCCGCGATCGCCCAGGTCGGGATCCGCCGGCTCACGCGCACCGAGCCGGTGACGCGGATCGTCTTCTACTTCGGGCTCGTGGCCTCGGTCGTCGCCCTGCCCCCGGCTCTCTACAGCTGGCGGAGCCCCTCCCCGACGGGCTGGGCCGTGCTGCTGCTGATGGGCGTCTTCGCGACGGTCGGCCAGCTCACGCTGACGCGCGCGTACGTCCACGCGCCGGCGGCGCGGGTCGGGCCCTTCCTCTACGTCGGGCCGGTCTTCGCCGGCGTTCTCGACTGGGCGCTGTGGGGGCGGCTGCCGGATCCGCTCTTCGTCGTCGGCGCGGTGCTCGTCGTGTCGGCGGCGACCCTCGCCCTGAAGCTGCGGCCGCGGGTGCCCCCGGCCCCGCCCGCGGCCACCCCGGAGGCGCCGAGCCCCGCGGCCTGAGCGAGCGGCGGGGCCCGGCGAGCGGGCCCTACGGCGCGAGCGTCTTCGCCGGGCCGGTGATCTCGACGGCCTGCGAGAGCACCATGGTCGTCTTCGCGTCGGCCGATCCGGTCTGCCCCGGCTGCTTGCCGCCCAACGCGACGGTGTACTTGCCGGGCTCGACGACCCGCTGGCCGTCCGCCGCGACGAGCGAGAACGCGCGCTCGTCGAGGGCGATCCGGACGAGGCGCTTCTCGCCGGGCTGGAGGGTCACCCGCTGGAAGCCCTTCAGCGAGCGCAGGGGCGCCTCGCCCTTCGGCTGGATCGCGGTGACGTAGACCTGCACCACCTCGTCGGCCTCGGTGCCGCCCTCGTTCTCGACCTGCACCGCGACCGTGGTCGGCGCGCCCGCCGCGAGCTTCTTGGGCGCCGAGAGCTTCGAGTACCTGAACCGGCCGTAGCTGAGGCCGTGGCCGAACGGGTAGAGCGGCTGGCCCGTGAAGTAGCGGTACGTGCGGTTCTTCATCGAGTAGTCGTCGAACGGAGGCAGGTCCTCCGCCGAGCGGTAGAACGTGACGGGCAGGCGCCCGCCGGGGCTCGTGTTGCCGAAGAGCACGTCGGCGACGGCGGTGCCGGCCGCCTGCCCCGGGTACCACGCCTCGAGGATCGCCGGCACGTTCTGGTCGGCCCACCCGAGCGACACCGCGGAGCCGCTCATCAGGACGAGCACGACGGGCTTGCCGGCCGCCGCGGCCACGACCTTCTCCATGAGCTCCTGCTGGACCTTCGGCAGATCGAGGCTCGTGCGGTCGCCGCCGGCGAAGCCGTCGATCCGCAGGGGCATCTCCTCGCCCTCGAGCCGGGCGCTGAGGCCCATCACCAGGACGACCGCGTCGGCCGACTTCGCGGCCGCCACCGCCTCGGCCGCCTCGTCGCCGCGGCCCGACGGCGTCTGCCACACGAGCTGCGCGATCGCGTCGTACTTCTCGTGCTCGAGCTCGACGCGGACCGGGTAGGCGCGCCCCGCGCGGAGGGTGAGCGACGCGGTGATCGTGGCCGTCTCGTGGTCGCTGCGGCCCTGCGCCACCTGCTTGTCGTCGACGAAGAGCCGGCACTGGGTGGCGCAGGTGACGCCGAGGACGTAGGCCCCCGTCTCCGGCGCCACGAGCGCTCCCGTCCACCGCACGCTGAACGAGTCGTCGCCGAGGGCGGGGATCGGCGACTCGTCGGCCCAGTCGAAGTCGAGCGCGGCGTCGACGCGCCGCATCACCGGCGAGCCGTCGAAGTGGCCGGCGAAGTAGGCGGCGTTGAGCCCCGGCTGCCGGTCGGGGCCCGCGCCGGTGAAGAGGGCCGACGCCGGCACCGGCCGCAGGTCCGGTACGCCGACGGCGCGGGGGCCTCCCCGGGCGTAGACGACCTTCGTGCCGCCGGCGGCGGCCGCGGCCCGGATCCCGGCGAGGAGCGTGACCGGGGCGAAGGGCGTCCCGTTGTAGTTGCCGACGAGCACGTCGGGGTCGTCCGCGTTCGGCCCGACGACCGCGATCGTGCCGCCTCCGCGGCGCAGCGGCAGCGTGTCCTTCTCGTTCTTCAGGAGGACGATCGACTTGCGCGCGGCCTCGAGCGCCGTCTGCTGGTGCTTCGCCGAGTTCACGACAGAGGCGTAGGTGTAGCCGGCCCAGGGCAGCTTCGCCGGCGGGTCGTAGACGCCGAGCCTCATCTGGGCGCGGAAGAGCCGGCGCAGGGCCTTGTCGACGTCGGCCTCCTTCACGAGGCCCTGCTTCACCGCCGCGTCGAGCTGCAGGAAGGAGTCGGGATCGCCGGGCTCCCACGAGCCCGCCCCGCACTCGAGGTCCGTGCCGGCGAGGAGGGCCATCGCGGCGCCCTCGGCCGCGGTCTTCCGCGCGCGGTGCCCGCCGCTGATGTCCATGACCGCGCCGCAGTCGGACACGACGTAGCCCGGGAAGCCCCACTCGCCGCGGAGGACCTTCCCGAGGAGCTCGTCGTTGCCGCAGGCGGGCTGGCCCCGGACGGCGTTGTACGAGCACATGACCGACTCCGCCCTGCCGTCGACCACGAGGGCGCGGAAGGCGGGCAGGTAGGTCTCGCGCAGGTCGACCTCGCTCGGCCGCACGTCGGCGGAGTGGCGCGTCGACTCCGGACCGCTGTGGACGGCGTAGTGCTTGGCCGTCGACACGGTCTTGAGGTAGCGGGGGTCGCTCCCCTGCAGGCCCTTCACGAACTGGGTGCCCATCGCGCCGGTGAGGAAGGGGTCCTCGCCGTAGGTCTCCTGCCCCCGGCCCCAGCGCGGGTCGCGGAAGATGTTGATGTTCGGCGACCAGAAGACGAGCCCCTGGTAGAGGTTCCGCTTGTCCCGCTTCAGGGAGTCGTTGTTCATCGCCCGCGCCTCGTCGGAGATCGCGGTCGCGACGCGCAGCATGAGCGGCTCGTCCCACGTCGCGGCGAGGCCGATCGCCTGGGGGAACACGGTGGCCCGGCCCGCGCGGGCGACTCCGTGGAGCGCCTCGTTCCACCACGGGAAGCGCGGGATGCCGAGCCGCTCGACCGGGGCCGCCCGCTCGACCATCAGCGAGATCTTCTCGTCGAGGGTGAGCCGGCCCATCACGTCGTCGATCCGCTGCTCGATCGGCAGGTCGGGGTTGCGGAACGGCAGGTCGGCCGGGGCCGGAGCCTGGGCGCGGGCGCCGAGCGGAACGACCGCGGCGACGGCGAGGAGCGCGACGACGAGCGGCACGGACCGGCGAGGGGTCATGAGTCCTCCGCGAACCGCCGGAAGTTACTTCCGCCGCGCGACGGAGGCAACAGGGACGGACCGACGGCCCTGTGGCTTTGGGGAACGGACATGAGGAAACGGAAACGGACAACGGAAACGGACAACGAAACCAACAACGGATCTTCGCTGATCTCGAAGCCTGCGCCGGCCCGCCATTCGCGGGCCGGCGCCCCTTCGAGATCAGCTCAGGGACTCAGAACCTGTACCCCAGCGCGATGCCCAGCGAGAAGCCGTTCGTCTGGTAGAGGCCGCTGTAGTCGTAGCGGTTCAGGTCCAGGGTCGACCGCTCGCGGTACAGGAGGTAGCGGGCGACCCCGTCGACCCGCAGGTTCTCGTACTTGTAGGACGCGCCGATCGAGAAGCCGTGGCGGTCCTCGTCGTGGAGGAACGGCGAGAGCGTCGGCGTCGGCTGGGGGCTGTGGTCGTAGCTGTAGCCGCCGCGGATCTCCCAGTCGTCGCCGACGAGGTACTCGATGCCGATCGCGCCCCGCCAGGTGCTCTCGTAGTCCTGCGGCAGCGAGGAGTCGAGGGCCGGGGTGCTCGGGAAGGTGAAGGCGACCGCGTCGAACTGGCTCCAGAAGGTCCACGTCACGTCCGCCTCGACCGTCCAGTAGCGGCGGCGCAGGGCCGCGCCGGCGGTGAAGCTCGCCGGGTAGGTGAACTGCGCGTTCGCGATCTGGCTGGCCGGCAGGCCCGTGCGCACGGCCTCGTCGACGGCGGTCACCCCGGTGAGGATCTGGACGAAGTCCGCCTGCGCCTCGTGGTCCATCTTCACCTTGTGGCGGTAGGACAGGCCGAGGGAGAAGTCCTCCGACGGGCTCGCGAGCAGGCCGACGTTGAAGCCGACGCCCACCTTGTTCCCGCTCTCGAACGTCATCTCGGCGACGTCCGTGGGGACCGGGAAGGGGTTCGGGTCCGCGCCGAGGCGGCGCACGTGCTTGAACTTCGAGAAGCGCACGTCGACGCCGGCGCCGATCGCGAGGCGGTCCTCGATCTTCCACGCGAAGGTGGGGTTGATCGCGAAGGCGCGCACGCGGCAGTCGACGCACACGAACCGGCCGGTGAACTGGTCCGGGGCGTCCCACTCGCTGCGGAAGCCGAACGGCACGTTGACGCCGACGCCGAAGGCCGCGCTCTCGCCGATCGGGTGGGAGTAGTAGACGGCCGGCAGCGCCCCGAGGCCGCGGCTCGAGTGCTCGAGCGTGCCCGCGGCGGGGTACGGCCCCGCGCCCGTGAAGTCGGTCGACAGCCCGCCGAAGAGCCCGCCGACGTAGATCCGCTGGCCCTTCAGGAAGGCGATCCCGGCCGCGTTGTAGTAGATCGCCGACGGGTCGGACGCCTGCGCGACGTACGCCCCGGCGAAGCCCATCGCGCGCGCGCCCTGGCTCTCGAGCGCGAAGCCCGACGCGTGGACCGAGGCGGGGACGGCGAAGAGCGGCAGCGCGAGGAGCGCCCGCAGCGAGCGTCGACGGAACGGGATCATCGAACCTCCTTGACTGTTTCCGGCGGACGGAGCGGTACCGACGCGAAGCGGAGCGTGGGCAGTATATCAGGCCACCGGATAGTGGATAGCCCGGGTGCGACGCCCCAATCCGTGGTGTCGCGGGCCGTCGGGCGGCTGGCGGCGGTTCAGGTTCGCCCGGACATGAAGCGCGCGACCTCCTCGATGTCGTGCACGAGGCGCGCCGGGGGCAGGCTCTCGAGGAAGCGCTTGCCGTACTGCTTGCGGACGAGGCGGCTGTCGAGGACGGCGAGGATGCCCCGGTCCCTGGCGCTGCGGATGAGGCGCCCGAGCCCCTGTTTGAGCATCAGCACCGCGACCGGCACCTGGTACTCGCCGAAGGCGTTCGCGCCGCGGCGCCGCAGGCGGTCGATGCGCGCGGCGACGACGGGATCGCCCGGCGAGGCAAAGGGGAGCTTGTCGACGATGACGCACGAGAGCTGCTCGCCCGCGACGTCGACACCCTGCCAGAAGCTCGCGGTCGCGAGGAGCACCGCGTGGCGCGTCCGCCGGAAGGTGTCGAGCAGCTGCGCCTTCGGCGCCTCGCCCTGCATCAGGAGCGGGAACTCGACGCGGCCGGCGAGGCGCTCGGCGACCGCGTTCATGTTGGCGTAGGAGGTGAACAGCACGAACGCGCGGCCGTGCGACAGCTCGAGGAGGCGCACGATCTCGTCGGCCGCGCGGTCCACGAACGAAGGCTCGAGCGGCTCGGGCATGCGGCCCGGCACGTAGAGGATCGCCTGCTCCTCGTACCGGAACGGCGACGGGAGCATCAGCTCGGCCGTCGGCTCGAGACCGAGCCGGTCCTTCACGTAGGCGAAGCCGCCGTCGACGGCGAGGGTCGCCGAGGTGAGGACCGCCGAGCGCACGTCGTCGAAGAGCAGCTCCTTCAGCCGCCCCGCGACGTCGATCGGCGTCGCGCGGAGGTACACCCCCCGGCCGCGGGTCTCGGCGAAGTAGACGTGGTCGTCGGCCTCGGCCTTCATCACGAACGCGAGCTCGCCGCCGAGGGACTGCGCGCGGGCGGCGAGCCCGGACAGGGGCTCGGGGCGGTCGGGCACGCCGAGGAGCGCGGCGCGCAGGCCCTCGACCCGCTGGAGCAGGCCCAGCGCGGGCTCGGCGGCCGCGCCGGTGACCCAGTCGGGCGTCAGCTTGCCGGGCCGGGCGCGGGCGAGGTGGCCGAAGAAGCGGTCGGCCCGCACGCGCAGCCCCTCGACCTCGGCGCGGAGCTCGCGGGCGTCGAGGCTCGCCGCCTTCAGCTCGCGCTCGACGTCGCGGCAGAGGTCGTCGACGCGGTGCGACGACACGCTCACCCCGAAGTACTGCGTCGCGACGTCCTCGATGAGGTGCGCCTCGTCGAGGATCAGCGTGTCGTAGGGCGGGATGACCTGCCCGTAGCTGCCGTCCTTCACCGCGAGGTCGGCGCAGAGGAGGTGGTGGTTCACGACCACGATGTCGGCCTCGAGCGCGCGCTGCCGCATCCTCGTCACGAAGCACGAGTCGAAGAGCGTGCACGAGGAGCCGATGCAGTTCTCGCTCGCGGCCGAGACCTCGCGCCAGAAGTCGACCGAGTCCGGCATGTCCTCGATCTCGACGCGGTCCCCGGTCTCGGTGTGCGGCGCCCAGGCCTCGACGGCCCGGAAGACCGGAAGCTCCTCGAGCCTCCGGAAGGTGCCGGCCTTGCCGAACGAGGCGAAGCGCAGGAGGCAGAGGTAGTTCGCCCGGCCCTTCATCACCGCGACGTTCAGGGTGCGGCCGAGCGCCTTCGCGAGGAGCGGGATGTCCTTCGAGACGAGCTGCTCCTGCAGGTTCTTCGTCCCGGTCGAGACGACCACCCGGCGCCCGACGTCGACCGCCGGCAGCAGGTACGCGAGCGTCTTGCCGGTGCCGGTCCCCGCCTCGGCGAGGAGCAGCCCGCCCTGGTCGAGCACGTCGGCGACCGCCTCCGACAGCTTCCGCTGCGAGGGCCGCTCCTCGTAGCCCGGCAGCACGCGGGCGAGCGGCCCCTTCGGGGCGAAGAAGGCGGAGGGCAGCGTCGACACCGCGCCATCTTAACAACGCGGCGTGGACACGCCGGGACCGATGCGCGAGCATCCCGCATGCCGAGCCTCCGCCGCCCTGCCGTCCTCCTCGCCGCCCTCCTCCTCGCCGCCCCCGTGACCGCGGGCCCCGGGGACCCCGGCCCGCCGCCCCTCCGCGTCGGCAACGTCTTCCCGCACATGACGGTGATGGCGCCGGGCGTCGGCAGCGACAGCGAGACGGGCATCGGCGCCCTCGTCGCGTGGGCGGACCGGCTGTGGGCGATCGGCTACGTGGCCCACGTGAAGGGCGAGGGCATCGGCCTCTACGAGATCGGCGAGGACATGTCCTTCCGGCGGCACCCGGCCTCCGTGACGGGCACCTTCGCCAACCGGCTCGTGCACTGGGAGTCGCAGCAGGCGTTCATCGGTCCCCACGCGATCGACCCGCAGGGCCGCGTGCGCACGATCGAGGACCTGAAGGGCCAGCGCCTCACCGCGACGGCGCGCCACCTCGTCGACCCCGCCGGCCGGGTGTACGTGCTGACGATGGAGGGCCTCCTCTACGAGGTCGACGTGAAGACGCTCGCCGCCACCAGGCTCTTCGACCTCAACCGCGCGCTCGGCCTGCCACCCGGCGCGCAGCCGCACTACAAGGGCGCCTTCAGCGCCCAGGGCCGGCTCGTGGTCGCGAACAACACGTACGAGGAGGAGGAGGCGCTCGGCCGCCGCGCGGCGGGGCGCCTCGCCGAGTGGGACGGACGTGGGCCGTGGCGCGTCCTCGAGACGAACCCGTTCGTCGAGGTCTCGGGCAAGCAGAACCCGAGAGTCGGGGAGCGCTACGGCAACACGCTCTACGCTCTCGGCTGGGACGACCGGTCGGTCCTCCTCCGCGTCCTCCACGCCGGCGAGTGGACGCGCTACCGCCTGCCGCAGGGCAGCCACTCGTTCGACCACACGTGGAACACGGAGTGGATGCGGATCCGCGAGGCGCAGACCGAGCGCTACCTGATGGACGCGTTCGGCCTCTTCTACGAGCTGCCGCCGCTCGTCTACGGCGGGAAGGTGTGGGGAATCCGTCCGATCGCCACCCACCTGCGGATCGTCCCCGACTTCTGCTACTGGCGCGGGCTCTTCGTGATGGCCGGCG
>WBZP01007456.1_pt1 | contig 10555 bp, 13 predicted proteins | sample 5204301 | NCBI WGS metagenome assembly WBZP01 (sample SAMN12412401, study PRJNA552823) | activated sludge metagenome | isolation source: activated sludge from nitrification reactor of wastewater treatment plant... | place: USA: Pennsylvania | collected 2017 | reverse complement strand
CATGGGGTTTGGCAGCCTCGAGCGCCACCCTGAAGCCGTGCGTGGGCACGCCGACGAAGATCACGTCTGCGCCGTCCACCGCTTCGGCCAGGTTGTCGGTCGCCCGTAGCGACTCCGGCAGCCGATACCCGCTCAGGTACCGCGAGTTGGTGTGCTCCCGGGAGATCTCCCGGGCGGCCTCGGTGTTGCGAGCCCACAGCGTGGTCTGGTTCTTGACGGCGAGCAGCGAGGCCACGGTCGTCCCCCATGACCCGGCGCCCAACACGGTGACCCTCATCGGGCCATCCAAGCGCCGAGATGGGGTGGGCGTCGAGAGATCAGCCCCGATCAGCCGGACGTCGGCGATGGATCGACGGCCTCCAGGTAGACCCAGCGACCGCCCCGGCGCACGAACCGGCTCACCTCGTGCTGCGCGCCGCGACGCCCGCCGTCCAGGTAGTCCGCCTCGAACTCGACCAGGCCCTCGGCGTCCTGCGGGCCACCGGCCTCGGCGCGCAGCACCCGCAGCCCGGTCCAGCGACGGCGGTGGCGCTCGAGGGAGTCCAGGTCGGCCGGGCGGGTCCGCGGATGCCAGGTGCGCACCAGGTAGCCCGCATCGCCCAGCGCGAAGGCGGTGTAGCGCGAGCGCATCAGCTCCTCGGCGGTGCGCGCCGTCCGGTCGCCGTCCAGCAGGGGCCCGCAGCACGCGGTCCGCGGGCGGGCGCTGCCACAGGGGCAGCCGGGGTCACCGAACGCCGTCCCGCTCATCCCCGGAGTATGGACCACGCGTCCGGGGTTGCCGGGGCCGCGCGCGGGTAGCCTCGGGAGCGTGCGCGACCTCCATGCCCGGGTGCTCCAGGCCGAGCGTGAGGTGCTCCTGCCGCTGCTCGACCGGACGCTCGAGTCGGACTTCGACCGCACCACGGTCTGCGAGGGCTGGTCGGTGCGCGACATCGTGGCGCACTGTTCGGCGGTGCTGACCGCGCTGGTCACAGGGGGCCGACCGTCCTTCACGGTCGGGGACAACCAGCGGGACGTCGAGCAGCGGCGTTCCTGGCCGCTGTCGGACCTGCTGGCCGAGCTGAAGCAGGCCCACGACCTGGCCGCGGGTTCGGCGCAGGTGGAGCCCGTGGTGCTCGGCCTGTGGATCCACGGCAGTGACATCCGTGACGCCCTGAGCATCCCGAACGCCTACGCCGCTCCCGCCCTGAGCGATGCCCTCGCCCTGCTGGTCGAGGCATCGATCGCCAAGGGCATCCCGCCGGTCGACGTCACCCTGACGGACGCCGCCGATCGCCGGCTCGAGTCGGCCCAGGTGTGCCTGGGGGAGCCGAGCGCCGAACCGGTGGGCTGGCTGCGCACGGACACCCCGGGCCTGTTCCGGATCGTCGCGCGGCGCCGACTCGAACTGGTCGAGCGCGACATCGTCGGGGTCGTCGTCGAGGACCTGCGGATGTTCCACTGAACCGATTTCGTGAGCTGTACCGGCCGCGTGTACCCTTACTCAGCGCTGGCCGCTCGCGGTTGGCGACCTGCAGCAAGGCCCCGATAGCTCAGTCGGCAGAGCGTCTCCATGGTAAGGAGAAGGTCTAGGGTTCGATTCCCTATCGGGGCTCTCGGCTCCCGTCACCGCAGGGTGGCTCAGGGGCCGGCCCGGCGGAGTAGCTCAGTCGGTAGAGCAAGCGGCTCATAATCGCTGTGTCGTGGGTTCAAGTCCCGCCTCCGCTACCGAGCCAGACCAGCACCTCAGGCAGTACCGGTCCGTCAGTCAGCAGTGGTCCGTACGAGAGAAGGCAGCACACCGTGGCCAGCAAGACCCAGGACGTCCGCCCGAAGATCACCATGGCGTGCACCGAGTGCAAGGGCCGCAACTACATCACCAAGAAGAACCGGCGCAACAACCCCGACCGCATGGAGCTGGCGAAGTTCTGCCCCACCTGCGGCAAGCACACGCCGCACCGCGAGACGCGCTGACGCCTCGCCCTCCCACCTGACCGGGACGGTGGCCACCGAGTGGTGGCCACCGTTTCGGCTGTTTGCCCGCCCGCTCGGCGCAGGTTCGTGCTCGATCCGTGTCCTGGACGAACACCGATCGAGCACAATCGCTGGCGCCGGGGTGTCGGGCCCCCGATAGGGTCGTCCGCGACGCCGCGCCGCTCACGAGGAGGCAGACATGGGAGTGCTCGACGATCGGGTGGCCTTCGTGACCGGAGCCGGCCGCGGCATCGGCCGGGCGACCGCCCTGCGCCTGGCCCGGGACGGCGCCGCCGTGGCGGTCAACGACCTCGACGGCCACGTGGCCGACGAGGTGGCCGACGAGATCCGCGCCGGGGGACACCGGGCGATCTCGGTGGTCGGCAACTGCGCGATCCGGGCCGACGCCGACCGGCTGGTGGAGCAGTGCGTCGCGGAGTTCGGCCAGCTCGACATCCTGGTCAACAACGCCGGCACCACCCGCGACAAGATCTTCCACCAGATGGACGAGGAGACCCTCGACGTCGTCATCAACGCCAACCTGCGCACCACCTTCAACGCCACCCAGGCGGCGATCCCGCACCTGCGCCACGTGGCCAAGGCCGAGATCGAGAAGTACGGCGCCCCGGCGTACAACCGCAAGATCGTCAACACCTCCTCCGTGGTGGCCTTCACCGGCAACCCCGGCCAGTGGAACTACACCGCCGCCAAGGGCGCCGTGCTCTCGGTGACCAAGACCCTGGCCCGCGAGCTCGGCCCGTTCCGGATCAACGTCAACGCCGTCGCCCCGGGCTTCGTCGAGACCCGCCTCACCGCCGAGCACGGCAGCGACTCGCACGCCGAGACCGGCCTGGGCATGCCCGCCTCGGCCCGCGCCGCCGCGCTGTCGCTGATCAGCCTGGGCCGCCTCGGGGTGCCCGAAGACATCGCCAACGTCACCGCGTTCCTCTGCAGCCCGGACTCCGACTTCATCACCGGGGTGACCATCCCGGTCACCGGGGGCACCGTGGGCGGCATGGGCTGATGCTCGACGCCTCGTTCCAGGGCCGGGCCTACCCGCCCTCGCCCGTCTACGAGGTGGGCCGGGAGAAGATCGCCGAGTTCGCCCGGGCGACCGGGGCCACCCCCGCGACCGCCCCGGCCCACTTCGACCCCGCCGCCGCCCGCGCGCTCGGGCACCCCGACGTGGTCGCCCCGCCCACCTTCGCCGTGATCGTCGCGCAGCGGTGCGAGGCGCAGTACGTGGCCGACCCGGCCTCGGGCATCGACTTCACCCGGGTCGTGCACGGCGAGGAGTCGTTCACCCACCACCGCCCGATCGTCGCCGGTGACCGCCTGGTGGCGACCCTGCACGTCGACCGGGTGCGCGTCGCCGGCGGGCACGGCATGGCCACCACCCGGGTCGAGATCGCGGACGACGCCGGCGCCGCCGTCTCCACCGTCACCTCGATGCTCGTCGTGCGCGGGGAGTGAGGCCGACCATGAGCACCGCGCCGCGGCTGGAGGACCTCACCGTCGGGGATGCCTTGCCCGCCAAGGACTTTCCGCTCACCCGGGCCGACCTGGTCCGCTACGCCGGGGCGTCCGGCGACTTCAACGAGATCCACTGGAACCCCCGCGCCGCCACCGAGGTCGGCCTGCCCGACGTGATCGCCCACGGCATGCTCAGCATGGCGGTCGCCGTCCGGCTGGTCACGCAGTGGTGCGGCGACCCCGGCGCCGTGGTGCGCTACTCGACCCGGTTCACCGCCCCGGTGCCGGTGCCCGACCCCGGTCACGCCGTCGTCACGGTCGCCGGCACCGTCGCCGCGCTCGACCCCGAGGCCCGGACGGCGCGCGTCGACCTCACGGTCACCAGCGGCGGGCAACGGGTGCTCGGCAAGGCGCAGGCCGTCGTCCGGCTGCCCTGACGACGATCGCCTGACGGATCAGACCGAAGGAACCACGTGAACCCCACTGCCGCCGTCTCGGCGGTCTTCGCCTCGGCGGGCGTCCTGATCGCGAGCTGGTTGTCGCGGCTGCCCGCCGTCCGGGACGCGCTGCAGATCACCCCCGGCCGGCTCGGGCTGATCCTGCTGGCGCTGTCGGTGGGGTCGGTGCTGGCGCTGCCGAGCTCGGGCCCGATCGTGCACCGGCTGCGTCCCGGCCCGACGGTGCTCGCCGCGGCCACCCTGAGCACGCTCTCGATGGTCGTCGTCGGGCTCGCCGGCAGCGGTCATCTCGGCGGGTCGCCCACCCTCGCTGCGGCCCTGTTCTGCTACGGCGCCGGGGTGGGGGTCTGGGACGTCGCGATGAACGTCGAGGGGGCTGCCGTCGAGCAGGAGGTCGACCGCGCGATCATGCCCTGGTTCCATGCCGCGTTCAGTCTGGGCACCGTCGCCGGCGCCCTGATCGGGGCGGCGGCCGCGGCGCTGGACGTGCCGGTCGCGCTGCACCTGGGCCTGATCGCGGTGGTGGCCTGGGCGATGGTGTGGGCGGGGGTGCGCGGCTTCCTGCCCGCCCCCGAGGAGGAGCCGCACCCCGATTCCGGCGCCCGCCGGGCCTGGGGGGAGCGGCGGACGATCCTGATCGGGCTGGGCATGCTCGGCGCGGCCCTGGCGGAGGGGTCCGCCAACGACTGGCTGGCGCTCGGCCTGGTCGACGGGTACGGCGCCTCGCACGCGGCCGGCGCCGTCGGGCTCGGCCTCTTCCTGACCGCGATGACGGCGCTGCGCCTGGCCGGGCCGGTGGTGCTCGATCGCCTGGGCCGGCTGGTCGTGCTCCGGGCCGGCGCCCTCGCGGTGCTCGCCGGGGTGGTCGTCTTCGTGCTGGCGGCGCGCCTCGCCCCGGGGCCGGGGGCGCTCGCCCTCGGCATGGCCGCCGCGCTGCTGTGGGGGGCCGGGGCGGCGCTCGGCTTCCCGGTCGGCATCAGCGCCGCCGCGGACGACCCGGTCCGCGCCCCGGCCCGGGTGTCGGTCGTCTCCTCGCTCGGCTACGTGGCGTTCCTGGCCGGGCCACCGCTGCTCGGCACCCTGGGCGATCACGTCGGCATCGTCACCGCCCTGCTCGCGGTCGCCGGGGCGGTCGTGGTCAGCTTCGCCTGCGCCCCCGCCGCCCGACCCCTGCTGCCCGAGCCCGCGGCCGACTAGGTTGGCGGCGTGAGCGTTCGCCTGGCTGACCTGACCACCCTGCGCATCGGGGGGAGGGCCGCCGAGTACCACGCCGCGAAGACGACCGACGAGCTCGTCGCGATCATCGCGGAGGTCGACTCCGCGGGTCGGGAGCTGCTGGTCGTGGGCGGCGGCTCCAACCTGCTCGTCGGTGACGACGACGTGCCGGCCACCGTCGTGCACGTGCGCACCACGGGCCTGGAACTGCTCCCGGGGGCGCCCGACGGCGCCGTCCGGGTGGCCGTCGCCGCGGGCGAACCGTGGGACGACGTGGTCGCCGTCGCCGTGGCCAACGGCTGGTCGGGGGTCGAGGCGTTGAGCGGCATCCCGGGGTCGGCCGGGGCGACCCCGGTGCAGAACGTGGGCGCGTACGGGCAGGAGGTGGCCGACACCCTCGTCTCGGTGCACGTCTGGGACCGCGCCGAGTCGCGCTGCAGCGTCCTGGCCGCCGCGGACTGCGCGTTCGCCTACCGGGACTCGCTGTTCAAGCGTGAGCGGTTCCGCGGCGGGCCGCGTTTCGTGGTGTTCGAGGTGGTGCTCGACCTGCCGGTGAGCGAGCTGTCGGCACCGGTCCGCTACGCCGAGCTGGCCGGGCGGCTGGGCGTCGACGCGGGGGAGCGGGCGAGCACCGAGCGGGTCCGCGAGACCGTGCTGGCGCTGCGCCGGGGCAAGGGCATGGTGCTGGACGGCGCCGACCACGACACCTGGAGCGCCGGCAGCTTCTTCACCAATCCGATCGTGGAAACCGCTGCGCTGCAACGGATCCCGGAGAAGGCGCCAAGGTGGTCGATGCCCGACGGGCGGGTCAAGCTGAGCGCCGCCTGGCTGATCGAACGCGCCGGGTTCGGCAAGGGGCACGGCCTGCCCGGCCCGGCGTCGCTGTCGACCAAGCACACCCTCGCGCTGACCAACCGGGGCACCGCGCGGGCCGCCGACGTGCTGGCCCTGGCCCGTGAGGTGAGGGACGGCGTCCGGTCGGTCTTCGGGGTCGAGCTGGTGCCCGAGCCGGTGCTGGTCGGCTGCGCGCTATGACGCTCAGCTGGGCGTGAGCCAGGCGTCGACCCCGGCGAGCAGCCGGTCCCTGACGTCCTTGGGGGCCAGCGAGGCCTCGATCGAGGAACGGGCCAGGTGGGCGAGCGCGGCGTCGTCCAGACCGTGCACGGTCCGGGCGGTCTCGTACTGCGCGGCCAGCCGGGAGCCGAACAGCAGCGGGTCGTCCGCGCCGAGGGCCACGGTGGCGCCCGCGGCGACCAGCTCCGGCAGCGGGACGGCGTCGGCGGTCGGGTAGACCCCGAGCGCCACGTTGCTGGCCGGGCAGACCTCGAGCGCGATCCCGGCGTCGACCACGCGGGACAGCACGGCCGGGTCCTCCCCGGAGCGCACCCCGTGGCCGAGCCGGGTCGGGGTGAGCGTGTCCAGGGTGTGCGCGACGTGGTCGGCGCCGAGCAGTTCGCCGCTGTGCGGCAGGCAGGCCAGCCCGGCCCGGGCGGCGATCCGGAAGGCCGCCGCGAAGTCCTCGGTGGCGCCGCGGCGCTCGTCGTTGCTCAGCCCGAACCCGACGACGGTGCCGGCCCCCTCGCCGGCGTGGCGGGCGGCGAGCCGGGCCAGGGTGCGCGCGTCCAGCGGGTGGCGGATCCGGCTGGCGGCCACGACGATCGCCACCTGGCAGCCGGTGGTCGAGCTGGCCTCGCGGGCGGCGTCCAGCACGATCTCGAGCGCGGGGGTGAGGCCGCCGACGAAAGGTGCGTACGACGTCGGGTCGACCTGCAGCTCCAGCCAGCCCGAGCCCTCGGCTGCGTCGTCCGCGGCGGCCTCGAGCACCAGCCGGCGCATGTCGTCGGCGTCGCGCACGCAGGAGCGGGCTGCGTCGTACAGGCGCTGGAAGCGGAACCAACCCCGCTCGTCGGGGGTGAGGCGCAGCAGGTGGTTCTCGCGCAGGGTCTCCGGCAGCCGGATGGCGTGCCGGGCGGCGAGTTCGGCCAGCGTCGCCGGGCGCATGCTGCCGGTGAAGTGCAGGTGGAGGTGGGCCTTGGGCAGCCGCGCGACGTCGCGGACCGGCGCCGGGCCCTGGCTGCGGTTGCCCTCCATGACCGGAGTCTGCCAGCCGGGCCGGGTCGGGTGGGAACCCGGCCCGGCCGGCATCAACGGCCGCCCGTCAGCCGCCGCCCGTCAGCCGAGGAACCCGGTGACGACGGCCGCCAACGTGATCAGCAGCAGGAGCAGGATCAGCGGGAGCGGGTCGTCGTTCGGCTCGGCCCGACGCCGCCGGACCGTGGTCGGCCGGGGCCGGGTCACCGTGCGGGCGGTGCGCGGTGCAGTGCGCGGTGCGGTGCGGGGTGTGGCGCGGGGTGCGGTGTCGGGTGGAAGAGTGAAGATCAGGGGCTTGCTGCGGCCCCGGAACATGTCGCCCAGGCCGGTCAGCGCCGTGGCGGCGACGACCAGGACGAACAGGACCAGCAGGATCAGGGCCACCATCCCGAACAGATCGGCGAGCGGGTCCTGGGTGGCTGCCAGGGCCGCGGGCGCGACCATCAGCTGCGGGGCCGTGAGCTGTTGGGCCGTGAGCTGTTGGGCCGTGAGCTGTTGGGGTGGTGGCACGGGTTGCGGGGGATGCAGGCCCATGGCCGGAGGGAAGCCCTCTCCGACCCATGGCCCTGCCGCTTTGGCAGGGGTAACATCACGCATGGCGAGTCCTTCGTCGGTCGAGTCAATGGCGTCGATGTGTGCGAACGGCGGTCCAACTCGATGACTGGGTCGGTGTTGGCGCACCGGCCCAGTCGTGTCTGTGGCGTGGGCGGGGCGGGACCGCGGAATGCGGCGGCGCGGCACGGTGTCAGAGCCCTCCCCTCTGGCCGGATGATTTCCGCTACGTGCCCCCGGGAAATCGGTAGATCACGCTCAGCGATGATCTCGGCCGTGTCTTTTATTGTGCCTACCTACCCCTCCAGTGTCCGTCAGTCAAGCGACTCATGGCAAGTGACTTTGTCTGGCGTTCCGCGTCCGGGATGGTCATTCTTGGCCTATCCGACCGGCGAGGTCCGCCGGCGATCAGGGAGGTAGCCCCGATGCCCTCCACCAGCCCGACGGCGCAGCGTCGTGAGGTCGGCGCGCTGCTCCGGGCTCACCGCGAGCGGGCAGGTCTGAAAGCGGTGGACGCCGCGCGCCGCGCCGGGATCAGCGCCGCCAAACTGTCGCGGCTGGAACGGGGCTTACGCGGGCTGCAGCTGGCCGACGTCCAGACGCTCTGCACGCTCTACGGGCTCGGCGAGGAGGTGACCCTCGCCCTGCTCGCCTCGACCCAGGCGAGCCGGGAGCCCGGCTGGTGGGAGGGGTACAGCAGCCTGGACGCCGAGGCGCCGCTGTACTACGGCCTCGAGGCCGTGGCGATCGCCATCGAGAGCTTCCAGGCGCTGGTCCTGCCCGGGCTGCTGCAGACCTCCGCCTACGCAGCCGCCCTGCTGGCGGGGGTGCGCCCCGCGGGGGAGATCCCGCCGGACGCCGTCACCCAGCGGGTCGCGGCACGTCGCCAGCGGCAGGAGGTGCTCCGGGCGGGCGGCGGCCGGCGGTTCCACTTCGTGCTGGACGAGGCCGCCCTGCGCCGCCGGGTCGGGTCGCCCGCGGTGATGGTGGAGCAGTTCGACCTGCTGCTGACGGTCGCGGCGCTGCCCGATGTGACCATCCAGGTCGTGCCGTTCGGGGCGGGCGCCCACCCCGGGCTCGACGGGTCGTTCACGATCCACGGGTTCGACCGCGAACGTCAGCAGCGCGACGCCGTGTTCGTCGAGGGGCTGGCCGGGAACCTGATCATCGACAACCCCACCGACGTGACCGCCTACCGGTCGGTCTTCGAGGTGCTGACCCGGGTGGCCCTCGACCGGGAGAGCAGCCGCCGGTTCCTCACCGAGGCGCTCGAGGAGTGGCGGTCGGCCTGAGCGGACGGCGCGTGGTCGCGCCCTCCGAGACGGGTCGGTGGGCCGGGACGGGTCAGGGAGCCGCGGCGGGCAGTGGGTCAGGTCGGTTCAGCGGGCCGCGGCGGTGGTCTCTTCCGGCTCGAGGTCGAACTCCCCGGCGCGCACGCCCGCGATGAAGGCGGCCCATTCCTCGGGGGTGTAGGTCAGTGCCGGCACCTCGGGACGCTTCGAGTCGCGGACCAGGACGACGTCGTCCCGGACGGACACCTCGACGCAGGTGGTCGCCTCGCAGAACGAGGAGCGAATCCAGCCGTGATCGTTTGTCGTCACCTTACGGCCCCATCGTCGCAGCGGACAGTCACCATGTGGCGGGACAGTACACCTAATGGTGGCGTACGCCACCATTACCTTCCACGATGGCGCACGGACGCCCCTGCTGTCGAGTTGTCCCAGGCCATGGCCCCAACGGCCGGAACGTGTCCGGTCAGGAGTGGTGCGGTTGCGAACGGTGAGGGTGCACTGGTCACGGGTGGTGGGTGGCGACCGCCGATGACTCACCGTGACATGAGGCCCCCCGGAACGGGTGCACCCCGTCGCCCTCCGCAGGCGGGTGGTGGCGCTCCGGTGCCGTTCGGGGGGCGCTCGCGCGGCGCCCGCGCCGTCCGACACGCATTCCGATTTCGACCTGCCCCGGCCGTCCGCGTACACTCCGATGCGGTGGGTTGCCGACCCGCATACTGACGGCTGCACGTCAGTGGATCGACGGCTCGCACAGGGCAGTGGCGCAACTGGCAGCGCTCCGGTCTCCAAAACCGGCGGTTGGGGGTTCGAGTCCCTCCTGCCCTGCGGTACGACCGGGCGACCTCCGCCCGGTTGGCACGGTGTCGATCCCCGACGGGACATTCCCAGACCAGGTGAGAAGAGCGTGACGACGAGCACGAGGGCCAGCGCGGAGCCCACCCCGGCGCGCAAGCGTCCGACGGGGCTCCTCGGCCGTATCCGCCTGTTCCTGCGACAGGTCGTGTCGGAGTTGAGGAAGGTCGTCCGGCCGACGAGGAGCGAGCTGCTCACCTACACGTGGGTGGTGCTCATCTTCGTGATCGCGGTGATGCTCTTCTGTTCGGTCCTCGACTACGGCTTCGGCAAGCTCGTGCTCTGGGCGTTCAGCACCTCGTGACCACCCGCGCGCCCGGCACGGCCCGAACGCCCCAGGTCTCCCCAGACGAGAAGGTAAGGAATTGAGCGTGTCCGAACAGCCCTACCCCGCCCCGGTCGACGGGGTGCCGGACGACGACGCCGCGCCCGAGGACGTCATCGTGACCGAGGACGTCACGGTGCCCGAGGACGTCGCGGGGGCCGAGGACGTCGCGGTGACCGAACCGGCGACCCCGGCCGAGCCGGTCGCGGAGGCTGTCGCGGAGCCCGCCGGCGGGTCCGAGGCCGACGGGGGCGAGGCCGACCCGGTTGCCGCGTTCAAGTCCGAGCTGCGCCGCGCCCCGGGCGACTGGTACGTCGTCCACTCGTACGCGGGGTACGAGAACC
>WBZP01007454.1_pt1 | contig 10558 bp, 9 predicted proteins | sample 5204301 | NCBI WGS metagenome assembly WBZP01 (sample SAMN12412401, study PRJNA552823) | activated sludge metagenome | isolation source: activated sludge from nitrification reactor of wastewater treatment plant... | place: USA: Pennsylvania | collected 2017 | reverse complement strand
GTACGGGTGACCGTTGACGGGCACGTGGTGCGGCTCGCCGACCAGCAGCTCATCGGCACGTATGAGCACGGCGTGAACGGTATGACGGAGACCGACGACATGGCCGAGTGGGTCGTGCCGGTGCGGTCCTGAGTTGGGTCACCTTGCGCCATCTTTCACGGCGGCAGGGCTGTGACCTGCGCTGATGTGGTGGCGGAGTGTGTCGCGGAGGCACTAATTCGTTTCGGTAGGATCGGTCGGTGGCGTGGGTTCGACGGGTTCGGACCGCCTCGGGCGCGACGGCGGTTCAGATTGCTGAGTCGGTGGGTGGGCGGCGGCGGATCGTGCGGCATATCGGCTCGGCACGCGATGACCCGACTTGGGTCACCGTTAAGGATCTCATGGCCGGGCAGATCGCTGACCTGCAGCTATGTGAACACACAATGCCCTCCCAGGGCACTAAGACCCGAGTCGTGCCACTTTAGTGTGTCGGCTATGGAGGGTTGATCGCGTCGAGGATCTGTTGGGCGGCGTCGGTGATGGGGTCGGCTGCGAGGTGCTCGTGTCCGGCGATCCGGACGGTGATCTGTTGGAGGGGTCGCAGGATGCGGATGATCTTCTTGATGCTCAGCCCGGTGGCGTTTTGGAGGTAGCGAGCCACTGCGAGGGCGGCAAACACGATGGTGAGGTGGGCGTCGATCGCGTCGCGGGTGTGGTGGAAGACGGGCCGCGCCCGCAGGTCGGTCTTGGACATCCGGAAGGACGCTTCGACGTGCCATAGGTCGTGGTAGGACGCGATGACCTCGGCTGGGGGCATGAGCGTGGCGGGGATATTGGTGACATACCCTTTGAGGCCGGCCAGGCGGCGGGCCCGCGCCAGCGACGCGGTGTCCAGGGATCGGGAGCCGTTCTTGACGGTGACAAACCGTGGGGTCCGGGCAGCCTTCTCCCCGGCGATGACGGCCTTGGCGCGGTTCTCCCCCGCAGGCGGGGGCACCCCCACTGCATCGTCAACGTCTTGCCGTCGCGGACGGCGCGTTTGGTGGAGTAGGCCCACACCGCCCGCCACGACGTGGGGTGTACGGCCGGATCCCAGACCGGTTCGGCGCGCTTGTTCTGGTCGTTGACTGCAGCCGCGGTCTTCGTGGCGATGCGTGGGGTGATGGTGTCGACGTGCTGCCCGTCGGTGAACGCGTCGCCGTGCCACCGAAAGTGCGACGCCAGATCGGCGGGAGCCTTCGTCACGCGAGAGCCGACGATGAACCGCAGCCCGGCCTCATCCAACGCTTTGAGGTTCGAGGCGGAGAGCATCCCGGCGTCGGCGACCACGACGAAGTCGTTCAGCCCGTGCCGGGCCTGGAAACCTTGAATGATCGGCAGGATCGTCGCAGTCTCGGCCTTGTTGCCTTCCCAGCAGCCGATCTCCAGAGGGAACCCGTCACGGTCGACCAGCAGCCCGACGACGATTTGTGGGTCGACCCGGCGTTCCTTGGAGTAGCCGACCTTACGCAGCCCGTCTTCGTTCTCGGCCTCGAAGTACAGCGTCGTGACGTCGTGCAGGCACAAACTGATGTCCCCGCTGGTGGCCGCGTGGGCGAAGCACGCGGCGGCGACCTGGTCCCGGTAGCCACCAGCGCCAGCCCGGCGCAGCGTGCGTTTCATCGTCGCGTAGCTCGCCGGCGACCCGCCCAGGTCCCGCAGAACCCGCCCGGTATCCAGCAGCGATGTCGGCTCCACGATCCGGGCCACGACCAGGTCCTGGAAGTTCACGTCGCCCAGGTCGGTAAAGCCCAGATCGGTGAACACCGCGGACAACGCATCGAACAACACCTGTGACGCCGTGCCCACGACCCGGCCGGGCCGTCCCACTCGTCTCGAACAGCACCGACCTACCAGATGCCTCGACCAGCGCCGCCACCGGCGGCGAGGCGGTCACGGCCAGGCCCAGCACGCTTTGGGACGGATCAGCCAGCAGCGCACGAGCCTTCTCCAGCAACACTCCGAGCTCGACCTCAGTGTGCGCCGGGCCGACATGCTTCACGATCCGCTGACGCCCGCCGACGTACTCAGCGACCTGTACCGCCGTGGCACCCGACCCGGTCCGCACCCGCCGAATGAACGCCACGAACCGACTGTAGAGGACCCGATTGGTGCGTGAAAACGCACCCAGCGCAGCACATCACCGCAGGTCACAAGCCTCACCACCACCCAGCAGACCGACCCTGAGCCAAGTCAGGTCGGTCAGCGACAGCACGATGTTTGTGTCGCCCTCCAGGCGACGCTTGCCCCTCGGCACGATCACCGGGGTGAACGTGCCGGCCCGGTCCCTCGGCACATCAACACTGACCGGGCCGACCTCGGTCAACAGCGTCTTCGTTCGAGTGCCGTCCGGCTGTTCCCGGAGTGATGCCCGGCCGGGTCGTGCTTGTGGTATCCGATGTGCTCGGTCAGCTCCTCCTCGAGCGCCGTTTCCAGCACCTGCTTGGTCAGCCCCGTCAGCACCCCATCCGGGCCCACCAGGTCCAGCCCGTCGGTGCGGGCCTTAGCCTCGATCCACCGATGAGCCTTCGACTGTCGGCGTGATGCCGTCCGGGGGTTGGGGATCGGCTGGGGGCGTGGGTGATTGTCCGACCTTTCTGTCGGGGTGTTCCACGTCCGGGGTTCTCGTGTCGCGCCGTCGTCGGTTGGGTGGTCAGGAGTGAACGGTGGTGGGTGGGTCGGCGACGCGGTCGAACAGTTGGGTCCACGCGTGGTGCCAGGGCCAGTGGCTGGGTAGGTGCAGGGTGATCCGGCGGGCGGAGGACGCGACCCGTGCCGGGATGTTGATCAGCTTGCGCCGCACGGTCGCGGTGGTCGCCGTGGCTAGGTCTGGGGAGGCGGCCGGTCTGGTGGTGGCGATGACGGCGGCGACGCGGGTGAGGTTGAACGCGATGACCGCGAGCACGAGCCAGGCGCTGTTGGCGGTGAACTTCCCGGAGGGCAGGTGCGCCAGCGCGGAGCCCTTGAGGTCGGCGTGGACCTGTTCGATGATGGCGTGCCCGCGGTGGGCCTGGTCGGCGGCGACGGTGTCGAGCTGCTCGGCGGGGGCGGTGGTGAAGAACGCGTGGAAGCGCCACACGTCGAACAGGGTCCCCTGCCCGGCGGCCTTCTTCTTCTCCGCGTGCACGTCGGGGATCCGGCGCAGGACCAGCCGTCCGGGCACCCGGTCGGCCTTCTTCTTGGAGGTGAACGCCGTGTACGGGACCTCGGCGACCTCCGCCTTCGAGATCCACGCGCCGGTGGCCTCGTCGAAGATCGCGTCCGGGTACTTGATGGCCGTCCACGCATCGTCGTCGATGCCGGTGATCGCGGCCTTGACCGCCTGGTCCATCCGGACGGTGACCGACACGTGCGCGCCGCCGGTGAGCGCGGCGTGGACCGCGTCGCGGCCGTAGTAGGCCGAGTCCATCCGGACCAGGACCCGCTGCTGGTCACCGAGCAGGCGGCGGGCCTGCTTCACGGCGTCACCGACCAGACGTTTCGCGCCGCGGGGCGAGCCGCAGGCGCCCTTGCGCAGTCGCTGCGCGAGGACCAGCGGCGCGGACCCGGCCACCGTCAAGGTCGCAAGGAGCGCGTTCAGGCCGCGGACCCGGGTGTAGCCGAACCCGGCACCCTGCTTGGCGTGGCCGTGGACCTCGATGATTGTGTCGTCCACGTCGAGGAACGCATACCCGCCCCCTGCTCCAGCGTCCTGGCCACCGCCAGCCGCGCGGGCCGGTGGGGTCAGCCCGGCCAGGCGGGCCAGCGCAAGCAGGAACCTCGAGGCGACCGCGTCGAGCTGGCGCATGTGCCCGAAGGTGAAGGCGCGCAGGAACGAGCCGAGTGTCGAGGGCGCGTACGCGCGGGCGAAGACCCGGCCCATCCCGCCGTGCCGTAGCAGCGCCATGTCATCGATGCTGTCCGCGCCCGCAACCATCCCCGCCACCAGCGAGGCGACCTTCAGGCCGGCGTTCGCGCCCTTGTCCGAGGGCACGCTCAGGTGCTCATCAACCAGCTGGCGCAGCCCCGCCCGATCGGCCAGCGCCAGGACCGGGACCAGACCGGCCGGCGACACGAGGTTCGGGTCGTCGAACACCGCAGAGGTGCGGGTCAGGGTGTGAGAGAGTTTCACCTACGAGATGCCCCTCGTGCGAGACGGAACTGAAGCCTGAAGAACTCCAATTCTGTTTCAGCACAGGGGCATTCTCACGCTCCGACGCGCCATCGCCCCACCAGGCCCGGCCCATCGGTGGATCGAGGCTTAGCCACCAGCTCGCGCGCGAGCTCTCGATCCTGCTCCGTTGTCGATGCCGTCATGGACGGCATGCTCTCCTCAGCCACTGACGTGTCCTTCCCACCCCACACCCGGGGCAGATCAGTCCGAGTCAGTTACACCGAATCTCGGACAGTCCCCCCTCCTGGATTCGCCATCCGAGGCGTCGGGCAGGATTGGCTGGGTCACCCAGGGGCGAGTGCCGCGTTCGCAGATGCGGGCCTTCGGCCCGCAGGCTCGCCCCGTGCGATGTAGTTTGCGGCGGCGGCGAACGCAATTACATACCAGAGACACACAACGTTGGACATGACGTTCGCGAAGACACTGTTCGACACGAAAGCGACAACGACCGCAGCGGCACCGGCCGCCACCGCATGGTCGAACGTGGCTGGTTGGGCGCGGCGCAAGGCAAGACGAACCGTGAGCACGAGGGCCACGAGCAAAAGGAGGTAGGTGATGAGCCCGATGACTCCGGTCTCGACATACGCCCGGATGAAGTCGTTGTGAGGCTGCTTCTCCTCACTGGTGAGGTACTGAGTTCCGGTGAGGCCGATGCCGGTGATCGGGTTGCGGTTGGCGAGCGGAAGGACTTCGAGCCAGTACTGCAACCTCCACGTCAAGCTGCTGCCACTGGCCGCGCCGCCGAGCTGTCGGGTGTTGTCGAGGCTTTCGAGCCGACCGAGCAGCCCGGGGAGGAAAGCGAGAGAACTGATCCCAACGACGATGAGGCCAAGCCAGAGGCCATTGCGACGCTGGAGGTGCCCGAGTAAGGCGATGGCAAGCACAGTGCCGACCAGGGCGGTAAGCGTCACTGTCAGCGCCATGAAGATGACAGCCACACTGAGCAGGAGCAGAAGCGGCCACCACCATCTTCTCTTCACGTACGGGAGAATCGCTACCGCGAAGATGACGAGGAACGCGAGGTACCGAGCGAAGATATTCGACTGGGAGAACGGCCCCGAAAGCCGAGACAGCGAGCCCTGCACTTCGTAGACGTCGTACCCGAACACAACGCCGCCAACGGTGTACACGATGGGGAACAACAAGCCCACGTAGCAGGCAGACAGCAGCCGGATGAGGGTCGCGCGCGAACTGATGAGCTGCTCAAGGACGAGGAACATGAGGATTACCGATGTGATCCTCAGCGCCTCGAGGGCTGTCGACTGGGGAAACTCGCTCCCGAGGAGACTGAGGTATGCCGTCACACCAAAACTCACTAGCGCCCAGGAGAGGAGGGAGAGCGGTTTGGCCGCTCCGCGCGCGATGAGCCCCGCGAACCACAGAATCGCGGCGAGAAGGAACAAGACGACGATGATGGCGCTGGGGTCAGCGCCACGGTCCGCAACCGTGTTGCCCGCCGATGTGCCGCTCGCGCTTCCGCTGATCTTGACGGCGTCAAGGATCGGCCGGATCGCAAGGAGCAGTAGCACGAACCAACTGAACCTGGTTAGGGCAAGCACGGCCAGTCCCACGCCTACGACCGCTGCGATCGGTAGCAGCCTGACCTTCGTATCGTTCCAAAGGACCCCGTAGGCAGACATCACCGAGGCGGCGATCACCACAACGACGAGCAGCGCCTCAACGATAAGGAGGGCCTCCCGTGGGAGTCTCGGCGACGTAGTTGGACTGTCGGCCGGCTGCCGGCGCGCTGACAAGGTCATCGAGGCCTTGGTCAGCGGGAGCGGCGGGACATGTCCGCGGGTGGCTCGCCTGATGCCACGGACTCGCTGGATGCCCCGGTCTCTCCCAGACTCGGCGCCTCGCTTGGCTTCCGACTCTGGCCACGGCCGAGCAGTTCCATCAAGAGCACGAGGATGACGGCGAGGAGAAGGCTTGCCCCAACTGCGGAGGGGAGGAGGGTCAGCAGGGTAGCCTTGCGGTCGACCTCGGTGACCGGTTTGACGAAGACAATCTCGGCCGCCTGCGCGGCCGCCCACTCCGTGGCCGCCAGACGGTAGGTCCTCTGGGCACTTGCCAGGTCGTCGTTGGCTGCCTTGACCCGAGCCGCCAGCCCGTTGTATTCCGCGGTAAGCGCTGACAGTTCGACCAAAACCGTCTGGGCATCCTCGATCGGTTTCTCGAGTGCTGCCGCCGCCGTGGAGTTGCCGTTCGCGCGGAAGCTTGCCTGTTGCTGCTGCAGACCGTTGACCTTGGCAAGTTGGGCTTGGTAGTTGGCAGGCGGGTCAGCGATTCGCTTCGTCTTCACGAAGTCGGCGAGCGCTGTAGAGACGCTGTTAACTTCTTTCAGCGCGATCTCACGGCCTTGCTCTGCAGCTTGGGCCCGAGGCTCAAAGAGTTCGCGAAGAGCTTGGAGCGCGACACCTTTGACGACGGGCTCGGCGGACTTCTGGTCGCCGGAGAAGTAGCTCACGACCATCTGTGGACTCGCCCCTGTCGGAGCGACATCGATCCCGGAGCGGATGTCCGCGGCCGCCACCCCTGTCGCGTCCGACACGGCCTTAGCCACCTTAGGCATGTTCACCGCTGCGGCATATGCTGCAACGAACTGGTTGGGGCCTTGCGGACCGTTGAAAGAGTTGCTCTCACCACCGACGAGCGTTGCGGTGTTGACCGTAGCCGTCGACTTGTACTCGGCGGGGCGCAAGAAGGTCCAAGCGAAGACCAACAGCGCTGCGACCAACGGCACCCCGATGAGGATGCGCAGGCGGCGGCGAGCGAGGCTGAGGTAGTCGATGATCTCCATGGTGTCCTTAGTCGATCCTGCGGTCAGTTGACGGGCCAGGCGAAGTCGACGCCCGGCAGGTCGTAGAGGCGCTCATTCAGCGGACGGTAGTAGTCGCGCAGACGTGAAACGAGGTGCTCGGGCATGTCCCCGTACGGGCGGTTGGCGTTCTCGGCCTTTACATCATCGAGTGTGTAGGGCGAGAGGTCGAGGAAGTCCCATACGCGGCCCATTTCGTCATTGGGGTGCGCGAAGGCGCGCTCACTCTGCAACACAAGGATGTTCTCGGCGGGGAAATACCGGTGGAGCCGCTCGAGCTGGTCCGCGTAGTGCCCACGGAGAAGATACGCGTGGTAGCGGAAGTGGGCCGAGTTGTACGCCGGGTCGCGCCGGAGGCGATCCTCCTCCCCCGCGAGTCGCTGAGGCTCGAGGTCGAGTGCCCGCTCGAAAGTCTCGGTCTCCCGACCCCGGGCCGTCTCGTAGGCATGATGGCTCCACGCCCGGGCGACCGGGTCACGAAGGACCATGATGAGTTTGGCGTCGGGCAGCTCAGCGGCGATCCGGACTGGCGCCATGGGGTGGAACATGTAGTAGGGGCTCGCCTCGCCAGTGATTCGCCACGGCGCGCGCGCTTTCGGGAAGGCTGAACGAAACCACGACCTGCCCCGCGTGTAGTTGACGTCGAAGAAGTGCGTGCCTTTGTCCGTTCGGCACGGGGCCACCTCTGGGTGCCGAGTGATCCAGTCGGCGACGGATGTCGACCCGCCCCGTTTGGTCCCCACGACGAGGTAGCCCGGTTCCATCCCCTCGCCACGCCAGGCGAGAGTGCGGAGTGGCGCAAGCGCGTGGCGCAGGGCGGACCTCCCAGCCATGCTCTCGGCACCCCTTCTGTTGGCAACGGTTAACCGGCGCGACGCGTCCGAGTGCTACCCCCCCAGACGACGAGTGGAAAGACATCTCGTTCGCATGCCCAAGAGACCGCCCAAGGGCTCGCCAATTGTCTCCATTGTATGCCCAGCTGAGGCATGATGTCGTGGGAGGGCGGAGTTTGCTGACCAGTGACGACGCCTCCGTCAACACAGTACGCACAAGAGGAGCGCAGCAGTGGGCCACCACCCGCGCGGGGTAGTCGTGTCGGTCGGCCTCGCCTGCCTCGCCATGGTCGTTGTGGGCTGCAGTGGGAGCGGCTCGGTGCCCTCAGTGCCGTCGAGGAGCAGCACGCAGAGCCCCTCGGTCCCGCAAACCGAGGCGCCCACCCTGACGTCGTCGACGAGTCCCGCGCCGACGATGCCGGCCGCTGTCGATTCCGCCCTCGCCAAGCTTGCGGGGGCTCAGCGCGTGCTTCGCGATACTGAAACCTCGCGGGATGCCCTCTCGAAAGTCAACGACGGCTTGGCCGCAGCGCGAGCGGGCCTCAAGGCAGTCCGTGCCAGCGCATACGGTTCGACCAAGTCGTGCTCGAAGGTCAGCCACGGCCTGACAGCCGCCCGCTATGGGCAGGCGATCGTGCTCGGCGCAGCATCGGCAGCAGCCCTCGCTGACGCGCGCCGCAAGGTGGCCGCCGGGGCAGTTCAGGCGGCCGCGACTGCGGTCGAGACGGCGATGAAGGATGCTGGCCTTTCGGTCTCGGCCCTGCCCGACGTGGCGATCGCCTTGGAGGCCGCGGTCGCCCAGGCGGCGGACGCTACGCGCCAGGCCGTATCAGCGGATCAGGCGGCCGCGAACGGCAAGAGCTCAGCGGCTGACATCGTCAGGACCGCGAGCTCGATCGCTTCCAAGGCCTGCTGAGATTCCACGGCACTGACGTCCGTGGACGCACACCCGCGCGCCGGCGGGCGCGGAGAGTGAAGTGGGCCAGCACCCACCCGCAATGCCCGGTCCAGCCCGAACGGCGGTCGCCCATAGCGTCTGCCCAACGAGCGGCATGCGTTACGCGAGTCGCCCGGCTACAGTTTTGTAGACCTCGAGGAGGTCGTCCGCCGCGGCCTCCCAGTTATAGGGCCTGAGGAGGAGTTCGGCCTCGTTACGCGCGGCGGCGTGCGCCCGTGGACCAGCATCGAGGATGTCGCCAAGGGCGTGGGCAAGGCTCCCGGCGTCACCCTGCGCAACGAGTCTGTGGGCGCCACAGGAGCACTCGCCCAGGACCTCCAGATGGGGTGGGATGTCGCTGGCAATGACCGGAATCCCGTAGGAAATCGCCTCAAGGAGGGTGAGGGGGAGCCCTTCAAGGTCGGAGGGTTGGACGAAGACCGCAGCGTTGCTGTACAAGGCCTGGAGATCGGTGCCGTGCACATAGCCGGGGAAGACGATGCGCTCGTCGCTGGCCGCGGCCGCACGCAGTGACGAGACATACTCGTCCGTGAACGACGACCCACCGACCACTGCCACCTTCACGTCCGCGGGCATGGATCTCATCGCCTCGATGACCAGGTCCGGACGCTTCTCCGGGACTAGCCGGCCGACAAAAAGGACATATCCGCGGGGCGCAAGTCCGTACTCTTCGATGAGCCAAGACGGCAGCTCAGCGGACGTCGGCGCCGCGACCCCGTTGGGGATATATCGCGCGTTGACGCCGAAGGTCGTGCGGTAGTGGTCCGCCAGGGTCTTGCTCACGACGACGACCTGGTCCGGGACCCGCCCGCTCATCCAGTGGGCCAGGCCGAGGATCTTATGGGCTATCCCTCCCCACTTGGCGCGCTCGTTGTCCAGCCCGTGAACGGTGAGGACAACTCTCGCTCGACCGAGACAACGGGGCAGCGGCGAGGCCAGACCCGGGCCAAGAGCGTGGTAATGGATGACGTCCGCCCCACTCAACATGGCGTGGATGGTCGAAGTGATCGAGTGGATGATGGCGTCGAGGTGCTTGCTGTTGACTGTCGGGGTTGTCACGAGCCGAATACCCTGGTGGTATGCCGGTACTGCCGCCCCCTCGGTGTAGGACTTGCGACAGTATGCAGTGACCTCCACTCCCTCGTGCTGTGCCAGCAAGGCTCCGAGCTTCTCGACGTGGTGCTCGACGCCGCCGAAGGTTGCCGGCAGACCCTTCTGGCCGATCATGGCGACTCTCAGTGGGCGCTGCCCACGACTGCGGCGACGGAGGGCCACCCGACGTACCCGACCGAGTCCGACCGGAGAGACCTGATACGGGGGGGCCTGTGGGGTCGACCTCTCGCCACGCGCGCGCCTCATATCCTGAGCGGCCAGGGGAGGCCCGGATAGCGCTGAACTGCCATCCGGACGCAAAGGCCCTCCGACGTCCCCATGTGCAGTCGCACCCCGACAGTTATCCCTGATGTTCCCTTGCGGAACCCGATGCCGTCATCGTACAGGGCGACCCGCCGCGCGGAGCCGAGTCGAGTTGCCCCATTTCAGCCTGCTGCCTGGGCTGGCGCCGGCCCGCGCAGGAACCTCTTCAGCGCGGGCCGGCGTTGCAGGCCCTCCAGCGGGCGTAGTTTGCTAGCGGGTGGCCTCCAGCTGGGCGTCCCAGAGCAGGTCCGAGGTGGAGCCCGCGGTGTACTGGTGGACCTCGACGGCGATGACGTTCTCGCCCACCGTGAGCAGGCTGGCCGGGATGACCAACTCCTGGATCGAGTTGGCCTTGGTCG
>WBZP01004028.1_pt2 | contig 10559 bp, 5 predicted proteins | sample 5204301 | NCBI WGS metagenome assembly WBZP01 (sample SAMN12412401, study PRJNA552823) | activated sludge metagenome | isolation source: activated sludge from nitrification reactor of wastewater treatment plant... | place: USA: Pennsylvania | collected 2017 | reverse complement strand
GGAAGGGGCGCTGACGCCGTTTGAAGATGCCGCCGAGGGTGCGTTCCTACACGAAACCAAAGAGAACGCCTTTGACCTCGACCGCGAGCATGTCACCCGCGAGTTTGCCGAGCTGGAAAAGCGCCTGCGCGAGACATCACAGAAGGGCTTTTTGTCGAGCATGCTGTCGCGGGAAAACAAGGCCTTCGATCAGGTCCGGCGCAAGACCCAAGACACCTTCAACCAGGTCGAAAACGGGCAGCGCGACTGGCTGAAGGCGGCGTTCTGGCAGGCGTTTCACGAGGAGCTGCAGCGGGCGATGGAAGCGCGGCTGACCTCGTTCCGGAGCGTGTCGCAGGTCGCCGATGAAGTCGCCAAGAACGTGGCCAGTGATGCCGAGCGGCTGCGCGAAGATCCGACGACGCGCGGCGAGGCCTCGGATGCGGCGGCGTTTTATCTCGATAGTGAAGTGCTGCGCGATGATCGTGGTGGGCAGAGGCTGTGGCACAAGCTGTTCTCGCTGGTCCTCGACAAGACCGCTTACTACAACGAGGCGCAGATCTTTTCCGAGATCAGTGACTCGTTCCAGCCTGCCGTCGACAAAGAGGGCCGAATCCGCGCCAAAGATGCGATCGAGATTGTCCGTGACCTGCGCACGCGGCTCGAAGAGCTGGCCCGGACCACGCTCGGGCAGGTGCTGGCGGAAAAGGGACTCAACCTCAAGACCGCTTTGGAGCTGGAGGCGCGGCTCATCCACGCCAAGGGCAGCGACGAAGCGGCCATCGAAGCCGTCAGCGATACGGTGGTGCAAAACCACGTCCGCGACAAGTTCACACGCGTCATCGATCAGTGCGTCGTGCTGGCCAACATCGACAAGACCAAGCTCGACGACCCAACGGTGAAGCCGGCGCACATCTTCTATGTTGGACTGGCACCGATTTATGCCGGTGATGACGGAGGCCTACGATCGGCGATTCGTCAGGTCGCCACCGGAGTCGACTTCATCGATGGCTGGGGCGAAGAGGACATGATCGTCTTCTATCGCGCCATGCTCGGCATCCCGCTCTACTTCTATAAACGGATCAATGACGAGCTGTACCAGTCGTATCGCACCGTCAAGGCCAAGCCGAATCGCTCCTATCCGCTGCACATCGAGGCGGCGTGGGAAGACGGCGTACCGAACATCGATCCCAAGGAAGTGCGCGAGGCCGAAGAGAAACGACGGGCCGAACAGGAAGCGCAGGCGCGGCTGAGCGAGCGGAGCGACCGGCTGTGGGCGTTTGTGCTGGCCGGGTTTGCGGGAAGTGTGGAGCGAACCTCCGCCGGAGCCTATGAGTGGGTGGTCGGAACGGTCCATAAGCGCCTCGGGGGGGATCGGGCGACGGCATTCAACGCGTTTTGGGCGCTCGATCCGGCGCTGCGCGATGATCTGGTCAAGGCCGGTCAGCGCCGCCATGCCGAGCAGTCGGCGACAGTGGTCGGTCGGCGCGCGGTCAAGAGCGAGCTAGCGTCGCACCTCGGCTTCCTGACCGAGCAGCTGGCACTGGCGCTGGCCAATGAGGAAGAGGCGCTCACCCGCTACCTCAAAGACGAGAAGCGGATCGTCGAGGAGCGCTTGGCCGCGATGGCGGACCGCTAAGCGTCGGCAGGGATGAACCCGACATTTCTCCTCAGCCTCGGTGAGTTTGGACAGAAGGCGGCGGCTCGCCTGCCGCTGGAGTCGCTGCCGATGCTGCTCGTGCGTCACCTGCCCGCGCAGCCCGAGGTCCCGGCGGTCGCGGCGCTGTTTGAGGAGTCGAGCCAAGCGCTCAAGTCGCTGCTGCGGAAAAGTGCGTCCCGCCAGGCTCAAGAGGAGTCCTCTCTGGCGCGGCTCGATCTGATCGTGCTCGCGGATGTCGCCGAGCTGGGGACAGGCCAGCTGGTCGAGACGGCCCAGCAGCTGTCGGCCCTGCTGCTCCGGGACTTCGCGGTGATCTTTCCCCCGAGTCTGCCGCCCGAGCAGCGCGCGGTCGGGCTGGTGGTGGTCCTGGCGACGCCGGCCTTCGATGGCTCACCGGCCTGTCGGGCGACGCTGGCGACACTGCGAGCGCTTCAGCAGTGGCACCTCGGCAGTCCGCCCAGCCCGATCTTGAACCGCATCTACGTGCTGCCCGCGCAGACCGAGACCATGCCGCTGTCCCGGGAAGATCGCGAGCGGGCGGTGGCCCACTTTCTGCTCCTGTCCTACGGCTCGGAGCTGCGCGACAGCGATGCGCTGCGGTCGCGACTCGGTCCACCTCGGCAGCCGACGGCGCTTTTGTCGAGCTTTGCGGTGGCGGCAGCGGACCTCGACGTGGCCAAGCTGCAGCAAGCCTTCGCCTGGCGCAGTGCCCTGTCCGGTCTATCCACGCTGGTCGAGCACTGTGAGCGACCGCTGCCCCGCGAGCAAGCCCTGGCGATTGCCGACGAGCTGCGCCTCGACTCATGGTGGGAGCTGCTGGCTGCTCTTGCCCATCATCCCGATGCCACGGCGGACCCGGCAGCCCATGAGCGCTGGCTCCGTGAGGTCGATCGCGCCGAGTCGGAAGCCCTGCAAGCGATGCGCGCCGATGTGGAGCGACTCATCGGGGCCCACCTGACCGGCAGCGAAGGCCTGCGCGGACTCCAGCTGCTGCGCACCAGCCTCGCGGTGGTGGGCGAGCGCCTGTGGACCGCCGAGCAGTCCTTGCTGACGACCTTTTCGCCCGAGCTGCTACCCGATCCGCCCGATCCGCAAGAGCCTGTTGGCGCAGCAGCGCAGACCCCGGCAGCAGCCAGCGACTTGACGATGGCCTCGGCGACCCGTGAGTCAGCCTGGGCGATCCTCCGGACGCTGTCCTTGGCCCTGCTCTGCGGGGCAAGCTGCGGCACGGCGCTGATGATGGGATGGGCGATGGCGCTGTCACGCAGCATGGTCACCACGGTGGCCGCAGGTCCGGTGGTATCCGGCGCAGTCCCCGTCGATTGGAGCGCGGTCTGGGCCGGGCTGCTGGGTGGAGCCGTGGTGGCGGTAGGCTATGGCGCGCTGGGGTGGCCGAAGCAGCAGCGCGACACCACGCAGCCATCGGCGGAGGAGTCGGCGGCACGGCAAGAGCGACTGCGGCGTAGCCAGCGAGCCTCGGCGGATCTGCAAGTGCGACGGCGGAGACTGCATCGCAGCATCCGCCTGCTGCTGACGGCGGTAAGTGAGCGCCTCGAAGTGCTGCAAGTGACCGTCATCGATGCGCGGGAGCGGGCCCTGTCGCAGCTCCGCCAGCTGGGCGCCAAGGTCGGGCCGACCCCTGCCGAGGATGACTATCGCGGGCTCATCGAGCGGGATGCACCGCTGCATCGGGCCTTGCTGGGCGCCGAGGCGCTGCCGGGCCTGTGGGAGCGCAGTCAGTCACTCCGCGATCCCGAGATCTGGGCCAGTGAGCTGCTGGCTCGCTCGTGGCCGAGTCACTGGCAGACCGAAGATCTGCCCTTCGCGCCGGGCGGAACCTGGGAAGCCCAGCTGTGGGAACAGCATCGGCTGCTGCGCGAGGCCGGCGTCTTCTCGTGGCCGGACGTGGGACCGCAGCTGGGCGAGTCGCTGCGTACCTTCTTGGCCAGTGTGCCTCGGGCGCTGTCATTCGGGGTGCGCGGGCGGGAAGCGGACGGAACCCCCTCGCCGCTGCGAGAAGCCCATCAGACCCTGCTGGTGGTGCCCGGGGATGGTCGGGCGCTGCTCGAGCGAGTCCTGCGCGACCAGCCGCTCATTGGGGCGGTGGTGTTGCCGGGTGCGGTGACTTCCTCGCGGCTGCTGCTCCTGCGAACCAGCGGCGAGCTGGAGCTCACCAGCGTGGAGCGGTCCCTGCCATGATGCTGCGACTTGGGCTTGTGCTGCTTGGACTGCTACCGGCGGGGATCGGCCTGCTCGGCGCGTGGTGGCTGGGTCGCCGTGCAGGTGGCCGACCGCACCTCACGCTGACGGCGGGGCTGGCGGCGCTCGCGGTCGTGCTGCTGGTGGCGCTGCTGCGCGGGCTGGAGCTGCTGGTCCCCGGTGCCAGTCTTCCCGCCTGGTTTGCCACCAGTGGCCCCACCACCCCAGCCGCGCTGTCGCTTCTTTTGCTAAAGCTGGCGCTGCTACAAGGCAGCCTGTTTGCCGGTCTGATGGTCGCGCTGTCGCAGACCCAGCTGGCCCAGCCGCAGCAGCAAACCCGCACCGGACCGCTGCTGCCCAGCCTGGGGGTGCTGGTGCTACTGCTGTCGGTGCTCGGGCTCTTGACTGCGCCGCAGCCTTTCGAGCCGGTGATTGACTGGGCCGCGCTCGGTCCACTGCTGGGGCTGGCGCTGTTGGCAGTGGGTCTTGGGCAAGCGGAAGCCAGTAAGGCGACATCGACCAGCGAGCGCAGTGATCCGGCGGTGCCTGCCAAGGTCACCGGGAAGGCCGATCCGGAAGCGACGCTGCGCCAGGCCGGTCTGCTCCAAGCGGCGCCCGACCTGATCTTCCCCGCCAAGTCCCCAGCCAGCGCCACGTCTAGTGATACCGACCCCGCAGCCAGCAGCCTGACCCCTGCGGCGCTGCATACCCTGTGGCAAGGCTGTGGGGGAGCCGGGTCGCCGCCGACCGTACTGCCGAAGCTGCTTGCTGGGCTCGGTCCGACGTTCCAGGCGACGCGCGGCCGCTGGCTGGGGGATCTGCCGCCCGACTCGCTGGACCTGCTGACCGACTGCCTGCTGACGAGCGCGCTGTGGGGCCTGGGCGGTCGGGTGCTGGTGGTCAGCCCGCAGCCCGAGGCGGTGCTCGCTCGGCTGACCCAGGTGCAAGAGCGGCTCGGGCTGAGTCGCCCCGGGGCGTGCGTGGTCGGGTCGGGGGCGCTCAAAGAGCAGCTGACGGCGGGGCTGTTCCCCGCGCTGGTGATCTTGGATGTCCATGAGCTGTTCGGCGAGTCGCTCCGCCACCTGTCGCGGCTGAATCCGCACTGGCTGGCACAGCTCGATCAGGTGTTGCTGCTGCGGGTGGATGGGCTGCTGCCGATCGGGTCCACGCACTTGGCCTTGTCGCTGCGGCGGCTGGCGCTTTTGGCGGGGTCGAAGCTCGGCGAAGGGCGGCGGCTGCACTGGCTGGCGCTGTCGGAAGGGGGTCCGGCGGGTCGCAGCTACCTGGAGCAGGCGGTCGGTCGGTCCTTTGACGAGCTGAGCCTGGGGGCAATCGAGACGACGGCGGCTCGGGTGTATCTGCGCCGGCGAAGTCCCGACAAAGAGTCGGGGTCGAGCGAGCTGGCGACCTGGGCGAAGCGGCTGCGCGAGGCGGGGGTGACGGTCGCGCTGGAAGACACGGTCGGCGAGCTGGGACCGCTCGGGCCCTCGCTGGTCGGGGACGCGGCCCACCTCCATCCCACCATTGGCTATCACGGCGCGGCGAGCCTGGCCCTGGGTGACGAGCGCAACCTGGCGCAGCTCTATCGCGTAGGGGGGCAGCTCCTCCGCCGGCAGTCCGTGGCAACCGCGCTGAGTGTGGTCTGGTTCAAAGCTGGGCCGCTGACACGGTTTCTCAGTCAGCCGGGCGTGCTGGCGGGGCTGGCGACGCGCGGCGAGCTGAAGACGCCGAGGCCGCTGGCCGGGACCGACAACCTGTTTGTGGCGGCGGCGCACCTGGAAGCGGCACTCGATGAGGGCGAGCCCGATGAAGCCGAGCTGCGCCAGGCCTTCTCGGATGCGGTGGTCGATGACCTGCTCAAGGCCCGGACCGATGTGCAGCGGGTCGGGCTGCGGGCGCGCTGGCACAAGGAGTCACGGCGGGTCACTCGCTCGGTCCGGCTCAGTCGCCCGGGGGCTCCGCTCAGTGAGCAGCGCCGCCAGACCATCACCCCGAACGTCCTGCCGGTGCAGAGCCGTCATGATGGGGTGCTGCTGGGCCGGGTCGATCGACGGCTGGCGCCGACTCGCTACTATCCCCACCGGATCTTTGCGCACCACGGGCAGCTGTTTGCGGTGCTCTCGGCGGTGACCCAGAGCACCACGGCGATTCAGGTCGGTCCCGCGCCCGTGGGCAGCCAGCCGACTCTGCCGCTGCTGGCCCTGCACGTCGAGTCCACCGGCTATCACGGCACCATCGAGCGGCATCACTTTGGCCCCCTCACCTTTGCGCGCGCCGTGGCCGGTATCACCGTGACCGAAGCCGTGACCGGCGTGCTGCTGCGTGGGGCTGCCGAGCCGTCGGTTCGTTACCCGGCGGTCGAGGCGCGCTATGACTCCCTGGCCGTGGTGATCTTGTTCGAGCGAGTGCCCAGTGCCGCCGCCCTGTTCCACCTGGCCCGCGTGGTGGACCTGATCCTGCAAGCGCACCTTGTCATCGAAGACGAAGATGTCGAGGTCCTGGCGCTGGAAGGGGGCCTCGGGGAAGTGACTCGGCCTTCGCTGGTGCTGGTGGACCGGCACCTCGGCGGCCTGGGGCTGGCGGCGGCGGTCGATGCCGCGATGGCGCACAACCTGCTCCGCTGGGCGTGGGGGGTGCTGTATAGCTGCCCCTGCATGAACGGCTGTGAGCAGTGCACTCCGAAGGTAGTGCTCCAGCGTGGGGCCGACAAGCAGGGCGTGCTCAAGCTGCTCGGCGGATAAGATGCGAAGATGCTGACCCCTGGGACAGAGATCGGCAACTACATCGTCGAAGCAGAGCTGGCACGCGGGGGCATGGCCTGTCTGTTTCGGGTCCGTCACCGGGTGCTGGGAACGGTGCATGCGCTCAAGGTGCTCGACCCCGACCTCCGCGCCAACGACGAGCTGCGCAGCCGCTTCCTGGGCGAGGCCCTGATTGGGGCCAAGCTGCGGCATCCGCACATCGTGCGCGTGACCGACACCATCGCAACCCCGGAGGTCGCGGGGCTGGTCATGGATCTCATCAAGGGTCCAACGCTCGAGGAGTTCATCAACCGGCAGACCGCGCCCCTGTCCGCCGACACGATTCGCGAGCTGTTCCTACCGATTCTGGAAGCGCTCGCAGAGGCGCACCGGGCGGGCGTGGTCCATCGGGACATCAAGCCGTCGAACATCCTGCTCGAAGAGCAGCCCGGCGGGGTCCTGTTTCCCAAGGTGACCGACTTCGGCATTGCCAAGATTGCTGCCGAAGCCAAAGAGCTGGCGGTCGGCAAGGCGGCGACGCAGGTGTCGGCTCGGATGGGCACTCCCGCGTATATGTCTCCAGAGCAGATTCGTGGCGCGCGCGAAGTGACCGCACGGTCGGACATCTTCTCGCTGGGGGCGACGCTGTACGAGCTGGCGACCGGACGGATGGCGTTCGACGGCGACACCGACTTTGCGATCATGGAGAAGATCGTCCACGCCCGCTATCTGGCTCCCGAAGACCTGGGAACGGGTGACCCGACGATTGCAGCGGCGATTCGCAAGGCCCTTGACCCTGATCCAGAGCGACGCTTTGCCTCGTGTGAGGCCTTTGCGGCGGCGCTGACCGGACCGGCTCCCCTTCACAACACCCGAGTGGCTGCCCACCGTCCGGCGCGGCGAGGGCGCAGTGGCCTGACGGTGCTGCTGCTTCTTCTTCTTCTGCTGGTCGGCCTGCTGGGGGGGGGCGCCGTGCTGCTGCTGGTGCAGCTCGGCTATGAGCTGAAGCTCGCCTGGCCGCCACGCAAGAAGGGTCACGGACAGCCCAGTACGGTGTCGGTGAAGAAGGGCTGGACCACGCTGCCGCCCTTTGCGGAGTGCGTCGCCTATCCACGGCCCGAGCGGGTGATCCTGACCCGGGCCACCAGCCGCCGAGGCTTCCGCGATGCCGACGAGCTGCGCTACTGGTTCCGCAACCTGCCCGCCCAGAGCATCGAGGTCTACCTGGAAGACAGCGGCGACTTCGGGCGGAGTGTGGTGTTCGAGCTGGCCCTCGACCGCTGGGAGCGTGCCGCGCAGGTCTTTGATGGTGCGATGGGGGAAGAGTCCTGCTATCGCCTGGGCCTGGCGCTGATGAGCGAAGATGCGGGGCGACCGATGGCGGACCGGATCAGCAGCCGGGGCAAGTCCCTGGAGTACGAAATGCTGGGGTCAAGGCGCCCTGGAAGTCCGCGCACCGAGCGCGTGGGAACCCTGGAAGAGGCGCTGCGTCCGTCCGCTGTGGCCAAGATGCAGAGCTGGATTCGTCGCCGGTAGATCACCGCGCTGATGTACACCGGTATGCCACTGGGGGGTCGGCGTGCCGAGGTCAGGTGCCCTCTGGAGGGTATCGGGGGGTCGGCGCGCTGCGCTAGGTGATGCTGGTCTGTAGGTATTTGAGGCAGGCGCGGAGTCCGTCTTTGAGCGTCCGCAGGGTCCACACCCCGCCGAGGTCAATCCCCAGCCCCACCAGCGTGTGCGCCACCTGCGACCGCACCCCAGTCAGCACACAGTGGGCGCCCAGCAGCTCCGCCGCCCGCACCAGCTTGACGATCTGCCCGGCGGTCGAGGTATCGACGATCTCGACCCCGGTGATGTCCAAGATCAGACACTTGGCGTTGCGCACAGACAGGGCCGTCAGCGTGCTCTCCATCAGGTCGGCGCCGCGCTCGGCATCCAGGCTGCCAACGATGGGCAGCGCGAGGATGTCGTCCCAGACCTCGATCACCGGCGTGGCCAGCTCGCGGATCGCCCGCGCCTGCTGCTCGATGGTGACGATCTTCGCCTCTAGCTCTTTGGACAGCGAGTAGTCGGTGGTGGACAGCGCGGTGGTCCAGGGAGCGGCCTCGGGGCCCCACACCTGCGGCGGCTGGATGTGGAAGGTACAGATGCTGTCCCCGCGCGCCACACACGTGGGCTCGATGGCAATCACCGGAAAGCCGATGAAGCCGCTGCACCAGCCAGAGGCATAGCCGGTCAGGGTGTGACAGACCGGCTCGGGGCTGGGCCCAAACTCCTGCAGGTGGATCGCCGCTTCGTACGAGTTCTGCCACGTCCCCTTCATATGGAAGTGCTGCCGCGCGCGGTCGAACTCGAGGAAGGTGGCGTCGGCCCGGACAATGCCTTCCCAGGTATGCAGCACCGGCCCGGCACCCATCCGATCCAGCTCGCTGTCCCACGGATAGAGCTTGCTGAGCGACTGATAGTCCCCCACGCCGCAGCGGTAGCCGAACTGGCTCAGGATCGATCGAAACAGCCGCTCCCCGAGCTGCTCAAACAGCAGCTTCCGCAGGGCCGCAAAGGCCTCCTGACGGAACAGCAGGTAGCGCTCATTGCCGAGCAGCAGCCGACCCGACTCCGGCTCAAACAAGAGCATCTTGCGCAAGTCAATGTCGGTCACCTTCATGGCTGCACTCCTCCGGATCGAGGTCGCTCGCGGCTGCCGCCCAGCCTGGTTGATGCCTACGCGGCCCCGCCAGGATCGCGCGATACCCAGTCACAATACAAGCGGCGCCTCCAGTCGAACTCGCTATAGTTCCGTCATGCGACAGCAGATGCTCCTAGCGACTGCGCTTGTGGCGACCCAGCTCGTCGGCCACAGTGCGCATGCGCAGATCCAGCCGACCGGTTCCAGTGCCTGGCCCAGCGCCTCGCCCGCCCAGCCACCGGGGAACCTGCCCCCGCCGCAAGACCAGCCCACTGCGCCCGCCCAGCCGCAGCCTGATCCGGGAGGGACTGTGCCGCCGCCCGCGTCCACGCCGCCGCTCGGGTCCACGCCGCTGCCCGCATCCACGCCGCCGCTCGGGTCGCCGCTGCTCCGCCATGCCCCCCGGGTGTTCAGCTTTACCGCCGGCTATGTCTATGTGCCGCTGAGTCAGCTGCCAGTGGCCCGGTCCGCACCCGAGTCCGGCACCGGTCGCTATCAGCATCACGGGCTGCGACTCGACTGGAAGGCCGGCTGGCAGGTCGGAGGCTTTCAGTCGGGCTGGGGCTCGTACGTCGGCTTCTTTGCCGGCTTCTTCTATCACTTCGGGGGCGAGCTGGCCGACAGCCTGGGCATCAACTACGGCATCTTCGCCAAGCACACCCTGTTTCCCAGCCTGCGCGTGCGGCCGTTTCTGGCCTATGGACTCGGTGCCACCCAGGTGTGGGTCCGCGAGCTAGAGGGTCGCGGCATCGGCCATGTGACACGGCTGTCAGCGGGACTCGACACCAAGGTCTCCGAGCGGCTGGCGATCGAGCTCGAGCTGGCCTACCAGTTCAACATCCTGGCCAGCTTCGCGGTCCCGCCCAACCCCCCAGGTAGCTTCGACTTCCACACGCTCAGCCTAACCGCCGGCATCTGGTACGGGCGGTAGGCAGCCTTGCACTTTGGGCTCCTCGCTCACTTTTGAGACACGCGGCGAGGACGTGGGTCCGGTAGGATGCGCGTATGTCGAATGTCGAGACGCCTGACGTACCGTGCCAGCCCATCATCCAGGTTGAAGACGATCGCACCAGCTACAGCGAGGAAGGCTTTCGCCGAGGAGTGCTCGATCACCTGCACTTTACCCTTGGCAAGGACGACGCCCACGCCACCCAGCACGACCGCTACATGGCGCTGGCCCACGCGGTGCGGGACCGGGTGACGGCCAAGTGGATGCGCACCAAGGACACGTACCGCAAGCAAGACCCCAAGCGCGTCTACTACCTGTCGGCAGAGTTCCTGCTGGGGCGAGCGC
>WBZP01007453.1_pt1 | contig 10562 bp, 10 predicted proteins | sample 5204301 | NCBI WGS metagenome assembly WBZP01 (sample SAMN12412401, study PRJNA552823) | activated sludge metagenome | isolation source: activated sludge from nitrification reactor of wastewater treatment plant... | place: USA: Pennsylvania | collected 2017 | reverse complement strand
GACCACCTTCAACGACGTCGCGATCTCCACGCTCCAGTCTTCTGCTGCAGACCTTCCGGAGTCAGTGCGCAGTGACCCGTCGTTCTCGCAGCTGACTGACGGCTTCGACTCTTTGAACAGCGCCGTAGATGGCGTGCGCGAGGGTCTGGGCATCTACAAGAGCAAGAGCTCGCAGAAGCCCGGCTCGTGGCTGACCAAGAGCGGCGACGTGGACAAGAGCCGCGCCGACGTGGCCCGTACCCTGTGGTCGCTGGTCTACGGAACTCGGCAGAAGGACATCCCGTCCGACAGCAAGAACCCGACCACTCTTCCCGCCGAGGTGAACGGTGGCCTGACCAACCCGGACTGCAGGATCGACCTGCCGGTGACCAATCCCAAGGGCCCGAAGGACCCTGCCAACCCGTGTGGCGCATGGCAGGTGGCCAACGCTTTGAAGGAGGGTCTGGTGCAGGCCGGCGAGACTCTGGCCGACACCAAGTCCGGCGGTGCTTTCGCGGTCCAGTCACTGGCCGACGCACTGGGTTGCCCGACGTCTCAGCCCGCGGGCTACACCGGGCCGATCGTGAGTCCCACCATCATCGCGAAGGGGCAGTTCGGCTGCACCAAGCCCATCACTGTGGGCGGCAACGCCAGTTGTCCGTCACCACTGGGCGGGACCTTGCCCTGCAACCTGGTTGTCGGCGCCGTGCTCGGTGGCTATGACCTGGGCTCCGGCCTGAACGATGGCCTGACGCAGAGCCTGTTCAAGCCGCTGGACCTTGTGGACACGGAAAACTCTGGCCTTACTGCCTTGCTGGGCGTCTACATGCCAGGTGCCATTCAGGAGATCCTGTCGAACGTGACCACCAGCGCCACGGGTATCCCGGACCTCGACACGTCCGAGAAGAACACCGCGACGGGCATCGTGTTCGAGACCCGCGCCTCACTGGCCCAGGGTGGCATCGGCAAGGACGGATACCCGGCCGGCCGCTGCGAGGGCTACAAGAGGACCGGTGATCCCAACAGTGGTCTCAATAAGAACGCCAAACAGAACCGTGTGAAGGCGACCTGTGCCGCGGGCGACGTTCTGAACATCGCCCTGTACGGCCTGGCGGCTCTGGAAGAGGGCGTCAGCGTGACCCTGCTCGAGGGGATCAGCGAGACCCTGCTCGAGGGTGTCGGCACCTTCTTCGAAGGCTGCGACCCGACGTCGACGCTGGCCTGCGCGGCCGGCACGCTGGCGGCCGGTGGCGTCAAGCTCAACGAAGGCGTCAACGGACCGCTGGGTCTGGCCTATGGCACCAACGCACTGGCGGAGGGCCTGCCCACCGCGGTGGACGGTGCGGAGAAGATCAGGGACGACGGCGGCAAGGCCCTGCAGGCGCAGGGCAACGACGGCTCGAAGCAGGCCGGCGAAGCGCTGGCGATCCTCGAGGCCCTGCAGACCAGGGTTGACGCCGGCAACGGGATTCCGGGTGGCGCTCCAGAAGGAGTTGACACGGTCAACGGTGTCTACGCCTTCGCGTTCAACGGAGCCGGCGGTACGGCCACCGAGAATGCGGCCCGCGCCGCCCTCGGGTTCCTGGGTCTGATCGCAGCCGGAGGCATCGGCGCCCTGCTGGGCAACCGGGCGGCCAGCGGCGGCTGACGCAGATAGGCAGATAGCCAGTGGGTCCCCGGTGAGAACCGGGGACCCACTGGTGTCCAGGGACACGAATCGCACGAATCGCACGAATCGGCCAACCGGGTGCAAATCGGGTGAGAGGATGACCGGACTGGCGTTCGACGGATCACCTGGGAGGTGCCATGAACCGGGCCGTGACAGTGGGCGGTGCTGTGTTGGGCAGCGTGGCGCTGCTCGGTGTCGGCGTAGCGGTCGGCACCCAGGTGGGGCAGGACGAGGCCACCGTTGTGGCGGAAGCGGCCGCCCAGGTCCCGCAGGGTTTCGAAGACCCGCAGGAGGCTCTGCGCCTCCAAGCCTTCATCAATTCTGCCGCGGACTTCCAAGCACTGCTCGACAAGGCCACCAAAGGCAAGACGGATGTCGGCGAGGCCATGATCCAGCAGGCGGTACTCGTCAGAGGCATCAAGCGCACCGCCAAGACTCCGGAACTTCGCGACGCCGCCGATGCCCTCTCGCAAGCCATGTTGCTGTTGAGTGCAGGGTTCATCGCGGACGAGGGCTACATCACCGACGAGGGCATCGAGGTCTACAAAGCCGCGGACGTGAAGGTCAAGGCTCTGAGCGAGAAGGTGATCGCGGACCAGCAGGCCGCCAACCCGTCACCCAGCCCCAGCGCCCCCTGACCCTACGCTCGTCGGCCTCACGCCCGGAGGTGTCACGTGCCCACGATGTCGCCTGTCGACCACGCCTGGTACCGGATGGATTCGCCGGAGAACCTGATGATGGTCCACGCCATCATGTGGACCGATCAGCAGCTCGACTGGCAGTCGCTGCGCGGTGAGTTGGCTGCCGGGATGCTCGAACTGTTCCCTAAGTTCCGTCAACACCCGGTCCCGGCTTCCATTCCTTTCGGCCGGGCGGGCTGGCAGGACGATCCGGACTTCGATGTGGAGCGCCACATCGTGCGCCACCGATTGCCCTCGCCGGGGGACCGCCGTGCCCTTGAGAGTTACATCGCCACCCAGATCCCTCGACGCCTGGATCCCTCGCATCCCATGTGGGAGGTGCACTTCATCGACGGATTCGGGTCTGGATCCGCTGTCCTCTACCGCATGCACCACAGCATCGCCGACGGCATCACCCTGACCCGGGTCCTGCTGTCGCTGACCAGTTCCGAGGCGGACCATGCCGGGTTCACACCGCCGGCGCCTTCCCGCGGTCCGGTGGATCAGGCGGCGGAGCTGACCATGACCCTGGCCGGGCACGGACTCGGCCTTCTGCGCCACCCTGCCCGCTTGCTGTCGAGTGCGACCACCACAGTCCGTGGGGCGCGACGGCTTGCACACCTGGCGACGATCCCGCAGAAGCCGCGTAGCGCCCTGGCGGGTCAGATCGGCACCGCCAAGCATGTGACCTGGACCGACCCCTTGCCGCTGCCGACCATCAAGGCGGTCAGTCGGTCCGCCGGAGTCACGGTCAATGACGTGTTGCTGTCGGTGCTCGCTGATGCCCTCGGCCGCTACTTGACCGAAGAGGGAACTCCCCTGGATTCGGTGCGGGTCATGGTGCCCGTCAACCTGCGTGCGCTCGACCAGCCACTGACCAGCGACCTCGGCAACGTCTTCGGTGAGTACGTCGTCACCCTTCCCACCGGGGCGATGCGTCCAGCGGAACGTCTGGTCCGCATGCACGAGATCATCGAAGAACTCAAGGGATCACCAGAGGCTGTGGTCGCATACCTGACGCTGGTCGCGATCGGCTGGATGCCGGATCCGATCGAGGACCTTTCGACGAGGTTGTTCTCCGGCAAGGTGGTCGCCACGGTCAGCAACGTCCCGGGGCCGAGGTCACAGGTGAGCCTTGCCGGTGTGCCCGTCACGGGGATCATCGGCTGGGTTCCGGGAGCGGGAGATGTCGGGCTGGGGGTGTCGATGTTCTCCTACACCGACAATGTCGTGATCGGCCTCATCGCCGATGCGACGTTGATACCCGACCTCGATCGGCTGACGTCACATCTGATCGAGAGCCTGGCGGATCTGACAGCCGCGCAGAGGCCCTGAGTCGGCTCAGGCATACGGGGATCACCGATCACGGCGCGGCAACACCCGGGAACCTGGCGTGTGGCGGGCTCAGGTGGCCGACAATGGCTGTGTGCAGACATCGGCTGAACTTTTCCATCGCGCCCAGACCGTCACTCCCGGAGGTGTGAACTCGCCGGTACGTGCCTTCGGCGCTGTGGGCGGAACGCCACGGTTCATGGTGCGGGGGCAGGGGCCGTACCTGTGGGATGCCGACGGCGCCCGATACGTCGATCTGGTGGGGGGCTGGGGGCCCGCGATCCTGGGTCACGCCGACCCGGAGGTCGTGGCCGCCGTGCACGAGGCTGCGGAGCGTGGGCTGTCTTTCGGAACTCCCACGCCCGGTGAGGTGGACCTGGCCGAGGCCATCGTGGCCCGCGTCGCGCCGGTCGAGCAGGTGCGCTTCGTGTCCAGCGGGACCGAGGCAACGATGTCGGCGATCCGCCTGGCCCGCGGATTCACCGAACGCTCCCAGGTGATCAAGTTCGCCGGTTGCTACCACGGGCATGTGGATGCGCTGCTGGCCTCGGCCGGGTCCGGCGTCGCCACCTTCGCCCTGCCCGACAGTCCTGGCGTCACCGGGCACCAGGCCGAGGACACGATCGTGCTGCCCTACAACGACCTGGATGCCGTGGCCCGGGCATTCCATACCAGCGACAACATCGCGTGCGTCATCACCGAGGCCGCCGCCGCCAACATGGGCGTCGTACCGCCGGACAAGGGTTTCAACGCGGGTCTGCGCAAGCTGTGCCACAAGCACGGAGCACTGTTCATCAGCGACGAGGTCATGACGGGATTCCGCATCAGCCCCGCCGGCTGGTACGGACACGACCCGGTTGCCGCGGACCTGTTCACGTTCGGCAAGGTCATGGGCGGCGGGCTGCCCGCTGCGGCCTTCGGCGGCCGGTCCGATGTCATGCAGCGCTTGGCGCCGGTCGGCCCGGTGTACCAGGCGGGCACGCTGAGCGGTAACCCGGTGGCCATGGCAGCCGGGTTGGCGACGCTGCGTGCCACGATCGAGCGCGACGTGTACCCGGGTTTGGACGCGATGGCGCGCCTGATCGGGGACGCCGCCTCTGAGGCACTGCTGAAGGCCGGGGTGCCCCACCGGCTTCAGCGGGCCGGCAACCTGTTCAGCATCTTCTTCGCCGACGCTCCGGTAGCCAACTATGACCAGGCCCGCCAACAAGAGGCCTGGCGATATGCGGCGTTCTTCCACTCGATGCTCGACCAGGGGGTCTATCTGCCACCGTCGGCCTTCGAGGCCTGGTTCGTCTCGGCCGCCCACGATCAGGAGGCCATCGCCGCAATCCTGACCGCACTGCCCGCTGCGGCGGCTGCCGCCGCGGCTGCAGGCCCCCCGGACTGACGTACCCTGATGAGTCGATGGTCCGCAGTCGGGTAGGAGTTGTCGGTGACGGAACGAACGATCGTCCATCTGTTGCGCCACGGCGAGGTGTTCAACCCCGATGGCGTCCTGTATGGACGGCTTCCGGACTTCCATCTGTCCGACCTCGGCCGCGAGATGGCGGTCCGTGCGGCCGACTCCACCGAGGGCCGGGACATCGCCGTCGTGACGGCCTCGCCCCTGGAGCGCGCGCAGGAGACGGCGCGCCCTGTCGCACAGATGCACGGTGTCCCGATCGGCACCGATGTGGACCTGATCGAAGCCGGCAACATCTTCGAAGGTCAGACCGTCGGAGTCGGCGACGGCATCCTGAAGCAGCCCAAACTGTGGCGCCACCTGTACAACCCGTTCAAGCCGTCGTGGGGTGAGCCCTACGCCGAGATCGCCGTTCGGATGCAGCGAGCGGTGGATCGCGCCCGCGACCAGGCGCCAGGCCGAGAGGCGTTCCTGGTGTCCCACCAGTCCCCCATCTGGATCCTTCGGCTGGCGTTGGAGGAGAGACGGTTCGTGCACGATCCACGCAGCCGGCAATGCTCGCTGGCGTCGATCACGTCGCTGCTGTACGACGACGACCACCTGTCCGCGATCGTCTACACCGAGCCGTGCGCGGACCTCGTCGCCAAGTCGTCGAAGGGCTTCGGAGCCTGACATGTGGCGCTGCCGCGTGACCGCCGCACTGACCGGACTGCTGCTGGTTGCAGCGCCGGTGCTTGTCGGCTGCGGCAACTCGTCGCAGACCCAGGTGGGTAGCGAACAGGCTTTCGTCGCGGGCGATGGCAGCATCACGCAGGTGCCCGCGGATCAACGCCAGCCGGCTCCCGATCTGCGGGGACCGACTCTGGACGGTCCGGACTTCGTACTGGCAGACCACCGCGGCGAGGTGGTGGTGCTCAACGTGTGGGCCTCGTGGTGCGCGCCGTGCCGCAGCGAGGCGCCCGCACTCGCCGAGGTCTCTGGGCAGACCAGGGGCAAGGGAGTGCAGTTCGCGGGCCTGGTCACGCGGGACTCCGATGCCGCGTCGCGCGCATTCGCCGACCGCTTCGAGCTGGACTACCCGCAGATCATCGACAGCGACGGGGCCTTGCAACTGCAGTTCCGCGACAACCTGCCCCCGCAGGCGATCCCTTCCACGCTGGTCATCGACAAACGTGGCCGAGTGGCCGCCCGTGTCCTGGGCGAGGTGTCGGCGCCCACGTTGCGGAGTCTGATCGAGCCGTTGGCCAAGGAATCGTCATGACCGAGGTCATCGTCGACGGTTCCCTGCTTCTGGCCATCCCCATCGCGTTCCTGGCCGGACTCGTGTCGTTCTTGAGCCCATGCGTGCTGCCCCTGGCGCCCGGCTACCTGGCGTACGTGGCCGGGATGACTGGCGCCGACCTTGGCGAACGCGAAGGTGTCCGGCGTCCAGTGCGCGTATCAGCCGGCGGTCCGCCATCGGTTCCAGCCCCCGATCCGAGTCCTCCCGCACAGCCGTCGCGCAGTCGCGTCGTCTGGGGGGCGGTGCTGTTCGTGCTGGGGTTCACCGTGGTGTTCGTGTCCTACGGGCTACTGTTCGGCGGCCTGGGCGGCTGGCTGCTGGAGCATCAGCGCACGATCTCGGTCGTCCTGGGCGCTGTCGTGGTGATCCTGGGACTCGGATTCCTGGGGTTGCCCGCGCTCAGCGACACGATGTGGTGGAACCGGCAGCGCCGCCTGTCGGCGCGTCCCCCTACCGGTCTGTGGGGCGCTCCGTTGCTGGGTGTGGTGTTCGGACTGGGATGGACGCCGTGCATCGGCCCGACGCTGGCGGCGGTGCAGTCGCTGGCTTTCACCGAGGCTTCGGCGGCCCGGGGTGCGGTTCTGTCGGCGGTGTACTGCTTAGGGCTGGGCCTTCCATTCGTGCTGATCGCATGGGGGCTGCGGTGGTCGGCCGGGGCCATGGCCTGGACCCGCCGGCACAGCCGGGGCATCACAATGGCCGGCGGGATCATGCTGGTCATTGTCGGAGTCCTGCTGATCACCGGTTGGTGGAACGACATCGTGGCGTGGTTACAGACGCTGCTGCCCGGGTACTCGGTGTTCGTCTGATGGCCCAGGAACTCGATGCCGCGGCGGTGTCCTTCACCACCCATGCCGACCCGATGGACAAGGACGCCGGGTCACCGGTGGGCCTCGGGCCGGTCGGCTGGGCTCGCTGGCTGTGGCGCCGCCTGACGTCGATGCGCACGGCCCTGATCCTGCTGCTCTTGTTGGGAATCGCCGCGATCCCCGGATCCCTGATCCCGCAGCGAACGTCGGATGCGATCAAGGTCAGCGACTTCATCAAGGCCAACCCGGGACTGAGTCAGTGGTACCAGCGTTTCGGCCTTTTCGATGTGTATGGCACCGCGTGGTTCTCGGCCATCTACCTGTTGCTGTTCATCTCGTTGGTCGGTTGCCTGGTGCCGCGCGCCAAGCAGCACTGGCGGTTGTGGCGCGACAGCCCCACCGACCCTCCACGCAATCTCGAACGGTTGCCATCGGTCGAGACCGTACCGGCCTCTATCGACGTGTTGGACCGGGCCGAGGCGGCGCTGCGGTCGGGTCGCTGGCGGGTCCGCCGGGGCCCCGACTGGGTCGCAGCGGAGAAGGGGTTCACGCGCGAGACCGGCAACCAGATCTTCCACTTCGCCTTGCTCGGGGTGCTGGCCGCCATCGGTTGGGGTGCGCTGGCGGGCTGGCACGGCAACGTGGTGATCAGAGAGGGCACCGGTTTCGCCAACACGATCACCCAGTACGACACGTTCACGGCCGGCCGATTCTCCGGATCCGACCAACTGCCCCCGTTCTCGGTTCAACTGCAGTCGTTCGACGTGGACTTCGAGCGCGGTGCCGCCCAGCGTGGAGCGCCACGCAACTTCGACGCGCGAGTCGTGGTGAAGGACTCGACCGGAGCGGCCCGATCGGAGTCGTTCAGCGTCAACGACCCCCTCGAGATCGACGGCACCAAGGTCTATCTGCTGGGTCACGGCTATGCGCCCAGACTGAGCATCCGCGACCGCGATGGCAACGTCGTGTTCGACGATTCGGTGGTGTTCCTGCCCCAGGACGGCAATTTCAGTTCCGAGGGAGTCATCAAGGCTCCCGATGCCCAGCCGGAACAGTTGGGTTTCCGTGGGCTGTTCCTTCCTACCGCGGCGATCGACCCGCAGCAGGGGCCGATCTCGTCGTTCCCCGCCCCCGACGATCCCGCACTCGTGCTGGAGGCATTCACCGGTGACCTGGGCCTCGATCAGGGCACACCGCAGAACGTCTATCAGTTGGACGACTCCAGCCTGACCCCGATCGGGGTGCGGGCGCTGCGCGTGGGTGACACATGGCGACTGCCGGATGGTGCCGGGACCGTCGAGTTCACCGGTATCGACCGCTACGTGTCGGTCAAGGTGGGAAGCGACCCCGGCGGCAACTGGGCCCTGGCCTTCGTGGGGCTGGCCATCGTGGGCATCTGCATGTCGCTGTTCATCAAACGCAGACGGCTGTGGGTGTCGGCTCCCCCCGGTCGGGATACGGTAGCCATTGCAGGCGTCGCCAGGGGGGACAGTGTGGACATGTCCGTCGACGTCTGTTCACTGGCACAGCATTTGGCTCCCGTGGGCGTCTCAGCTGCCCGGGACCAGGTACGAGGAGGAGACACACCATGACCACAGAGCAGGCTGCCGGGTTGGCCGACCTGTCGAACATGCTGACGTACTCCACCATGCTGGTCCTGTCGTTCGCCATGATCGCTTTCTTCGTGTCGTTCGCCCAGAAGCAGTCCGACCCAACCGTGGCCGACGCGGTGGAACGTACCCCCGCCCTGGTGGGCGCTCCCGAATCGAGGCCGCCCGACACAACCTTGGCGGGGGGCTCGGCCCCCGTGGAGCCGGGCCGCCGTGCCGGCAACATCGCCATGTCGTTGACGTGGCTGGCAGCGGTGCTTTTGCTGGGCGCTGTCACCGTGCGTGGGATCTGGGCTGGGCGCGTGCCATGGGGCAACATGTACGAGTTCGCCCTGATGGCGGCGCTGGCGGTGCTGGCGGTGTTCCTGGGGGTCTCGGTCAAGCGCGACGTCCGGTGGCTCGGGGTCTTCATCGTGCCGCTCGTCCTGCTGGGCCTCGGACTGGCCGTCACCGTCCTTTACACCGAGGCGGCCCAACTGGTCCCGGCACTGCACTCGTGGTGGCTGCTCATCCACGTGTCCGCCGCCATCGTGTGCGCCGGTACTTTCACATTCGCAGGCATCACGGCGCTGCTGTTCCTGATGTCGGATTCGACAGCCCGCGACACCCGGGCCGGGCGCGCCTTCGCGCCACTGTCGCGCCGTCTGCCGCCGCCGGACAAGTTGGACCGGATCACCCACCGCACGATCATGTTCACTTTTCCGCTGTGGACGTTCGTGATCGTCGCAGGGGCCATCTGGGCCGAGGCTGCCTGGGGCCGCTACTGGGGGTGGGACCCCAAGGAGACCTGGGCCTTCATCTCGTGGGTGGTTTACGCCGCCTACCTGCACGCCCGATCGACCGTGGGTTGGCGGGGCCGCAAGTCGGCGTGGCTGGCGGTTCTAGGACTTGTGGTGTTCTGGTTCAACTACGTCGGCGTCAACCTGCTGCTCAGCGGCCTGCACTCGTACTCCGGACTCTGAGTCGCCCGCCGGGGCGTCCTCGGCCGCAGTGGCTGCGTCGATCCTGGCGTTGATGCGGCTGAAGAACCCGCCCACGTCGTTGCCCAGTTGCCCCCGCGGGCCGCGCAGCACGAACAGGCTCAGCAGGCCGCTGACCAGGAACGCCACAACGATCAGCAGGAACCCCCGCATGCCCAGCGCGTAGGCGAGTCCGCCCACGCTGATCAGCATCAGCAGGCGCAGCGAGCTGTACAGCAGGAAGTGTTTCACCGGATCAGGATACGTCCGTGGCTGACAGGCGGCTCATTCGAATGTCACTGCGCCCCGCTCGGCGTTACCCTGGGTCAGGTCGCGCGGATGTGCGGCCTGCGGACTCCGGGAGTCGTGGTGCCACGGGCTATTCCGATTCTGATCATCGTCGGGCTGGCGATCTATTCGTTCTTCGACGTCCTGCAGACGGATGAGGATCGCATCCGTCGCTACCCCAGGACGTTCTGGCTGGTCATGGTGCTGGTCCCGGTCCTGGGGGCCACGCTGTGGTTCGTCGCGGGGCGCCCCAAGCGGTCGCGTTCGGGCTACGGACCGCCGAGGGTCATCAATCTCAAGCCCGGAGCCGGCCGCACAGTCGCCCCCGACGACGATCCGACCTTCATCAAGCGGCTCGACGAAGAGGCGTGGCGGCGCAAGCGCGACGAGCAGCGCCGAAAGGAGTCCGGAGCTCCGCAGGGTTCCACTGACCCGGAACCGCCCGTGGATCCTCCCGGTCAGCGACCCAAGGACGGGCCGTCTCCTGGCACCGGCCCTGGTATCGCACCCGCCGGATAACTGCTGCCGGAACGGTCCGGAGCGGGCCGT
>WBZP01007452.1_pt1 | contig 10563 bp, 9 predicted proteins | sample 5204301 | NCBI WGS metagenome assembly WBZP01 (sample SAMN12412401, study PRJNA552823) | activated sludge metagenome | isolation source: activated sludge from nitrification reactor of wastewater treatment plant... | place: USA: Pennsylvania | collected 2017 | reverse complement strand
GCGTTGACCCCCAGGTACGGCGCGACGGCGGCGTGCGCCTCCCGGCCGTGGTAGCGCACCGCGACCTCCGAGAGCGCCAGCGAGCGGGCCGCGGCGATGTCGATGGCGCCGGGATGGATCATCACGGTGGCCGCCAGGTCGTCGAATGTTCCGGCCCTGAGCAGCAACACTTTTCCGCCGCCGGCCTCCTCGGCCGGGGTGCCCAGCAGCACCACCGTCAGGCCGAGTTCGTCGGCCACCTCGGCCAGCGCCAGCGCCGCACCCACCGCCGCGGCGGCGATGATGTTGTGCCCGCAGGCATGTCCGATCTCGGGCAGTGCGTCGTACTCCGCGCACACCCCGACCTTCAGCGGCCCACTGCCGTACGACGCCCGGAACGCCGTCGCCAGCCCGCCCGGCGCGTCGATGATCTCGAAACCCCGTTCGGCCACCAGCGCACGTGTCTTGGCCGCGCTGCGGAACTCCTGGAACGCCAGCTCGGGTTCGGCGTGGATCGAGTGCGAGAGTTCGAGCAGGTCACCGCGCCGCGCCAGCACAGCGTCACGGACGCTGTCGGGGGCGGTGGCCGTAGGCATCCCAGCAGTATCGCACCGCTGCGATGACGGCGACTTCCGCACCAGGGTTGTTCCGGACCCCGGCGCACGACCCTGCTGTAGAAGTCGGCACCACCATCGAACGCCGCCTACGCTGCGGGGGTGACCGATGCCAGGCAGGCCGCCGCGGTGATCGCCGAGCACACCCGCGTGCCCCATCACGACGTCGCGGTGGTGCTCGGTTCGGGCTGGGCGCCGGCCGTCGACGCCCTGGGCACCCCGACGGCCACCATCCCGATGGCCGAGCTGCCCGGCTTCTCCGCGCCGACCGCGGCCGGGCACGGGGGCCGGATCCTGTCGATCCCGGTCGGCGAGCGCCGCGTCCACGCCTACGAGGGCCATGAGCTGTCGGCCGTCGTGCACCCGGTCCGCACGGCGTGCGCGGCGGGTGTCCAGACCGTGGTGCTGACCAACGCGGCCGGTGGCCTGCGGCCCGAATACCGGGTGGGCCAGCCGGTGCTGATCAGTGACCACCTGAACCTGACCGCGCGGTCCCCGTTGATCGGGGCACAGTTCGTCGATCTGGTCGACGCGTATTCCCCGGAGCTGCGGGCCCTGGCCCGCGGGGTGGACCCGACGCTGGCCGAGGGCGTCTACGCCGGCCTGCCCGGCCCGCACTACGAGACGCCCGCCGAGATCCGGATGCTGCGCACGCTGGGCGCCGACCTGGTCGGCATGTCGACCGTGCACGAGACCATCGCCGCCCGGGCCGCGGGCGCCGCCGTGCTGGGGCTGTCGCTGGTGACCAACCTGGCCGCCGGCATGACCGGGGAGCCGCTGTCGCACGACGAGGTGCTGGCCGCCGGCCACAGTTCCGCGACGGCGATGGGTGCCCTGTTGGCCGCGGTAATCCCCCGGCTGCCGTGACCGTCGTGCCGCCGCTGACGTTCGGGACCGCCGGACTGCGCGGACCCATGCGCGACGGCTCCGACGGCATGAACGTGCCCAACGTCCTGCGCGCCAGCTGGGCGGTGGCCCGGGTTCTCGCCGACCGGGGCCGCTCCGGCGGCACCGTGGTGGTCGGGCGCGACGCCCGGCACAACTCCGACGAGTTCGCGATGGCGGCCGCCGAAGTGTTTGCCGCCCATGGCTTCCCGGTGATCCTGCTGCCGCGGCCGCTGCCCACCCCGGTGCTGGCCTTCGCGGTGCGCCGACTGGACGCAGCGGCCGGTGTGCAGATCACCGCGTCGCACAACCCGGCCACCGACAACGGCTACAAGCTGTACTTCGACGGCGGCATGCAGATCGTCTCCCCCACCGACCGCGAGATCGAGGCCGCCATGGCGGCCGCGCCGCCCGCCGACCGGATCGCCCGCGGGCCCGTCGCAGCGAGCGGTGCGCACCTGGTCGACGAGTACGTCACCCGGGCGGCCGGTCTGCGTCGCGGCTCCGGACGGTTGCGGATCGCCCTGACTCCGCTGCACGGCGTCGGTGGCGAACTCGCCACGACCGTGTTGCGGCGCGCCGGGTTCACCGATCTGCACACCGTGGCAACGCAATTCGACCCCGACCCCGACTTCCCCACCGTCGCCTTCCCGAATCCGGAGGAACCGGGCGCCACCGACGCGCTGCTGACCCTGGCGGCCGACGTCGGCGCGGACGTGGCGATAGCACTGGATCCCGATGCCGACCGGTGCGCCGTCGGCATCCCCGACGCCGACGGCTGGCGGATGCTGTCCGGCAACGAAACCGGTTGGCTGCTCGGCGATTTCCTGCTCTCCCGGCTGAGCAACGAGGAGGCCCGCACCGCGGTCGTCGCATCGTCGATCGTGTCATCGCAGCTGTTGGCCGACATCGCCGCCGATTACGGCGCCCGGCACGTCGAGACGCTCACCGGGTTCAAATGGCTCGCGCGTGCCGACGAAGCCGTGGACGGTTCTACATTGGTGTACGCCTACGAGGAGGCCATCGGACACTGCGTCGACCCTGGCGCGGTCCGCGACAAGGACGGCATCAGCGCCGCCGTGGTGTTCGGTGATCTGGTTGCGGCACTTGCCCGTCGGGGATCCTCGGTGCCCGAGGCGCTCGACGAGCTGGCCCGCCGGTACGGCGTGCACATCACTTCGTCGGTCAGTGCCCGCGTCGACGATGCCCGAGCGGTGATGACGCGACTGCGCGCCGCACCGCCGCGGCAGATCGCCGGTGTCGCGGTGAACGTCGCAGATCTGGCCGACCGCGCCGACGCACTGATCTTCAGCGGGTCCGGGCTGCGCGTCGCAGTCCGACCGTCCGGCACCGAGCCGAAGATCAAGTGCTACATCGAGATCCGGCGCCCACAGGACGAGTCCGGCACCCAAGGCGTCACCGCGGCAGCGGTGCTGCAGCAATCGGTGGCCGCCGAGATGTCCGCACTGCTCAGCAGCCCAGCACCGCGGCCTTGACCAGCGCGCCGTACTGGTAGGCGTAGATCCAGGTCCACCAGCCCAGGCTGTAGTTGTAATGGGTCTGCACCGGGCGCATCGTGACGGTGCCGTCGAAGCACTGGCCGAAGATGTAGCGGGCCCGGACCATGTGGAAGTTCCAGGAAACGAGAATCACGTGATGCCAACCGAACTCGGTGGCCTGCTGTTGCACGAACTTCGCCTCGCCCTGCGTGGTGAACGGGTCGGGCCGGAAACAGATCACCCTGACGGCCGGGCCGCTCGAGGCACAGGCCCGATAGAGGGCCGGTGACCGCTCCAGCAAGCCCGTGGAGATGACGACGTTGTGGGCGTAGCCCTGCCGCGCGAGTTCCATCCCGTACTGCACCCGCCCGTCGTCCTCGCCGCCGAGCACGACGATGGCGTCGGCCGGCGTCAACGGGTCGGCGTGCGGGCGGGTGAACAGGAAGTAGCCGGCGACGGCCAGCGCGGCGATCACGACCACGATCACCGTCCCGGCACCGACCAGTGTTCGGCGGATGCCTCGCACGTTCAGCGCGGACCGAACTGACGGTCCCCGGCGTCGCCGAGCCCCGGCACGATGTAGGCGCAGTCGTTGAGGCCGTCGTCGATGGCCGCAGTGAACAGCCGAACACCGGGTGTGCACTCCTCCAGTGCCGCAATGCCTTCCGGTGCGGCCACCACACAGACCACGGTGATGTCGACGGCACCGTGGGAGGCCAGTAGCCCCAGCGTGTACACCATCGATCCGCCGGTGGCCAGCATCGGGTCGAGGACCATTACGGGCGTGGTGGACAGGTCGGCGGGCAGCGATTCGAGGTACGGCGTGGGCTCGTGCGTCTCTTCGTCGCGAGCCACTCCGACGAAACCGACCCTGGCTTCCGGGATCAGGGTGTGCGCCTGGTCGACCATGCCCAGCCCGGCCCGCAGCACCGGCACCAGCAGCGGCGGGTTGGCCAGCCGCGTCCCGGTGGTCTCGGCCAGCGGGGTGCGGATGGTGGTGCGGGCACGCTCGGCGTCGCGGGTGGCCTCGAAGACCAGCATCAGCGTCAGATCGCGCAGCGCCGCGCGGAATGCGGCGTTGTCGGTGCGCTCATCACGCAGGGTGGTCAGCCGCGCGGCGGCCAGCGGGTGATCGACGACACGGACATCCATGGGCCTAGTCTGTCATCCACTCAGCGTTGGCTACGACGTTGTTCGAGTAGCGCTTGCAGGGAACGCTTATTCGGCGAGCACCATGACGACGGCCATCGCGTGACAGTCGGTGTGCGACAGCGTCACCTCGCTCTGCTGCCAGCCCTGCCGCGCGGCCAGCTCGGGCAGCCCGGCGACGCGCACCACCACGATCTGCGTGGGCGCCACGGCCAGATCAGCGACAGCGAAAGCCTTGAACACCGCCTCCTTGGCGGCGAACCGGGCCGCCAGGCCCTGCAATCGGTCCACACCGGTGCAATCGGCGAGCTCGCGAACACCCGGGTCAGATACTGGTCGCCGAACCGCTCGACCGATACGGCGATGTCGCTCACCGGCGTGACGTCGCAGCCGACCCGGATGCGGAAACCGCGCGGGGCATGCAGCGTCATTGCGGCACCGTCACCGGCACGGGCGCCAGCGTGTCCACCGAGGACTCCCAGCACGCCGACTCCGAACCATTGCGCCACAACGGAATCCGGCCGGATCGACAGATGGTCGCTGCCGTCCGGGGGTGCGGGGCTGGACCGGACGTAGACGACGTCAGCATGCACACCGACGACGTCACTCAGGACCTGATCGATCACCGGGACACCACGGTCCTCGGCCCGGATGCCGAGCATCTCGGGGCGCTGCAACGTCTCGCTGCCGCCGCTGAGCACCGCCAGCGCGGGATTCCCCGAGTGCGCGTCCAACAGGGTGGCGACCTCACGGGCGATGACGTCATCCAGTTCGCGCGGCGGGTCGAACTTCGCGAGCATGGCGTCCTGCCAGACCAGCAGGCCGAGTTCGGCACAGCAGCCGTAGAACGCGGGCTGCTCGTACACCATGCCGCCGACCACTCGGACCATGTTGGCACCGCGCTGGGCGAGCTGCGAAAGATGCTGGCGCAGAACATCCTCGGGGACCGTGAGACGGACCGGATCGGGCGGGGTCCAGGCCGCCCCGCGGCAGAACACCGGTACATCGTTGACCGCCAGCTGCCACGCCCCACCGGACTGGTCGACGCTGACGGTCCGGAACCCGAACTTCCGGTCGGCGAGCACGACATCGACCGCGGTGAGCATGGCCCGGTACAGCGGCTGATCGCCGTATCCCCGCGGCCACCAGCGCTGCGGATCCGGCACGACAACGTGCAGGCCCAGAGTACCTGCGGCCGAGGCGATCTCCGAGCCGTCGGGGCCGAACACGGTGAGCCGAACATCGCCCGCGCCCGAACCGTCCACGGACACCGTCCCGGTGGCCGGATCCGCAATGATGGTGATATCGACCAGCTCGCCGACTGACGCAGGTCGCTCCCGCGCGACCCGATGTCGCCGGGATCGTCGGCCCGTTCTATCTGGTGGTGGGGACCCTGGCCACCCACAAGAACCTGCCCGCGCCCGTGCGGGCGATCATCGAGTCGGGCCGCACGGTGATCGTCGTCGGCGCGGCCGGCAATCAGCAGGTGTTCAGCAGGGCGTCGGCACTCGCGCCGGGCGCCGTCGTCGCCGGCCACCTCAGCGACGCGGAGCTGGCCTGGCGGTACCGCAACGCCGAGGCGTTGGTGTTCCCCTCCAAGTACGAGGGGTTCGGCATGCCGCCGCTGGAGGCCCAGGCCCTGGGCTGTCCGGTGGTCGCGTCGACGGCCGCCTCATTGCCGGAGCTGCTGGCCGACACCGCACTCTTCTTCGACCCGACGACACCGCCGCGCTGCTGGACCGCCTCGGCGAACTGGAGGGCGATCCCGGGCTGGCGGCACGGTTGCGGGCCCGGGGTGTCGAGAACTCCCGCCGGTATTCGTGAGCGGCTTCGGCCGCGGCGGTGCTGAGGGCACTTGGCGTGGCCCCAGCAGGTGCTGGCTATCCTGTGCCGCATGGCTTCTGACCTGGTTCCGATCTGCCTGTCCGTGACCGCCGGGGATCTCTACACCCTGTGGGCTCCGCGGTGGCGCGAAGGCGGCGACGAATGGGAGGCGTTCCTGGGTGCGGGCGACGACCTCTACGGCTTTGCCGACGCCGCCGACCTGACCGCCTTCGTCCGCAGCGGTGCAGCCAACGACCTGTCCGACCACCCCGCCTGGACGACGCTGACCGAGGCCAACGCACACCGGCTCGATCCCGACGACGACCACCGCTTCGACCTGGTGAGCGTTGAGGAACTGCTGGCCGGCAAGCCCGAGGCCGAGTCCGTCCAGAAGGTGGCGAACACGCTGGCGATCGTGTCGTCCATCGGCACTGTGTGCGAGCTGCCGACCATCACCAAGTTCTTCAACGGCAACCCGACGCTGTCGTCGGTCAACAGCGGGGCCGGCGAGTTCAGCGGCAGGGCCGGCGCCAAGCGGTGGAGCGCCATCGCCGCGATCGTCGGGCGCAGCTGGGATGGCGTACTGGCCGCGGTCGAGGAGATCCTGGTGACCCCCGACGTCGATGCCGCGCTATCGGCCCGGGCCGCGACCGAACTCGAGGAGCCGGCTCCGGAGGAGCCCGAAGAGGTGTCCGCCGTGGACGACGACGGACTCGACGAGGATCCCGACGTCAGCGTGAACGACGCGTCCCTGGACTACGACCACGACGGCCTGCCCGGCGTCACCGTCTCCTCCGGCACCGGGGCGCTCGGCGGCGACGTCGACTTCTGGGAGAAGGTCGGCATCGACCCGATCCGGATGATGACCGACTCCGGCGGCTTCTTCACGCTGCGCTGCTACTTCGGCGAGCGGCCGATCTTCCTGGGCCGCAACGGGCGGATCAGCGTGTTCCCGTCCGAGCGGGCGCTGGCGCGCTACCTGGCCGACGAGCACGACCACGACCTGGCCGACCTGAGCACCTACGAGGACATCCGGACGGCCGCCACCGACGGGTCGCTGAACGTGCGGGTCAGCGAGGAGAACGTCTACGTGCTGACCGGTCTGGTCGACGACATCGCCGACGGACCCGACGCCGTCGACCACGATCAGCTGAACCTGGCCGTGGAATTGCTGCGCGACGCCGCCGACTACGCCGAGGACGACACCGTCGACCGGGCCCTGGCCGTCGACCGGCCGCTGGGTGCCTTCGTCGGCTATGTGCTCGACGGCGCCGGCACGCGTCCGGCCGGGCCGTGGGCCGAGGCCGTCAGCGACTTCGACCGGCTGGAGCGGTTCCTGGAGTCCCGGCTGCGCCGCGAGGCGTAACCGGTCAGCCCAGGACCGGGAACCGGCGTTCGGCTGCCTGCGCGTCCAGGCCGTTCTGCATGACGCGACGCACGTAGGCATCGACCTCGTCGATGTCGGGGTCGGGACCGAACCGCTTCGCGATGTCGATCCGCGGCAACAGCTGGGTGACCATCTTGGCCGGCAGCGGCATGTTGACCGGCAGCACCACACTGAGGCCGAACGGGAATCCGACGGTGACGGGCAGCAGCGTCGAGCGAAACAGCCTGTGCTCCAAGCCCGTTAGCCGCAGTGCGCGGGCCAGCCGGATCCCGCGGGTCAGGTACAGCTGGGTCTCGTGGCCGCCGATGATGGTCATCGGCACGATGGACACCCCGGCGTCGACGGCCGCCTCAACGTATCCGGTGCGCCCGCCGAAGTCGATGACGTTGCGGGCCAACGTCGGCCGGTAGACGTCGTAGTCGCCGCCCGGGAAGACGAGCACCAGCGCCCCGGCCGCAAGCGCCTCGGCGGCGTTGCGTCGCGTGGCGCGAATGATGCCGCTACGGCCCAGGACATCGACGCCGGGGCCCCGGAACAGGTTGTCGTGGCCCAGCACGTAGACGGGCCGGCCGTAGCCGAACTTCGTGTAGTAGTCGACCAGGAACACCTGTGCGTCCACGGTGAGCAGGCCGCCGGAGTGATTGGCCACCACCAGCGCCGGCCCCTTCCCGGGCAGCCGGTCCAGGCCGCGCACCTCCGACCGGAAGTAGACCTTGTACAACGGCCGGGTCAGCGTCACCAGCCGCTTCGTCGTGCCGACATCCCATGTGTCGATGTCGCTGGGCATCGCTCAGGGTAAGCCGGGCGGCTCCGGAGCCACACCGATTTTGGCCGGCGAGGCTTGGCATCACGAGCGACGGTTCGCCGGCGCTGGGGCATCGCCACCAGGCATGCTTCTGACGTGTTCCCGCTCAGCCGGATAACCGGTCACGACGTGCTCGGGCCCGACGGCGCGGCACTGGGTCGCGTCGTCGACCTGACGGTGCGGCTGGGCACCGAGGCCGGCCCACACCTGGTCGAGCGGATCCTGGTCCATCGCGGCGGCGGCCATGAGGTTCTGATCCCGTGGGACCAGGTCGCCAATTTCCGGCACGCGGTCGTCGAGTTGACTACCGATGCAAGCGATTTCACGATCGACGCGGCTGCCGATGCGCTCGACGAGGACGAGATCCTGTTGGTGCGCGACGTTCTCGACACCCAGGTCGTCGATGTCGTCGGCCAGCGGCTGGCCCGGGTCTCCGATGTGGTGCTGGCCCGCACCGGCCGGGACCGGCTCGAACTCGTCGGCGTCGAGGTCGGCTTCGCCGGGGTGCTGCGCCGGCTCGGGCTGCACCGACTGGCCCGGCGCTCCCGTGAGGACGCCGTGGCCTGGACCGACCTGCACCTGACCTCCGAGCGCGGTCACGCCGTACAACTCGCGACCCCGCGGTCGGCCGTTCATCATCTGGACGCACGTGGGCTGGCCGCGCTGGTCACCCGGCTCGACACCGAGTCGGCCGCCGAAGTACTGGCCGCCAAGGGCCCCGGCGTCGCCGCGGACGTCGTCCGCTCCGCTCACCCCGTCGTCGGCGAACGGGTACTCCGCGCCCTGCCCGACGCCCACGCCGAACGGATCGTGGCCGCGATGCCCGACGACCACGCGTCGCACTGGCGGGGCCGGCTCGCGCACGTTCCGACGCTGCGCGGACGACCGTTCCTCCGCTGGCGCGTCTGGCCCCGGCGGAGTGCCCGGTGAAGCGGCGGCTCGGCGTCGGCGCACTGCTGGCCGTGGTCGGACCCGGACTGCTCGCTGGGCTCTCCGACGACGATCCGGCCGGCATCACCACCTACTCCGTGCTCGGCACCGACCACGGCTACCGGTTGCTCTGGGTGCTGGCGTTGTCCACCGTCGCGCTGGTGATGTTCCACAGCCTCGCCGCCCGGATGGGCGTCGTCACCGGGCAAGGTCTGATCGGCCTGGTTCGGCAGCGCTACGGCGTCCGGCTGGGCGCCGCGGTGCTGGCCGCGTTGGTGATCGCCAATCTGGGCACGACGTGTGCCGAATTCGCCGGCATTGCAGCAGGATTCGAGCTATTCGGGATCACCCGATACCTGAGCGTTCCGGCGGCCGCCGTGATCGTCACTGCGCTCGTCCTGCGCGGTAGCTTCCACCTCGTCGAACATCTCCTGCTGCTGCTGTCGACGGTGTTCCTGGCGTACATCGGATCCGGAATGCTGGCCCACCCCGACTGGGCCGCGGCGCTGCACGGCACGCTGGTGCCGAGCATGCCGCCCACCCGCGACGCGGCCGCGATCGTCACCGCCACGCTGGGCACCACCCTCGCGCCGTGGGGCCTGTCCTTCATCCAGTCCTACGCGGTGGACAAGAAGCTGCGCACCGAGGATCTGGCTCTCGAGCGGGTCGACGTCGTCATCGGCGCGGTGCTGACCGGCATCATCGGGTTCTTCGTGGTGGTCGCCTGCGCGGCCACGCTGAACCGGGACGGCCGGCACATCACCGACGCCGCCGACGCCGCCCGCGCACTGGAACCGCTCGCCGGCGCGGCGGCCGGACAGTTGTTCGCCGTGGGCCTGATCGGCTCGGCATTCCTGGCCGCGGCGGTGCTACCGCTGTCCACGGCCTCCTCGGTGTGTGAATACGTCGGCATCGAGGCGGCCGTCGACGATCCGTTCACGCAGGCCCGCACCTTCTATCTGACGTTCGGGACCGTGTCGGTGCTCGGCGCGCTGGGCGTGCTCATCCCGAATGCCCCACTGGTGACGATCCTGGTGGCCACCCAGGTGCTCAACGCCATCCTGCTGGTGCCGCTGCTGCTGGCGATGATCGGGCTCGGCCGCGACCGCGAGCTGATGGGGCGCTTCGCGATTGGCCGAACCGGCACCCTGGCCTACGGCCTCACCACGGCCGCGGTTCTGATCTGCGTCGCCACGCTGGCGGTGACGGCGTTGCTGTGATCAGCCGATCAGCACCGCGTAGCGCGGTTTGATCACCTCGTCGATGATTGCCAGCCGTTCGTCGAAGTGGATGAACGCCGACTTCATCGCGTTGATGGTGAACCGCTCCAGATCGCTCCAGCCATAACCGAACGCCTCGACCAACCGGGCCATCTCGTCGGTCATGGTGGTATCGCTCATCAACCGGTTGTCGGTGTTGACCGTCACCCGGAACCGCAGCCGCGCCAGCAGATCGAACGGATGCTCGGCGATCGACTTCGCCGCGCCGGTC
>WBZP01007450.1_pt1 | contig 10569 bp, 9 predicted proteins | sample 5204301 | NCBI WGS metagenome assembly WBZP01 (sample SAMN12412401, study PRJNA552823) | activated sludge metagenome | isolation source: activated sludge from nitrification reactor of wastewater treatment plant... | place: USA: Pennsylvania | collected 2017 | reverse complement strand
AGCATCCTGTAACCACTTATGCGTTGCGCCATTGTCCACTACCACGAACTCGCCCTCAAAGGCCGCAACCGCGACTTCTTCGAGCAACGGCTCGTCCGCAATCTCAGACTGGCGCTGAAAGATCTGAAGATCCGGCGGATCGAATCGCTGCAGGGGCGCATCCGGGTGACGATTCCCGATGAGGTAACGCCCGACCTGGTGACTGAACGACTCCGCCGCACCTGCGGAGTTTCAAACTTTCTGCTGACCGAATCCGTGCCGTTGGATCTCACGGCGCCGGACCTCACGACCATCAAGCAAGTCGCCGAGCGGCAACTCTCCGAACAGACATTCAACTCGTTCCGGGTGACGACCAAACGCGCGGATAAACGCCTGCCTCTGACCTCCATGGACGTCGAACGCGAAGTCGGCGGCTATCTCCACGAAGCCACGGGAAAAGCCGTGAAACTGAAACAGCCCGACCTGACTCTCTACATCGAGCTCCTCACCAAGGAAGCCCATGTCGCGGCAAGAAAGATCCAAGGCCCGGGCGGCATGCCGGTGGGTACCAGCGGAAAAGTGGCCTGCTTGATTTCCGGCGGCATCGACTCCCCCGTGGCGGCCTACCGGATGATGAAACGTGGCTGCAAGGCAGTGTTCGTGCATTTCTCCGGACGCCCGCTGGTAAGTCGTGATTCCGAAGAGAAGGTCCAGGAACTGGTTCGGCTGCTGACGGCCTATCAATACCATTCACAGCTCTACATTGTGCCCTTCGGCGAGATTCAACGTGAGATCGTCGCGAACGCCCCGGCGGCGTTTCGTGTCGTCTTGTATCGACGGATCATGGTGCGCATCGCCGAAGAGCTCGCGCGGCGTCATGGCTGTTGGGCGCTGGTCACCGGCGATAGCCTCGGCCAGGTCGCATCGCAAACACCTGAGAATCTGTCGGTGGTGGAAGCAGCCGCGGAACTCCCGCTTCTGCGCCCGTTGATTGGCATGGACAAGATCGAAATTACCGAGCAGGCGCAACAGATCGGGAGCTTCACAACGTCGATCGAGCCGGATCAAGACTGCTGCAAACTCTTCGTGCCGTTACACCCGAGCACCAGAACCAAACCCGACGATATCCTGCGCATCGAACGGGGCCTGGAGATCAGCACGTTCGTCAAGCAGGGCGTCGAAAAGGCCGAGCTGTCGACGTTCACCTTTCCTTCGTAATCCGATCCAGGGCTCGCTCCCGAACCAGTCGAAAGTGGGTATTGAGCTCCCGCTCCATGGCGACGGCGACCAGCCAATCGGGGACAAGCGTCTTCACCTCGACCAACAAGTCGAATTCCGCCCGCGTTTGCGTTCCGTCGCCGGCCGGTTGCAGCCTCCACTCCCGATGGTACTGTGTGAAATCTCCCCCCTTGAGGTGCGTGATGAGCCCCCCGCCCGGCAACGCCTGCGATTCACAGAGCAGCCGTTGTTCGCCGGGTAACAACGCATGTGAAATATAGATGTCGGTGAGGACCCGCCCGTCCTGCTCTTCAACCTGCGCCACCCGCATCCGGGTTTCAAATAGTTCAGGCCAGTTGCGGTACTCGGACAGGATCGACTGAAGCACCGCTGGGCCGCCGGGAAACAGCAGGGTGGCCGTCGCCCGCACACCGCCGTCAGGATCAGGCTGTACCACAAGCGCCCGCAGCAGATGGGTAGAACCGACCTCTCCAGCCGTCGCGCTCCCGACCGGCACGGTCACCAGAGCGAGCAGGCAACCGGATACCAACCAAACCCATCTCACGACGAATCGTAGCCTGTCCATCACAGTATAACGGTGGGGTTCGTGAACCGGACGAAATTGCGCGCCTCAGACGGACGTCGCACCCGGAAAATTGCAGAACCGACACTCATGCGTTCCTCCACACCTTGAAACCGTCTCAATACCCGGGCGACCGGAATCGCTCGCCGGCCTTCAGCGCTGCTCAAGAAGTATACTCATTGAATGCGCCCAGTGCGAGCGCAACGACGGGACGAATACAATTATGCCTGCTGACCGGATGATCACACGGTTGAAAACGGCGGGAACCTGAACGGCTACGCAGAGGCAGGGCGAAACACCAGTACGACTCCTGACGGGTCTCCCCGCTCATCACGGATCATGGCCGCGCTGTCGCTGATCCGATGCTCGTGCCCGTTGCGACTCACGAGAAGAAACGGGCGCCCGCCAAGATCGGCAGACGTTCCCTTACGCAACATCTGTACGGCCGGATGCAGCACGGACCTCCGACTCTCCGGATCTAACACCACCATTACTTCCTGAACTGCCTTCCCCAGGGCATCGGGCTGCGACCAGCCGGTCAATCCCTCAGCCGCCGGATTGAGCATGGTCACCCGTCCCTGCTGGTCGACCGTCACAACGGCATCTTCCATCGACTGAACGACCGCATCCAGCCACCGCCCGCGTTGCTCGGCAATACGCGACACACGCTGCCGGAAGAGCGCGAGTTCCAGCGCGGCGCGCAAATCGCTCCTGACAAACGGCTTAATCAAATAGGCCAACGGCAGGGTTTCCCTCGCGCGCTCCAGTGTCTCCTCATCCGAAAAGGCCGTCAGGTAGATCACCGGTGCGCCATACTGGGTTTGGATGATCCGGGCCGCGTCGATCCCATCCATCGGCCCCTTCAGCTTAATATCCATGAGAACTAAATCCGGCCGATGCTCCCCGGCCAGCCGTACGGCCTCATCCGCGGATGCCACCACACCCACGACCAGATACCCGAGTGCGCGCAGCTGACGTCTGATGTCTTCAGCCACGACCACTTCGTCATCGACGATCAGAATTTTTGCCTGCGCCATAGTGCAACCCGATGAAACGAGATCAAAGAATGTGTGTCGCCGGGCACACTCCACACCGCTCGAGCGCACTACACACGTATCCGCACGGCAATCGATACCCCACGCCAACGCAACTAACATGCCACCTTCCCTTCCCTGTACTGGCATCAGGTTACGCCGGGCCGGATTCTTGCCCCCCTACACCGACGGGGGTTTTTGAACAGTCGTTGGACAGAATCGGTAGTAGACAGGACTGGCGTGGAACAAGCGCTATGGGGAGGATTCGCTGCGGAAATGACCGCTGTGATACCATGCCGCTCTTTAACGGAGTTGATCCAACATGTCTTGGCTGATTCGTCCGATCCTCCCCCTACTGCTCGGCTGTGTCCTCGCATGGAGCCTTATTCCCGACGAGGGGCAGGCCCAAGCGCCGCCGGAGTCCTCCGCGACGACCGAACAATCCTGCAGTTTCGGCATGGCGAAAGGCGATCCCACTCACCAGTGCCAGGTGCCGATTCCCGCCGGCTGCGTCATCGCCCGCTTCCCGGGAACCGACAAACCGTGGACGACCATCTCCAAAGCCGGTCGCACATTTTGCACCTTCGATCAGAAAGGCACGGACTGGAAGACGCGCATTACCGGCCAATGTACTCGCTGCGATTCCGGCCATTGCACCGGGCAATTCATGGTGCGATTCGAGTGCGCGAAGCCGTAATGTCCGCGTCCCTCACAGTCGCCATCAAACAAGCCGCCCGCGAACTCGGCTTCGACGCCGTCGGTATCAGCCTCCTTCCTACGCAAACGAACCCAGCCGTAAATCTGAATCGCGAGGCCTCGGCAGGTGACCTGCTGGACCGGCTCCAAGAATGGCTCAGGCGCGGATACCACGCGACCATGGCCTGGATGGTCCGTGATCCCGAGCGGCGAGCCGATCCCACCCGAGTACTGCCCGGCTGCCGATCGATCATTTCTGTCGGCATGAACTATTACACAGACTATCGGGCCGACGAACGCCAGGGAAACGGGCGCATTGCCCGCTATGCCTGGGGCCTCGACTACCACAAGATCCTTGGTGACAAGTTGGCCCAACTCGCCGAGCGCATCGGCGCGCTGGCCCCGGCCAGCCTCAACCGGGCCTATGTCGACACGGGGCCGGTCATGGAGAAGGTCTGGGCCCAGCAGGCCGGACTCGGATGGATCGGCAAACATTCGAACCTTGTCTCGACAGACTTCGGCTCCTGGCTACTCCTGGGAGAAATTCTGACGACCCTGGAGCTGGAGCCGGATGAGGCGGGAACCGATCTCTGCGGAAGCTGCACGCTCTGCATCCAGGCCTGTCCGACCGGCGCGATCACCGAGCCATACGTCGTCGATGCCGGACGTTGCATCTCCTACCTGACCATCGAACTTCGCGGCACCGAACCGCCGATCGCCGAGGACCTCAGGCGAGAGCTGGGCAACCGGATTTTCGGCTGCGACGATTGCCTGGACATCTGCCCCTACAACGTCCAGGCCAGACCAACCACCGAACCCGGCTTCCAACCTTCCTCGCTCACCGGTGCCCCGTCGCTGCTGGCTCTGACGAAGATGGACGAGCAGACCTTCGGCACCACGTTCAAACACAGTCCCATCCGCCGCGCAAAATACGCCGGACTCCAACGCAATCTCTCCTGGGCGCTCTCCAATGAAACCGCCCCCATCGATCGGCACAGCCCCACACCTCCGCCGAGCGCCGATCCCCGCTAAGCCCCACCCACTGTTTCTCCCCGGCCGATAGTGGTAGGCTACGGTCTCATGTCCTCCCTCATGTGAGGACCCACCTCAGCCGGTTGCGAGGCCATGCACGCACCCACCCTCCTGATCGTCGAAGATGAAGAACGAATGCGGCGGCTCTTCGAGCTGGTGCTGAAACCCGCCGGGTATCAACTGCTCCTGGCCCGCTCGGGGGACGAAGCCCTCCGCGTGATCCAGGAACACGAATCCCTCGACATGATCATCACGGATCTCCAATTGGGCGCCGTCTCGGGCATGGATGTGCTGGAAGCAGCCCGGCAACAGGTGCCCGATGTGCCGGTCCTTATCGTGACCGGATACGGCACCGTTAAATCGGCCGTCGAGGCCATGCAGAAAGGCGCCTACGACTACATCTCCAAGCCCGTCGACAATGAAGAGTTGAAGATCGTCATTGCCCGCGCGCTGCAGGTCCGCCAGCTCGCCCGGGACAATCGCATCCTGCGCGCAGGGTTGCACGAACAGTTCGGCTTCGACCGCATTGTCAGCGTCTCCAAAGAGATGGAACTTATAAAGCGGCTCGCCCGGGAAGTGGCGCAGACCGACGCCACGGTGCTCATCACAGGCGAAAGTGGAACGGGGAAGGATCTGCTCGCGCGCGCCATCCACCTCGTCAGCCCACGCGCCCAAGGCCCGATGGTGGCTCTGAACTGCGCCGGCATCCCCGAGCACCTGTTGGAATCTGAACTGTTCGGGTATGAAAAGGGAGCGTTTACCGACGCGAAGAAATCCAAACCGGGACGCTTTCAAATGGCGGATCGAGGCACGCTGTTCCTGGACGAAATCGGCGAACTGAGTTTGACGGCACAGGCCAAACTCCTTCGCGTCCTCGAACAGCATGTCGTGGAACCGTTGGGCGGAGTGCGCAGTGTCGCCGTCGATATTCGGGTCATCGCCGCGACCAACCAGGAATTACCCGATCTCATCAAAGCCGGCCGTTTCCGCCTCGATCTCTACTATCGCCTGAACGTCTATCAACTCCGGATGCCGTCCCTTCGCGAACGGCCGGAGGACATCGAGCCGATTCTGACTCAGTTCCTCGGCCAGGCCCGTCGGGAACGCGGCAGCCGCATCAAGGGAATGACCGCCGAGGCGCTCACGATTCTCAAACAGTATCCCTGGCCGGGCAACGTGCGGGAACTGCACAATGTCGTGGAGTGGCTGACCATCACCTGCAAACAGGACGAGATTACGCCCGAGCACCTGCCGGCCTCGTTCAAGACCGCTCCGCCGACAAACGAAGAGAAGCCGGCCGGCACACCGTCGCTCCTCGCGCTGGGACTCTCCGTTGAGGAAGTCGAAAAGACGATGCTCCAAGAGGCGTTGCGCAAAACCGGGGGGAACGTGTCCGAAGCCAGCCGTCTGCTCAAAATCACACGCAACACGTTGCGATATCGAATGGCCAAACACAACCTGTCGCTGCCCCCAGGCTGATGCGTCGCCTAAGACGAACCGGCGGACTCCAGAGAAAATTCTTCGTCGCGCTGCTCATTGTCGGCATCGTGCCCGGCATGGTCGCGCTCTGGGCGACCTACCGATCCAGCACCGCCACCCTCAAGCAAGCCATCGGTGAAGGCTTCCAGGAAATTGCGCGTTCCACCTCCATTCGACTGGCGACCGCCGTCGACAATGAAATCGATCGCGCCATCCGGCTGGCGCTCGTCCCGCTGCACGTCCGTCAGCCGGTCGTCCTCGCCAACCACCAGGCCGATGCCACAGCCGACAAGACACAACATCAGCCATCACCGGCTCATCCGAAATCCAACAACCCGCCCGCGGTGGACCAGGACACCACAGGCTACCTCGACGAATGGGCGCGCGAGTCCCGGCACTATGTGCGTGTCACCATTGCCGACCGGCAGGGACAGGTCGTCGCCTCGACAGATCCGCGGCTGCCGCCGCAACAGGCGGGCGAAGTCTGGTGGCGTGAAGCCATACAGGCCGCACCCGGCACATCCTACGTCAGCAACGTGACGTTCGATCCTCAGGTGAACGACATGGTCTTCCATGTTGCCGTCCCGATCGTTGACGACACCCGCCAGGCCACCATCGGTGTCGTCGACCTCCTCATCCGTCGCAATCTGCTGACTCAAATGATCCTCCCCATCCAGATCGGGAACACGGGTCATGCCATGCTGCTCGACACGCAAGGCACACCGTTGATCTGCCCGGTTCTACCGCCCACCGCCCATTTGATTCCATCGGCCTTGATGAACCGACTGACGTTGGATCGCCCCCTGTGGCTGGTCGCAGAGAATGATGCACACGGCGGCCGCGATGCGATCGTCGGGGCGGCGCCGGTCCGGCTGACTCATCCACTGACGCCGGGGAGCCTCGACGGCAACCGATGGTATGCGTTTATCCGGCAGGCGCCCGAGGAAACCTATGCGCCGATCTATTCCCTGCTGTTGACGGTCGGCGTCATCGGGTTCGGGCTGGTGATCGTGCTCTCCGCCTTCGGGTTCCTTGTCGGGTACCGCATCGTGACACCGATCGTGGCGCTCCAGCGCGAAGCGGAAGGCCTTCGCCTCACACTGGCCTTACCGGAGAACGGCAACGCGAACCGACCCCTTACCCCATTGCTTTCGCCGGGCTATCAGACCGGTGATGAGATTGAAGATCTGGCCACGAGTTTCGTCGCCATGCGGGAAGTGCTGGAGGAAAATCTGCGGACGATCCGGTCACAGCAACATGAACTGATCCGGCAGGAAAAGCTGGCGTCTGTGGGACAACTGCTGGCCGCCCTCGCCCATGATCTGCGGAACCCGCTCGGCGTCATCCGGAGTTCCGCACAAGTCGTGCTGGAGGGGCCGCAGGAAGAACCCATCCGCCAGGAAATGGCTCGCTATATCATCGATGAAGTCGACAAACTTTCACTGCGACTCCACGACTTTCTCCGGTATGCCAGACAGAAGCCGCCTGACTTCAAGGTAGAACCTGCGGAAGCCGTCGTCCGCGCTGCACTGAGACAGTGGGAAGCACAGGGTGGCCATGAACGCATCCGGGTCGAAGAGCGATTTGAGCATGCCCTGCCCTCGATTCAGGTCGATCCGGAGCAGGTGAAGGAGGCCCTGATGAACCTCCTCATCAATGCGCGTGAAGCGATGCCGGAAGGAGGAACCCTGACCCTCACGACCAGAGCCGGACAGGACAGCGACGTGGAAATTGAGATGGCCGATACCGGAAGCGGCATCGCTCCGGAACACCTTTCACGAATCTTCGAGCCCTTCTTCACGACCAAAGCCTATGGAACCGGCCTCGGCCTCACCAACGTCAAACGGCTCATCGAAGATAACGGCGGAACTCTGATTGTGAATAGCACGGTAGGAAAGGGAACGTCCTGCACGCTGCGCTTTCGTGCGGCGGCAGGTTGAGCAGAATGTAGTCGCTCGTCGTTCGTGAAACGTCGTTCGACCCCCGTCCAAAAACAAGAGCCTATGGGGCGAGTAGAGGAATGGACCTCTTAGCTCCCGGTCCTCGCCCTATGCTCTACCCCTGACGAGATACGTTTCACGATTCACGCTTCACGGCGGTCGCAGGTAAAGCCGGAGGACTTTTTCAGCCTCCTGCTAGCCCGGATTATTCATGAATGCCGTCGCGAGGCGTTCGAGACGGAAGCCCGCCGAGGCTGCTCGCACGTAAGGCCGACGCAGGCGTACTGGCAGTCCGTCGAGGAGGCCGAACGAGAACCGCCTCGCCGGGCGAGAGGATCGGACGCCGGAGCAGGGATTCATGAATAGTCCGGGCTAGACACGCTTCGTCATGCGGAGGAACCGCTCCTGCAACACCAAGCCGTTAGATACAAGACGCTTGGTGCGAATGGTTTTCTGCACGGCCTCGATCCGCGCGGAAAAGTTGGGATGGGTCTTAAACAGCGCACGGTCATCGCCCTTGAGATCGCGCAACCGCGTCAGTAGGCCCACATAGGCCTCCGCATCGTATCCGACCCGCGCGGCGAACACTTCACCGACCGTATCGGCCTCTGTTTCTTTCTCCTGATCCAGACCTTCATCGAGCAGCTTCTTGACGGCGCCGTCGATCACGCCCTTGAACGCAGCCGGATTACTCGTCGCATAGGAGAGGCCGGCTTCGGTCACTCCGGCCAGGCGCTTGCTGCGTTGAATCACATCAAGAATGTGCTTTTCGCTCACATGCGCAATTTCATGCCCCAAGACGGCGGCGAGCTCCGCCTCATTCTTGATTTGCCTGAGCAGGCCCCGGGTCACAAAAATATATCCGGCGGGCGCGGCAAACGCGTTGATCGACTCATGATCCAGAATGGCGACATGGTATGGAATATCGGGCCGGTCGGACGTGTTGGCCACCGCCCTCCCTACCAGGTTTACATAGCGAACTAATTCGGGCTGATCCACAACACCGCCGTACCGTGCCACGACTTGCAGGGCTATCGCCTGCCCGATCGACGATTCTTCCTCGTAGCCGATGGGAAACAGACTGCCGACGACATTGCCTGCGCCATGGATCGCACCGGCCAATCGGGGATTGCCGGACTGTCGGGCGACATCCTCGGCAGCCCGCTGCACCTCTGCACAACCAGCCACAGTCATCGAGAGCGCCATCAGGCTCGTCATCCAGATCCTGTTATTTCGCATATTCGCCCAGGCCTCCTTCCCGCATGAACTCTTCGACGTCCTGGTCGGGGATTTGATAGGCCGTCATGCGATCCACTACCTCCCGATCCCGCGCGGACACGCCGGCCCGGTCGGCATAACCCTCGGACGCCTTGTCCAGCCCTCTGGCGCCCGCCGATGCGGTGGTCGCGGACGCGTCTCCGCCCCGCATGCTCTGGCCAAGCCGAGCCAGGGTGTCATTGCCTCCGGACGGTTTCGATGTCGATGTCTTGTTGGCGAAGATCCATCCACGCGCGCCGGCTGAAGTCTTGACCTCCATCCAGCTTCCATCGCGACCCACCACCTCCAGCGCGTCGCCGAACTTCACGTTCCCGACCACGGCATCCAGCGAGGTTTTTCCTGCGCGAAGTTGCGCCGTCTTGGCTTGCACGTAGACGGTTTCAGCCCAGGCTTCCGTCCCCCAGACGAACAGACCGATCCACAGGGCGATGAGCGGAATCCAAAACGATCGTGGTGGTATCACAGCTTCCTCCCCCTCGGCACTGCCACTTATTTTGAGGTCATTTCATAGACGCCGTCCCACTCTCCAGGCGGGGGCATCTGTCGATAATTCGTGGATCGTTCCAGGTAGACCCGCGAAGGCCCGTCCGACGGATCCAGGGCAACGGCTTCTGAAAACCTGGCACAAGCCGTTGAGAAATTCCGCATCTTATAGGCCGCCAGCCCTTCCAGATACACGTCGATCACGTGCCGCTTCTTGTCATCCAGCTGCCCCTTCCGGGCCAACAGTTCAAACACGACGACCGGCTCTTTTTTCCCTTTCACTCGTAGCAGATCGATCTCCCGCACTTCAACGTCGTTCTTCGCCAGTTCGGCCGTCCGCTGGCCGATCAGAATCAGCGTGTCGTAATACTTGCTGGCGCCCTCCAGTCGCGAGGCCAGGTTCACACTATCACCGGTCACCGTGTATTCCATGCGCTCCTCGGACCCCATGTTGCCGACGATGCAGGGGCCGGAATTGAGGCCGATCCTGGCGCCGATCTCCGGAAGCCCCTCCCGCTTCCAGACTTCCCGGAGGCGGGCCAACTCGACCTGACAGTCCAGCGCCGCGTAACAGGCCAGCGACGCATGCTTCGGGTCGTCCAGCGGCGCGCCGAAAAGCGCCATGATCCCGTCACCGAGATACTTGTTCACATTGCCACGATGGGTGGTCTTGATGATGGTCGTCATCGCCGACAAGTAGCGATTGAGCAATGTCACGAGGTCTTCGGGAGACATCTTCTCCGAGATCGTCGTAAAGCCTGCGATGTCGGAAAAAAAGATCGTGATTTCTTTTTTCTCCCCGCCGAGCTTGATGGCCTCGGGATTCCGCATGATCTCCTCGACCACC
>WBZP01002793.1_pt1 | contig 10569 bp, 12 predicted proteins | sample 5204301 | NCBI WGS metagenome assembly WBZP01 (sample SAMN12412401, study PRJNA552823) | activated sludge metagenome | isolation source: activated sludge from nitrification reactor of wastewater treatment plant... | place: USA: Pennsylvania | collected 2017 | reverse complement strand
CGAAAAACTAAACGACAACATACATTATAGTCTCGAAACGGAGGAAGACAACTGGGGAAAAGCTGAAGATACTAAAGCTGAAAACTTTCAGGTTCTGGTTGAAAACCTTAAAAAGAGTCACAATGATTTGATTTACCGCCTCGAAAGCTATGACGACGAGCTTTTGGAGCGAAATGTACCCGGAGAATATTATAATTTTTATAAACTATTAAATGGAATAATTCAGCATGACACCTATCATCTGGGGATGATCTGGGTGTTGTGGCAGTAAATTTATCGCTATGGCAAATACCAATACCAATATCGAAAACCTAAAAAACCTTTTTAATTCTGCGTTTCATGGCGGAGCGTGGCATGGTCCCTCAGTTTTAGAGCTCACCAAAGGTCTTACTGTTAAGGAGGTATCTTACAAAGCTGGAAACGTACATAATATCGCCGAGCTCATCTACCATATCACAAGTTGGAGGATTTTTGCCGTAAAAAAAATGCAGGGAGACGAAGCCTATGTGATTGAAGACGAAAAACTTAACTGGGGAAATATCGGAAAAATTGACCAGTTTGAGCTAGAGACGCTCATGATGGAGCTTACCTTAAGTCATGATGAATTGATCAAAGAACTGGAAACCAAAACTGATGATTTTCTGAATAAAATAGTTCCGGGGGCAGAATATACCTTTTTCACTTTATTGACAGGGATCATCAATCATGATTTGTACCATGCCGGTCAGATTGCCATTTTGAAAAAACTTGCAGCCAAAAACGCTAAAGGTGGTGACGACGATTTCATAGGAAGTAGCCGCTATTTTGAAGATGACCTGGAAGATGATTTTATTTAACAGGTAGCATTTATATGGAAAAAGCCTTCGAAATGATATTTCGAAGGCTTTTTTATGAGATGTTTTTTAGTCTGCTTTGGTAAACTTTGAAGTACGGCCAATCAGCGAAATTCCGATATAACCTCTTACATCCAAATGCGTTGGACTCACCTGCGTAATGATGCAGGAATAAGTTTTGCCATTTTTTGGGTCATATATGGTTCCGTCTTCCCATTTTTTATCGCCTACTTTTTTGAAGTTTTTCATAAATATCAAACCCATCAAAGGAGTGCTTTTAAGTTTTGCATCCGGGTTTTTAGTATCGGTGCGTGGTTTACCGTTTTCCAATGGATCTTTGAGCCAAACTACCTTTCCAAAATACTTGCCGCCGTTTTCATAAAACTGCACTCTGGAAGTTTTCTCTTCATTGTACCAGGTTCCTTTGGTAATGTCCTGTGCTTTTGCTCCAAAAACTATTAATAAAAATGCAACTGAAAGAATTCTTTTCATTCTGATTTTATTTAAGATTTGATTATTGTTGATTGTATTTTTTGTAAAATTCAAAAATAAGAAAGGAAATACAAATTCCAATCGATGCTCCAACAAAAACATCCATAGGAAAATGTACACCCAGGTATATACGACTATAGGAAACAATTATTGCCCAAAAGAGTAAAGCTGGTTTCAAATATTTTTTATAAATACCAATTTGTGATATTATAAGAAATAATGCAAAACTATTGGCGGCATGTGAAGACACAAAGCCGTATTGTCCGCCGCAATTGCCCACCAGATGCATTCGTGGTAATATATCAGGATTGTGGCAAGGTCTTAATCTTCCAAAAAATGGCTTCATCAATCCGGAAGTAATAAAATCTGAGCAGCCTACGGCCACGATTATTAACAGAACATAAATTATTCCTTCCTTAAACGCGAATTTTTTAAACAATAAATAAATAATAAAAACGTAAAGTGGCAACCAGGTTCGGGAATGTGATATCCAAAGCATTAACTGATCCAAATTGCTTGTATGGAAGCCATTTAGCCATAAAAACAACTTATGGTCAATATTTATCAGATACTCAATCAAACTTCAAAAGCGTTCTTACTTTTTTCATCGTATCCGACGCAATATCCGCCGCCTTCTCCTCTCCTACTTTCAATTTGGCTTCTAAAGCAGCACTATCTGCCATATAATAATCAAAAAGTTCTCGTTGATTTCCATATTTATCCAAAATCAAATCCAAAAATTCTTTTTTGGCATGTCCATAACCATAACCACCCGCCAAATATTTCTGACGCATATCCGCGATTTGACTTTCATCGGCTATCAAAGAATATAGTTTAAACACAAGGCAGGTATCCGGATTTTTGGGTTCTTCCAAGGGCGTAGCATCGGTTACAATTCCTTTGATTTGTTTATAAAGCTCTTTTTCAGGAAGAAAAATATCTATGTAATTATTGTATGATTTACTCATTTTTTGCCCATCCACACCAGGAATGGTCATAATTTGCTCATTAATCAGGGATTCGGGCAGCACAAAAAGCTCTCCGAACACTCTGTTAAACGAAGCCGCAATATCTTTTGACATTTCAAGATGTTGTTTTTGGTCTTTCCCAACCGGCACAAAATGAGCCTGATACAATATAATATCAGCAGCCTGAAGGACAGGGTAGGTAAACAAGCCCGCATTCACATCAGAAAGTTTGTCCGACTTCTCCTTAAATGAATGAGCATTGGCAAGCATCGGATAAGGAGTCAGGCAACTTAGATACCAGAGTAATTCCGTATGAAAATGGGCGAGTTTTGATTGACGGTAAAAGAAATTCTTTTCTGCATCAAATCCACAAGCCAACCATGCAGAGGCCACCGCTTTGGTATTCTCCTTTAATAAATCAGGATTCTTAATAGTCGTAAGTGAGTGTAAATCAGCGATAAACAAAAAAGATTCGTTCTCCGGATTCTGCGATAGCTTGATAGCCGGCTCAATCGCTCCCAAAATATTTCCTAAATGTGGTCTTCCACTGGCCTGAATGCCAGTTAATATCCTTGACATATGTTATTTTTACGATTTATTAATTTCACAAAATTAGCTATTAAATATATGATTAAGGTAAGTACACTTGAATTTTTAAAAAATCTGGAAGAAAATAATACCAAAGAATGGTTTGAAATGAACCGTAAATGGTATGAAACTTCAAAATCAAATTTTGTTGATTTTTGCAGCTTAATTTTGAATGAAATGAAACAATTTGAGCCAGACTTTTCAAACACAAATGTCAAGGATTGTATTTTCAGAATTAACAGAGATATTAGATTTTCAAAAGACAAAAGTCCGTACAAAAATCATTTGTCTGCTGCATTTGGTCCTGGTGGCCGTAATTCCGGCAAAATTGATTACTACATTCAATTACAAAATGGAAAAACCTCTATCGGTGGCGGAATGTGGCAGCCTAGTGTGGCAAACTTAGCTAAGTTTAGACAGGAAATCGATTATTCGCCCGAAACACTTAAAAATATTATCGAATCCAAAGAATTTAGAAAGCACTTTCCTGAGATTTATGGTGAAAAACTAAAAAAAGCACCCAAAGGCTATGACCCCGAACACCCTGAAGTAGAATTATTAAAATACAAGGAATTGTTTTTTTTCAAAACCTTTACCAATGATGAAGTTTTTAGTGAAAACTTTCAGGAGGTAATTTTGAATCATTTCAAAATCTTAAAACCTTACATTGATTATATCAATGAACTTTTCTTTGGAGAAACCGATTGAGCAATTCAGAATAATATTTCAACTTTTCATTAAAATTCAAAATTTTTATAATAATTAGCGTTTGATATTCAATTTTATTATTTTATCAGAAAAATAACCCTATTTTCTATTTTTTTTTAATTTTTAATGAAGGTTTCGATAATATTTAATTGCACTTTTCTAATATTTTTCAAAAATATTCAAATTTTATTTTATTTTTAAACACTATTTTTCATTTTTTCTCAAAATTTTATTTTGAAATATTTGGAAATAGCCAAATCATGCATTTAAATTTGTACAACAAAACAAAAGAAACTATGAGACATACTATTGACAAGCAGACTTACAAGTACCTTTTCGGAATCCTAATGTTTTTTGCCGTAGTTTTGGCCATCATTACCGGGATGTTATACATTGATTTGGCAGGTTTTGCCCCAAAAACTTTGACCTTTTCTGCCTCTCTGTTTTTTATGCTAATCGGAATTTCTTTTTGGTTAAGAATTGAATATTTAAAGCATTATAATTTATACGCTTACAAAGCAAGAAGGGTCCCAATGTGGTTTACAGCAGGTGCTTCAATGATTGTAGGCATTTTGATATTAATCTAAACTCTATACTATTAAATTATTAAAGAGGCTAATCGCCTCTTTTTTTTTGCATTTTCGTAAACAATATTTATTGAAACATGGTTATAAAAGCTAACCATTCATCATAATTTACAAAAATGCTTAGAACCATTATCTTTTCAGCAATTTTTTATTTTTCCATTTTTCCGGTTTTTTCACAGAAGCAAGGGAGTATTTCAGGGAAGATTCGTGACAAAAGTTCACAGGAAGAGCTTGCTTTCGTAAATCTTCAATTGAGCAATTCCACAAAGGGTGCCACAACCGATGAATCAGGTAACTTTAGGATTTCGAATATTCCGGTGGGAAGTTACAATCTGGTCGTTTCTTATGTGGGGTACAAACCCTTTACCCTTTATAATATAGTGGTTAACACCGGAAATGAGAATAACTATATCATCGAGCTTGAAGCCGATATAGCTACCCTCGATGCTGTTGAAGTAAAAGCAAAAACGCAAACCGCTGTTACGGCTACAATCGAAACACCATTAAGTGTTCAAAAACTAACCACAGAAGAAATAAAGGCTAGCCCTGGTGGAAATTTTGATATCAGCAAGGTTATCCAGGTTTTACCGGGAGTTGGAGGCGGTGTTGGCGGTGGTAGCTTTCGAAACGACATCATTATCAGAGGTGGCGGAGCGAATGAAAACGTATTCTATCTTGATGGAATCGAAGTACCCGTAATTAATCATTTTCAAACCCAAGGTAGTAGTGGTGGACCCCAAGGAATGTTAAATGTGAGTTTTATTGAAGATGTAAAACTCAGCAGTTCGGCCTTTGATGCCAGATACGATAATGCACTGAGTTCGGTTTTTCAATTTAAACAAAAAACAGGCAATCCTAATGATTTTCAGGGAAATGTCAGGCTGAGTGCTACAGAGTTGGCGGGGACATTGGAAGGTCCTATTTCAGAAAAAACTACCTTTCTTGCTTCAGCCAGAAGATCTTATCTGCAATTATTGTTTAAAGCCCTTGATTTGCCCATCAGACCTAACTACTGGGATTTTCAAACGAAAGTTCAGCATCAAATCAATAAAAAGACTTCCTTGAGTTTTATTGGTTTGGGTGCCATAGATGATTTTAGTTTTGTGATTTCAGATGCCTATTCTCCCGAAAAAGCAGAAACTATTAATTCTTCACCTACCATAAATCAATGGAATTATACTGTTGGTGTTTCGCTCAAAAGATTGGTTCACAATGGATACTGGAATCTTGCACTCAGCAGAAATATGTTTGACAATAGCATTGTGAAATATGAGGACAACCAGAAACCAGAATCTTCTGCTAAAACTTTGGACCTGAATTCGAGGGAAATTGAAAACAAACTTCGCTGGGACATGAACAAAAGCATTGGAGCCATGAAGTTTTCTTATGGTGCGATGGTGCAATATGTGAAATATCAAAATACCACTAAAAATGTAATCCGGAAAGAAATTTTGAGTTCAACGGGTGCGGTAATTCAACCCGAATTGAGAATAAATTTTGTGAGTCCATTGAAGCCCTTTTTCAAATATGGGGCTTTTGTTCAGTTAGGAAAACGATTCGTTAACAACAAGTTAGGAGTTTCAGGTGGTCTCAGAACTGATGGAAACAGCTTTACAGATGATGGAAATAATTTCCTCAAAACAGTTTCTCCAAGGGTGTCATTCAGTTATTTTGTAAATAATCACTGGGCTATTAATGCCTCGGCAGGAAGATACACCAAACTGGCACCATATACCATTCTTGGATTTGCCGACAACACCGGCAAACTTGTCAACCAAAACGCTCAGTATCAAATATCCAATCATTTGGCAGGCGGGTTCGAATATTTGCCAGATGCAAGTTTAAGATTTACACTAGAAGGGTTTTACAAAGGCTATGAAAATATGCCTGTCTCCGTCAGAACCGGAGTAAACTTGGCCAACATGGGTGCTGATTTTAATGTTTTAGGTAATGAGGCCGTACTTTTTGATGGAACTGGTAAAGCCTATGGCATTGAGTTTTTCGCTCAGAAAAAACTAACCAAAAGGTTTTTTGGTGTAATGGCATACACATTTTACAGGAGTTTATTTGCCGGTACAGACGGCAAACTTATTTCAAGTAGCTGGGACAACCGGCATTTAGTGAGTTCAGCTTTGGGTTATAAGTTTAGGAAAAACTGGGAAATAGGACTTAAATTCCGGTTCCAGGGCGGTGCTCCATATTCTCCAATAGATATCGAAACTTCAAGAAAGAATTTTGTTACGCAGGGAATCACCTATTATGACTATTCGAAGTTGAACAGTATGAGATTAGGAGCATTTAATAGTTCAGATTTGAGGATTGATAAAAAGTTAAATTTCCGGAAAACAACATTAGATCTATATCTTGACGTAACTAACTGGTATTTAGCCAAAAGCCCTGATGTGCCGCAATTTGCTCTGAAAAGAGATGCGAACACTAATAATTTCCTGACCACTGATGGAAATCCTATAAAACTTGACGGTTCCAATGGGATTGATGTTATTGTAAACGAACCTTCAGCACTAGTTACACCAACGATTGGGTTTATTTTAGAATTCTAATTTGAGCTTTATAAATCCGAAATAAAAAAAGGCCTAACCAGCCTTTTTTTATTATTATTTTGAATTCAAAATCGCTTGTGTAAAATCTTCAATAAGGTCTTCAATATCTTCTAAACCTACCGAAACCCGCATGGTTCCTTCAAAAATCCCAAGTGCTTCTTTGTCTGCTATCGCCACTTTGGCATGAGTAGTTGTATTGGGATTAGTAATGGTGGTTCTGCTGTCTCCAAGATTCGAAGTCAAAGATGGAATGGTTAATTTCTGCGTAAATCTTATCACTCTTTCAAATCCTCCCTCCAGTTCGAACGTCACCAACGCCCCACCTGATTCCATTTGTTTTTTTGCCAGATCATATTGAGGATGGGAAGGTAAAAACGGATATTTCACTGATTCAATTCCTTCGATATTTTCCAAAGCCTGAGCTAGTTTAAGAGCATTTTCGCAATGACGGTCCATTCTTACGCCCAGAGTTTCCAAACCTTTGCTGAGTACCCAGGCATTAAATGGTGACATGGAAGGTCCGGTTTGCCTGCAAAAGAATCTTACATGTTCGATATATTCTTTTTTACCGACAATAATTCCACCCAATACCCTGCCTTGTCCATCAAAAAATTTAGTTGCCGAATGGATGATCAAATCAGCCCCATATTGTCCCGGCGTTTGAATCAATGGCGTTGCGAAGCAATTATCTACCGAAAAAATAAGTTTATGCTTTTTACACAAATCCCCAATCATTTCGAGATCAACCAATTCCAATCCGGGATTGGATGGTGTTTCGAGATAAATCATTTTTGTATTTGGCAAAATTGCAGCTTCCCAAGCTTCTTTAGGCTCAGAGGCATCAATATAGGTGTAAGTAATGCCCCATTTGGGTAAGATTTGCGTAATAATCTGATGAGCAGAGCCAAAAAGAGCTTTTGAAGAAACAATGTGGTCGCCCGAAGCTAACAATGCTCCAAATCCTGCAAAAACAGCCGCCATGCCTGTAGCAGTAGCGATGCCCTCTTCGGCTTCTTCGAGCATACAAACTTTATCTACAAATTCCTGAACGGTAGGATTTGAAAACCGGCTATAAATATTGCCTTCCAGCGTATTATCAAAAAGATCTTTCCCCATCTGTGCGTCTTCAAAGCAAAAACTGCTGGTAAGGTAAAGAGGCGTTGAATGTTCTCTGAACTGACTTTTTTGGGTTTGTGTTCTGATAAGTTTGGTTTGCTTTTTCATATTAATGATATCCAATCTACTGAAATATAAGGCTTTATAAAATTAAAATTTATTGTTTTTATAATTTTCAATCCAGGATTTACGAAAACCTGAAATTTTCTCAAAAAATGGTACTATGATTTCTTTTGTGTCTTTTTCAAAATCTCCACTCACAAAAAATGGCTCTGAAAACACACAGGTCTTTAAAGGCAAATCAAATCCAACCAACACAATTGGAATTTTAGCACCCTCTGCTATATAATAAAATCCGGTTTTTAATTTTTGAACGTCGCCTCGGGTGCCCTCAGGTGCAAGGGCAAAAAGCATTTTTTCTTTGCTATTTATGGCATTAACATAGCTTTCAACTAAATTATTTTTCTCTGATCTGTAAACTGGGGTACCTCCCAACCATCTGAATATAAACCCAAATGGAGGCTTGAAAAGTTCAGCTTTTCCAAGATATCCTATATCCATTTTCATAGCAGCTCTTAATCCCAGGCCTACAAAAAAATCCTTGGTGCTATTGTGAGGAGCAACTACAAAAATACCTTTTTTGAGTTCAATTGGAACTCGACCCTCAATTTTCCAACCTAATATTTTAAAGAAAAACCTGAAAATGAAATTCATAATAAATATTCCCAAACTGATTATTTTTCTAACTAAAGTACTTAATTATCAGTTAATTGGATTTGGTGAAAAACATAATACAAAAATCAAAATAGCAATCCAACCTAATACCTGTCTGGTGAAATTTAGCGGCTTGGCGTCTTTGGTGGCTGGATGATAAACTCCCAAAACTCTGCCAATCAAAAAACCAAAAGCCAGAAAACCAGAATAACCAGAGGTTTGGGGTGAATATTTGGTAATTAACAATTGGAACAAAACCACCGAAAGTGCGAGTATCCAGTTATTAACTTTATTTTCAAAAATCCTTGAAAACGAAAGGTAGTTGAAATAAACAAAAAACACAAATTTCAATATCAAATCAAACTGCTGTTCGGAATATGCATAGGCAAACTCATGTAAATTGAATAGACCCAGACCGGAATAGGAAATTAGCAAAACCAAAAACACCGGCGAAACTATGTCAAATGCCTTTTTCCCAATTAAAGAAAACATAATGTGTCCGCCATCTAATTGGCCGATGGGCAATAAATTTAATGAGGTAAACAACAAACCTAAGTACCCTGCCAATAAAACCGGATAATGAGAAAGCTCAAAAGCGTGAGGTAAACGCAAAGGGTCTGCAAACGTTCTTTCCAGAAAACTATAAAGAATACTTTTCCCGAAAACAATAGCGTTAGGGTTATTGGGTGAAAGATTTAATAAATCGCGGTAGTTTCCATTGAAATTTTTGTACTCTGGATGAATCGCATAGACAAAATCATCAGTTGGAAGATTTGAAAATCCATAAATCAACACCCCTACCGCAACCACAAAGCCTGCCAAAGGGCCTGCAATACCTATATCAAAATAATCATTCCGATTTTTAATAACTTCTTTGATCTTGATAAACGCCCCGAAAGTTCCTAATGAGGTTACAATTCCCAGCCAACCGGGAATATAATAAGGCAAGGTAACTTCAATATTTCTGATGCGAGCCATAAAGTAGTGTCCGAATTCATGAAATGTAAGGAATGAAAGAAAAGGAACTGAAAACCAGAAACCTTGCATTAAGTCATTGAGGTTAATCGTCTTATAAAAAGCCAATACCGGCTTTCCTGAGATCCATTCATAACCCGATACGGTAGTCGTGACAATGGTTATCAGAAATAACAAAAGGTGTAATCGCGGACCACTGAATAGTTTTTTCATTCTATCAACAAATCAAGTATAGGCATGAAATCCTCTGGAGGATTGATTTTAATGGCATTGATGCCCACCTCAAGAGCAGCATCTATATTGCTCTGATTATCATCTAAAAACAAAATCTGGTGAGGTTCCAGTTTTAATTCTTTTATTAAATGATGATATATTTCGTAATCTGGTTTGTAAAGTTTTATTTCATAAGAAAAAAAGGCATGATTGAATATTTCAAAAAAGTCAGGAAAACCGTGTTTATCTCTGAAGTATTTTTTGCTTGCTTTAATGTGGGTAAAATTGGTGTTGCTAAGAAGGTAAACCGGAATTTTTAGTCTTAACACTTCCAGATATTTTATCCTGTGTGCCGGTGCGTCCAATAGTAAAGCATTCCATGCCTCATCAATTTCGTCATCATTGAGCGGGTATCCCAATGTTTGTCTGACTACATCCCTGAATTCCTCTTCATCAAAAAAACCTATCTCATATTTACGGAAGATTTCATTTTCTGAAAATAATGCCTTTACTTTTGAAACAGGTTTGAAAGTCAAATCTGCAAAAGCCTGATAGGTTTTTTCAAGGTCAATATTGATAATAACATTACCAAAATCAAATACTACAGCCTTAATTTCATCTTTTAAAACCATATCATTCGATTACAACCCCCATAGAACAGAATTTTTCGATTCTGTTATTGATTCTTTCTGAAGGACTTTGTTTTTCAAGATTTTCGATTTCTGCCAAAATAGTATTTTGTAGAATTTCTGCCATTTTTTCCCAATCCTGATGAGCTCCGCCTAGTGGTTCAGGAATAATACCATCAATTAGT
>WBZP01007448.1_pt1 | contig 10570 bp, 7 predicted proteins | sample 5204301 | NCBI WGS metagenome assembly WBZP01 (sample SAMN12412401, study PRJNA552823) | activated sludge metagenome | isolation source: activated sludge from nitrification reactor of wastewater treatment plant... | place: USA: Pennsylvania | collected 2017 | reverse complement strand
TGTAGCCGAAGCTGGTGGCGCGGTCGTCGATGGGCATGGTGACGGTTTTCCAGGGTGACCAGGCTCCGATGGTGCCCAGGTTGTCGGTGGTGCGGGCGTGGATCTGGTAGACCCCGCCGGCGGTGCCGGAGATGGTTCCGGTCGTGGTGGTGGTGTGGGTGTACCAGGTGGTGGGGGTGGAGTAGATGCGGGCGCCGGTGGAGGAGAGGGTGACGGCGCGGTACTGGACGTCGTAGGTCACGGTGGTGCCGGCGGGGGCGCCGGTGGTGGCCCACGTGAGGGTCGCTTTGGGGACGGTCCACGTCGGGGTGGACAGGGCCGCCCCGGTGACGGTGGTGGTGCATGCGGTGGTGGTCCAGGTCAGGGTCCAGGTGGTGGTGCCGGTCAGGACGTACCCGGCCTTGGCGCGGGCTGTGACCGTCACAGAGGCAGCACCACCGGTCGGGTAGGTCCCCGCAGCCTTCACCGCACCGCCGACCACATACTCCACGCCCGTGCTGACTGGGACCGTGTACGTATCCTTCCCCACCCCGCACCCATCCACCCTCGAAGGCGCGGCGGGGGTTGCGCGTCGGTCGCCAGAACCTGCCGGGACGGTGATGAGCCGGTTGCCGTCCCACCCCGATGGGGTGTGCCACAACTGGACCGGGGAGCTCACCCCTGCCGCCGCCCCGGGCCATCCGAACAGGGCGAGCTCGTTGTTGTCATACCGGTAGTAGGCGAGTACATCTCCACGTCCGTCCGCGTTGTAATCAGCGATGCCAGCTGGAATGACCCTGCTGCCCTCCCAACCCGCGGGGGTCTGCCAGAGTTGGGTAGGCCCACCAAGGCCCGAGCCGTTGCCCGCCCACCCGAACAGCGTCAGGACGTAGCCGTCATATCGGTAGTACGCCAACACATCGGCCCGGCCGTCGCTGTTGAAGTCGCCCACGCCCGCAGGAATCACACGATTCCCGTCCCATCCGGAAGGCGTATGCCAGACCTGGACTGGAAAGCTCACTCCGGCTGAAGTCCCGGCCCACCCGAACAGGGCGAGCTCGTTGTTGTCGTACCGGTAGTAGGCAAGGATGTCCTCGCGCCCGTCTCCGTTGAAGTCCGCCACGCCGGCGGGGATGAGTCGGGCACCCTCCCAGCCAGCGGCCGTTTGCCACAGCGGCACGGGAGGGGCGAAGCCAGAGCCAGTCGATGCCCAACCGAAGAGTGTCACCGCGTAGTTGTCGTACCGGTAGTACGCCAAGACGTCGGCGCGCCCGTCACCGTTGAACTCCGTGATGCCTGCTGGGATGATCCGGCCCCCATCCCATCCTGCAGGCGTATGCCACACCTGCGCCGGGGCGCTGAGGCCCGCGCCGTTGCCTGCCCAGCCGAAGAGCGCCAGCTCGTAGTTGTCGTAGCGGTAAAACGCCAAGACATCCGAACGCCCATCGCCCGTGTAATCCGTCACCCCGATGGGGATGACCCGGTTTCCCTCCCAACCTGCTGGGGTCTGCCAGAGCGGAACGGGGGCGTTCATTCCGCTTCCACTGCCTGCCCAGCCGAACAACGCCAACTGGTACGCGTCATACCGGTAGAAAGCGAGTCGATCTTGCCGCCCGTCCCCGTTGTAGTCGATGCCCTCAACGGACGGAGGGAATGCCATCTGGCACCCCTGCGCCAACGGAGCGAATCGGTTCGGGCACACATCAGCCGAGTCGACCAAACCGTCGCCGTCGCGGTCGGTGGCGACGTCTTTGACGTGGATGAACTCGAGGTCAGATGGCCAGCCGGTGCCGCCGCGGTTCAGGACGCGGCGTCCGCTGGAGCTGACGTAGTGCACGCCGTTGAGCCAGATGTCGTAGGACGTTTCGGAGATGGCGATCTGGTTGCCGTCTGCGCTGACCCAGTCGACGTAGGCGACGTGCATGGTTTCCCATTGGGCGATGGACCCGACGGCGGGGGTTTGGTCGACGGGGATTCCTTTGCCGCGGGCGTTGTCGTCCCAGACGTCGGCGTTGCCGAGGTTCCCGGGGTTGGTGGCGCCGTTGGCGGCGAGCCGGAAGGCGGCGTAGTTGGTGCAGTTGTTTCCCCACGCATCCACGGGGTAGCCCCAGGTGCTTTGCCCGGTGTAGCCGAACTGAGAGACGCAGGCCTGGTTGTACTGGCTGTAGCAGGGCCATCCGTCAGGTGCTGCGGTGGCGGGGACCGCGAGGGTCAGGGCGGCCAGGGCTGCGATGAGGAGCGCGGTGAGCCATCGGGGCCGGATTGTGTGGTTGGGGCTGGTCCGAGGGTTCCTGGCCATGGCCGGGTGGCTCCTTCTGGTGTGGCCGCGGTGGAGGGTGGCGGCGCCTGCAGGGTTCGGTGACGATCCTTCACCGGTGGGGCCGTGGCGCGCGTGGGAATGGTCGTCCCCACTTCAGGGGACAGCCAAGCGTTGGGTGAGCTGCGCAGGGCACGACAGCGGGGCGGCATACCTGGGCAATAGAGGTATGCCGCCCCGCCTCGTGAGTGGGGTGCAGGGGCTGCCGTGCGGTGATCCGCGCTCAGGCAGCCCGGATGGCGAGCGTCAACGCGAAGGAGGACCCGGAGTCGGTCCACTGCCGGGCTGGTCGTAGCCCGACGGCGAGCAGCTCCTCGGCAATGAGCTCGGTACGGAACTTCGTGGAGATCTCGACCCTGATCTCCTCCCCCGCGGCGAGGTCCAGGTCGATCCCGACGCCAGGGATATGGACCCACTGGGGCAGCTCAGAGCGCAGCCGAAGGTCCATCCGCTTCATCCGGCCGTCCCAGAAGGGCACGTAGGAGAAGGCCTCGGTGTCGAAGTCGGCGCCGAGGTCACGGTTGAGGACGACCAGGGAGTTGCGGATGAACTCCTCGGTGACGCCACCCGGGTCGTCATACGCCGCCATCAGCCGGTCAGCGGACTTGACCAGGTCGGTCCCAAGGAGCAGCGAGTCGCCGACGGCCAAGGTGTCCGCCAGAGCGCCAAGGAAGGCGCTGCGCTCCTCGACATAGAAGTTGCCGATCGTGCTACCGAGGAAGGCGATCATCCGCCGTCCGCCGCGGGGAAGGTGGCGCAGGTGGCGGGTGAAGTCGCCGACCAAGGCCTCGACCTGAACCCCGGGGTAGGCCGCTGAGATCTGCTGGGCTGCCGAGCGCAGCGTGCCCTCCGAGACGTCGACCGGGACGAAACGCTCGAGCTGCCCCGTCGCGGTGAAGGCGTCGAGCAGCAGCCGGGTCTTCTCCGAGGTGCCGCTGCCCAGCTCGACCAATGTCGTCGCGCCACTCTCCCTGGCGATCGCGGCGGCGTGGGTCGCGAGGATCTCCCGTTCGCTGTTGGTGAGGTAGTACTCAGGCAGCCGGGTGATCGCGTCGAAGAGCTGGGATCCGCGGTCGTCATACAGCCACTTGGGCGGGAGGCTCCGCGGCTGGGCGCCGAGGCCGCGGCGAACGTCCTCGACCAGGCTGGCGTGCGCCCAGTCAGGGCTGAGCCGGACGTCGACGACCGGCTGCCTCGGCGTGCTCATCGTTGCCCCCCGTGCCTCGGCTCGACGGTGTCGGCCAGCCGCACCCCGGTCAGCGCCCAGCGCGCGGCGTGCGGGAAGAAGTTGCGGTAGGTCGCGCGCACGTGGTTGTCGGGGGTGAGAGCGCACCCGCCGCGCAGCACCATCTGGTTCGACATGAACTTGCCGTTGTACTCCCCGATCGCCCCAGGTGCCGCCCGGAACCCGGGATAGGGATGGTATGCCGAGGAGGTCCACTCCCAGCAGTCGCCGTAGACCTGCCGAAGTCGACCGTCCGACGCGCCGGCGGGCCGCGGGTGGAAGGTCTGCAGGTCCTCGAGGTTGCCCGCCGCCGTCGATCCATGGGTGCGGGCGGCGTGCTCCCACTCGGCTTCGCTCGGCAGTCGTGCGCCGGCCCATGTCGCATAGGCGTCGGCCTCGTAGAAGCTCACGTGGCTGACCGGCAGCGTGGGGTCGAGCGGCCAGGTGCCGTTGAGGCTGTGCTCCAGCCAGCTGCCGTCCTGGTCCACCCAGTACAGCGGCGCCCGCCACCCTTGCCCGTTCACCAGCGCCCAGCCGTCGGAGAGCCACAGCTCGTGTCGGCGGTAGCCGCCGTCGGCGACGAACTCCAGCCACTCACCGTTGGTCACGAGCCGATCGGCCAGGCGGAACGGCTCGAGCCACACCCGGTGCTGGGGTTCCTCGTTGTCGAACCGGAACCCGGGGCCGTCGTGGCCGATCTCCACGAGCCCACCCTCGACGTCGACCCAGCCCATCGGGTCGGGGCGGCCGCTGGCGGACGGGCGGCCGGCATACACCGGTCGTTGGGGGTTGCGGGACAGGACGTGCTTGATGTCCATGAGCAGCAGCTCCTGGTGCTGTTGCTCATGGTGGAAACCGAGCTCGAGCACCGGCGCGAGCGTCTCGATGGTGCCGCCGTCGAGCGAGCCGAGGAGGGAGTCGAGCCGGGCGTCGACGGCGGCGCGATAGCGGCCCACCTCCTCGGCGCCGGGACGACTGACCAGGCCGCGCTCGGGGCGTGGGTAGCGAGGGCCGACGCTCTCGTAGTAGCTGTTGAAGAGGTACGCGTACTCCGCCAGGTGGGGCGAGAAGCCGGGCTCGTGGTGGGCGAGGACGAAGGTCTCGAAGAACCACGTCACGTGGGCCCGATGCCACTTCGTCGGCGACACGTCGGGCATCGACTGGACGGTCTGGTCCTCGGGCGAGAGAGGGGCGGCGAGCCGCTCGGTGTGCGCTCGGACCTCCGCGAACCTTGCCCGAAGGGTGTCGCTGGTCCACTCTCCTGGCTGCATGACTGTCTCCTTCCGTCCGGCAACCCTCATGCCGTCTGGCCCGGTGCGGCCAGGGCTTCCCAGTCTGGTCGTGCCGTCTGACAGCGCACCGCTGTAGGGCCCGTCAGTCGGGGGTATGCCGACGGCGCCCACGAGTGAAGGTGTGTCGGGGCGGAAATTCGTTACACGACGGGGCGTTCGGGCCGCACCGGCCGGGCGGACCCGCGTCGGTCGCCGCGGCAGACCCTCCGGGCGGGTCAGCGCAGCGGGTCGGAGAACGCGCGCAGCAGGGTGGTCACGGCCTCCTCGGACAGCGTCTCGACAGGCACATAGCCAAGCGCCGCGATCGTCGCCCGCATCTGGTCGAGGTAGGCCCCGCACCCTGGGCATGCCGTGAGGTGCGCCTCGACCGCGGCGGCTTCGTCGGGGGGGAGGACCCCCTCGAGATGGTCGGTCAGCAGCTCAACGAGCTCCTGGCAGGCAACGTCCCGCGGGTGGTGCGGGGTCACCATGTCGCCTCCTCCATGATCGCCCGAAGCCGGGCCCGCCCGCGATGCAGGAGCACGCGCTGGTTCGCCGGACTGAGGTCGAGCACCTCGCACACCTCAGTGGCGTCGAGCCCGTGGACGTCCCGGAGCTCCACGACCGCGCGCTGCCGGTCGGGGAGCTGGGCGAGCGCCCCGGCCAGCGCGGCCCGGAACTCCCCGGTGAGTGCCATCGCCTCGGGGCCGACGGACGCCGCGGCCGTGGGCGCCGCTCCGGCCAGCCAGTGCCCCGGGTAGTCGTCGTCCGGCCCACGGAACCGGCTCGGGTCGACGGTCGGCCCATCGAGCTCGGCCATCAACCGGGCCTCGCCCCGTCCGCGCCTCCGCGCGGTGTTGACCAGGATGCGGAAGACCCAGGTGCGCAGCTGAGCCCTCCCTTCGAACAGGTGCAGGCCGCGCACGACTCCCAGCCACGCTTCCTGGACGACCTCTTCGGCGCTGGCGTGCGAGCGCACATGGGAGCGCGCGACGCGCAACATCGCCGGCGACCAGGCTCGGACCACTGCCGCGAACGCCTCCTGGTCCCCGCTGCGTAGTCGGTCGACGAGGTCGACCTCCTCGGAGAGCACACGGGCAACCTAGCTCCGCGGGGCCCGCTCCGTCGTGGGGCACGCCGAGCCGGACGCCATCACACCAGGTCGGCATCGGCGTGGACGTGCAGCAGGGCCGGGCCGGCGGCCGCGAAGAGCTCTTCCATGGCCGGGTCGAGCTCGTCTCGGTGACGGACGCAGATCCCGGTCGCCCCACACAGTTCTGCATATGTGGCGAAGTCGGGGTTGACCAACGAGGTCTGCCACACCGGGAGCCGACTGGCGAGCTGCTCCTTGGCGATCTTGCCGAGCGCTCGGTTGTCGAGGAGGACGTGCTTGACGGGGATCGCGTACTTCACCGCCGTCGTCAGCTCGGCGAGGTACTGGCCGAAGCCGCCGTCGCCGGTCACCGCGACGACGGGACGATCCGGGTATGCCGCCCAGGCGCCGAGCGCAGCAGGGTAGCCGAAACCGATCGAGCCGAGGTAGCCCGACATGAGGACCGGCTGTCCGCGGCTCTCGAAGTACCGCCCGAAGGAGTACGCGTGGTTGCCGACGTCGACGGTGACCACCGCGTCGGTCGGGCACCAGGCCGAGAGCGCAGCGAAAACGGCTGCGCTGCTGACGCCGTGGCCGCGGTCGTCGGCCGCGCGGCGGGACTTCTCGGCACGCCAGATCGCCCACCGCGCGGCGATATCGGGCCGCTGGTCGGCCGGGCCCTCCGGCGGTTCGTCAGTGAGCGCCGCGTCGAGGGCCCGGAGGGTCACGGCCGCGTCACCGAGCACCCCCACGGTCACCGGGTCGAACCGGCCGATGGCGCTCGGCGCCGCGTCCACCTGGACGATCGGCTTGTAGGGTGCGATCCCGGTGTGGTTGGCGAAGGACGCGCCCACGACAAGGAGGGCGTCGGACTCGTTCATGAGCCACGAGGCGACCGGCGTCCCGGACCGGCCGAGGACGCCCCCCGCGAGCGGGTGATCGTCGGGCAGCAGGCCCTTGGCGCGGAAGGTCGTCAGCACCGGAGCCCCGAGCCGGTCGGCCAGCGCGCGCACCTCGGCCACGGCCCCCCGCGCTCCGTGCCCGACGACGATGACCGGCCGTCGGGCTCCGCGCAGGAGGGCCACGGCAGCAGCCAGGCTGTGGGTCGAGGGGGCGACGGCGAGGTCAGCCCGACGGCCCTCCGGCGCCCCCGCCGGCGCCTGCGACTGGAGATCCTGCACCTCGTCGGGCAGGACGAGATGGGCCACGCCACGCCCGTCCACGGCCCGCTTCACCGCCGCGCCAGCAAGCTCGGCATGGTCCGACCCGGCGTGGACGGTCACCGTTGACAGGGCGACGTCCCGGAAGACCGCGGACAGGTCGACGTCCTGAAAGGCCCCTCGCCCGAGGACCCGCGAGGGCACCTGGCCGGAGATCGCGACCACCGGCGCCCCGTCGAGCCGGGCGTCATAGAGCCCGGTGAGCAGGTTCGTCGAGCCCGGCCCGGCAATGGCGACGCAGGCCGCCGGCCGGCCGGTGAGCTTGCCGTAGGCCGACGCGGCGAAGGCCGCGGCCCCCTCGTGGCGGATCCCGACATAGCGCAGCTCCCCGCGGTCCTCGGCCGCGCGCAGCGCCTCGGCGAACCCGAGGTTGCTATGGCCGACCATCCCGAAGACCGTGTCGACACCCCACGCGACGAGGGTCTCGACGAGGACGTCGGAGACGGTCCGCGCCCGCGGTGTCGCGTCGGGCAGCTCCACCCACACTCCGTCCTCGCGCTCCTCCACGGGGTATGCCGCGGGGGCATCCGAGAAGCCCGGGGGCGGCATACCGGAGACCGGGTCGTAGTCGTAACCGTGCCAGGGGCAGCGCAGCCAGCCACCCTCGATGGAGCCCTCTCCCAGCGGGCCACCCTGGTGAGGGCAGTGGTTGTCGAGAGCCCCGACCCGGCCCGCGCAACGGCTCAGCGCGATGGTCCGACCGTCGACGACCGCAGTGCGCACCCGGCCCTCGTCCGGTATGGCGTCGACCCGGTGCCACATCATCGCGATACTCCGGCATAGCGCACGCCGACGAGGTCGGCGACATCGCGTTTCCAGCTCGTGAGGTCCCGTGGGGTGAAGTGGCTGAGCGAGTCGTGGCCGCAGGCCCGGGCGAGGACGACCATGAGCTCGGTGATCGCGCCGAGGTAGCGGGTCAGCTGCTCGGCGGCCCGCTGCACCGGCAGCCGGGACCGCAGGTGCGGCTTCTGGGTGGCGATGCCGACCGGGCAGTTGTCCGTGTGGCACGCCCGCATCCCCACGCAGCCGATCGCCTGAAGGGCGACATTGGAGACGGCGACCGCGTCGGCGCCGAGGGCCAGTGCCTTGACGATGTCCTGTGGCCGGCGCAGACCACCGGTCGCGATGAGGGTCACGTGTCGGGCTCCGGCGAGGTCGAGGTGGCGGCGGGCCCGGGCGAGGGCGGCCATCGTCGGCACGCTGATGGTGTCCCGGAAGATCGTCGGCGCGGCTCCGGTGCCGCCCCCACGCCCGTCGAGGATGACATAGTCCACGCCGAGGTCCAGTGCGGCGTCGAGGTCCTCCTCGACGTGCTGGGCCGACATCTTCACCCCGACGGGTATGCCGCCGGAGCGCTCCCGCACGTGGTCGACGAGGGCCCGGGCGTCGAGGAGCGTCGTCCAGTCGGTGAACCGGGCAGGCGAGACGGCCGGGGTCCCCTCGGGCAGGCCACGGACCTCGGCGATCCGTCCGACGACCTTGGAGCCAGGCAGGTGCCCGCCGGTGCCGGTCTTGGCGCCCTGGCCGAGCTTGAGGTGGAGTGCCTGGACCCGGCCGAGGATCGCCTCGTCCCAGCCGAACCGGCCCGAGGCGAGCTCATAGAGGTAGCGCGAGCTCTCCGCCTGCTCCTCGGGGAGCATCCCGCCCTCCCCGGAGGCGATGGCGGTGCCCGCGCCCTCGGCGCCGCGCGCCAGGGCGGTCTTGGCCTCCTGCGACAGCGCGCCGAAGCTCATGTCGGAGACGAACACGGGGATCTCCAGACGCAGCGGCTTCAGCGCCGCCGGTCCGATGACCACGCTGGTGTCGACCGGGGCGTCGTCGAGCAGCGGGAACCGGTGGAGCTGGGCGGTGACCACCTGGAGGTCGTCCCACGTCGGCAGCTCGGTGCGGGGCACGCCCATGGCGGCGACGGCGCCATGGGGCCCGGACAGGCCGTGTCGGGCGAGGGCATGGATCTCCGAGACGAAGGGCTCCTCGGGCGTGTCCTGGTGCGGGTCGTCGAAGAGGCGGTCGTAGGTCGATGCCACCGCCCGGGCGGGTCGCCTCCGCTGGAAGTCGAGCAGCTCACTGCGCTCGACGAGGACGGTGCCGGCATCGAGGTGGCTGGTGAACTTGTAGAGCCGCTCGCTGGGGTTGTACGCCGAGATCCCCGTGTCGAGCCGGTAGTCCCACCCATGCACGCCACAGACGAGGTTGGGCCCGTCGACCCGCCCATCGGCCAGCAGCGCGCCGCGATGGGGGCAGCGACCCTCGAAGACGTGGACCTCCTCGCCGCTTCGGACAACAACGAGGTCGAGTCCCTCGACGCCGGCCCCGACCGGGGTGTCGAAGGGGAGGTCCTCGAGCTGGGCGACGGGCAGGTGGTCGGCATCCATGTAACGCTCCGTCCGCTGGCGACACGACAGTGCCACGACGGTGCCGCGGTGGTGCCGCAGCGTTACACGGGAGGTCCGATGGACGAGCGCACGCTCGCCGCAACCAGGCGGTCGTTGCACGCGGTGGCCGAGCTGGTCATCGCAGGGCCGCAGTATGCCGACAGTGGGTCGATCATCCTGCGGCCGATCCCCGGCGGCATCGCCGGTGAGACCTCGACCGTGCGGATCGAAGGCGGCGAGCTGGTCTGGCCCGGCGGCCGGGCGGCGCTAGCCGGCACCTGCCGTGCGCTGGCGGACGCCGTAGGCGTGGCAGTCGGGCCGCCCCCGGTCTACCACGATGGCTCCGGCGTCGACCCGGATGAGCAGCTGGTCTTCGACCCCGAGGCGCTGGACCTCCTTGTCGACTGGTTCGCCGTCGGGGACGCGGCACTGCGAGCCTTCGCTCCGAGCGCCCGCCGAGTCCTGTGGCCGGAGCACTTCGACCTCGCCATCGACATCGACGAGGTCAACTACGGAGTCTCCCCCGGGGACGGCTACCACGGCGCGCCATACGCCTATGTCGGTCCGTGGACGCCCCGGGAGGGGGAGTTCTGGAATGCGCCCTTCGGGGCCGTCCGGTCCGCGACCGAGCTGGCCGACGCGGACGCCGTCGCGGCCTTCTTCGTCGCCGGGCGCAGCGCGGCCGGCTGAGGGGCCATCAGGCCCCTCAGCCGGTGCTCGGACGGGTCATCGGTCCTGTCAGGCCGAGTCCGCCGGCGCGGCTGCCGAGGGCAGCGCGGCTGCCGAGGGCAGACGCGGGTCCGCCATGTCGCGGACCCGTTCGGCCTTGCTCATCACCTTGGCGACGAAGGCGCGGGCGTCACCTCGGGTGCCGATCGCGGCATACTCCGCGTCGACGATCGCGCGCTCCCGCTCGTCGGTGGCGTAGGTCTCGTATGCCGCCTTCCGCGCGGCAGCGAGGAAACCCGGGAGGTTGCCCCCGCTGGACACCGGCTGGTCGTCGTCCAGCGGGGTCGGACGAGCTCCGGCGACCGAGGGCACCGGGCCGGGCAGCGTCGTGGGGCAGTCGGTGCGGGCCGAGGTCAGGGTG
>WBZP01007446.1_pt1 | contig 10571 bp, 9 predicted proteins | sample 5204301 | NCBI WGS metagenome assembly WBZP01 (sample SAMN12412401, study PRJNA552823) | activated sludge metagenome | isolation source: activated sludge from nitrification reactor of wastewater treatment plant... | place: USA: Pennsylvania | collected 2017 | reverse complement strand
AATCCCCGCCTGGGGCCTGTAGTGCTCAATGAAAGGAAGAAAGTGCTCAGCCGCCGGCAGGCTGATCTCACCTGTCAGACCTGCGGCACCAATCGGAACAGGCGCGGTGGCAGGTCGCCGCGCCGTTCCAAGTAGAGGGCATAGCCCGGATAGATGGCGACCAGGCGGTCGAAGATCGCCTGCCACTCATCACCCTCGATCAGTTCGGCGCGAACGGGCAGGGTGACACCGGCGACCTCGACACCTGCGTCCGGGTGCGTTTTCAGGTTCGCTGTCCACGCCGGGTGTTTCGGCTGGCCGAAATTGGTGCCGACGACGATGAAGTCCTGACCCTCGCGCGCATACAGCAGGGGGTTGCTGCGCGGTTGCCCTGACTTCGCCCCAGTGGTGTGCAGAACCATGCCTGGCAGTCCGTACATCGAACGCATCAGGCTGCCATCGCCGATGCGGCTGATGGCGGGGTCGATCTTGGGTCCGAGCCGCCTGTAGACGCTGATGAACCACGGCTGCGGCCCGATCTTGAGCAGCACCGAATGGAACAGTCCCTTTGCCTGCTGAGCGTCGAACTCGTCGATCTTGGCCAGCTTCTGCTGGTTGGTCAGGTCCGTGTGGGTCATGCCGCGATGCTACCCAGGGTCCGTTGCCGGCAGGAACTCCAGCAGTCGCAGGCGGTTGTACCGAACGATCATGATCGCGATCGTGTTGACGATGATGGTGACGATCAGGAACGCAAGGAAGATCCACCATTCCGCGAAGAATGCGATGGGCACGACGGAGAGGTCGGACAGCCAGTGCACCCACTCGGCGCGGCGGGTTTCGACGATGTAGCGACCGACGGCCGCTGGGTCGTCGAGGTCGGGCAAGCGGGATTTGGTTTCGCCGCCGGCCCAGTCACCACCCTCGGGAAACCGACGTTTCCACCACAGCACTCCGAGCCGTTCGTAGGCCGGGCGCGTGTCCCATCGGGTCAGTCGCAGGGGCCCGCGGTCGCGCGTCAGCCACGAATCAGGCCATCGAGGAGCCGTGAGCCCGATTCCGACCGAGATCACCGAGACGCACAGGATCCCGCCGATGATCTGGCCGACCCACGTGCCCAGCATCGACGTCAGTGGCTGGTGTCGACCTTGGCGCCCTTCGGCTGACCGATCGCTGCCAGAAGAGCAGTGAAGCCGGCGTCGTCGATGTCGAACGGCCGCCCGCCCTTGATGCGGGGGAACTCGATCACACGCAGTTCGTCACCCCGCTCCAGATCCTGACCCGTGACTCCGCTCTCGCCCCGCAGGGCGGCGTCCACCGCCAGGTCGGTGCAGGACTTGATCAACTCGAGATCGGCCTGGTTGGCGGCGGCGGACCGGGCGAAGTAGCCGGACTTCCACACCTGGGTCTTCTCGGCGTTGACCATGCCCGAGAATTGGGAGCCGAACCACTGACCGGGGTTGATCTTGTCCAACTTGACATGGCCGAACGCGTCGCGGGGAACTTCTTGTCCGGCGGCTTCGATCTCGGCAACGATGCTGGGCACGCCCGCGCCCTCGGACAGGAAGATGTTGACGTTGCCCAGTTCGTCCATGACGGCTTTGAGGCGCTGGGCTTCGGCCTCGAGGTCGACAGCCATCTCGGGCACGTAGACGGCGTGGATGTCCCACGCCCGCTTGTCCAGCCCGATGCCGGGCACCCATTGCTGGGCGTCCAACCACTCGCGGTACTTGCCGGCCGTGGCCGCGGTCAACCAGCCACAGTTGCGGCCCATGACCTCGTGGATCACCAGCGCACGGGGGTTGGCCGTGTGTTCGGCGATGATGTCGCGGGCGAACAGGGCTCCGTAGTCGGCAGCGGTCCAGGCACCGAGGGTCTGCTTGATGGGGACCACATCGTTGTCGATGGTCTTCGGAAGCCCCACGACCGTGAGTTCGTAGTTGTTCCGGTGCAGGAACGCAGCCAAGTCCGCTGCGGTCGTGTTGGTGTCATCCCCGCCGATGGTGTGCAGCACGTCAACCCCGTCGCGGGTGAGCTGCTCGGCGGCGACCTGCAAGGGGTCTTGTCCGGGCTGGACGAGTCCGCGCTGGACGCAATCGTCGATATTGGTCAGCTTGACGCGACTGTTTCCGATGGGGCTTCCGCCGAACCGATGTAGCACGTCGGCGTGGGCCCGCACCTCCGGTGTGATGGTGATCGAGTTGCCCAGCAGTAGCCCGTGGTACCCGCTGGTGTAGGCGATGATCTCGATGTCGGGATCTACCTGGGTGTACCGCTGGATGAGGCCTCCGACGGCCGACGACAAGCAGGGGGCCAGCCCCCCGGCGGTGAGCAGGGCAACTTTGCGAACAGTCATGCCCCGACCCTATAGGGACGGCAAACCTGACGGGTAGGGCAGGAAGTGCCCGCACAGTCGTCAGTTCCGGGGGTAGGTGTCAGGTGGGGGGTCGAGGGTGCGTCGGGTTCCGTACACTGATGCCGCATCGGGTGGGTTGTCCGAGCGGCCTAAGGATCTCGTCTTGAAAACGAGTGGGGTGTAACAGCCCCCCAGGGTTCGAATCCCTGACCCACCGCGCATGCCCGATTCCTCGCAGGTCCCTCGTCCGGGCGCCTGCCGGACGTTGGGTCAGGCCGACTCGGTCGGCTGCTCGGGGACCCCCATGCCCACGTACTGCCATCCTGCCGCGCGCCACCGGTTCGCAGGCAGGCAGTTGCGGCCGTCGACGACCCGGCGATGGTTCACTCTCTCGCCGACCGCTACGGGGTCCAGGTTCAGGTACTGCCGCCATTCGGTCAGGACCATCACCAGATCGGCACCGCGGAGTGCCTCGGCCAGGTCCGATTCGTACTGCAACTGCGGATACGTCTTGGCCGCATTGGCCAGAGCCCGGGGATCATGCACACGTACAGCGGCCCCCAAGTCGTGCAGGTGCACCGCGATATCCAGGGCCGGTGAGTCCCGTATGTCATCGGAGTCGGGCTTGAAGGCGGCTCCCAGCACGGTGACGGTACTGCCTGGGACCTCGCCCAGCGTCCGGACTGCGGCGGCAACGGCTCGCTGCCGGCTGCGCTGGTTGATGGTGTCCACCTCGCCCAGGAACGTCAGCGCCGTACCCAGTCCGAGTTCCTCCGCGCGGGCGATGAAGGCTCTGATGTCCTTGGGCAGGCAACCACCGCCGAATCCGACGCCCGCCTTGAGGAACTGCGATCCGATCCGGGAATCGTGACCGATGGCTGTGGCCAGTAGGGTCACGTCGGCCCCCGTCTGTTCGCAGATCTCGGCCATCGCATTGACGAACGAGATCTTGGTCGCCAGAAAAGCATTCGCTGACACCTTGACCAACTCCGCCGTGGCCACATCCATGACCAGGAACGGCGAACCCGCTGACAACGGAGAGGCATAGACCTGGCGCAGGGCTGCCACCGCGGCTTCGCCGGCCGGTCCCGGTGACACGCCCACGACGATGCGGTCGGGCTCGAGCGTGTCACGGACCGCGAATCCCTCTCGCAGGAACTCCGGGTTCCAGGCCACGGTTGCGCCACAGCCCTGATCGACCAGGTAGTGCGCAATCTCGGTCGCGGTGCCCACCGGGACAGTGGACTTGCCCACCAGGACAGTTGCCGGTCGAAGATGTGGTGTCATGGCCTCGACGGCCGCCCAGACCTGACGCATGTCGGCTCCGGATGTGTCCGACCGTTGCGGGGTTCCGACGCACAAGAAGTGCACGTCACAGTCGGCGATCTGGGCGATGTCGGTGGTGAACGACAGGCGTCCACTATCCAGGGTGTGGGACAGAAGGGCCCCAAATCCCGGTTCGTGGAACGTCGGGACACCACTGTTGAGCGAGGCGACCTTGTCGACGTCGGTGTCGACGGCGACGACGTCGAACCCGACGCTCGCCAGAGCCGTGGCATGAACGGCGCCCAGGTATCCGGCTCCGATGACACTGATTCTCACTGGCTGTATCCCCCGAGTCCCCCGTGCCGTTCCGCTGCTGACATCCGGTCAGTCTATCCAACCCACCCTCGCTCATCGCGGCGATCGACCGATCCCCAGCGTGGGTGAGAGGGCGTCGTGGACCGCTCAGCTCTTGATCAACTGGGCGTAGTCGGCTGATCCGACCGGCTCGCTCGTCAGTTTGCCGTTGGGCAGCGGCACCCCGACCGGCGTGCCCTTGTCGTCGACGAACAGGATTGTCGTGTCGGGATTGTCGCTCAACGTCAGAACCACCTGCCCCAGGATCAGCAATTGCTCCTGACTGGGAAGCTGGACGAACTCGGGATTGAGCACCACCGCGATCTGGTTCGGCTGCACATCGACCGGGACCTCGTCGGACTCCGCCGTCACCACCAGTGTGGAGTCCGGCATCACGGGTGTCAGGGCGGTTCGCAGACCCTGGGCGGCCTCCGATGCCGTGGGACCGGCCTCGAGGGCATCCAACTTCTCCTCGTCGTTCAGAGTCGTGTCACTGGTCCTGTTCACCGGGACCACCTGGTCATCCTCGACGAACCACAACTCGACCAGGACGCCCGCCCGGTCGCGGGGGTTGGCCGGGGCTGCGACGGCGGGATCACCACCGACCGGAAGCGGACGGGGGACCGTCTCAGGTCCAACGCCGCATGCCACGAGCGCAGCCCCCACCAGGAGCAGGCCCACCCAGCGCAGCAGGCTCATCCTTGCCCCCTATCCGGGATCTCGACCACAAAACGGGCGCCGCCCCGGTCGGAGCGGTCCACGGCAACCACGCCGCCCAGCAGGCGCACCTGATCGCGAACGATGGCCAGCCCCAGCCCTGCGCCGTCCTGAGAGGTGGAGTCACCCCGGGCGAACGGTTCGAAGATCTGGCCGGCCAGATCCTCGGGAATCCCGGGACCGGCATCGTCGACGGTGAGACGAAGTCCGGTGTCTGTCCGTTCCACGAGCAGATCGGTCAGACCCTCGCCATGTCGCTGCGCGTTGTCGATCAAGTTGCCCACGACGCGTTCGAAGCGGCGCGGATCAGTGACCAACCACACGTCGTCACCGTGATGCAGCGACGTGTCCAGTCCTCGGCCCGCCAGCAACTCGTCGATCAACAGCCCGGTGTCGATCTGCTCGGACTGCACCAGTTGATCGCCGCCGATGCGTGAGATCTCCAGCAGGTCGAGCACGGTCGCGCTGAAGCGCCGGACCTGGCGGTTGAGTGCCTCGACCAAAGTGGCCTCGCGCTCCGGCAGGCGGTCCAGCCGACTCTCGAGCAGGTCGGCGGTGCCCATGATCCCCGTGAGGGGTGACCGCAGTTCGTGGGACACGTTCGCCGAGAAGCGCCGTTCGCGTTCCAGGCGGTCCTGAACCGCGTCGGCCATGTCGTTGAACGCGGTAGAGATGGCGGCCATGTCCGGGTCCTCACCCACCGGGACGCGGGCACTCAGGTCGCCGGCGGTGATGCGACGGGCGCCACCCGCGAGGTTGGTCAGAGGTCGGACGAGCCTGTTGCCGGTGGTCCGGCCGACAAGTCCACCCACCAGGAAGGCGGCGGCTGAGGAGGCGATCAGCACCCAGCCCAAGATCGTGAGTGCGGTGTTGAGTTCCTTGAACGAGAACACCTCGACGAATGTCCCGTTGGTCACCGGAACGGTCACGGCCAGGTAGGTGTCGCCGCTCGACGCCGTGAAGCGCTGCAGCGCACCCGTGTCGGTGGCCTCTTCGATCAGGGCAGGCGGCAGATCGCGGGGAGACACGGTGACGTTGGACGAATACCACGTGGTCTCGACCCGGAGCAGTTTCTGAGAATCCTCGGTTTCGGGCAGGCCCTCGAGCGCCTTGCCCGGACGAGTGCCCTGCGACAGGTCCGCGTCCAGGATGCGCGCGTCGATGAGCGCCCGGTTCAGGGCTGCGTTCTCGCGCTGCTGCACCAGGTAGAGCCGCGCCCCGAAGTACGTTGCGCCGGACACCACCAGCGCCACGACAAGCGAGATCAGCGCGAAAGCGATCGCCACCCTGTTGGCCAGGCCGGCCCTGCGGCCGAACCAGTGGGGCCCCGGAGCCTTCACGGCTTCAGGCGGTATCCGAATCCGCGCACAGTGACCAGGTGCACCGGTTCGGCGGCGTCGACCTCAAGCTTGGACCGAAGCCGGTAGATCAGGTTGTCGACCACTCTGCCGTCACCGGCATTTCCGTAGCCCCACACCCGGCGCAACAGGTCGTCGCGGCTCAGGATGCGTCCCCCGGCCAGGATGAGTTCCTGCAGGACCTTGAACTCGGTGCGCGACAGAGCCAGAGGCTCACCGTCCTTGAACGCTTCTGCGGTCTCGGGTCGGATGACGATGGGCCCGCAGGCGATGACGTCCTGGTGCGGCTCGCCGGCTTCGGTGGCGTTGCGGCGCAGCTGGGCGCGGATCCGGGCTCCGAGTTCCTTGGGGATGAACGGCTTGGTGACGTAGTCGTCGGCGCCGGCCTCGAGTCCGGCAACAACATCGTGGCTGTCAGCCTGGGCGGTGACGACAATGATCGGTACCGAGCTGGTCGCACGCAGCGACCGGACCACGTCGAGCCCGTGGATCCCGGGCAGACGAAGGTCCACCAGGACCACATCGGGCGTCTCGTCCAGGGACAGGCTGAGCGCCTGCTCGCCCGTCTCGGCCTCGATGACGCGATAGCCCTCATCCTCCAGGTAGGTGCTCAGCACCAAGCGGATCTCCGGCTCGTCCTCGACGACCATCACTGTCTTTGCCACGGAGCCATTACACACCGGCCACCGTCGATTCGGATAATCCCACGCACCCGTCAGGTGGTGCCGCGACCCAAATACCCCCGATGTGCACAGCCAGTGAGTCAGCGCCCACCCACTGCACACCCGGCGCGAGTGGACCGACCCGACCTCACAGCGGGTGGGCGGACCGACCTGACTGCAGAGAGGGGGCGCAGGGGGTGGAACGGGGGCGTCGCACCCCCGGTTTGCCCCGCGCGCCCGCGCTTTGCAGTCGGGTGTGGCCGGGACCGGGGGGTCAGGTGCCCAGGTCGCGTCGGCGCCAGCCGATCGCCCCCGCGACGACGATCACTACGGCCGCGCCGATGAGCAGCGCCAGTTGGCCGGCCTCCACCGCCCCACCCGGCAGAGTCGGGCTGTGGGCAAACGGCGAGACATCAAGCACCCACTGCGGCAACTGCCACAACTGGCCGAACTCTCCGAGCACGATGAATCCGACGTACAGCGCCCATATGGCGGGGGCGGCGAGAGGTACCCAACCGAACAACAGGAACGCCAGAGCGGCCATGACCCACACCGCGGGGATCTGCGCGGCGGCGGCAGCCGCGATCCGCACGGACTGCCCGACCGGGTCACCGACCGCGAGTCCGTGAGCGAGGCCGATGGCCGAACCCGCGGCCAGCAGCACTGCCGCGCTGCCCAGAAGAGCCAGCACCAGGTGGCTGGCCGCCCAGGTGATCCGGGTGGTGGCCGTGGACAACAGGAGTTCGGCGTGGCCGGCCGACTCCTCGGACCGCATCCGCAGTGTGGCTGCGATCGCATACCCCGCGACGATGGCGCCCAGTAGTCCGACCTCGGCAGCGAGGAATGCGTCGGTGAGTCCCTGTTCGCCGCCCAGCAACACCAGGTACTGCTTCATCTGCGGCGAGTCGAAGAATCCGCTGACGTTGTGGGCGACCGACCCGAGCACGAGTCCCATGACCGCTGCAGCCACGAGCCAGGTGGTGAACATTCCGCGTTGCAGCCGCCACGCCAAAGCGGGCACCCCGTCGATACGCCCGATGGCAGGCCCCAGCCTGTCCGGGAGGAAGCCCGACCCGAGGTCGCGCCGGGACCGCAGCAGGAACGCGACCGCGACAAGAGCAACCGTGGCAGCCAAGGGGATGGCGGCCACCCACCAGCGGTCTCCGGCGAACGGCCTGATCTGCTGGCTCCAGCCGATCGGGGACAGCCACGACAGAACGCCGGGATCTGCTGCTGCCAGATCGCCGACAGCTCGAAGGGCATAGGCGACTCCGACGGTTATCAGTCCCAGACTGATCGCTGCACGCGCTGACGTCGTGATCTGTGCCGCCACAGCGGCGATAGCGGTGAACACCATGCCGGTCATGGCCCAGCCGAGTCCGAACGAGATGCACCCTGACATCGGTAGCCCGACCGCCGCGAGTCCGGCCGTCGTCACGACACCCAGCGCCAGACTGGCGCCCACCCCCAGCACGACTGCCGCTGTCAGCGGCGCTGCCCGTCCGACTGCTCCCGCCGCCACGAGTTCGAGCCGACCAGTCTCTTCTTCGGCCCGGGAGTGCCGCACCGTGATGAACACGAACAAGATCGCCACCAGGGCCGCTCCGAAAGCGGTCATCTTGATCAAGGACACAGCACCCAGCGACGTGGCCGCATAGATCTTGCCGTACAACGCGATCAGAGCAGCTGTCGCGTTGATCAGGTCCGCCGCAGCGACCAGTGATTGCTCGGTGGGGTACAGGTCCTTCGTGGCGGTGACACTGAAGGCCACCATGGCGGCGAACCCCAGGATCCACAGGGGCAGCAGGATGCGATCGCGACGCAGCGCGAGACGCAACAAAGCACCGGTTCCGTGGAAGGTTCCCACCCGTCGGTCGTGTGGAGCCGGATGCCGCCGTGGCGCTGCGGCCGGACGAACAGGTGTGGGTGACGTGGCGGTCATGCCGCGCCATCCTGGTAGTGCTCCAGGAACAGTTGTTCCAGGGTGGGCGGCTCACTGGCCAACTCATCGATACCGGCCGCCGCCAGCACTGCCATGAAGTCGCTCATGCTGCCGGAGTCGACCTGGGCTGACACCTCCGCACCCGCAGCCTTCAGATCATGGACACCAGGCATCGAAGACAGGTCGGCCGGCGTCGATCGCAGGTGCGCCTTGACCGACGTGCGCGCCAGATGCCGCATGTCGTCCAAAGTCCCGCTCTCGACGATGACGCCGTTGCGGATGATGCTGACGCGGTCGCTGACGGCCTCGGCCTCGCTGAGGATGTGGGAACTGAGCAGGACGCCCTTGCCGCGGTCGCGCAGGTCGCGCACACAGTCGCGGAACTCGGCCTCTTTCAGCGGGTCGAGGCCGGAGGTCGGCTCGTCCAACAGGTAGAGATCCACGTCGCTGGCCAACGCCGCGACCAGGGCCACCTTCTGCCGGTTCCCTTTGGAGTAGGACCGGCCCTTCTTTGTGGGATCCAGGTCGAAGCGCTCGACCATGTCGTCCACCAGTGCCTGGTCGACCCCGCCGCGCAGTTGGCCGAGCATGTGGATGACTTCGCCACCGGTCAGATTGGGCCACAGCGCCACATCGCCGGGAACATAGGCCAGTCGCCGGTGCAGTCGGGCGACATCGCGCCAGGGATCCAGACCCAAGACCTGCATCGAACCGCCATTCGCCCGCAACAGCCCCAGCAACAAACGGAGGGTCGTTGTCTTGCCGGCCCCGTTGGGTCCGAGAAACGCGTGAATCTCCCCTGGTCGCACCTGCAGATCGACGCCATTGAGCGCGATGGTGTGACCGAACTTCTTGCGGAGTTGACGAACGTCGATCATCAGGTCGGCGCCGTCAGATGACGGACTGCCCATACCTCCGGTGTACGCCTATCGGGGGCCGGCACACAACACCCGCTTCGGTGATGTGCCACACCTGGATGTACTTCGTCAGTGTGGGGTCGATTCCCGCACTCGCGACGGGCTGGGAGACCTGATCAGCGTGATGTATCGGGGCGGTGGGATCCGGGACTCATCACGAGCGTGACCACGGTGACCCCGATCGCGATCATGATCGTGGCGATCACCCAGAAATACGCCAACACGTCCATGACCGACCCCAGCGGGGGTGTGCCCGGCAGGCCATTGCGCAGTGTGACAAGGGCGAATAGGGCGCCGGTCATCCACGCCGCGGTCCCGATGGTGAAGGGCACTGCGCCCCACCGGCCGGCGAGGACCACCATGACCGCCAGGACACCGAACATGATGATCAGCAGGATGAACATGACGGCGATCATTCGCGTGGATCCGTCCCGGGTGATCTCTCCCAGGATCGGCCGCTCCTCCGGTTGGAATCCCGATGTCGACAGCAGCGTGTCGAAGTCCCAGCCAGGTACCGCGAAGAACACCGAAACGTCGGTGGGGACAACGTTCGGCGTCGATCGGACAGCTCCGATTTTCCCCTTGGTGACCCGGACGGCCGCCGTGAACCGATACGCATCGAACGGGTAGCGCTGCACGACGCCGATCGCCGGGATGACCACCTTGGCCGGCGTCGGGATGGTCCCTTTGTCAAAGGTGAGTGTCTGCGATTCCGTGGCGAAGACATCGACGGTGAGGTCGTCGATCAAGCGCTTGTCAGGTGTCAGCAGATCCTCGCCCGGATAGATCAGGACCTCGGTGCTCACGACCTGGTCGATCGCATCGACGGCGAAAGGCACGAGCGAGACCGCCACCCCGTCGGCACGCGTGCCGGGCGGCTCGTACTGCTGGTCCAGACCCTGCAGGTAAGACACCGCGGACAATACGTAGGCTGCCAACACCGCCACCAGGAGGACTCCCAGGACCACCAGGCCGAGGCGCCCGCGCCCGCGCGGCTCATGCTCCTTGTGATCCGCATAGCCG
>WBZP01007445.1_pt1 | contig 10571 bp, 8 predicted proteins | sample 5204301 | NCBI WGS metagenome assembly WBZP01 (sample SAMN12412401, study PRJNA552823) | activated sludge metagenome | isolation source: activated sludge from nitrification reactor of wastewater treatment plant... | place: USA: Pennsylvania | collected 2017 | reverse complement strand
CGCGCCGAGGCCGGGGTGTTCCATCACCGCGCGGCCGTCGTCCAGCGGTTGTGAGCAGACCGTGCAGCGCTGGCGGCAACTGAACCAGCCGAGTTCGTCCCCCACTTGCGCCCGGCCGTCGAAGCACATGAAGTCCGTGCCGCACGTGCTGCAGATCGGGTCCATGGCCACGTGAAGAGCGTACGTCCGGGTCAGGTGTCACCCGGTTGCGCGGGTTCGGTTCGCAATCCGAACGATCAGCACGTCGGGCTGCAGGCGAGGTGCTCTGCAGGCCGATCCCAGGGGCATGTTCGGTCATCGTTGTCTAGTCGCCCCGATCCTGTGTCTCGCGCTCGTGAGTCCGTTCGCCGCCTCCACCGCGGCGAACGCCGCACCGCAGGATCGCGGTCCCCGCCTCGAGAGGCTTCTGGACAGGGTCAACCAGGTGCGTGCCCGCGGGTGCCGGTGCGGGACCAGGTGGATGCCGGCGGCGGGACCGCTGCGGTGGAACCGTCGCCTGGCGCGGGCGGCTGATCGACATGCCGAGGCCATGGCCGAGGGCAAGTGGTTCTCCCATGTGGGACCTGGCGGCAGCACGCTGACCTCGAGGGCGCGCGATGCCGGATACACCGGCTTCGCGGGTGGCGAGAACATCGCGTCCGGCCAACCCACGGTGGGGTCGGTCATGGCGGCGTGGATCGCCAGCCCGGGCCACTGCCAGAACCTGATGACGCGCGGGTACGACCACATCGGCCTGGGGTTCGCGCAGCGCCACGACTCCGGCTTCTCGCGGCCTGTCACCTACTGGGTGCAGGACTTCGGGTACCGGGATTGACGCTGACTCACGGACCGCGATCGGCATCGGTCACAGCGCGTGAACACCGCCTTCGAGCAGTCGCTGCAGAGGGCCGCTGGACTGGCCTCCGCCGGCGGGGACGTGCCTACCGTGAGGCATGCGAAACGTGAGGTCTCGAATCAGTGGAGTCGCTGCCGGAACCGCTCTCACCCTGGTCGCCGGTGCCATGGTCACGACGGGCGCGGCCGCGTCCGCAGTCAGTGAGGCAGCGGGCCCCGACTGGAAACCGTGCGCTGAGGCTCCCGGATTCGAATGCGCCGATGTGAAGGTGCCGTTGAACCACAAACGCCCGCAGGGCCGACAGATCCGGCTCGCCGTGACGAGGCTTCCTGCGACCGGCGACAAGATCGGCTCGCTCTTCTTCAACCCCGGCGGGCCGGGTGGACCTGGAGTTGCCGCCCTGCAGCAGATGTCGGCGTTCTTCCCCGCCGAACTGCGCGAGCGGTTCGACCTGGTGAGTTGGGACCCCCGCGGGGTCGGGCAGAGCACGGCGGTGCAGTGCTTCGACAGCGAAGAGGCGGAGGCACGGTTCCGCGGCGACACCCCTTTGGTCCCGGTCGGCACAGCGCAGCAGCGAGCCGTCATCGACCTCAACCGCGGGCTGGCCAAACGGTGCCTGAAGCGCAACGCGGCGCTGCTCAAGCACATGTCCACCGCTGACAGCGCCCGCGACCTTGATGCGCTGCGCAAGGCGGTGGGCGACTCCCGCCTGCACTACTGGGGCATCTCGTACGGCACCTTCCTCGGAGCCACCTACGCCAACATGTTCCCCAAACGGGTCGGTGCGCTGACCCTCGACGGGAACGTCCGGCCCCAGCCGTGGGTGAAGGCACCACAGGGCCAGGAGCCGATGCTGCCCACCTTCCTGCGCCAGGACTCGGCGGCGGGTGCGGACGCCACGCTGGAACAGTTCCTCCTACGCTGCGGTCGTGCTGGTACGGCCACCTGCCCCTTCGCGGCGGGCAGCCCGAAGGCCACCGTGGCGAAGTTCGAGAAGCTCGCGCGGCAGATGCGCAAGAACCCGACGCAGAAGCGGGGCGGGATCACGTACAGCGACCTGCAGGAGCGGGTCGCCAACGGGATCTACTTCATCGGTGCATGGCAGAACCTGGCCGAGGGCCTGCAGAACGTGTGGACCAACACCCCCGTCGCGCAGACCCAGAGCCTGACCATGCAGCGGTACGCGGGCCCGGCCCAGCAGCTCGGGATCGTGTGCAGTGAATCCCCGAACCCGACGAGCAAGCAGCTGCTGACCACCAATGCGGATGCGATCAGCCGGTACGGCGTACTCGGTCCGTATTGGACGTGGGTGACCAGTGGCTGCAGCGAATGGCGTGCCGAAGCCGCCGACCCCTATACCGGTCCGTGGAACAAGCGCACTGCAGCTCCGATCCTGTTGGTCGGGAACACCTACGACCCGGCGACGCCGCTGTCGAGTTCGAAATACATGGCCAAGACGCTCGACCGCAGCCGCCTGCTGATCATGCGGGGCTACGGGCACACCGCGCTGGCGAACCCGAGCACCTGCATCAACCGCAAGGTCACGCGCTACTTCATCGACGGGAAGCTCCCCGCTGACGGCACGAAGTGCGACCAGGACGATCCGCCGTTCGCGGGCTGACTCCTCCGGAATTCGCCGCAGGATGAGGCGCTGATCCCACCCACGAATTCCGCGTGCGCCGAATCCTTCATCGAAACTTCATGCGAAGACCGGGGGAACCTCACGGGCGCTGCCGACAGTGACTGCGAAGACAGATTGGAGAAGGTAATGACTGTTCTCGACAGGTCCGCGGCCCCGACCAGCGTGACACCGGCTCGGCCCAGGTGGGCCGTAGCCGGTGGCTTGGCCATTGGCGCCACCGTCATCGGTGTGAGCCTGCCCAACGTGGCGGGCGGTGACGTGGGCGCGATGACCCATTACATGGGACTGCTGGCAGCCAACCAGCCCTGGAATCTTGTGCTGTTCATGGCGATCCCCGTGATCCTCGCGGAGACACTGGCCATCACGGAGTTGGTGGTGCTCTTCACCCAGGGTCGTAGCGCGCCGTGGGTCCTGCGTCTCAACCGGTGGGCCGGTCTGATCGCGGGTCCGTGGTTCCTCGTGATCACGGTCTACCTTCTGAAGAACGCCGTGGTCCCCTTGACGGTCGGTGCGGGATGGCACGGCCCTGCGGACCTCGTGGCGGTGGGCTTCTACCTCCTCGGCGTGGTTCCGCTGGTGGGCATCACGTGCATCGAGTTGGACATCCTCGGCCGCAAGGGTCCGCGTTCACGCATGAAGTTGCACGCCACTTTCGTGGGGATCTTCCTGGTCGCCGCCCACGTCGCGATGATCGCCGGGATGCTCGACCCGACGCTGCTCGGCTGGCAGCCCACTCACACCATGCCTGGCGGGCAGGAAATGGCGGGCATGGGCATGTGAGCCTCAGGGGTGGGCGATCGGCAGCCGGATGGTGAAGGTGCTGCCGGTCCCCACCCCTTTGCTGTGCGCGGTGAGGTCGCCGCCCTGGTTCTGTACGAGGGCGCGGGCGATCGTCAAGCCCAGCCCACTTCCTCCCGTGTCCGCCTCACGAGCGTCGCTCAGGCGGTGGAAGCGGTGGAAGACCCGGTCGAGATCGTCGGGATCGATGCCTGATCCGGTATCCGACACCGCGATGTCGATGGTGTCGTCATGGTGGCTGCAGCTCAACCTCACCCTTCCCCCTGGCGGTGTGTGCCGAAGGGCGTTCTCCAACAGATTCCCGAGCACCTGCAGCATGCGATCCCGATCCACCCGCACCACGTCGAGGACCGACTGGCAGTCGTCCTCCAGAGTGATGCCCTTCTCGCGGAAGCGCGGCTCGTACAAAGTGCAGGCCGCCGCCACCAGATCGCGAGCAGCCACCTGCTCGGGATGGAGGTCCAAGGCGTGTTCCTGAGCCAGCGCTGCGAGCCGTACGTCGCTGGCCAAGCGGCGCAGTCGGTGCACCTGTCCGCGCATCACGGCGAAGGTGCTGTGCGTGGGCTTCACCACGCCGTCCTCGAGCCCGTCGATATGGGCTTCGAGCGTCGCCAGAGGCGTCCGGATCTCATGAGATAGATCCGAGAGCAGTTGAGCGCGCGCCTCATCAGTGGTGGCCAGACTGTGGGTCATGTCCTGGAACGAGACGGCCAGGGTGTGCAACTCGGCACCGAAACCGCCGTCGGGCACCTGTACGTCGTAGTTGCCGTGCGCCACGCTCTCCGCCGATGCGGCGAGGTCGGTGATGGGCCGGCTGACGCGCCGCGCGAGAAACCACGACAAAGAGATCGCCGCGACGATCGCCACCACCGCTGCGGCCACCAGCGCCAGTCCCACAGAGGTCCGGAAGGCCTCCTCAGCATGCTCCTGCACCTCCGGCGAGTCCTCGCCGGTCATGCGCAGATGGTGCAGGAACAGCCCCGGGGCGACGAGGACGATCGTCGTCAGCAGGGCCAGGAAGGTCACGAGCACAACCGTCAGTTGCGCGGTGAACAGATGCGCCGCCAGGCTCCGTGGACGCTTCACGATGCCATCCCGTAGCCGACGCCTCGCACCGTCCTGATGTAGACGGGGGCCGCCGCATCGTCATCGAGTTTGCGGCGCAGATGCCCGATGTGGACGTCGACGATGTGTTCGTCGCCGTACCACTCGCTGCCCCATACCGCGTCGATCAACTGGCGTCGGCTGAACGCGCGCTTGGGGTGGGCACTGAGGGTCTCCAGCAGGTCGAACTCGGTGCGCGTCAGGTCGAGCTCGACGTCGTCGATCCAGACCCGACGCGCGTCTGGGTCCAGACGCAATCGCCTGAACGTTCGCGTCGACCCAACGGCCTCGAGGTCGTTGAGGCTGCGCGGCCTTCGGAGCATGGCCCGGATACGAGCAGTGAGTTCCCGGGGGGAGAAGGGCTTCACGAGGTAGTCGTCGGCGCCGACCGACAGCCCAACGACTTTGTCGATCTCGTCGTCGCGCGCGGTCAGCATGATGATGTAGCAGTCGCTGAATGCGCGGACCCGTCGGCACACCTCCAGGCCGTCGAACCCGGGGAGCATGATGTCGAGCACGATGAGGGCGGGCGCCACATCCCGAGCCCGCTGAACAGCCTCAGGACCTGTGCTCGCCAAGTGCACGTCGAACCCTTCCCCCCGCAGATAGGCGGCGACCACCGACGCCAGGTCCGGTTCGTCCTCCACGACCAGGACGCGCAGTTGCTGTGACACGAAGCCTCCTCGCAGCGCTTGACCCATTGTCACGGACTGCGCATCCATGCGGAGCATTCCTGCTGGTCTTCATCGTTTCTTCATGGAAGCCGGTCAGAGTCTCCAGATGCTGGTGACAGCGTGGGCTGCATGACCCGGGAGCTCTCGCGCCGCCATTTCCTCGTGGCTGCCGTCGGGCTGGGGGCCTCCACCGCCGTTGCCTCCTGTGCCCCCGCAGCGCGGATCCCCGTAGCGGGCCCGGTTCCCACGGGCCCGGTCTCGCAGGACGTCACTCTGAGCGCCGCGGCCACACAGGTGGATCTTGCGGGGCGCACAGCAACCGTGTGGACCTACGACGGGGCGCTTCCCCGTCGGGCCATCCGTGCTCGGATCGGTGAGCGGGTCCGGATCACGCTGCGCAACGACCTGCCGGAGGAGACCAGCATCCATTGGCACGGGCTGGCCGTGCCGAACGCCATGGATGGGGTTCCCGGTGTCACCACTCCCGCCGTGGCTTCCGGCGCGTCCTTCACCTACGACTTCGTCGTCCCCACGGCGGGCACACACTGGTTCCACCCCCATACCGGCCTGCAGTTGGACACTGGGCTGTATGCACCGTTCGTGGTGGAGGATCCCGCCGACGACGCGGACGAGGAGTGGATCCTCGTGCTTGACGACTGGACCCAGGGTGTGGGGCAGGAACCGCAGCAGATCTTCGACGATCTGGTGGCCGCGGGGCAGCGTTCTCGTGGCGGCATGATGCATGGCGGCATGGACCATGGGATGGGCATGAGCGGCGGCGACGTGACGTATCCGTTGTTCCTCATCAATGGCAGGCCGGCGGCTGATCCCGACGCCCTGCGGGTGCGACCCGGGGCTGAGGTCCGATTACGCATCATCAATGCCGGCGCAGACACCGTGTTCCGATTCGCCGTTGGCGGTCATCGACTGACCGTCACTCACACCGACGGTTTTCCGATCCGTCCGGTGGAGGCACCGTCTTTGCGCATCGGGATGGGGGAGCGGTACGACGTCACCCTGCGAGTCGGTGACGGCGTGTTCCCAGTGGTGGCCGAGCCGGAAGGTAAGGCGGGCTACGCGTTGGCGGTGTTGCGCAGCGGCAAGGGTGCTGCCACCGGCATGGGTAGACCGGTAGAGCTCGACGCACCCGCGCCCGCAGCCAGTTCTTTGCGCGCAGACCCAGCCGTCCAACTGCCCGCGACCGAACCTGCGATTGTCCACGACGTCACCCTGTCGGGATCCATGGCGCCCTACGAGTGGAGGATCAATGGGTCGTCCTACGGCCACGGCGAAGCGCTGACCGTTGGCTCGGGCGAGATGCTGCGGTTGAGGATGTCGAACATGACGATGATGAGCCATCCCATGCATCTGCACGGGCATACGTTCCAGGTCGGGCCTGCGGGTGCCGGTGGCGCCCGCAAGGACACGATCCTGCTGCCGCCGATGACCCGGGCAGACGTGGATGTGGTTGCGGACAACCCTGGTTCCTGGATGCTGCACTGCCACAACGCCTATCACGCCGAGGCGGGGATGATGACCCGTCTGGACTACACCACCTAGAAGGAGAACACCTGTGAAATCCCGTCGTACCGCCGTGATCGTGTCGTGCGCCGCCTTCGGACTCGGCGTCCTTGCCGGGTGCGCCAGTGAGACGGCTGAGAGCACGGCCACCACCACGGCAGCGGCGCAGGCGCCGTCCGGGGAAGCGGCCACCGCCACGGATGTGGCCTTCGCGCAGTCGATGATCCCGCATCACCAACAGGCGGTCGAGATGGCCGACTTGGCCCTCTCCCCGGAGTCGCAGTCGTCCGCGCAGGTGCAGGCTCTCGCCGAACAGATCAAGTCTGCGCAGGACCCGGAGATCCAGCAGATGACCGGGTGGCTGCAGCAGTGGGGTGCTCCGACCGCGATGCCAGGCGCGACGGACGACGACATGGCGGGAATGGACCACAGCGGCCACGACATGGGCGGTATGACCATGGCCGGGATGATGACGGCCGAGCAGATGCAGCAGTTGCAGGACGCGTCCGGGCAGCAGTTCGACCAGATGTGGCTGGAGATGATGATCGCCCACCATGAAGGCGCCATCGAGATGGCCGAGCAGGTGCAGGGGTCCACCAACCCGCAGGTGGCGGATATGGCCGACGCCATCATCAGCGCGCAGGAGGCGGAGATCACCGAGATGCAGGTGATGTTGTCCGGCGGGTCGTCGTGAGACGCCGGACGGTCGCGCTGGGGCTGGCCACCCTCGCCCTTGTGGCCGGGTGCGGGTCCAGCGGTGGCGAGGCGTCCTCGAGTGCGCCACCCGCCCGATCGCCCTCTGCCTCAGCCAGTGATTCACGGGCGGTCGACCCGGTACAGGCCAAGGGCGTGGAGCACATCCACAACCTGTCGTTGCTCGAGGACGGCACACTTCTTGTGGGGACGCATGAGGGGTTGTGGCGGCAGGGCGCACCGGGCGAAGACCTCGAGAGTGTCGGAGAACCGTTCGACGTCATGGGCTTCGCGCTCGCCGGTGACACCTGGTTGGCATCTGGGCACCCCGAGGAAGGGGCGGCAGGCCCAGCGGATCTCGGACTGCTGCGGTCTGCCGACCAGGGCCGGTCATGGGATGTGGTCGCGCTATTAGGGCAGGTGGACTTCCACCGGCTCGTGCAGAGCAAGAACACGATTCTTGGGGCCAACTCAGGTGATGGCCTCTTGTGGCGTTCTACCGACAACGGCGAGTCCTGGAAGACGCTGGGGACAGCCCCCTTCGACATCGCCCTCGATCCTGCCGACCCGCGCCGAGTCGTGGGTACCACCGCCGAAGGTCTGGTCGTCAGCGAGGACGGTGGCAAGCGGTGGGACCGAAAGCCCGCGCCGGGGCGGCCCATCGCGCTACTGGCCTGGAGTGGGGAGACCCTGTACGGGGTCGATGTGTCTGGCGCTGTCCAACGCTCGCTGGACGCGGGTGGATCGTGGGAGGCCTTGGGTGACGTGAAGGGCGCCCCGGAGGCCCTTGCCGCTACGGGTGACACCGTCGCGGTGCTGGCTGACGGAACAGTGTGGGTGAGCAGGGATGCAGGCCAGGTGTTCGAAGCCACGATCGACGGCATCCCGCAGCACTGAAGCGCAGATCCCTGGGTACATATCGGACGGAGGTTCGCACATGGATCACGTGGAGACCGAGACGCGGTACGTCTGCCCCATGCACCCGGAGGTGACGGCTGACCACGCTGCACAGTGCCCCAAGTGCGGGATGGATCTGGTACTGGCCGGCGCCCAGCACGAGTCTGCACCTGTCGTGGCACCCGGCCCGCAGCCCGCATCCGGTCAGACGCTCTACACCTGTCCGATGCACCCCGAGATCGTCCAGGACCATCCCGGTCGGTGTCCGATCTGCGGTATGCATCTGGAACCGATGACGCCTCAACTCGACGGCTCCGAGGACCAAGCGGAGTACCGCGACATGCGTCGGCGGTTCTGGATCTCGGTCCCCCTGTCGGTCGCAGTCCTGTCCATCGCCATGCTCGGCTTCCCGCCCCTGCCGATGGACGTGATGCCGTGGGCCGAACTCGTTCTGGCCAGCCCGGTCGTGCTGTGGGCAGCCGGCCCATTCTTCGTGTGGGCGGTCGCCTCCGTCAGACACCGCAGCCCGAACATGTGGACCCTCATCGGGTTGGGTGTGGCGGCGGCATACTCCTACTCGGTGCTCGCCGTGATCGTGCCAGGCATCTTCCCCGATGCGCTGAAGGAGGACGGGAAGATCCCGCTGTACTTCGAGGCCGCCGCCATCATCTGCACGTTGACGCTGCTCGGCCAGGTGCTGGAACTGCGCGCACGCGCGAACACCGGAGATGCGATCAGGGGTCTGCTCCAACTGGCCCCATCCACCGCTCGGCGTATCGACGACGATGGGTCGGAGTCTGACGTCGACCTCGACGATGTGGTCGTGGGGAACCGGGTTCGGGTACGGCCCGGGGAGAAGGTGCCCGTCGACGGGGTGGTCGAGTCAGGCAGCTCGGCAGTGGACGAGTCGATGCTCACCGGCGAGCCCATCCCCGCAGAGAAGACGCCGGGCGACACGGTGATCGGAGGCACCGTCAACACGACCGGGAGTTTGGTGGTGCGTGCTTCCCAGGTCGGCGCGGGGACCGTGCTGTCACGTGTGGTCGAGATGGTCGCCGCGGCGCAGCGATCGAAGGCGCCGATGCAACGCTTGGCGGACCGGGTGGCCGGAGTCTTCGTACTTGCCGTCATCGGTGTCGCTGGGGTGACGTTCCTGGTGTGGGGATTGGCGGGGCCGGATCCGAGTTGGGGACACGGTCTGGTGAACTCCGTGTCCGTTCTCATCATCGCTTGTCCATGCGCCCTCGGGCTGGCGACTCCGATGTCGGTGATGGTCGGCAGCGGCCTGGGTGCGCGGCACGGGGTGCTGTTCAAGGACGCGGCCGCGATGGAGCGATTGCGTGAGGTCGACACGCTGATCGTCGACAAGACCGGCACGCTCACGGTCGGCCGGCCGACAGTCAGTGAGGTGATCCCGGCCGCGGGCTTCACGCGCGACGAGGTCCTCGTGGCGGCTGGCGCAGCGAACGCCGGCAGTGAGCATCCGCTGGCGCGTGCCATCACGGACGCCGCCACCGGGCTGGACCTTCCTACCGCTGAGGATTTCGATGCCAAGCCGGGATTCGGAGTGCGCGCTGTCGTGGCCGGCCGCTCCGTGCTGGTTGGCAATGCCGACCTCATGCGCGGCCAGGGCGTCGCGGTGAGTGTTCCCTCGCGGCAGTACGGCGGTGAGACGACCATCCACGTGGCGATCGACGGGCAGGAGGCCGGAGTCATCGCCTTGCGCGATGAGGTGAAGTCGAGCACCCCGGACGCGGTCGAGCAGTTGCACACGGAGGGCCTGGGGATCGTCATGGCCACCGGCGACGCCGAAGGCCCAGCGCGCCATGTCGCGCAGACCCTCGGGATCGATGCGTACCGCGCTGGCGTGAAACCCGATGCCAAACGCGAGCTGGTCCTGGAGTTGCAGCGACAAGGCAGGACAGTGGCGATGGCCGGCGACGGGATCAATGACGCCCCCGCCCTGGCTCAAGCCGACATCGGCATCGCCATGGGAACCGGCAGTGACATCGCGATCGACTCGGCTGAGGTCACTCTCGTGAAGGGCGATCTGCGTGGGATCAGTGCCGCGAGGCAGGTCTCACAGACCACGGTCAGGAACATGAAGCAGAACCTCGGCTTCGCCTTCCTGTACAACACACTCGGGATTCCCATCGCGGCCGGTGTGCTGTACCCCTTCACCGGCCTGCTGCTGTCGCCGATCATCGCCGCGGCGGCCATGAGCCTGTCGAGTGTTTCGGTGATCGCCAACGCGCTGCGGTTGCGCAGAGCGCGCGTGTAGAACCAGTAGCGGAGGGCCAGGGATTCGAACCCTGGGTGACGTTGCCGCCACAACGGTTTTCAAGACCGTCTCCTTAGGCCACTCGGACAGCCCTCCCGACCGCCATTGTCGCAAAGGGTCCCCCGT
>WBZP01007443.1_pt1 | contig 10573 bp, 6 predicted proteins | sample 5204301 | NCBI WGS metagenome assembly WBZP01 (sample SAMN12412401, study PRJNA552823) | activated sludge metagenome | isolation source: activated sludge from nitrification reactor of wastewater treatment plant... | place: USA: Pennsylvania | collected 2017 | reverse complement strand
GCGTGTCGAACTCGGTCGCGACGAGGTCGCCGCTGGCGCTGCCGACATACACCTGGTTCTCACGCAGATGGAGGTCCGCATAGGTGACGGCCCCGCCACCCACGCCGGGTGAGCCGAGGAGGATGACCTGGTCGACGAGGGGGGCCAGGCCCTTGTCCTGCAGCGCCAGGCCGGCGGTCGTCGAGCCGTACGAGTGGGCGACGACGGTCAGGCGGGCGCCGGAGTCGGTCACCGAGGTGGCCCGCAGCGCGGCGACATCGCCGGTCAGCAGCTGCGCCCCGGCGTCGGCCTTGGTCTGGAAGGGCACGGTGAGCCACTCGGGGGCGTCATACCCCTGCCAGGCGATGACCGCGGTGCGCGCGCTCGGGTCGAGGGCGCCGGCGCTGGAGTAGAGGTTCGACGCGTCGGCCCCGATCTGGTCCATCTTCGACACCCGCGACTCCAGCCCCGGGACGCAGATGGCGACATTGTCGGCCAGGTCGGGGTTGCCGAAGGAGATCGCGGCGCGCCCCTCGTGCCCGTATGCCGTGGCGTCGTAGGCGAGCAGGTAGCTGTCGTCGCGGTGCAGGTCGAGAGTGGCCGCGACGGACAGCGCATCGGCGTACACCTCGAGCTCCTTGTCGACCGTCGGGTTGAACACGAGCCCGGCACCTTCGTCGACGGTGTAGATGCCCAGGGAGATCTTCTGGTCCAGCGTCAGCGAGCGGTAGTCGGTCGGCGGCGGGATGACGCCGTGGGCGATGCAGTACGCCCGCCAGGCGGCGAGGTCGCGGGCGAGCAGCTCGCGGTTCGCCGTGTCCCGGTCCCCAGCCGGTATGCCGCCGAGGCTCCCGAAGCGGGCGGGGTCCTGGCGCAGCAGCGCGGCCCGCTCGGCGGCGGACAGCCCGGCCCACAGCCGCGCCACGGCCGCCGGGTCGGTCGGCATCGACGAGTACCCGAGGCGGGCCAGGGCTGCGGTCAGACCGGCGGGCGGCAGCAGGGCCAGGCTCGCACCGAGGACCGAGGCGCCGAAGAGGGTGTCGCCCGGGCGGGCGTCGGACGCGACCAGATAGGGCGCGACGATGGCCCGCAGCGCGGTGGAGCAGTGGTCGGCGTCGTTGCAGAGCCGCCGGATCACCATCGTGTATGCCGCGTCGATATCCCGCAGCGAGGTGAACCCGACCCGGGCCGCGACGCTGCGGTACTGGGAGTACGCCCGGTCGTAGGCGATCGCCATCCGTGGGGTGTCGGGTTCGGCATACTCGCGAACCGCGGCCAGCGCCGAGGACAGCGCGTCATAGGCGTCGTTGAGGTCGTCGATCTGGGCCGAGGCGGCGCGCAGCCGCTGGGCGTAGGTGTCGAGCGCCCCTGAGGCGCGGGTCAGCGACGGGTCGATCGTCGCGACAGCGGCGTGGACCTTCGCCGCGTCGGCGCTCGCGGCGTCGCCCGCACCGCCGCGCGACCAGGCCGAGCGGAGCGTGGGCAGCAAGCGGCCGACGTCGCGGGCGAGTCCGTCGGCGGTGCGGCCCACGGCGGCCAGCTCGGTGCACAGCGCCAGGACCGAGCCGGGCTGGTCGGCGGTGAACCGGTAGTGGCCCGGCATCAGATCGTCCCCGCCCCGAGCCCTCGGCGGGCCCGCTGCTCGGCGAGCTCGTCGGCCCGGTCCATCGCCTCGGCGGAGGCGTCCAAGGCCCCCCCGAGCGAGACCAGCTCGGCGGCCAGGGAGCGCGCGGTGTCGTGCCAGAGGGCGACGAACTGCTCCAGGGCCGGCGCCACGGTGATCGCCGTACGTGGCAGCCGGACCGGGTCGAGCTGGCGGTCCACCTCACGGGCCGCCGCCGACAGCGCGGCGACACTGCGTCCCACCGAACGGACCCCAGCGGTGTCGATGTCCACTGCATACATGGGCCTTGCCCTCCTCCCGAGCGTCGTCGCGCCGAGCATCGCACCGCGGCGGGCCGCGCTCAACTCGCTATCCACAGCCCCTGTGGATAACTCATGCCACGGCGGGTCGGCGGGCGTCGACCCGGGAGTCAGAGCCACCTGGATGGGCGGACGAGAGGCACGGCATACCTCGGCGGGACGTTCGCCGGTTGCATTTGGCTACTCGCGGGTAGGACCATGGAAGTTACCGGCGAGTAACGCAGGCGACGACGCCTGCCCGGCAGACGACTGAAGGGGCACTCATGGGCCACTACAAGAGCAACGTCCGTGACCTCGAGTTCAACCTCTTCGAGGTCTTCAACCGCCAGGAGATCCTCGGCAAGGGCATCTACGAGGACCTCGACGAAGAGGCCGCGCGGGACATGCTCCACCAGATCAAGGAGCTCGCCGAGGGGCCGCTGGCCGACTCCTTCGTCGAGGCCGACCGCCAGCCGCCGAAGTTCGACCCGGAGACCAACACCGTGGTCATCCCGGCGGCCTTCAAGAAGTCCTACAAGGCCTTCCTCGACTCCGAGGTCTGGCGCATCGACATCCCGACCGAGATCGGTGGCATCGCCGCCCCGATGTCGCTGAGGTGGGCGCTGCTCGAGATGATCCTCGGCGCGAACCCGGCGATCCACCTCTACGGCTCGTCCTTTGCCATGGGCCAGGTGCTCTACCGGCTCGGCAACGCCGACCAGAAGGCGATGGCGGCATACCTCGCCGAGAAGAACTGGGGCGCGACGATGGTGCTGACCGAGCCCGACGCGGGCTCGGACGTCGGCTCGGGGCGCACCAAGGCAGTGCAGCAGCCCGACGGGACGTGGCACATCACCGGCGTGAAGCGGTTCATCACCTCGGCCGAGTCGGACATGGTCGAGAACGTCATCCACATGGTGCTGGCCCGTCCCGAGGGCGCCGGCCCAGGCACCAAGGGACTGTCGCTCTTTGTCGTACCGAAATACCATGTCGACCTCGCCACCGGTGAGCTCGGCGAGCGCAATGGTGCCTATGTCACCAATGTCGAGGACAAGATGGGTATCAAGGTCTCGACGACCTGCGAGGTCCGCTTCGGCGAGAAGCACCCAGCCGTCGGCACCTTGCTCGGTGACGTCCACGATGGCATCGCCCAGATGTTCCACATCATCGAGGGCGCCCGGATGATGGTCGGCACCAAGGCGATGGCGACCCTCTCGACCGGCTACCTCAACGCGCTCGCTTACGCGAAGGAGCGGGTCCAGGGCGCCGACCTCACGACGCCGGCCAAGGACGCGCCGCGCGTGACGATCACCCACCACCCGGACGTGCGCCGCTCGCTCATGCTCCAGAAGGCGTATGCCGAGGGCCTGCGCGCGCTGGTCTGCTACACCGCGACCCAGCAGGACGCCGTCGCGATGGCCCAGGCCGCGAACGGGTGGGCGCACCTCGACCCGTCCTCGCCGGCGGCGATGGCCGAGAAGGTCAACGACCTGCTGCTGCCGATCGTCAAGGGCTTCGGGTCCGAGCGGGCCTGGACGCTGCTGGGCACCGAGTCGCTGCAGACCTTCGGTGGGTCCGGATTCCTCCGGGACTACCCGATCGAGCAGTACGTCCGGGACGCGAAGATCGACACGCTCTACGAGGGCACGACGGCGATCCAGGGCCTGGACTTCTTCTTCCGCAAGATCGTCAAGGACAAGGGCGCTGCGCTGACCTATATCGCGGGCCAGATCACCGAGCTCGTCAAGGGCGGCGACGGCTCGCCGTCGTCGATGCAGCGCGAGCGTGAGCTGCTTGGGCAGGGCCTCGAGGACGTCCAGGGCATGCTCGGCTTCATGGTCGGGACGCTGATGCAGTCCGACCCGCGGATGGGCGGCGAGGTGACCAACCTCTACAAGGTCGGGCAGAACACCAGCCGGCTGCTGCTGGCCGCCGGTGACGTCATCATCGGGTGGCTGCTCATGCGTCAGGCCGAGATCGCCCAGGCGGCGCTGGACACCCGCGGCGGGTCGATGTCCGCGGCCGACATGAGCTTCTACACCGGCAAGGTGGCCGCGGCCTCGTTCTTCTGCCGGACCGTGCTGCCGCGGATCACCGCCGACCGCGCGATCGCCGAGGCGACCGACAACGCCCTCATGGTTGTGCCGGAGGACGCCTTCTAACCTGTGGAAAACCTGCAAAGACACACCTTTAGAAGCGTTCTAAAGGTGTGTCTTTGCGGTTTATCCACAGGGTGGGGATAACTGTTTACGAAGTCTTGGATGCGACGAGGCAACCTTTTCGTCGCGCACGGCGTCATGGTCATTAGGGGACGCCACGGGTGGCCCCCGGGTGGCCCCTCCCCACCCGAGTCCTGCTGGACCGACCGAAAGGTTGAGCCGCCGTGCTTCGACGCCACGTCGTCCTCCCGCTGTCCGCCTTGGCGCTCGCACTCGTCGGGCTTACCGCCCCGGCCGCCGCCTCACCCCCCGTCCGCCCCTCGGTTGTGACACCGCCCGCCAGCGCCCGTCCCCAGGCCCAGCTCGCGGCGACCGGCCCGACAGCCCCGGCACCCACCGTGCAGCAGGTCCGCCTCCTCGGCGGCGATCTCGTCTCGGTCGTCCGCACCCCGTCCGGCCGGATTGCCCCTACGGTCTGGAGCGTCAACGGCTCGCCGGTCACCGTGATCACGACGCCGACGGCGACCTACGCCTTTCCCCACGCGCTGCGGGCCGTGCTCGGCGGCCGTCTCGACCCCTCCCTCTTCGATGTCAACGCGCTGACTGCCGCCGACGCCTCGGGCCTGCCCGTCTCCGTGACGTACACCAGCACCTCCGCACCCACGGCAGTGCCGGGCGTGGAGATCCTCAGCCGCTCGGGGCGCACCGCCACGGGCCGGGTCACGCCGTCCAGCAGCGCCGCGCTCGGGGTGGCGCTGCGAACGGCGTCGGCCAGCTCCCTCTACGGCACTGTCGCGCGGGTGACGGCGACGGCGAGCGCGGGCGTGCAGCCGCACTTCCCCATGTTCACCCTCACCGTCAACGGTGTCGACGCGGCAGGCGCCCCCATGTCCGGGGGGCTCGCCGCGATCGTCAACCTCGATGACATGGCGAAGTATGTCGGGGTCGCCTTCATCGACCGAGGGGTCGCCAAGGTCAGCGTGCCGGCCGGCTCGTACGCCATCGTCGCCTCGAGCCTCGACCCCACCGTGCCCGACCGACTGCAGTTCGCCCTCCGCAGCGATGTCACGGTCTCCGGGGCGACCTCGGCGACCATCGATGCGCGGACCGCCACGGCCCCCGTACGCTTCGCCACGCCCAAACCGGCAACGACCAACGGCCTCGCCTTCACGGCCAACCTCACCGACGCCGCCAACACCGGGTTCTTCGCCGCGACCGTCTTCGGGTTCGGCGGCCTCGACCTTCGGGTCAGCCCGAGCGCTAGACCGCGCGTCGGCGGTCTGGACTGGTCCGCCCTGGCCCACCTGGAGTCGCCCCAAGGCGTCGCGCCATACACCTATGACCTCGAACGGGTCGGCACGGGGGGTATTCCCAGCTCGCTGACCTTCATCACCCGCAGTGCCGACCTCAGCGCGGTCACCGCGTCCTACTACTCCCCCGCGCGCGCACTCGCCATGCCCAGCCGGACGCTTATCGGGACCCAGGGTGGAGGCGGGTTCGGGAGCTCGGTGTCCGTTCCCCTGCAACGAACCGAGTATGTCGCTGCCCCGCCCGGCACCCGTGCCGCTGACGAGTACTTCGCCGAGATCGACACCCAGAGCTTCGCGATGTACGGCCACCTCGTCGCCGAACCGTGGCTGCTGCAGCCGGGGACGAGCCGGACCCAGACCTGGAACAAGGCGCCGCTGACTCCGAGGCTCTTCGACGGCGCGATGTGGTTCGGTGCGACCTTGTGCCCTGCGTGCGTGGTCGGCGACCAGCTGTCGGTGCTGGCCCATCCCTTCAGCGACTCCGATCCGACGCACATCGGCGGGGCCAACGACATGACCGACCGGCCCCGAACGAGCACGTCCTGGGCCATCGCCCTCGACGGAGCGGTGGTCGCCAACGGCGAGGGCGAGCTCGCCGCGACCCTCGGCGGCGCATCCACCGCCTCCACCGTGGCGGTCGACTACGCGACAGACGGCCGGATCGGGGGCGCGACGACGCCGAGCCACACCGTGACGCACTGGGACCTCCCGCTGGCCGCCGCGCGTGGGCTTGCGCCCGCGGCCTGGCAGTGTTGGGTGCAAATCGGCCCGGCCGACCCGCCGCCGAGCGACTGTCGAGTTCTGCCACTGATGACGGTCCGTTACGAGCTCCCCACCGACCTCTCCGGCCGGATCCCGGCAGGAGAGACGCGAGCTCGGCTGCTCGTCAGCCATGTCGACGCCACTCGGCCGATCGCGGTGTCCACGCCGACGATGGACGTCTCGTTCGACGGTGGGACCACCTGGCAACGCGCCCGCGTCATCGCCGAGGGCTCTGGAAACTTCACTGTGAAATTCACGACCCCGCCGGCGACACCAACGTCGAGACCTGCGAAGTTTAAGGTCGCCATCACAGATGCCTTGGGGGGGCACTTCACCGAGCTCGTGACGGCTGCGTTCACCGTGCGCTGACGCGCTTCGGGCTCATCTGCCATGAAAGGGGACAATTCATGAGGGGCTCTGTTCGTCGACCCTTCCTTAACATCTTCACTCTTCTCGCGCTCGTGGCCGCGCCGACCATCGCCGGGGGCCCGGCGCTGGCGGCGGGGTCCGGGACCGTGTCGGGGTTGGGGGGTTCCTCCGCCGAGATGTCGAACGACACCTCGATCGTGACGACCCGCGACGCCTGCGGGTCCGCGACCGTGGGGAAGGCGCGCTGCCTGGCCAAGGTCCGCACCGACGCGGCCGCCGCGCCGCGTCAGGTCCGAACGGCGGCCGGAACCCTCACGGTCCCGAGCGGCTTCGGTGCCACCGACCTGCGGGCGGCATACAAGATCCCGGCGACGGGGGCGAGCTCACTGGTCGCGATCGTCATCGCCTTCGACGTCCCCACCGCCGAGGCGGACCTCGCGACCTACCGGTCGACCTACGGCTTGCCGGAGTGCACGACGGCCAACGGCTGCTTCCGCAAGGTCAACCAAAACGGTGAACCCGCCCCGCTGCCGGTGGCCGACGAAGGCTGGTCGCTCGAGGGGTCCCTCGACCTGCAGATGGTCTCGGCCGGATGCCCCACCTGCCGGATCCTTCTCGTCACGGCGGAGACCAACGGCTTCGTCGATCTCGCGGCCGCGGCCCGGACCGCGAACCGGCTCGGGGCGACGGTTATCTCGAACAGCTATGGCGGCAACGAATGGGGCGGCATGTGGGCCCTCGCTTCGTCATACCGGCAGACCGGGAGCATTTCGGTCGCATCCTCGGGCGACTGGGGGTTCACCGCCGCGAGCGTGCCGGCCGTCCTGCCGGGGGTCCTCGCTGTCGGTGGGACCGCCTTGTTCCGGTCACCCAACGTCCGCGGCTGGACGGAGGACGTCTGGTCCGGGGCCGGCAGCAGCTGCTCGGCCTATGTGGCCAAACCGTTCTACCAAACCGACCCGAACTGTCAGATGCGGACCGTCTCGGACGTCTCCGCCGTCGCCGATCCGGCCACCGGTGTCGCGGTCTACGACTCGTACCCCAACCCGTTCGGCATCCCTCCGGGTTGGATGGTCCTCGGTGGCACGAGCGCCTCGGCACCTCTGGTCGCCGGGATGATCGGCCTCAAGGGCAATGGCGCGACCTACCGACCCGCCCAGGCGTACAAGAAGCCGTGGGCGTTCTACGACGTCATCGGCGGATCGAACGGCTACTGCGGCGGCGACTACCTCTGCACCGGCCTCACGGGGTATGACGCCCCCTCGGGTCTGGGCTCGCCGAAGGGCCTCAACGGGCTCTGAGCGCCGACGCCGTGGTCGTCCGGCTGCGCTGGCCCGCTTGATAGGAGCTAGCGCAGTCGGACCACGTTCAGGGCTCGGCGCGCGGCGGCCGGGTAGGGCCACGCTAAAGCCAAGTGCGGCTGGAACGCCCGGGTGCGCCGGCTGGGCTCCCGCCCGGCTCCGGCCCGGCCATCTGGCCGATTCTCGGCGCCGACGGTCATCCCTTCGGCCGGACCGCTTCCCTTCGGGCCGAGGCGGCGGAGATCCTCGGGCATGACCGAACCTCTGCGTCGGACCGGGCCCTGGGTGACCTCGGTCAGCGCCGCCTTGGCGACCATCGTCACGCTCTGCACTCCCATCTCGCCCGCCCTTGCTGTGACGCCCGTTCCTCCCGCGCCGGCTGCTGCGGCGACACGAGCGGTGGTGCGGACCCTCGACGGGCATCTCATGGCGCTGGGCCCGGAGCCGGGAGGCTTGGCAGTCCGGTTGCCCGTTGCCAACCCCGGCGAGGCCGGCGTGAGCGTCCGAGTGCACCGGACCCCTGAAGGCACCTTCGTCATTCCGCTGAGGCTGGCTGGGCTCGTCGGGTCGCCGCTCGACCCCCGCGTCTTCCTCGTGGACGGCGTCGGTCGGGGCACCGCCCGAGGAGTTGCCGTCTCGATCACCTACGCCTCCTCGACGGCGCCGTCCGCGGTACCAGGCGTCGAGATCGTCAGCCGTCAGGGGCTCACCGCATCGGGGTATGTCACCACCGACTCCCGCATCGCGCTCGGGAGAGCCCTGGCGACCAGCGACGCGGCCTCGCTCTTCACGCACGTTGCCGCACTCAGGGTGTCGGCGGCCCCGCTCGCGCAGCCCCTGTTCCCCATGGTCACCCTGACCCTTCGGGGCATCAACGCCCAGGGCGGACCGCTCGACGGTGCGGCCGACGCGGCATATGTCCAGGTGACGAATGTCGACGACGCTCGCCGGTACTCGGGTTTCGCCACCTTCGTCCGGGGCCAGGCGCGCGTGAGCGTCCCGGTCGGTCACTACCACGTCGACACCGTGTCGATGAACCGGCTCAAGCCGACCGAGCTGCGCAGCGTCCTTCAGCCGGAGGTGGTCGTCTCGACCGCGATGACGTTGACCATTGATGCGCGAATGGCGACGGTGCCCGTGCGGGTCAGTTCCGATGTCGCCACCGTGCCGGAGCTGACGGGGACGGCATACGGCCGGTATGACGCCACCGGAGCCGGCGGGGCCAGCGGCATCCTCGTCGTGCCGCCGGGCGTCTCGGCGCTGTCGGCGCCCACGACCCCGGTGACGGTAGGGACCCTGCGCGTCCTCGCCCTCGCCAGGCTCGCGGCTCCCACGGTGGTCCGGAACCGCTACGGCTTCGAGGTCGTCCGTGAACTCGGGGGCGTCATACCGCCGAGCATGACGTTCACGGTCCGCCGCGCGGAGATGGTGACCGAGAACGACCTCTACTACTCCCCCATCGCGGGCCAGGCGATGAGCACTCGGACCACGTGGCTGGGCGACTTCGCCGTCAGCTGGGGCGGCTGGGTCCAGTCCCAGTCGAGGCTGACGACCTATCTGATGCCCGACCTGAGGATCCTCGGCGGGTACACCCCGTGGGTGGACCAGATCAGCGGAGCCATCGGCCCGGTCTACTACGGCGCCCTCCAACGCGACGCCGCCGGTGCCCTGCGCACCGTGCCCTGGGCCAAGGCACCCGTGGGGCCCTCGTTGCCGACCCAGGACAGCGGAGGCGGCATCGTCTGCCCCGTGTGCGTCTCTGATGACACGATCACCTTCTCGACCTACCCCTTCGGCGACACCGTGCCCGCGCACTGGAGCCTGCCTGCAGGCACCTCCGTCGACGTCGAGTCGGGCAGCTGGCAGCTCACGGCGGACTCGACGCTCCTCGTGGCGGGCGACGGGGCTCCCAATGGCTACGCGGCGCTTCCGACCGGGACCGGCATGATGGGCCTGACGACGACCCAGACCGGACGGCGTGGCGGCTCAGCGACACCGAGCACCTACACCAGCACCTGGGACCTCCCGGTCGCTGCCGCCGCCCGGGCGCCCGTGGCGTGGCGGTGCCTGACCGGTGCCAGCGGCGTCTGCGCCGCTCTTCCGGTGCTCCTCGTCGACTACGGGCTGCCGCTACGGCTGGACAACTCGGTTGCCGCCGGTCCTCAGGTCGCGACGCTAAGGCTGTGGCATCTGGACCGCAGAGTCCCGGTCGACCTCGCCTCGGTCACCCTCCGGCTGTCGTATGACGGGGGCGGTACATGGCGCGATGCTGCGGTGACCGCGGTTGGGGGTGGGACATATCGCGTTACCTTCACCGCTCCGAGCGCTGGTGGCGGCCCGCTCGACGTCGCCGTCGACCTGTCCGCGACCGAACGGTCCGGTGCCTCGGTGCACCAGGTGACGACAGCCGCCTTCACCGTCCGGTGATCCCCCTGACCAGGAGGGGCTAGCGACCATGACGGCTAGGCCAGCGCGACCACGGTGAGGCCCGGGGGCCGATCGGGCTCGCCGAGGTCGGCCAGCGCCCGGCCCGCCTCGTCGAGGCCGATGACCTGCCCGACGAGACGGCCGGGGTCCAGCGCACCCGAGGCGAGCAGGTCCATCATCGGCGGGTAGCCGGCGGCCGCGAGGCCGTGCGTTCCGAGGATCTCGAGCTCACGCGCCACCACCGGCCCCATGCCGACCGGCAGGACGGCGTCGGCGGCGAGGAGCAGGCCGACCTGGACGTGCCGGCCGCGCTGCCGGAGTCCGCCGATCGAGGCGAGCGCTGTGGCGGTGGACCCGAAGGCGT
>WBZP01007442.1_pt1 | contig 10575 bp, 9 predicted proteins | sample 5204301 | NCBI WGS metagenome assembly WBZP01 (sample SAMN12412401, study PRJNA552823) | activated sludge metagenome | isolation source: activated sludge from nitrification reactor of wastewater treatment plant... | place: USA: Pennsylvania | collected 2017 | reverse complement strand
CTGAGCTCCGGCAGCCAGAGCCGGCGGCCAAAAACCGTTTCGACATAACCGAGCGCTTTCGCCGTCTCGCGCGTCGTCGCCATGTAACGGGCGACGCCGGGATAGCGTGCAAAGTAGCGCTCGATGTACGCCTGCGCCGCACCGCGCTCAAGATCGAGCTGGCGGGCAAGACCGAAGGCGCTCATACCGTAAATCAACCCGAAGTTGATCACCTTGGCCACGCGCCGCTGCTGTGGTCCGACTTCACTCGGCTGCAGGGCGAAGATTTCCGCCGCCGTCGCCCGATGGACGTCCTCGCCCTGGGCGAAGGCCGCCAACAGGCGCGCATCTCCGGAGAGGTGCGCCATGATCCGCAGCTCGATCTGCGAGTAGTCGGCCGAAACGATCGTGCTGCCCGGTGGCGCGATGAAGGCAGCGCGGATACGGCGACCTTCGGCCGTGCGTACCGGGATGTTCTGCAGGTTCGGTTCGCTCGAGGCGAGACGACCAGTGACCGCGACTGCCTGCGCGTAGCTCGTGTGCACGCGGCCGGTGGTCGCGTTCACCATTTGCGGCAACTTGTCGGTGTAGGTGCCCTTCAGTTTTGCCAGCTGACGCGCTTCGAGCAGGATCTTCGGCAGCGGATAGTCGAGCGCCAGTTCGGAGAGTACGTCTTCATCGGTCGACGGCGTTCCCGTCGGCGTCTTCTTCTTCACCGGCAGCCCCAGCTTGTCGAAAAGGATCTCGGCCAACTGCCTGGGCGAATTGACGTTGAACGGCTGCCCGGCAGCGGCATAGGCCTTCTCCTCCAGTTCGAGCAGGCGCTGGCCGATTTCGTGGCTTTGCCGGTTCAACAGATTGACGTCGATCAGCACGCCGGTACGCTCCATGCGGAAGAGAACGTCGCGCACCGGCATTTCGATCTCCTCATAGATCCGCCGCAGACCGCTGTCGGCCGCAATCAGCGGATACAGCGCGGCATGCAGGCGCAGACAAAGATCGGCGTCCTCAGCCGCGTATTCGGCCGCCCGGTCGATTGCCACCTGGGAAAAGCCAATCTGGCGAGCACCCTTGCCGCACAAGGCCGCGTAGGGAATCGTCGTCAATCCAAGATGACGGCTGGCGAGCTGGCCAAGGTCGTGCCCACGCACACCGTCCTTTCCCGCCTCGAGCACATACGACTGGAGCAGCGTATCGTGCTGGACACCGGCCAAGCGGATGCCGTGATTAGCCAGCACGTGCTGGTCGTATTTCAGGTTCTGTCCGATCTTCGCGTGCTGTGACGACTCCAGCCAGGGCTTCAGGCGCGCCAGCACCTGCGCACACGGCAGCTGCGCCGCGACCCCCGCGTAGTCGTGCGCCAGCGGCAGATAGGCAGCTTCTCCCGCCGAAACGGCGAACGACAAGCCGACGACTCGCGCGGCAAAGGGATCAAGGCTGGTCGTTTCGCTATCGAGCGCAGTCAACGGACACTGCTCGATCTTCTGCAGCCAGCGTTCGAAAGTCGCCTCGTCGGCGATCGTCTCGTAAGCCGCGCGATGCGCTTCGTCAGCCGGCAGAGCACCGGGCTCGCCGGTGCGGGTAACCGGCGGGCTCGCCGGCGGCGATGTTCCGGCATCGTCGAGCGCTGCTGCGCCCTGCACGTCGGCCAGCCAGGAGCGCATCTCGTAATGGGCAAACAGCCCGATCAAGCGTTCGCGTTCGAGCGGGCGCGGTTTCAGGTCGGCCGGGGCAACCGGCAATGCGAGATCGCAGCGCACAGTCAGCAAGCGCCGGGCGAGCGGCAGGAAGTCGAGCGCCCGACGCAGATTCTGTCCGGCGACGCCACGCATGTCGCCGGCAGCGGCGATCACCCCGTCGAGCGATCCGTACTGGGCAAGCCACTTGACGGCCGTCTTGGCACCCACCTTGTCGACACCCGGCACGTTGTCTACGCTGTCGCCGATCAGGGCCAGGTAATCGACGATGCGGGACGCCGGAACGCCGAACTTGTCGAGCACGCCGGCTTCGTCGAGTACCTCGTTGCTCATCGTGTTGACCAACCTGATCCGCGCATCGACGATCTGCGCCAAATCCTTGTCGCCGGTCGACACGATGACCTGCATGCCCTGCGCGGCGGCCCGCTTGGCCAGCGTACCAATCACGTCGTCCGCCTCCACCCCGTCAATGACCAGCACAGGCCAACCGAGCCCGCTGATCGCCGCCTGCAGGGGTTCGATCTGAATCGCCAGATCGTCCGGCATCGGTGGGCGGTTCGCCTTGTACTGCGGATACCAGTCGTTGCGAAACGTCTTGCCCCTGGCGTCGAAAACGCAGGCTTTATAGCCGACCTCACCGGCCCGGCAGTCGCTCTCCAGCCGGCGCAGCATGCCGAGGACGCCGTGCAGCGCACCGGTTGGCTCGCTGCGCGATGTGCGCAGGTCGGGCAAGCCGTGAAAGGCGCGATAGAGATAGGAAGAACCGTCGACAAGCAGTAGCGTGGACATGAACACGAACAAAGAGGAGATGGACAGGCAGCAAGAGCGGCGAGAGCGAGCGCTTGCCAACCGGCCAGATCTGCCACTTTTTCGGCTGCCGGCGCTCGGCAACCGGCAGCAGCGCTCAAGAACTGCGTTCAATTATGGCAGAGTTGCCCGTCAGGTTCGACAGAGATTGCCCTGTTCACCGGTGAATCTGTACTACAATCGGAAGCCGATGAACGCTTTCGCTTCCCGCAGCCTGATCGATCCTCCGGAAATCCTCGTATGCCCCGCTTTCATTTCCTTGTCGCCGTCGTCAGCCTGAGCATGGCACCTGCGCTGGCGCAGAACCGATCCGACTTGCAGCCGCTGCCGGCGGTGCCGCCGCCACCGCCTGAGATGGCGCCGTTCGATGCCGCGCTGGAGCCCGAGGTGACGATCAAGAAACGCGAGGGCGAAACCGTCGAGGAACACCGCATCAGGGGCAAGCTGTACATGATCAAGGTGACACCGGAACATGGTGTCCCCTATATCCTGATCGACCGGCAGGGCGATGGAGTGTTCACGACCATGGAAACGCCCGGCAGTCCGGCCCTCAGTGTACCGATGTGGGTGATCGGGACATTCTGACATCAAGGCTGGGCGGCCTCGGCCGCCGACAAGCGCTGCTTCCCGCTCTCCGGGCGCCGGAAGGCGCACAGCCCTGGGTCAACCCGACCGCCGGCAAGAGGATGCACATGGCGAGCTTTCCAATCCCTGCCCCCGCTTTCAACGGCAGAAGCCGCCGCGTCCCAGCCAGCAGCGCGCTCGCCTGGCTGAAGCAGGGGTGGGCCATCTTCGGCGTCAGTCCCGGCACCTGGATGGCGATGATGGGCGGGCTGCTCGCCATTGTCGCGGCGCTCGGCGTCGTTCCGATGATCGGCCACCTGCTGCTCCTCGGGCTGGCGCCACTGTTTGCCGGCGGCGTGCTGTTCGCGTGCCGGAAGGCGGCGCGAGAGCAGGCAGTCGGCTTCGCCGATCTGTTTGCCGGGATGCAGCGCAATGCACCGGGCTTGCTGCTGCGCGGTGCGCTGTACGTGAGCGGCATGCTGCTCGTCGTACTCGTGATCGCTCTCCTGACCGACAGTGCGCGGCCCGGCAGTCGAGGCGGGCCCGCTAGCGCGCCTGGCGGCGTCCTGCTGACCGGCCTGTCGTGGCTGCTCCTCTTGCTGCCGACGCTGATCGCCACCTGGTCTGCGCCGGCTTTGGTGACATTCAACCGAATGCCGCCACTGAAGGCGCTGCGAGCCAGTGTCAACGCGTCCCTGAAGAACCTGCCTGCCTTTCTCGTTTTGGCCCTGATCAGCATCCTGCCCTGCGCCGTTGCCGCCCTACCCTTTGGCCTCGGCTTCGTCGTCCTCGCGCCGGTCCTTGCCGGTTCGATGTATGCTTCCTACCATGACATTTTCCTCGGCGACTGACCGCCGCCCGGCGACCCGATCATGCAAGCACTGACTCTTCCCGCTCGACACGGCTGGCGCTGGCTGGCCGATGGCTTCCGCATTTTCCGCAAGAACCACGGCATGCTCGCTTTTCTCGTCGTCAGCTACTGGCTGCTGATGGCCTTGCTCAATATCATCCCCTGGGTCGGAACGGTCATCACGACGCTGTGCATACCGGCCTTTTCCGTCAGCCTGATGAACGCCTGCCGCAGCATCGAGCGCGGTACGTCCCTGCGCCCGCAAGTACTGTTTTCCGGCTTTGCCAGCAATCTGCCATCGCTGCTTGCCCTTGGCGGGGTCTATCTGGCAGCATCGCTGTGCATTCTCGGCCTCGCCTCGCTGGCCGATGACGGCATCCTGCTGCGGCTGATGCTGGCTGGCGAGAAGCCGAGCGAGGAAGCAGTCGCCGAGGGCCGCTTTCTGCTCTCCAGCGTGATCGCGCTGCTCCTCGCCTGCCCGCTGATCATGGCCTACTGGTATGCCCCGATCCTCGCCGGCTGGCATGGCTTTTCGCCAGGAAAAGCGCTCTTCTTCAGCCTCGTCGCCTGCCTGCGCAACTGGCGTGCTTTTCTCGTCTATTCGTTGGCCGTCGCCCTCGTCTTCACGCTCGCACCATTGCTCCTCGTTGCTCTGCTTGCCGCACTGCTGCCTGACGGCAGCGCGCTACTCGCCGGCCTGGTCACCGTGGGCGCCATCCTGGTCATCGCACCGACCTTGTTTGCCAGCTTTTACGCCAGTTACCGGGATGTCTTCGTCGCCGTCAGCGATGCCTGAGGCCGACGATCACCTGCCGCTCGGCGTTTTCGGCGGCACCTTTGACCCGGTCCATTTCGGTCACTTGCGACTTGCCGAGGAGGCCTGCGACAGCCTGCAGCTCGCCGGTGTGCGCTGGATCCCGGCCGGCCGGCCGGCACTGCGCGGCACGCCGCGCGTCACCGCGCTCCAACGCCTGGCGATGGTGCGTCTGGCGACCGCCACCAACCAACGCTTTGCCGTCGACGGCGAAGAATGCATGGCCGGCGAGGCAAGTTACACGGTGCCGACGCTCGAACGCCTGCGTCGGCCCGACGACTGCGGCGCGCAACGACCGCTCGTCCTTCTACTCGGCGCCGACGCTTTCGCCCGCTTGCCGGAATGGCATCGCTGGCAGTCGCTTTTCGCACTGGCGCACCTGGCCGTCGCGCATCGACCGGGTTTTCCCATTGACGAGGGAAGCTTGCCGCCGGCCCTCAGCGCCCATTGCCGCGGACGCCGCCGTGTGAGCGCCGCGGAGTTGGCGCACGCACCGGCCGGCGGGGTGATCACATTTGCCATGACGCCTCTGGCCATTTCCGCAACGCAAGTTCGCGCCCTGCTGACAAGAGGCGACAGTGTCCGCTATTTGCTGCCCGACGAGGTTATCGCTTATATTCGGGCGCAACGCCTCTACTCGGAGTACTGATTCGCCCATGAACCTGGTCCAACTGGAAGAACTCGTCGTTGCGGCGCTCGAAGACATCAAGGGCCACGACATAGAAGTCATCGACACCAGCCGCCTGACGTCGCTCTTCGAGCGCATGGTCGTCGCCTGCGGCGACTCCAACCGGCAGGTCAGGTCGCTCGCCCGCAATGTCCAGGACAGGGTGCGCGCAGCCGGCGGCCGCGTGCTCTCCTGTGAAGGCGAGGCGGCCGGCGAGTGGATACTGGTGGACCTTGGCGACATCATCGTGCACGTCATGCAGCCGGCGGTGCGCGGCTACTACAACCTTGAAGAGCTGTGGGGCGGGAGGGGGCCATTGCGCGTTCGGCGAACCGTCGTCGAAGCGGGATAACCGCTGCAGGCAAAAGGGGATGAAACTCGCCATCCTCGCTGTCGGCCACAAACCCCCCGACTGGGTAGCACGCGGCTGCGCCGACTATGTCCGACGGATGCCGCGCGAACTGGGCCTGGCAATCCTTGAAATCAAGCCCGAGACGCGCGGCGGCAAGAAGACGCGAGAACAACTGCTGGCCGCCGAGAAAGCCCGCCTGCTGGCCATCCTGCCCAGCTATCCGAGAATCGTCGTGCTCGATGAACGCGGCGCCGACCTGACGACGCTAGAGCTGGCGGAGCACCTGGCGCGCTGGATGCAGGGCGGCGGAGACACGGCATTCATCATCGGCGGCGCCGACGGCGTCGACGAGACCCTGAAGCAACAGGCGAACGAAACGATCCGTCTGTCCAGCCTGACCCTGCCGCATGCGCTGGCGCGCCTGATCCTCTGCGAACAGCTCTATCGCGCGATCAGCGTCATCCGCCATCACCCTTACCACAGAGAAGGCTGATCGGGCAGACGCATCGTGTACTCACGGCAGTCGCCGTCAGTTTCCACGGTCGTCTCGAAATGGCGCTATCGTGCAGCGAAGTTCGTTTTCGCAGACTCGGCGATAGCGAAATCGAGCGCTATGTCGCCACTGGCGAACCCATGGACAAGGCCGGCGCCTACGCCATCCAGGGTCGCGCGGCGATCTTTGTCGAGCACCTGTCGGGCAGCTATTCGGGTGTGATGGGCTTGCCGCGCTGCGCAACGGCGGATAAGGTGCACTGCGGCGAAATGCACCCGCCAGCTCGCGGAGCCTGTGCAGGACTGGCGCGCCAACCGGCGCTGCGGCGAGATTGGTCTGGATTAAGCGCTCTTTAAGGAGCCTGCCGCAAACTGGCCGAGCCATATCACCGCGCGCGTCGACCAATCGCCGCGGATCACCGTTAACCGTACGCGTTTTCGGTGGCGGGCAAGCACTGGCAAGGACGCGTGCCTGCGCACGAGCACGCTGCTGCGCTACGCGGCGCACACGCATCGTGCACGCCGGGAAGCGAAGGTTTTCGTACACCGACGAGCGCCGAGGAAACGACAACATGCAACTGAGCAACGCCCGCATTCTGCTGACTGGAGCGACTGGCGGTCTTGGCCTTGAACTCGCTCGCCAACTGGCCGAGAGCGGCGCCGCGCTGCTCGTCACCGGCCGTGACGCACGGCGGGTCAAGGCACTGCAGGCTTCGCTCGGGCCCAGCGCCGCCGGCCTGTGCGCCGATTTCGAGCGTGCGGCCGGATTTGCCGCCCTCGCCGGTGCCGCGCGCGAATTCGGCGTCAACGTGCTGATCAATAATGCCGCCGTGGGCGCCTTCGGCCTCTTCGAGAACGAGGAGTGGACGACGATCGAGCGCGTTCTGGCGACAAACCTCGAAGCACCGCTGCGCCTGACACACGCGCTCCTGCCTTGGCTCAAGTCCCAGCCTCAGGCGGCAATCGTCAATATCGGTGCAAGTTTCGGCAGCCTGCCTTTTCCTGGTTTCGCCGCATATTCGGCAGCCAAGGCCGGCCTGCGCGGCTTCTCGCAGGCCTTGCGCCGCGAGTTGGCCGACTCGCTCGTGGCCGTCATCCACATCTCGCCGCGCGCCATCGATACACCGCTCCATACAGACGCAGTCACTGCGCTCAACCGCGCCTTGCGGCATCGGAGCGACAATCCGGAAGATGTTGCCCGCCATGTCGTCGCCGCACTCAAGAAGGGTGACGGCGAGTATCACTTCGGGTTCCCGGAACGTTTACTCGCCTGGCTCAACGGCGTCGCCCCGGCACTCATCGATCGCCGGCTCGCCGGCATTCTCGCCGTCGTCAAACGGCACACGCCATCGTCCTGATGCCCGGTTGAAGGGGCGAGAGCATCGGCCGCGCCAGACAGTATTGACCTGAACGCCTTTTGCAGCGAACATCCGAGCGAGCGTGATCGCCCGCCCGATGCGCCAGGCTCGCTGCGGTGATCCATCGGGCGGCACGCCGCCCTGGCAGTCTTGCCGGCGGTCCGCAGCACCGGAACCTGGCACCGGCGGTCAACATTTCGTACGGAAAGACAAGACGTGCGCATTCTTCTGGTGGAAGACGATGCAGCCCTCGGCGATGGCATACGCGCCGGCCTCAAACTGGCCGACTACGCGGTCGACTGGGTGCGCGACGGTGATGCGGCAAGGTCGGCCCTGCTCGACCACGATTACCACGCGTGCGTACTCGACCTCGGCTTGCCGAAGCGCAACGGACTGGCGGTGATCGAGGAAATGCGCCAACGTGGCAGCCGTGTGCCTGTGTTGATTCTGACTGCGCGCGACAGCACGGCCGACAAGATTGCCGGGCTCGACGCCGGCGCCGACGACTATCTGACCAAGCCGTTCGATCTGCCCGAGCTGCAAGCGCGCCTGCGCGCCATCCTGCGCCGTGCGGCTGGCGCCTCGACGCCGACCCTGGCGCACGGCAGCGTCGTTCTCGAACCGGCAAGCAAGCGGGTGACCAGGAACGGCGAGGCGGTCGCCGTGTCGGCGCGCGAATATGCCTTGCTGCACGACCTCTTGAGTCACCGGCATCACATCCGCACGCGCAGCCAGCTCGAGGAAAGCCTCTACGCCTGGGGCGAGGAGACGGGCAGCAACACCGTCGAAGTCTACATCCATCATCTGCGCAAGAAGTTCGGCGCCGATTTCATTCGCACCGTACGCGGCCTGGGCTACCAGCTCGGCGACCCCGGCTGATGGCGCAATCTCTGCGCAGCGCTCGCATTTCCTCCCTGCGCTGGCGCCTGCTGCGCACGGTCTGCATCGCCGGGCTGCTTGGCCTGGCGCTGAACGGCGTGGTCAGCTACCGGCAGGCGCAGCACGAAGCCGAGGAACTGATGGACGGCCACCTGGCGCAATCGGCGCGGCTACTGCTGGCTCTTGTGCGCGACAATGAAGGCCGACTACCCGAGCTGGCGACGCGTCTGGCGACCATCGACAGCGAGCGAAACAGCATCTACGAACCGCAGCTCGAATTCCAGGTCGGTGCTGCTGACGGATCACTCCTCCTCCGTTCCGAGCACGCGCCCAGCATGCCGATGTCGGACCAGCTCGGCTACACGGTCATTGAACACGACGGCCAGCCCTGGCGCATGCTGACCCTGGCGGCAAAGCAGGGCGACTATCGCGTTCAAGTGGGCCAATCGATCGAGTTGCGCGACCGGGCTGCACTCGAAGTGGCCGGCCAGACCGTCCTGCCAATCGCCCTGCTCTCGCCGCTCGTATTACTCCTTCTCTATGGCTCGGTCCGCCGCGGCCTGAAGCCGCTCGACGACCTGGCGGCGGACGTCGCCTCACGTTCGCCGGAAAAGCTCGAACCACTGGCCAGCCGCAGCGTTCCGCTCGAGGCGCAGCCCCTCGTTTCGGCCCTCAACCGGCTGCTCTTCCGTCTGCGCGATGCACTGGGCAATGAACGCCGCTTCACCGCCGACGCGGCGCACGAGCTGCGTACGCCGCTGGCCGTCGTCAAGATCCAGGCTCAGGTCGCCCAACTGACCAGTGATCCGGCAGATCGTAGCCATGCGCTCGATCAGATCGTCGCCGGCGCCGACCGCGCGGCACGCGTCCTTGATCAGCTGCTCCGCCTGGCACGCCTCGACCCGCTGGCACGGCTGCCGAAAACTGACGACATCGATCTCGGCGAACTCGTAAGCGAAGTCATCGTCGAGTTTCGACGGTGCCAGAACACAAGCCGCATCACTGGCCAGACATCAGATCTTTCGCTGTTCGTTCGCGGTGATCGCGAGCTGCTGCAGATCGTCCTGCGCAATCTGGTGGACAACGCATTCCGTTACACGCCACCTGACACCCCGATCACGATTTTCGCACGACAGGACAACGGCGGTTTGTTGCTGGGTGTTGCCGACCAGGGGCGAGGAGTTCCTGACGACGAGCTGCCGCGGCTGGTCGAGCGCTTCTATCGCGGGCGCGACGTCAGCAGCGAAGGAAGTGGTCTGGGCTTGGCAATCGTGCAGCGCATCTCGGAGCTGCACGGAGCACGCTTTGAAGCCGAAAACCTCCCCGCTGGCGGTTTCGCAGCACAACTGCGCTGGCCTTGTCGGCCGCCGACTTCGCTGACGGACGGAAGCCTCGGCCAGGAAAGCTGCCGTCTCGTCACGAGTGAAGGTACTGACCAACAAGCAAAGCTGCCATCAGCAGCGCGATGATCGCGAGTACCCATTGTTGCCGGCGTTGACCACGCACGATTTCGTCCAGCAGCGGCGTGAGATCCCGCTCTTTCGCCTGCTGCACCAGCACCTGATGCACCAGGCGCGGCAGTTGAGGAAGCGTACGCGCCCAATATGGCGCTTCCTGTTGAACCCCACGGTGAAAAGCGCGTCGGCCGACCTGCTCGCTCATCCAGCGCTCGAGAAAAGGCTTTGCCGTTTTCCATAGATCAAGGTTTGGATCGAGCTGGCGGCCAAGGCCTTCGATGTTGAGCAGCGTTTTCTGCAGCATCACGAGCTGCGGCTGAATCTCGACATTGAAGCGACGCGAGGTCTGAAAAAGCCGCAGAAGAACGCGACCAAACGAGATCTCGTGCAATGGCCGATCGAAGATCGGTTCGCAGACAGCGCGAATAGCCGCCTCGAATTCGTCCGCCCGCGTCTCCGGAGGCGCCCAGCCCGCTTCGATATGGGCAGTCGCGACGCGTTTGTAGTCGCGCTGGAAAAACGCGAGAAAGTTTTGCGCCAGATAATTCTTGTCAGCGTCGGTCAGCGTCCCGACGATGCCGAAGTCCAGCGCAATGTAGCTGCCGTGGTGGGCGGGGTCGACGGCGATGAAGATGTTGCCGGGGTGCATGTCGGCGTGG
>WBZP01007439.1_pt1 | contig 10577 bp, 6 predicted proteins | sample 5204301 | NCBI WGS metagenome assembly WBZP01 (sample SAMN12412401, study PRJNA552823) | activated sludge metagenome | isolation source: activated sludge from nitrification reactor of wastewater treatment plant... | place: USA: Pennsylvania | collected 2017 | reverse complement strand
AGCAGCTCGGCGTCCTCGATGCCCACCTTCACGGCACCGGCCTCGCTCTTGTGGGCGAGCCCGAGCGCCTTGAGCGTGATCGGGTAGCCGATCTCTTCGGCGCGGGGGAGCACACCGTCGCGGTCGTGCCGTGTGTGTCCGCCCTCGCGGTGCGGGAAGCGCTGAGCCGTCGGTCCCCTGACGACTTCACCGTGATAATCACCGACCGGCCACGTGAGGATCTCGGGGAGACTCTCGTCTCCCGCTTCCGTGGCCAGTCGATCAAGCTCGTGAACCCGTGGGACACGGTCGCGCAGTTGTTCCAGGCGCGCAGGGTGGATGCCGAATTGCGCCACTCCGGTCAGTCAGTGGCGGAGGCGCTTGTGAGGTCCGCCCCTGCCAGCGGCTACCCGGTAGCTCAGGCGGAGATCGTGACGCGGGATCTCGCGCTTCGTTCCCTTGCGGAGCAGGTCCTACAGGTGCAGGTCGATGCGGTGGCTGGTGCGGGGCTGTTGTCATGGACCCGCGACCCGGCCGCGCGGGAGCGCTGGAAGTCGCAACCGGCCGACGTTCGTCAAGTCCTCACCGGATGGGCGGGCGATGCGCTCGGCCCGGTGGCGCAGGTGGCCCTCGACATCGCCAACAGTGATGGACTCGTGGACGGGATCACCGTGGGCCTCGCAGCAGACGTCATGTGGCCTGAGAAGGGGCAACCGCCGTTCGAAGCTGCCGAGGCGCGTTCCCGGGCGGAGAAGTACCTCGGTGGCCGGTCATTGACCCACAGCGAGGCGAGGCAACTCGCCGATGCGGCACGCGGAGTCGTCCTGCGCATGGGACCCGAGGAGGGTCGCGGGGCCCTGCTGCTGCGCGCGCAACAGTTGTTGTCCGACGTCGGCTGGCCCGAGGGTGCTCGCCGGTCCACCCTCCTCCCCCTCGGTTACGAGGAGAGGCAACAGCAGTTCGCGCGTGCGCTGGACAGCGGTGTCGAGGTGGAGAAGAGGTTCGAAGACCTGCTCGATCACGAGGCCGCCCTCGCTGAACGTCGCCGGGACACCCGACGGGCGCAAATGGCAGTCCGCCTGTGGCGGTGGCTGCAGATCGATGCCGACCCTGAACCGAAGACGCTGGCCGACGCGATGAAGCGCCAGGTCGCTGCAGACGGCTGGGTGGACTTCGCGCTCGGAGAGGTGTCCGCCGGTAGCAACGATGAGTTGCTGGCGTCCGCCTACGCCCGGCTGTGTGAGGTCGTGATGGACCGTCGCCGCGCGCATGACCTGCAGTTCGCCGCGTTGCTGGCCAGCGCGACCGCGCGGGAAGCGGAACTTGAGGGTGTCGTCCCGCTCGAGCACCTCGTGACGGACACCGTGAGACCCCTGTCACAGCAGGTACCTGCGCTTCTCGTCGTGGTGGATGGGATGAGCGCGGCCGTGGCGTGCGAACTGGCTGACAGTTGCATTGCCTTGGGTTGGCAGGAGATGGTTCCGGCTGGCGCTTCGCGGTCTTCAGCGCTCGCCGTTCTCCCGACGGTCACCAAACACTCCCGGACATCGCTGTTCGCGGGAGAGCTCACCACTGGCACGCAGGCTGACGAGAAGCGACTGTTCAACTCGGTGTTCGGGGCGACCGTCTTCCACAAGGACGACCTCCGCGCAGGTGCCGGCGAGGCGCTACCACCGGCAGTGCGTCAAGCCATCGCAGGTGAAGCAGCGCTCGTGGCTGTTGTCCTGAACACCGTCGACGACACTCTTGCCAAGCACGACCCCGATGGAACGTCCTGGACGGTGGACGCGGTGCAACACCTGCCGGCACTCCTGGACCTGGCGGATGCAGCGGGACGTGCAGTCGTGCTGGTGTCCGATCACGGCCATGTGGTGGAGCGTGGAAGCTGTGCCCGGCCTGTGGCGGGGGCTGATAATCGGTGGCGCAGCGCGGACACGGGCGAGGTAGCCGAGGACGAGGTCCTCCTGTCGGGCCGGCGGGTTCTGGAGGGTGAGGGAACCATCGTGGGGGCGGCGGTCGAGGGCCTTCGTTATGCCCGCAAGAGCGCGGGATACCACGGCGGCGCCACGGCGGCCGAAGCGACGGTGCCGGTGGTTGTTCTTGCGCGTGACCCCGCCGCGCTGGGCGCGAAATGGCAGGCAGCGCCGCCCCAGGCGCCAGCGTGGTGGTTCGATGCCGTGGCTTCGGAAGCACCTGCGCCCGTGACCTTGCCTCCGGCGCCCGGAGCGCTCTTCGATACGGTCCCTGCGGCCCCCGATCCCGATGAAGCGCTGGCGGATGCTGTCGTGGCCAGTCCTGTCTTCGCGGGCCAGCAGGGGCGAGCGGGTCGACACGCATTGCCGGCTGATCTGGTGACGAAGGTTCTACGCACGCTCCTTGCGGGCGGCGGGCGCGCACACCGGGAGACGATCGCGCGTGCCCTCGCTGTTTCCGTTGCCCGCTTCAACGGTTACCTCAGTGTCTTGAAGCGCATGTTGAACGTCGAAGGCTACGAGGTGCTGAGTCTGGACGCCGACGGGCAGACCTTGCTGCTCGACGTGGATCTTATGAAGACGCAGTTCGGGGTGTCGTGATGGCCGTCAGTGAGCAGCGGCGCCGCGAGGTCATCGATGCCCTGCGTCGGGGAACAGTTCCGTACGACGGCTTGGATCTGCTCGCCGTGGGGCTGAACCGTTTTGAGGCAGCCACCGATGCGGAACTGGACACGGTCGCCGCCGGCGGTTCTGTCTTCAAGGCCGTGCGTGGTGAATACGGCTCCGGCAAGACGTTCTTCTCGCGCTGGCTGGTCGAGCGTGCCCGCCAGCGTGGCTTCGCCTCCAGCGAGATGCAGATCAGTGAGACTGAGACGCCACTGCACAGGCTGGAGACTGTCTACCGGCGCGTGGTGGAGAACCTGACGACCGCCGAGTATCCCGCGTCGGCGTTCCGCGACGTGATCGACGGGTGGCTGTTCACGCTCGAGCAGGACGCGATCCAGGCGGGGGCCGACGCCAATGACGAGGCGGCGCTCTCAGCGTCGGTGGAGTCGCTGCTCAACAAGAGGCTGGCGCTGATCGCACGCAGCACGCCAGCGTTCGCGACTGCTCTTCGCGCCTACCGGCAGGCCATGCTTGCCGGCGACGGCGCTGCCGCCGATGGGATCATCGCGTGGCTGGGTGGGCAGCCGAACGTTGCTGCGTCTGTTCGCCGGTCGGCAGGCGTGAAGGGGGAGTTGGATCACTTCGGTGCCCTCGGTGCGTTGCAGGGACTGCTGCTTGTACTGCGCGACTCCGGGTTCGCGGGTCTTGTGCTCGTACTTGATGAGGTCGAGACGCTGCAGCGGGTGCGCAGCGATGTGCGCGACAAGGCGCTCAACGCGTTGCGGCAGTTGATGGATGAGGTGGATGCGGGGCGTTTCCCTGGGTTGTACCTCATCATCACGGGCACCCCGGCGTTCTTCGACGGCATGCAGGGAGTGCAGCGGCTGCCACCGCTTGCGCAGCGGCTCGCGACCGACTTCAGCGCGGACGAACGGTTCGACAACCCACGGGCGACGCAGATCCGACTGCCAGGGTTCACGCAGGAATCACTGGTGGAGTTGGGTACCAAGGTGAGGGATCTCTACGCGGTGGGTGCGGATCCTCGCGTTGGCGAGGTGGTCGACGATGCCTACGTCGCAGACCTGGCGCAGGCTGTTGCCGGACGTCTTGGTGTGGGTGTCGCGCCACGGTTGTTCGTCAAGAAACTCGTCGGAGATGTCCTCGACCGAGTGGATCAGTTCCCCGACTTCGACCCGTACCAGCACTACGCGCTGACCGTACGCGCCGGTGACTTGACGGATGTCGAGCGGCAGAGCGTCGACGACATCGACCTGGACATATGACCGGGCTGGAACCGGCCATTGAGTACCACGTGGTCAACAGCCTCGGGTGGCCGGATCTGCGGCCCCTGCAGAAGGCGGCCGTGGGCCCGATCCGGGAGGGCGCCGACTGTCTGTTGCTGGCGCCCACAGCTGGGGGCAAGACCGAAGCGGCCTTCTTCCCGATCCTGTCGGAGATGGTGTTCGGGCAGTGGGATGGACTGTCGGTCCTCTACGTCACCCCGCTGCGGGCCCTGCTGAACAACCTGCAGCCACGGCTGCACGGGTACGCGCAGTGGGTGGGACGCCGTACGGAATTGTGGCACGGCGATGTCGGCCCGACGCAACGGCGGCGGATCCTCGCCGACTTGCCGGATGTGCTGCTAACGACCCCGGAGTCGTTGGAGGCGATGCTGGTCTCGACGCGGGTCGATCACCGGTTCCTGTTCGCCGGCGTCCGCGCGGTCGTGGTGGATGAATTGCATGCGTTCGCCGGTGACGACCGGGGGTGGCACTTGCAGGCTGTGTTGGAGCGGGTTCAGCGGCTGGCAGGTCGGCGCTTGCAGCGGGTAGGGCTGTCGGCGACGGTGGGCAACCCGGGGGAGCTGCTGGGTTGGCTGGGCGGTGGGACGCCCGCGGCGCAGGCTCGGGTCGTGTCTCCGCCGACCGGAGAGCCTGTGGTGCCTGAGATCGGTGTGGACTACGTGGGGTCGGTGGCCAATGCTGCGACCGTTATCGCTGCACTGCATCACGGGGAGAAACGGCTCGCATTCTGCGAGTCGCGGGCGCAGACTGAGGACCTGGCGCAGGAATTACGCGATCGAGGTGTGACGACCTTCGTTTCGCATTCGTCCCTGTCGGCCGATGAGCGACGGCGTAGTGAGCAGGCCTTCGCGGAGGCGCGGGACTGCGTGGTGGTCGCCACGTCGACCCTGGAGCTTGGCATCGACGTCGGCGACCTGGATCGGGTGATCCAGCTCGATTCACCACGGACTGTGGCGTCCTTCCTGCAGCGGCTTGGTCGTACCGGACGGCGGCCGGGAACCGAGCGCAACACCCTGTTCCTATGCACGCGGGAGGATTCTCTGCTGCAAGCCGCGGGGCTGCTGCAGTTGTGGTCGACGGGGTTCGTGGAGCCCGTCGTTCCTCCGCCGAAGCCCTGGCACATCGTCGCTCAACAGTTGCTCGCCTTGGCGCTGCAGGAGGGTGCGATCGGACTTACGACGTGGCGCGAATGGTGGCCGGGCCTGTCGATGATGGATGACGGAGAGACGATCCTCGACCACTTGGTGCGTGAGGGGTTCCTGGCCACCGACGGTGGTTTGGCGTTCGTCGGCGACGCTGCGGACCGTGCGTTCGGCCGCCGGAACTTCATGGATCTGACGGCAGTGTTCACGGCTGATCCAGAGTTGCGAGTGATGCATGGCCGGCGGGACCTGGGTTCGGTGTCGCCGCTGTCTCTGGTGGACCGCCCTGCGGTTCTTGGTTTGGCCGGCAAGGCGTGGCGCGTGACTCATGTCGACTGGAAGCGGCGCACGGTCTCCGTGGTGGAAGAGGCTGGCCGCGGGGCGTCCCGATGGAGTTCAGTCGGCCTCGGGCGTGGCCTCTCGAAGGAACTCGCTCAAGGCATGCGCGCGGTGCTGTTGGGAGAGGACCCGCCGGTGACTCTATCGCGCCGGGCTGTGGGTATGCTGGCGCGGCTCCGACAGGAGTGGTCCGGACGAGTGGCGGAGGGTGCAGTCGTGCTCGAGGCAGGCGAGACGCTGTGGACGTTCGCGGGGGATGCGGCGAACCGTAGTCTGGCCGCGGCGCTGGATCGGCTTGGGATTGACGCGCGAGCGGACTCGCTGGCAGTTCGGTGCGAGGTGCCGATAACGGTTGGCCAGGTGCGGGATGCGGGGATGTTGCTGGGAGGTGATGACCCGCCGGAGCCGCGGGTTGACGCACGGCTGCAGGAAGGGTTGAAGTTCTCGGCTGCTTTGCCAGAGGAAATGGCAAGGCGGGAACTACAGGCGAGGGCGGGGGATGTGGAGGGAGCGGTTCAATCGGTGGTCGTAAGGATGAGTTTCACGTAGGAGGACGTCCGAGCGGGTTGAGTCGATGTCGCAGGAGTGCGTTCAGCCGACCCCTTCTTGGCAGACTGAGATCGGGGGTGGGCAGATGAATGTCCTTGACGGCGGAAGTCGAACGGCGGAGTATCTGGGGCGGAGGATCGCGGAATGGCGGTTCGTGCCGCCTGTCGACTACTGGGCAGGTCGCATTTGGGATGGTGACGGATTCGAGGCCGCATCGGGTGACCTGGCCCGCGCTTACCAAAGTGAACGCGAGATTATCCGAAGTTCGCTTGAGGACTATGTCACTCACACACGTGGGCGTCGACTGTTTGCGCTCGATGCCGCTTGTGGGACAGGTCGATACACACGGCTCCTGCTGGACCTAGGGGTTGAGCATGTGACAAGCGTGGATGTTTCGACGGCGAGCCTTGAGCTGCTGAGGGGTCGCACGCGTGATGCAGAGCGGGTGTCATGCGTCCTTCAGGATGTGAGACTCCTGGGAGCGGTTCCAGATCCACCGACTTACGACATTGTTCTCTGCTGTGACGCGATCCATCACCTTGGGGACCTCACCGAGGTGCTCCACCTATTGCGTCGCATGGCGAAGCCAGGCGGCCTGATAGTTGGGGATGTCTGGACATCGGACAACTACGCCGAGCTTCAGGCGGAACGTCGAGGGGCCACCAAACGCTTCTCTAGTTCGATGCACTTCCTCATGGCCGCTCTACTGAATGGTCTGGCCAATCGATCTGTGATGTCGGCCTCAAGAAGTCAGTTGCATACGGCTTGTGAGACCGAACGCCTTCTTCGACAGGCTTTTCCTGAAGTCTTAGTTAGACAGGAGAAGTTCTGGGTCTCATTCTCAACGATTGCCGAAGCGCCGAGTCCGTGACCAGGCAGATATTCTTAGATTCTCGGCGAACGAAGGTTGTTATGGAACTCTTCTCATTACGAAGCGATCAGCGGCTTGCATACGCCCGGTCGCTGGAGATCATCGAGGGCGCCAGCCGCACGGTTGATCCGGGAGAATGCACGCTGGAGATTGTGTACGTCGTCAGTGGCAGTGGCACAGCCAACGCCAATGGTCGACTTCTAGTATTGGAGGCGGGCAACAGCGTTCGCATAGAACCGGCCGAAAGGGTGGAGTACTCAGCCAGCGGCGAAGGCCCCCTGCTCGTGCAGATCTTCGGCGTCAACGCCGTTGGCGAGGTCCCAGCATGAAGCCGTCACAAGTAACTGTGGACTGGCTGCAGCGCATCGAGTTGAGTTCGCCAACCCTGAACAACCCTTCGATCGAGGGTGTACTGTTCCGGACGCTGGTGAGCCACGTAGATGGGCGAGGAGACGTGACGGAGTTGTGGAGCGTTCCGTGGTCCGGATTCGATCAGCCACAGCACGTCTATCAGTCTGCGACCGACGCTGGTGTCGTGAAGTGTTGGCATTTGCACGCAATTCACACAGATCAATTCGCGATCACCCGTGGCAAGGTCCAAGTGACCGTCATCGATGTTCGTGAAGAATCACCGACCTTCGGATCTGTGGACGTTTTCATCCTCGGAACTCAGAAGCCGGGCCTCGTGAAGATCCCGCCTGGGCTGCTGCATGGCTGGAAGGCTCTCAGCGCCCCTGAGATCATCGTGTTCAACCTTCAAACACATGTGTACGACCCTGACGACGAGTACAAGTTCCCTTGGGATGCCGTGATTCCAGGGGTCTGGGAACCGAACAATGGATGAAGGTGTGAGCTTTCCGAAGGTCAGTGTCCGAAGACTTCCTGTTGTGGACGCGGCTCCCATCCCTGCTGGCGGGGGCCAGTTGATGACTGAGGCAGGCATGCTCACACAGGTGGTCAACGGAGACCACATCCAGTTGGTTGTACTGCTTGAATTTCGAGCCGACGCTGAGCATCTCCGCGGGAATCATGTGCATTACCAGAAGAGGGAGATGCTGTACCTGATCTCTGGCCGACTGCGCGGGGAGTACCTCGATCTGGACACCGGAATTCGATATCAAGTAGACGTTCGACCGGGGGATCTCGTCACGGTCGATCCACGGTGCGCACACGCGTACGCGCCATTGGAGGATTCGCTAGCACTCGATCTGTCCTCCCTCCCGTACGACTCTTCCGACACGATTCCGTACTGTCTGACCGAGGACTCAGCAGGCTAAGGGGTGTTGGCCGACTCCCGCCGGCCTGGAGGGGTACGTGGCCCGCAGTTACTGATGTGCGCAGTCGTCCAATGCGCAGCGGATGGCGTCAATGTCGGGAAACTCAGCCCGTAGTCGAGATTCAACCTGCCGTACGGTGTGTGGGCCATGGTCTTGGGCCTGCTTCATCGCCTTCTTTGCCACCTCAGTCAAGTCCGAATCCCCCGAATCTTGACTGACAAGAAACCGTAGTTGCACCGCACATGCCCATGCGCCTAGGTCCTTGTGGCTTCTCGAGGTCGATGCCATGATGTCGGCGAGCTCTGAACTCAACTCCTCACGACCGACCAGGCTCGAGCCAACTACCGCTGCCTCCAGTTTCAGCAACCGCGCTTCCAGGGCCAGCCGTTTTGCCTCGATCTCCACGGCCTGCACCCGTGCATTCTCGGCTTGCTCGAGAGCACGGTCATGTTGCTCCTCCTGCAGAAGACAGGCCGATTCCATCACCGCAAGCTGGCAATCCCCATATTTGAACCGCAGGCCAGCGAGAATTCGTTTGGCTTCGTCCAGGAGGCCCCGAGCTGCCTCAGGATTGTCCCAGTCAAGATGGCGCTGCGCGAGTGCCATCTTGGCATTTGCGAGGTCATGCGGCGCGTTACATTCTGTCAGGCGTGCGAACGCGGACTGCCATTCAGATGTGGGCGGGTCGGTGGGTTCGACCTCAACTGCCGTGATCCAGGCACGGACGTACTCCGCGAAGCCAAGGTTGTAGGAGTCATCAAGCCGATCAGCCAACTCGTACGCCTCGTTTGCGTCGTGCAGAGCGTCTGCAAGACGACCCATGACTGCGAGGCCCACAGCGCGACTGCGCAAGCCGCTGCATACGAACTCGTCGTAGCCGCCTTCCCGACTCTTCCTAATAGACTGCCCGAGCTTGTCAGTGCCAGCGAGCGTATCGCCGTGCATCATGAGGGTGGTTCCCCAGGACCCAAGGCTCGATGCGTAGGCGTACGCGCCTTCGACGCCAAGAGAACTTGACAGCGTGGCCGCCTTCTTGTGAGTGTCTGCTGCTGACCCCAGTCTGCCGTCCATCCTTTGTACCTTGGCTAGTTGTTCCAGGGCGTAAGCCTGCAGGTGCCTAGACGTGGGGGACTGGAGGTGGGCCACAGCCTCTTCGAGTCGCGCCGTTGCCTCCGAGAATGCACTCTGTCGGGTCAGGAGTCGACCTAGAGTGATTTTTGCGTTTGCATAGAAGGGCAGGTCCGACGCGGATGGCTCGGACGCTGCCGACAGTAATGGAAGAGCCACCAAGGAATTGCCATGCCGGAAGGCAATCTCGCCGTGGAAGTACTCCGTAGCCTTGGCGAGTTCGGGGTTCGAGCGCGCGGTCGACGACATGTCTTCTAGGACTCGGTTACAGGCGTCGAAATCCGCGTACTCAAGGAGTGTGAGACACACGTTGGTGACCACGGTGAGCATGTCCCGGCGCTGCGCTGACACGGCATGGTAGGCCCACTCGACCATCGAATCGGTCTTTGCCGTCCTTGAGGCTGCGGAATCGTCGGGCATGGAAGCTACGGACCTGTGGTACTCCAGGCAGATTTCTTGAACTCCCCGCCACAGCGTCGGATCCCGTGTGCCAATGTGATCAGCGAGCATCCTTCGGACGTCCTCTTGTACCGCGATTCCTTGCGCTGCGTCGCTGATGAATGGAAGCCGGCGGACCGCAGCAATGGCGGCTTGGCTCGCACGGACTCTAATGCCGATTCTCTCCAACAAGTCATTGTCAATCCATCGGGGGATCGCGAGGGCCTCGGCGAGTGTCGACGCTGAGGCATCCAGGCCTTCAAGCAAGGACTGGCTCAGACTTTCGAGGACATCGTTCTGGACGTCACCGAAGTCCTCCGTCTTGCGTTGCGCCGCCATCTCAGTTGCCCACCGGATGGCAAGCGGCAGTCCGGCGCTGAATTCGCAGATCTTGGCCACCTGGTTCGGCTCCGGTTCTTTCCCGAACTCGCGCAAGTGGCCCTTCACACATTCTGTCGCGTAGTGCCCTTCCAAGGAGGAGACGTCGATCTGGACATGTCCGGGGATGGGGAGTGGCGTAGCTTCGTCCAGCACAAGCACCAGCGGGGTGGTTCGAGACAGGTCATTCACCAATCGCCGAAACCAATCGGAGGTTGACCAAGTGCTGGTCATGTCGTCGAGCATGATCAGTGGGCGCATCGCTTGCTCACTGGCCTGGACTGCATTCACGATCCTGCTTGACAGCGTGGCCTCCGGATTCATGACCAACTCGACGTCCTCTGGACGATCCAGAACGCTTCGAGTCCGTTGGCGAATCTCGCCCTGGATGTCAGGAGTGATCCGTCCGATCGAGTCGGGGTGCGGCGCGAGCTGCCCAAGTTCGCCGTACACAGTCGCCCGCAGTCCTTCATATGAGTCGAGTAGTCCGGCTACGCGGCCGTAGTCATCCCCCAATGCTGACAGCTCTCGGATGAGTGCGGTCAGTAGTTCGAAAGGCTGACGGTAGTCCCGAGCGCAGAGGTAGACGGAGG
>WBZP01007438.1_pt1 | contig 10577 bp, 9 predicted proteins | sample 5204301 | NCBI WGS metagenome assembly WBZP01 (sample SAMN12412401, study PRJNA552823) | activated sludge metagenome | isolation source: activated sludge from nitrification reactor of wastewater treatment plant... | place: USA: Pennsylvania | collected 2017 | reverse complement strand
AACCATTGGCCGGCGACCAGTATGGCCAGGGCCGCATCGCCGAGCCCCTTGCCATAGGGCGGATCGAGAAAGGCCAGGTCGTAGCCATCCATGTTGCCGGCGAGGCCAAGATCGGTCGCATCGCGGCGGAAGATGCGCGTTTCACCCGTGAGCCCGAATGCTTCGACGTTGCGGCGGATGAGGGCGCGGGCTTCAGCACTTTCCTCAACAAACAGGCAATAGCTGGCGCCGCGCGACAGCGCTTCGAGGCCGAGCGCTCCGGTGCCGGCGAACAGATCGATGACGCGTGCGCCGGCAATTGAAAAATCCTCGATCCCATGGGCGAGGATATTGAAGACGCTTTCGCGCACCCGGTCGGAGGTCGGCCGCAATCCGTCGTGGCCGGGCACGGCGAGCGCCCGGCCACGGAACTTGCCGGCGATGATCCTCATGCGTCGTCCTCGCCCGGCTTGCTCATGGACTTTCCGCGGGCGTGGCGCGCCTTGCGCTCTTCGGGGCTTTCGGAAAGCCCGAACTCCTGGGCCAGACGCGGACCAAGCTGCTCGGCAAGCACGCGCCGTTTGACCGCTTCGACGGCGCCGGGCTGCAGATCAAGCAACTGGAACGGGCCGAATGCCACACGGATCAGCCGGTTCACAGTGAGGCCGAGGTGGCCAAGAATCTTCCTCACCTCGCGGTTCTTGCCTTCGCGAATGGAAATCGTGAGCCAGGTATTGGCACCCTGGACGCTATCGACGCTTGCATCGATCGGCCCATAGCGTACGCCTTCGATCTCGACGCCGGCTTTCAACCCCTCCAGATCCTTCACCGTGACGCGGCCCTTGGCGCGCACCCGGTAACGCCTCGCCCAGCCGGTCGCCGGCAGCTCGATGTGCCTTGCCAGCTTTCCGTCGTTGGTTAACAGCAGCAGCCCTTCGGTGTTGAAGTCGAGCCGGCCGATGGACACGACGCGGGGCATTTCCGGCGGCAGCTTGTCGAACACCGTTGGCCGCCCTTCGGGATCGGCATGGGTTGTGACGAGGCCCTTGGTCTTGTGATAGCGCCAGAGCCGGACGGGTTCCGCCGCCGGCAGTGGCTTGCCATCGACGATCACCTTGTCGGCCGCCGTCACCTCGATGGCCGGTGTCTTCAACAGCTTGCCGTTGACGCTGACGCGGCCATCTGCAATCCAGCGTTCAGCTTCGCGGCGCGAGCATAGGCCCGCACGCGCCATCGCCTTGGCGATACGCATGCCTGCTTTGGGCGCTACCGCTTGCGGCGCGGCCTGCGGGCGATGGGGTGAGGGTTTTGCCATGGGAATTTTTTTGTGGTCCGGGGCGTGAGAGGCGACCTTATGACATCAGAAGGCGCGAGAAGCCACATGGACTTGGCGTTGGCCGAGGGCATTGCTGCCGCAGCCCGCGATGAGGTGCCGGTGGGCGCCGTCATTGTCAGTCCTGACGGCAAGGTGATTGCCCGGGCCGGCAACAGGACCAGAGAGTTGCACGATCCGACCGCGCACGCCGAAATGCTGGCAATCCGCGCGGCCTGCGGTGCCCTTGGCAGCGAACGGCTCATCGGCTGCGATCTCTATGTGACGCTGGAGCCCTGCCCGATGTGCGCGGCGGCCATCTCGTTTGCCCGTATCCGCCGGCTCTATTTCGCGGCTGCAGATCCCAAGGGCGGCGGCGTTGACCACGGGCCGCGGATTTTCGCGCAACCCACATGCCATCACGCGCCCGAAGTCTATGGCGGCATCGGCGAGCCGGACGGCGCGGCACTGCTGCGGGCCTTCTTCGACGCCAAGCGTTAGCCGTGAGCCGCGTCAGTGCGGCGTCTTGGAACGGCGCTTCAACAGCCCGCGCCGCTTCGACTTGGCAGGGGCCTTGGGCGGCGAAGGCACGGCTTCAGCGTCCGGCTGAAACTCAATTTGCGGCAGCGTCTCAGCTGAAAGAACCCGTTCCAGCTGGAATTTGAGCCGGCTTTTGGCGGGTTCGGCGGCGGCAAGGATTTCATCGGCTTTCAGGAAGTCGAGCACCTGGTACTGGCTGGTGCCGGCGCTGATCAGAATGTCGGGCTGCTTGGATTTCAATTTTTCCTTCACGATCGAGCGTTCGAACAGGAAAGCGCTGGCGAAGAGGGCTTCGAATGCGGTCGGTGTCGCGCGCTTGGGGTCGGGCACAGGCGCGCCGGAGACATCGATGGCCACAACAACATCAGCCAGATCATCCAAAATATCGAACGGCAACGGATTGGTGAGGCCGCCATCGATGTATGCCTTGCCGTTGACCACGACCGGCTGAAAGATGACGGGCAAGGCCATGCTGGCCGCAACCGCCGTGCGCAACGAACCGGAACTAAAGACCAGCGGCTCCTGATCGTAGAAATCGGATGCCACGATGTGGAGGGGAATCTTGAGTTCGGAAAAGTCGTTGGCGAGCGTCTTTGGCAGCACCACATCGAGCAGCGCCGCAGGATCAAGTATCGCGGAAGGGGCAGAGAACAAGTTGAACAGCCGCTGCAGGGGCTGGGCGCGCACGGCGAAGAGATCGCGCAGCAGTGCGAAGCGCTGTGAAAGCACCGTGCGGGTATGTTCGCGCAGATCCTTGCCAGACAATCCCGAGGCATAGGCCGCGCCGTAGATCGCGCCAATCGACGTCCCGGAAATGACGGCCGGACGGATGCCCATTTCATCGAACGCTTCGAGCATCGCAATGTGGGCGAGCCCGCGGGCGCCGCCGCCGCCTAACGCCAGCCCTATTCTCGGGGTGCGAGGTGCCGGCTCGCTTGCAGAGGGCTGCACGTCTTGGCTCATCGCTGCTCCGGATTTGCGCTTGAGGGCATCATCCCTGTCCGCGCTTCAAGGCCCGCCAGCCGATGTCTTTGCGGCAAAAACCTTCCGGCCAGTCGATCCGGGCAATGGCGGCATAGACGCGGGCCTGGGCTTCGGCCACCGTCTTGTCACGGGAGGTGACGTTCAAAACGCGCCCGCCATCCGCAAGTATGCGCGTGCCATCACGCTTCGTCCCGGCGTGAAATACTTCAACGCCTTCGATCCTGCGTGCAGCATCAAGCCCTTTGATCTCCGTGCCCTTGACGGGTGTGCCGGGATATCCCTTGGCGGCCATCACCACCGTCAAAGCGACATCGTCGCTCCAGCGCATGTCGATGTTTGCCAGCGTCCCGTCGGCCGTGGCGATGAGCGCCGTCAACAGGTCCGACTTGGCGCGCATCACGATCACCTGGGTCTCGGGATCGCCGAAGCGGACGTTGTATTCGATCAGCTTGGGCCCGTCGTTCGTGATCATGAGGCCTGCAAACAGCACGCCTTTGAAAGGCGTGCCGCGCCGCGCCATCGCGGCAACGGTTGGCTCGATGATCTCGCGCATCGTCCGCTCGATCATGTGCGGCGTCATGACAGGTGCGGGTGAATAGGCGCCCATGCCGCCGGTGTTGGGGCCGGTGTCGCCGTCGCCGACGCGTTTGTGATCCTGGGCGGCGACCAGTGGCAGCGCCGTCTTGCCGTCGCACAGCGCAAAGAAGCTCGCTTCCTCGCCGTCGAGAAATTCTTCGATCACGACTTCAGATCCGGCCGCGCCGAATGCGCCTGAAAAGCAGGCGTCGATTGCGGCTGAGGCGTCTTCGGCCGTTTGCGCAATCACGACGCCCTTGCCGGCGGCGAGCCCGTCGGCCTTGATCACGATGGGAAGCGGCTGCCGGGCCAGGTAGGACTTGGCACGTGCCGCATCTTTGAAGCGGCCATAGGCACCCGTCGGAATATTGGCTTCGCGGCACAGATCCTTGGTGTAGCCCTTCGAGCCCTCAAGTTGAGCCGCAGCCTTGCTGGGTCCGAAGTGTTTGATGCCGGCGGTGCTGAGCGCATCGCCAAGGCCTGCGACCAGCGGCGCCTCAGGCCCGATCACCACGAAGCCGATGGCGTGCGCCTGGCAGAACGTGATGACGGCATCGTGATCGGAGACCGGCAGGGCGACGCACTCGGCGATTTCGGCAATTCCGGCATTTCCAGGTGCGCAGTAGAGTTTGGTGAGCAGCGGACTGGCCGTGAACGACCATGCCAGCGCATGCTCGCGTCCGCCCGAACCGATCAAAAGAACATTCATGCCCCACCCAGTTGCAATTGCAGGCCTGATGTAGCATCGAACGAGAAACGCGCAAGCCCAGGACCCCCGTGACCAGACCCCCGTCCCATGCAGTGCCGGACCCAGGCCCTAGCGGCGGAAACGCCCCGGAATTCTCGGTCTCCGAACTCTCCGGTGCCATCAAGAGGGCGCTCGAAGAGGGCTTTGGTTACGTTCGTCTTAAGGGAGAAATCTCTGGATATCGCGGGCCCGTCGCTTCGGGACACTGCTATTTCGGCTTGAAGGACGACAAGTCCAAAATCGATGCGGTGATCTGGAGGGGCAACTTTTCAAGACTGCGCTTCAAGCCCGAAGAGGGCATGGAAGTGATCGCCCAGGGCAAGATCACCACATTCCCCGGCTCGTCCAAATATCAGATCGTCATTGATGCGCTGGAGCCCGCGGGTGCCGGCGCGCTGATGGCGCTGCTCGAAGAGCGCAAGCGCAAGTTCGCAGCCGAAGGTCTGTTTGAAGAGGCGCGTAAGAAGCCGCGTCCGTTCCTTCCCACCGTCGTCGGTATCGTCACGTCGCCGACAGGCGCCGTCATCCGCGACATGCTGCATGGGTTCAGCGAACGGTTTCCCACTCATGTCATCGTCTGGCCGGTGCGCGTGCAGGGCGAGGGCAGTGCCGCTGAAGTTGCCGCCGCGATCCGCGGCTTTAACGCGCTTGAGCCTCGAGGCGCCATCCCGCGCCCCGATGTGCTGATCGTGGCGCGCGGTGGCGGGAGTCTCGAAGACCTTTGGAGCTTCAACGAGGAGATCGTGGTGCGCGCGGCAGCTGAAAGCCGCATCCCGCTCATTTCCGCCGTCGGCCACGAGACCGATTGGACCTTGATTGATCTTGCCGCCGACGCGCGCGCACCAACACCCACCAAGGCCGCAGAGTGGGCGGTGCCAAAGTTTTCTGATCTTGTCGTTCAACTCGAAACTTTGAGCCAACGGCAGCGCAGCTCGGTTCGACGCGCGCTGGGTGAAGCGCGCGCCCACCTCAAAGCGGCTCAGCGCGGGTTGCCCCGGCTTGAAGATATACTCGCGCTGCCGCGCCAGCGTTTCGATGCCGCCGAAAAGCGGCTCGGCCGGGCACTGCTCGCCAACACGCGGGCCCACGGTCTGCGCCTTGCCCGCACCGGCGGCCGTCTAAATCCCACGGCGCTGTCTCAGCGGCTCGGCCGGGCGAATGAACGGTTGGACGCCCTGTCGGCCCGTGGCCGTCTGGCGCTGTCCAACCGCATTGCGGCCCGCCGCCGCTCACTCGATAGCGCCATGCAGATGCTGAAATCGTTGAGCTATCAGAGCGTGCTTCAGCGCGGCTATGCGCTGGTGCGTGATAGGGAAGGCCACACCGTGCGCCGCGCCGCCTCGGTCGCGGCCGGGGCCGTTTTGTCGATTGAGTTTGCCGACGGCCAGATCGCCGCTGAGGCCAAGATCACAGATGCCACGTCGTCTGCCGGGCCATCGGGCAAAAATCAGGTTCGGCCTCCGCGTGGCCGGACCGGTGGCGGCAGCCAGGGCTCGCTGTTCTGAAATTCTAAACGAATTGCCTGTGCGGCACTTGACGGGGTGGCGCTCTTTGGCGATCAGAGGCAGATTGTGCGCGGCCATTGGGGCGAACGTCGCCCCCAGGGCACAGCCATCCTAGAGTCAAAGGGCTTGGGAATGAACCGCATCGAGAAGTTTTTCGGCCTGCGCAACGAAGCCAAGGTGCGCTATCTCGATGGCGAGTTCGAACTGATCTCGCCGGGCGATTTCGTGCGCTGCGCGGTGACGGGCGAGCCGATCGCCCTCAACGATCTCAAATACTGGAGCGTTGACGCGCAGGAGCCTTATGCGTCGGCGGAGGCGTCGTTGAAGCGCTATCTTGAATTGCACAAGCGCAATCAAGGCTGAGCGCGCCGCGCGATCATCCGGTTCTCGATCAGCGCCGCCAGTTGCGCAAGGCCGTCGTCCCGAAGTTCGAGGCGGATAGGGACCCGCAGCAAGCGCTTCAACAGCGCTGCGCCGTTGGCAAGGCTGGTCAGGCGCACGGCATCTTTTTCGGTTGTCGCGAGCTTTGCACCATTTGTATCGGCGAGCGCTTCGAGCCGCGCGACGTCGGCCGCGTTGAAGGCATGGTGGTCGGGAAATGTGAGGGCCTCAACCACTTCGGCGCCGTGGCTGCGCAGCAGCGCAAAAAACCTGTTGGGGTTGGCAATTCCTGCAAAGGCCACGACGCGGTGGCCGCGCAGGGCGTCAAGTGGGATCGCGGGGACCACACGTGCGCGCAGCACGGCGCCGCGAAATTGAGGGAGTGCGGCAGCGATCGCCTCAGCCTCGCCGGCAGCCGGATCACCGTTGACGATCAGGCATTGGGCAAGCGGCGCCTGCGCGGCAATCGGCGCCCGCAACGGCCCGGCCGGTATGACCCTGCCGTTGCCAAGGCCGCGGGTGGCATCGACGATGGCGATCGTCAGATCCTTTGCGAGAGAAGCGTTTTGCAGGCCGTCATCCATGATGATGACGGTATTGTCTCCGGCCGTCTGCTCGATGAGAGCTGCCCCTTTGGCGCGGTCTTTGGCGATGACCGTGGGGGCGCCTCCCGCGAGCAGTAGCGGCTCATCTCCGGTCTGGGCAAAGCCGTGCTGCTCGGGGTCGATGGCAATGGGTCCGTCAAGGCGTCCGCCATAGCCGCGCGTCAAAAATACCGGTGCGCCGCCAAGGCTGCGAACGATCTCGGCAACCGCAATTGCTGCGGGCGTCTTGCCGGTGCCCCCGGCCGTGAAGTTGCCGACGCAGATGACGGGGCAGCGGCTTCGATAGGTATTGGCGGATCTCAATCTGCAAGCTGCAATCGCGCCGTAAAGGCTCGCAGCCGGGCGGAGCAGCATCGCCTCCCAGCGGGGGCCAACGTCATACCACCAGGATGGCTCGTTGATGGCCACGGCTGCTACGCCCTTTGCTTGGCAAGGAATGGCCTCAGCGCGGCAAGGGTTTTTTCAAGCGCGCCGCCCAACTCGGAGAGCGCCGCGTTGGCCCGCTCGCGCAATTTTGCTGCATCCGGCTCGTGCGTCAGAAGCCGCGTCACGTGGGCTGCGATCTCCTCGGCGGTGACGACGCTCAGCGCACCGCCAGCTTTCGAGAGCGCGTCATAGATATCGCGGAAATTGTGCTGGCTCGGGCCGGTCAGCACGGCGGAGCCATGGCGGATCGCCTCGATCGGGTTCTGTCCGCCGTGCTCGATCAGCGAACCGCCGATGAAGGCGACGGGTGCCAGCGCGTAGAACGTGCCTAGCTCGCCGATGGTATCGGCGATGTAGACGTCGGTATCGGCAGCGGGCGTGGCCACAAGGCTGCGGCGCTCGGTCTTGTGGCCAAACCGGGTCATCTCGGCAATGAGCGCCGGGCCGCGGTCGGGGTGACGCGGCACGATGATCGTCAGCAGATTGGGAATGGACTTGGCGATGATCGTATGCGCGGCGGCGATTGTGCCGTCTTCGCCCGGATGCGTGCTGGCGGCCAGAAACACCGGCCGGTCTGAAATTGCCTCTTTCAATGCCGCAAGCGCCGCGGCATCGACGGGCGGCGGCGGCGAATCGATCTTCAAATTTCCCGCGGTGATGACGACGGGGGCACCCAGTTCCGTCACCGTCCGGCTGATGCGGTCATTCTGCGACAGGATGATGTTGAAGCGCGAGAACAGCGGCCGTGCCACACGCGCATTGCGCCGCCAGCGCTTCATGCTGCGCGGCGACATGCGCGCGTTGATGAGTGCCAAGGGAATCTTGCGCTTCGACGTTTCCAAAATCAGGTTCGGCCAGATTTCGGATTCGGTGAACACCGCCACTTCCGGATGCCAGTGATCGAGAAAACGGCCGGCATAGGCTGCCGCATCGAGCGGCACGAACTGATGGAAGGCGCGTGCCGGCAACCGCCGCGCCGCAAGACCCGCCGATGTGACTGTCCCCGTCGTCAACAGCACGTGGGCGCTTTCGTTCTCGGCGAGCAGGGCTTCGATGACAGGCAGGACGGCGTTGGTCTCGCCGACACTGGCGGCATGGACCCAGGCGAGCGGCCCCTCGGGCCGGGTGAGACCGGGAAAACCCAATCGCTCGCCGCGCCGCGCCGCATCCTCCTTGCCGACCCGTTCCCGCGCCGACAGCAACACGGGCGCAAGAGGCCGCAACGCCGAGAGTGCTGTCCGGTAGGTCTTGAGCCCGAGCCCCGGTTCAGGCGGCGCAAGCGCTGCGAGCTGGCCAAGGGGAGTTGCCCGCTTGAGGTCGGCGCCGGCCAGACTGTAGGCCCGTGCCGTCAGCGTATTGAGCGAGGTCTCGAGCTTATGGCGGAGCGCTTCGAGCGTCTCAGCGTCGGCGTCGCGGGGTACATGGATGGGCTCGTCACCGGCGAACACGAGTTTGGAATGCGGCAGGTTCAGCGTCATCCGGCTCCAGGTATCGAACGACATGAAGCGCGAAGAGGCGGCCGCCACCGGCACGATCGGACATCCCGACATCCGGGCAATGGTGATGATGCCGGCACCGGCCTTGCGCGCCGGCCCCGGAGGCACATCCGCGGTCATGACCAGTGATGATCCGTCCGTCAGGCCCTTCACGGCGGCCCGCAGCGCCGCCGCCCCGCCGCGATCCTTTTTGCGCCCGCCGGCACCTGCGCCGCGGATCAGTTCAACATCCATGAGGCGCATGGCCTCGCCGATCACTTCCGCGTCCCCATGGCGCGCGACCATGGCTGACACCTTGACGTCGCCGCCGGGATGCAACTCGCAGATCATCATGAACTGGCCGTGCCAGCAGGCAACGATGCAGGGATGCGTTGCCTTGAGCCGGTCTTTGAGATCGGGCGGCTCAAACGACATGTGCGAGGAGCGTGCGACGTACTTGATCAGCCGGGCGAGTGTCCTGCCGCTGTAGCGCATCAGCTTTTTCTTGGTCTCAGCCATGAGCTAAGGGCACCTTGGGCAGTCTTTCAACTTTTGCCGCTCCGGCAAAGGTCTTGCGGCGGCTAGTTATAAGGAATATTCAGCGAGTGCAAACGCGACACCCCGGCGGTTGTCACAGGCGTTTAAGCGAGGTGACCGGCAGAGGTGATGACCGGCGCGTTGCCATAGGGTCGGACGTAGAGGATCAAGCACTTAAGCCCGAATGGCAGGACTCATCAAACAAGCTCGCCGCGGGATCCGCAAAAAGCTGGGCGAGACCGTCCATCATGCGGCCGAAAGGTCGCCGCGCTGGGTCAAGACCACGTTCGGCCCGGCGCTGTGCTATGCTGAGATGCTGGTGACGGACTATGGCTTCGTCCGCATCCTCTACAACAATCGCCACAAGATATCGGATGATGCCTGGCGCTCGGCCCAGCCTGCGCCCCATCATATCGCCTGGGCCGCGCGTAGGGGTGTCAAGACGGTCATCAATCTGCGCTCCGATCAGTCGTTCGGCACCCGCTGGCTCGAAAAGCGGGCCTGCCGCAAGCATGGGCTAAAACTTGTCGATCTGACACTATGGTCGCGCTCGGTTCTACCGCGCGAGGATCTGCTTGCCGTCAAGAAGCTGCTGGAAACGGTCAACTATCCGGTCCTGATCCACTGCAAATCGGGCGCCGACCGTGCGGGCCTCATGGCCGCGCTGCTAAAGATCGTGCACGAGGGCGCAAGCGTGGAAGAAGCGTCCAAAGCGCTGTCAATCAAGTATGGCCACGTTCGCCAGGCCGATACCGGCATTCTCGATTACCTGTTCGAGCGCTATCTGGCCGACAACGCGAAGCGGCCGATGGATTTCTGGACCTGGGTCGAAACGGTCTACGATGCCGACGAGATCAATCGCACCTTCAAGGCGAGCGGCTGGGCCAACCGCCTCGTCAACGGCGTGCTCCAGCGCGAATAGGGCGGGTCTGCGTCTCAGCTGACAAGGGCGGTTGCCGGCCCCGCGCCTGCGAGCCGCGAATAGGCACCGTTGCGGGCCAATAATTCGACGTGCGTTCCCCGCTCGACAATGCAACCCGCCTCCATGACGCAGATGAGATCGGCGCGCTCAACCGTCGATAAGCGGTGGGCGATGACCAGCGTCGTGCGGTTCTTGGTGAAACGGGCGAGCGCCTCCTGCACCAGCTTTTCGCTTTCGGTATCAAGTGCGCTCGTCGCCTCGTCGAGCAGAAGGATCGGCGCATCTTTGAGGATGGCCCGGGCCAGCGCGATGCGCTGGCGCTGACCGCCCGAGAGCCGGCCCCCGCGATCGCCGATGACGGTTTGATAGCCTTGCGGCTGGGCGGAGATGAAGTCGTGAGCGGCCGCCGCCTTCGCCGCCGCGATGATGTCGGCCTCGCTGGCGCCCAGCCGGCCAAGTGCGATATTCGCGGCAATCGTGTCGTCGAACAAGGTTATGTCCTGGCTGACAATCGCGACCTCGCGGCGCAACGATGTCAACGTGACGTCGCGGGTGTTCTGTCCGTCGATCAGAATGTCGCCTTCGGT
>WBZP01007437.1_pt1 | contig 10578 bp, 6 predicted proteins | sample 5204301 | NCBI WGS metagenome assembly WBZP01 (sample SAMN12412401, study PRJNA552823) | activated sludge metagenome | isolation source: activated sludge from nitrification reactor of wastewater treatment plant... | place: USA: Pennsylvania | collected 2017 | reverse complement strand
AACCGCGCGCTATTGGGCACAGGGCTGATGAGCGAAGCCTGGATCGATCTCGTCTGGACCGACCTCGTCGGTCGTGCGCATGTCGTGCGCGGCACCCGCGACGCCTGCGAAGCAGGTGAGGTGACCGTGGGACTCGCGCGCGTACTTGAAGGGTTTGGCGGCCCACCCGAAGGGATCTCCGGGACCGTGACGCTGCGTCCGGACTGGAGCACGGCGCGCCCGCTGAGTTGGGACGGCGATGTCACCGTCGTCGTCGCCGACCTCTTCGACGGCGACTCGCCGAGCCCGTTCTGCGCCCGCAGCTTCCTGCGCGGGGTCGCGGCGGGTGCCGAGGCGCAGGGCCTCCGCGTGCTCGCAGCGGTCGAGCTCGAGTTCTACCTCGTCGACCCCGCCACGGGACGCCCGATCCATCCGTGGATCGACAACTACAACCTCTCGCGGCTCGAGGCCGAGCCGATCGTGACCGCGGTTCGCAACGATCTCCGCGCGATGGGGGTCCGCGTCGAGGCGTCGAACCCCGAGTACTCCGGTGGCCAGTTCGAGGTCAACATCGCCCACGGCGATCTCGTCGCCGCGGCCGACCAGGCCGTGCTCGTGCGGCTGCTGACGGGAGTGCTGGCGCAGCGCGGCGGCCTCCACGCGACGTTCCTCGCCAAGCCCTGGGGCGACCAGTCGGGCAGTGGCATCCACGTGCACCAGAGCCTCTGGCGCGGTGACGTCAACGTCTTCTTCGGCGGACAGGACGAGCTCAGCGAGCAGGGCCTCAACTACCTGGCCGGGCTGCTCGGTTCGATGTCTGACTTCGCCCTGCTCGGGTCGCCGACGCCGAACGGGTACCACCGGCGGGCCGACGGCTCGTTCGCGCCGACGGCGGTCGGCTGGGCCACCGACAATCGCACCGCCGCCGTGCGGGCCGTGCTCGGCGGCGAGTCGGCGACCCGGATCGAGCACCGCGACGGCGGCGCCGACTGCGGTCTCTACCTCACGGTCGGCGCGCAGGTGCTGGCCGGGCTCGACGGCATCGACCAGGGGCTGCAGCCGCCTCCGATGATCGTCGGCAACGCCTACGAGCAGGACCTGCCGCCGCTGCCGCGCACCTTCCTCGAAGCCTTCGACCGGCTCCGTGCCAGCGCCCTCGCGGCGCGCCTGTTGCCGCAGCCGCTGCTGGACGCCTACCTGACGGTGCTCGAACCGGAGGTCGAGGTGCTGATCACGTCCGCTGCTGACTGGGAGCGCGCCCGCTACGGCGAGGTACCGCTGCGGTGACGGCGCCGGCCGCAGCGATCGCGCTGGTCGACTTCGGCAGCACGTTCACGAAGGTCCGCGTCGTCGACCGGGCCGGCAACATGCTGGCGACGGTGCAGCACCGGACGACCGTCGAGTCGGACGTGTTCGACGGGCTCGATGGCGCCCTCGGCGAGGTCGCGCTGCGGCGCCCTGAGATCGAGATCGGCGCCCAGATCGCCTGCTCCAGCGCCGGCGGTGGCCTGCGGCTGGCCGTCGTCGGCCTCGTCGAGGACCTGACCGGAGAAGCCGCGCGGCAGGCAGCGCTGAACGCCGGCGCCCGCGTCGTCGCCGTCGTCAGCGGCGGGCTGGCCGACGCCGCCGCGGCCACGGAGCTGCTCGAAGGCGCGCCCGACATCGTCCTTCTCGCAGGCGGAACGGATGGCGGCGACCGCGCGTCGTTGCTCAACAGCGCGACCGCGCTCGCTGCGGTGAGGCCAAGCGCACCTGTCGTCGTGGCGGGGAACGCGGAGGCCCAGGAGCAGGCCGCCGAGGCGCTGGCCGGCGCCGGCCTGCACGTCTTCCGCGCACCGAACGTGCTGCCGGAGATCGGCGTTCTCGAACCCGACGGCGTTCGCGACGTGATCCGCGAGGTCTTCATCGAGCACGTGATCGGCGGGAAGCTCTCCGGCTCTCGCGCCCGGCTCGAGGAGCTCGTACGGATGGCGACGCCCGACGCCGTCCTGGTCGGCGTCGAGCTGCTCACCGAGATGCTGCACGAGCAGGGACGGCCGGGCGGAGTGGTCGTCGTCGACGTCGGCGGGGCAACGACCGACGTGCATTCCTCAGCGGCGCTGCCGCCCGGCGAGACCGGCGGCTACCGCCGTTCGCTGCTGCCCCAGGCCGAGAGCGCCCGCACCGTCGAAGCCGACCTCGGAATGCGCTGGAACGCGGTCGGGATCATCGAGGCAGCCGCTGCCGAAGGGCTGCTCCCCGAAGCGGAGCGGGCACGGCTGAGCGGTCCGGCAGCCGAGCGCGCCGCCGATCCGTCGTTCATGCCGCAGGACTCCGGAGAGCGCGCGATCGACCACACGCTCGCCGGCCTCGCGATCGCCGTCGCGCTGCGGCGCCACGCCGGCTGTCGCCGCGTCACGCTGACCTCGGACGGCGCGGTTCTCGACCGCGACGGCCGCGACCTGAGCGCGGTGCCGCTGCTGATCGGAACCGGCGGCATCTTCCAGGACGTCGGCGAGGCCGAGCTGCAGCAGGGGCTCGCCCTCGCCCGCAGCGGGCGCGAGCAGCGCCTGCTTCCCACGTCTGTCCAGGCCGGGATCGACCGCGGCTACGTGATCTCGGCCGCAGGCGTCCTCGCGACCGAGGACGAGCCGGCAGCCCGTCAGCTGCTGAGGACCGAACTGCCCCAGTTCCTTGAACGCACCGAGGAGGATCATGTCGTCGCCACAGGTTGAGCTCCACCAACTGATCCCGAGTGACATCCCCGACGGCCGCGCATTGGTCGCGGCGGCCAAGGAACGCGCCGCGGCGATCCCGGTCGGGCGCTCGCGCTATGTCCGCGAGCGCGGCGTCGCCAGCGACCGCGCCTACAAGGAGCAGTGCCGCGACGACGGCACGATCACGACCTACATCAACCTCGGCTACAAGACGTGGGAGGAGACCGGCGCGGCGCTGAACGAGATCGTCGCGGCCGCCGGCAAGCGCAAGTTCCGGCTCGACCGCGTCTCGCTGATCCCCGATCGCCGGATGGGCCTGCCGCCCGGCCTGCGCGAGAAGGCGCTCGCCGAGACCGGGATCATGATGTACAGCGAAGCCGACTGGACCGGGGCTGCACAGGACACTCCTGTGCAGCCGATCTGGAACGACCACAACGTCGGCAGTCCGGCAGCGACGATCAACACCGAGGCGTGCATCCGCGCCGGGTTCAGCTACATCGGCAGCCTCGCGCAGCACCAGTACGGCTATCCGCTGTGGGACGACGACGTCGAGCAGATGGCCCAGTGCGTGCAGGCCGTCGCAATGATCGCGCAGAAGCGACCCGACGGCGTGATCCTCGACTCCTACGTCGAGGACGGGTTCTGCGCCAGCTTCCACGACCTCGCGACCTCGCTCGGCTGGTGCATGTTCCACCGCTACGTCGCCGAGGACCTGATCGGAGCGGCGCACGGGCAGAGCTTCGGCTCGACCTTCGCCGACCCGCTCCGCAAGCAGGCTTACGGGCTCGCGATGGACGCGATCAACACGCAGCGCGTGCCGCCGTCGTTCACGCACGGCGACACGAACTCGTTCGGGATGGACGAGGACTTCGATCGCAACGCGGTGATCGTCGCGACCGACGTCATGTACACGATCGCGCGCGAACTGAAGCACCCGACCGGCGGCGCCGTCCACGCCACGCCGGTGTCCGAGGCGTTCCGGATCCCGACCGTCGAGGAGCTGATCGACTCGCTCGTGATCGCCAACGAGGCCGAGCAGCGCGCCCGCGCCTGTCCCGGGATCATCAACTGGGATCCGATCTACGAGATGCGCGACCGCATCGTCGAAGGCGGGCGCCAGGTGCTGAAGAACCTGCTCGCCGGGCTCGAGCAGGTCGGCGTCGACACCAAGGACCCGCTGCAGCTGCTGCTCGCAACGCGCCGTCTCGGCGCCCCGACGATCGAGGAGCTGTTCAACGCAGGGACGCCGGATCCGGGCTATCCGCGCGGGTTCAAGCCGGTCGAGCCGACCGACACACTCGCGCGGCTGATGGCGCGCAAGGACGTGGTGCTGGGCAACCTCCGGTCCGGTGGCGGCCTGCCGGACCTCGGTGGGCTGCGGGTGGTCACGGCTTCGGGCGACATCCACGAGTACGGCCTGTTCGTCGTCTCCGAGGCGCTGATGGCCTGCGGCGCGAAGGTCATCGACCTCGGCACCAGCGCCCACACCGACGCGATCGCCAAGGTCGCGCTCGAGACGAGGGCCGACGCCGTCGCCGTCTCGACCTACAACGGCATGGCCCTCAGCCTCGGGCGCCATCTCAAGGACGAGCTCCACGAACGTGGGGTCGACCCGGCGATCTTCCTCGGCGGCCGGCTCAACGAGGACCTCCCCGGCGAGGAGGCCGCGGACGTACGCCCGATGCTGCGAGAGGCGGGCATCGGAGCCTGCGACTCGGTCGAGGAGATGGTCGGAAGCCTGCGCAACGTACTGGCCTCCAAATAGGAGAACTGATGACTGACACAGACCAGACACCGAGCCGGCGACCGCGGATCGGCCTCTCCAGCGGACGCGGCGGGATGCCCGTGACCGAGGGCAAGCTCCTGGCTCACTACGTCGGCCGCGCCTACGTGCGTGCGGTCGTCCGCGCCGGCGGCACCCCGCTCGTGCTGCCCTCGGTCGACGAGCAGGTCACCGTTGTTGCCGAGTCGGCGCTTGACCTGATCGACGGTCTCGTCCTGCCCGGCGGATGCGACCTGTCGCCCGACCTATACGGCGGCGATCCGGCTGCTGCGCTCGACGCCGACCCAGTCCGCGACGCGTTCGAGCTGGCGCTGCTCCAGGGCGCACGCGAGCGTGGCGTTCCCGTGCTCGGAATCTGCCGCGGGATGGAGCTGATCAACGTGGCATACGGCGGCACGTTGCGCGATGGCGTGACCCATCCGGCCGCGTCCGACGTGCATGTCGACGAGCTCGGAACGGTGCGGGTTCACGAGGTCGACGTTGTGCCGAACACACTGGCGCACGAGGTCTTCGGTAGGACGCGGGTCGAGGCGACCTGCGTGCATCATCAGGCTCCGGACCTGATCGGACGAGGTCTGGAGGCGTCGATCGTTGCCGATGACGGCGCAGTCGAAGCGGTCGAGGATCGTGACGCACGGGTGCTCGGAGTGATCTGGCATCCGGAACTCGGTCTCGACCGGACACCGACACACCAGCTGGTCTACGACTGGGTCGTCGAGCAGGCGCGTAGGCCGGCGACCGCGGGAGCATCATCATGACCCGCCCGCTGCCGCCCGCGGTACCCGACGGACCCGGCGCACTTGATGGCATCGTCGTCCTGGACTTCAGCCGGTTGTTCGCCGGGCCGCTCGCAAGCATGACGCTCGCCGACCTCGGTGCTGACGTGATCAAGGTCGAGTCGCCCGCAGGAGACGAGGCGCGGCAGTTCGGGCCGCCGTTCCTCGGCGGTGAGGGCATGAACTACGTCGCGCTCGGGCGCGGAAAGCGCAGCGTCGTACTCGATCTCAAGGACCCGGCCGATCAGCGGCGGGCGCAGGAACTCGCCCGCACTGCCGACGTGGTGCTTGAGAACTTCCGGCCTGGGGTCACCGAGCGTCTCGGGATCGACTACGAGACGCTGCGCCGCGAGAACCCGGACCTCATCTACTGCTCGGTGACTGGATTCGACCCAGCGGGTCCGTATCGCGACCGCCCGGCGTTCGACTTGATTCTGCAAGGCATGGCCGGCGTGATGTCCAAGCAGGGAGGGGAGGGCGACCCGGAGCTGATGGTGGTGACGATCGCCGACACCTTCGCTGCCGCCCTCGCGACCCAGGGGATTCTCGCTGCGCTTTACGTTCGCGCGACATCCGGCATCGGGCAGGTCGTGCAGGTCGATCTCTTCCAGGCGATCCTCTACGGGCAGTCCTACCGAATGGTGACGGCCGCCGAGAAGGTCGAGCTCTCCGCGCAAGGCGACGTTTCCCCGTACGGAGCGTTCCAGGCCGCCGACGGCTGGTTCACCCTTGCGGTCGCAACCGACCGCACGTTCGTTCGGCTCTGCGATGCGCTCGAGCGTCCGGATCTAGCGGCCGACGAGCGCTTCGCAACGAACCCTGCTCGAGTCGAGAACGCCGACGCGTTGGCTGCTGACCTCACAAGCACATTCGTCGCCGCCGGTGTCGACCACTGGCTCGAGGTGCTCGCGGCCGCAGGTGTGCCATGCGGGCCGGTCCTCGACGTTGAGGATCTGTTCGTGGATCCCCACCTGGTCGAGACGGGCGGGATCGTCGAGTTGGAACATCCGACCGCGGGCCCGATCTGGTCGATCGGCACGCCGTTCTCCCTGTCTCGTACGCCGCTGCGAGTTGGTGCGAGTGCGCCTGCGCTTGGCGCGCATACCGAAGCAGTGTTGTCGGGCATCACGTCCGATGAGGCGTCATGAGTGCGCCGTCAGGATGCGTCGGCGAGAGCGTCGATCGTCTCCTGCTGGGCCTGCGCGATGTGCTCGTGGACAAGCGCGACGATGGCGTCGATATCCCGACCTTCCTCGATCGCGCGAACGATCAGACGGTGCTGCTTCGCGCTCGCCTTCAGCGCTGTTCCGAGCGCGGCCTGGGTGTGGAAGACCCGCAGCGACGACGGCATCTGCCAGAGCTGATCGAGCAGCCGAACGCCGAGCTTGTTCGGACACGGCGCAACCAGCGCTCGATGGAAGTCCGCGTTCAGCGCGTAGAGGCGTGGGACGTCCTGAACGACGGTCGTCTCCGTGGCCTCGCAAATCTGGTTGAGCTTTGCAATGTCGAGTTCGGTGTACCCGGGGGCGGCGCCTCGCACCGCCAGGGGCTCGAGCGAGAGCCGGATCTCGTAGATGTCCAGCACCTGCCGCGCAGAGAACTCGCTGACCACGAATCCGCGGAAGGAAACGGCGCGCACCAGACCCTCTTGTGCGAGGCGTTGCAACGCGTCTCGGACCGGCGTGCGCGAGATACCGAGATGCTCGGCGAGCGGAATCTGAGCGAGCCGTCGATTGGGCTCGAGCCGCCCGTCGCAGATCGCGTCGCGGAGGATCGCGTACACGGAATCGACGAGCGGACCGTCAGACGACGTCGTATCCAGCGTCAAGTCGAGGTTCGCCGGTTCGTCTCCTGCGGCGGCTGTCATGCCGGCCACTGTACCGGTCTTGTATCCCGTGGATGCATCAGGACGCGGGGACTATTGACAAAGACGAACTCAATGTATTCAATGCATCCGATAGCTCGCCCGTCCTCGCCTGTACACCGGCTCGCTCCAAGGGGAAAACGTTGAAATGACGACCACATCGCCTCGCATCCCTCGAGTCATCGCCTACGACGCCGGCGGCACGATGACCGACAGCTTCCTCGTCGATCCGAGCGGCACGTTCGTCGTCGGCAAGGCGCAGACGACCCCCGACGACGAATCGCGTGGTCTGCTCGCGTCGACCGACGATGCGCTCGGTCAGTGGGGCACCAGCGCGGACATCGCCTTCCCCGAGATCGTCTCCGGCGTCTTCTCCGGTACGGCGATGCTGAACCGGCTGCTCGAGCGCAAGGGCCTGCAGATCGGCTGCATCGTCTCCGGCGGCATGGAGGACTACCTGCGCCTCGAGCGCGGCCTTCAGACCTGGCTCGGCATGACGTACGCCGACCGCCTCCACGTGACGACCCACTACCACAACGAACCGCTCGTCCCGAGCACGCGGATGAAGGGCGTGCGCGGCCGGATCGACATGTTCGGCAACGAGGCGATCGCCCTCTACGAGGACGAGGCCCGCAAGGCTGCCGAGGAGCTGATCGCTGATGGCGTCGAGGGGATCGTCATCTGCCTGCTCCAGAGCTTCGTCAACGGAGCGCACGAGCAGCGCGTCAAGGAGATCGTCGCCGAGGCCCAGGCCGAGGCCGGCACGTCGATCCCGGTCTTCCTGTCCTCAGAGCTGTACCCGCTGCGCGGCGACTTCCCGCGCTTCAACTCGACGCTGATCGAGGCCTACGCGGCGGAGCCGTCGCGGCACCAGCTCGGCAAGCTCAACACCGCGTTCACGGACGTCGGCGCCGGCTTCGATCTGCGCGTGATGGCGGCCCACGGCGGCACGATCTCGATCGACTCGAACGAGCTCGCGCGGACGTTGGTCTCGGGACCGATCGGCGGTGTCGTTGGCGCGCGCTACCTGGCCGAGGAACTCGGCATCGAGCGCGCCGTCTGCTCGGACATCGGCGGCACCAGCTTCGACTTGGCGCTCGCGAACGAGGGCGAGCTGACGATCCGCCAGACGCCGGACATCGGCCGCTTTCTGCTCAACCTGCCGATGGTCGAGATCGAGTCGATCGGCGCCGGAACCGGTTCGTACGTTCGGATCGACCCGACGTCGAACCGACCCGAGATCGGGCCGGACTCCGCCGGTGCGCGGATCGGAACCGCGTGGCCCGATGGCGGGGTCGAGACGGTCACCGTGACGGACCTGAACCTCGTGCTCGGTCGGCTCAACTCCGAGTACTTCCTGGGCGGTGCCGTCACGCTCGACATGGAGCGGGCGCGCGCGGAGGTTCGGCGGCAGATCGCCGATCCTCTGGGGCTGTCGATCGAGGATGCAGCGGGCGGCATCGTCGACCTCTTCGAGGAGCAGTTGCGCTACGCGGCGCTCGCACGCGTGCTCGGCAAGGGCTACTCGGCCGTCGACTACACGCTCTTCTGCTACGGCGGCGGCGGACCGCTGCACGTCGGCGGTTACACCCGCGACGCCGGTTACGCCGACGTGATCGTTCCGACCTGGGCCGCAGGCTTCTCGGCCTTCGGTTGTGCCTGCGCAGACTTCTCCTACCGCTTCGATCAGACCTACTCGGTCTCGGTGCGTGACGACAACCACGCCGAGGTCGAGCAGCGGCTCCGCGACGCCTGGGCGGGGCTGGCTGAACGTGGCGTCGAGGCGTTCACCCGGACCGGCATCGCCGCCGATCAGGTGTCGCTGACGCGGATCGTGCGGATGCAGTACACCGGGCAGCTCAACGACATCGAGGTAGCCGCGCCGGTCGAGCGGCCCGATGACATCGCCGGCATCGTCGCTCGCTTCGAGGAGCTGTACGCCAAGATCTACGCGAGCGGTGCCAGCTCGCCCGAGCTCGGCTACGCGATCACGTCGGTTGCGGTCGTGGCGTCGGCGCCGGTCGAGAAGCCGGCGCTCCCCGACGAGCCGATCAGCGGAGCGTCCTCCGACCCGAAGGTCGAGCGTCCGGTCTGGTGGTCTGAGACCGGCATCGCGGTACCGACGCCGGTCTACGAGCAGGACGACGTGCGCGCCGGCCAGACGATCGTCGGCCCGGCGATCGTCGAGTCGCCGTCGACGACGCTCGCGGTGCCGCCGGGCCGCGTCGCCGAGCTGGACCGGCACCGGATCTTCCACCTCGGCAATGCAGCAAAGGACTGAACATGGCCACGACGATCGACCCCAAGACGACGCCGACCGAGGCCGGGAGCCTGTACGAGCAGCTGATCGCGCGCGAGCAGCTGTTCACGCAGACGGGCGCCTACGCTGGGCTCGACGGGCGGCTCGAGCTCAAGGAGAGCGAGCCGATCCTGTTCGAGAAGGTGTTCTCGCGCCTGCGCGGCGGTCTCGTGACCGCGCGCGAGACAGCGCTCAACATCTCGGCCAGCCCGATCGTCAAGGAGCTCGGCGAGCTGTGCTTCGCGGTCTACACGCCCGAGGGCGACTCGGTCGCGCTCTCGACCGGCGTGATCGTGCACGTCCACACGATGTCCGAAGCGATCAAGTACATGATCCGCGAGGACTACGAGAGCAACCCGGGGATCCGTCCCGGTGACGTGTTCTGCAACAACGACTCGCTGATCGGCGACGTCCACAACGCCGACGTCCAGACGATCGTGCCGATCCACGTCGACGATCGCCTCGTCGGCTGGGTCGCCGGCGTGACCCACGTGATCGAGATCGGTGCGAGCACGCCCGGCAGCCTGCCGCTCGGCCCGATCTCCCGCTTCGAGGACGGGATCGATATCCCGGCGCGCAAGATCGGCGCGAACGACGAGCTGTTCAAGGATCACGTGCAGGCGGCCGCACGCGGCACGCGGATGCCGAAGTACTGGACGCTCGACGAGCGCACCCGGCTTGCCGGGTGCCTGCTCGCCCGCAGGCAGGTCGAGGCGTTGATCGACGACATCGGGGTCGACACCTACCTTCAGTTCTGTGCGGAGCTGATCGAGGATGGCCGGCGGTCGTTCCGCTCGAGCTTGTACGCGATGACCGTACCCGGGCGCTACCGCGCGCCTGCGTTCTCCGAGATGACGCTCGGTCAGGAGACGCTGATGCCGGAGCACGCGCGCGTCGACACGCTGATGCACGCGCCGGTCGAGGTCCGGGTGACCGCTGACGCGCGGCTCGAGCTCGACCTCGAGGGCGCGTCGGCCTGGGGCTATCACTCGGCGAATTGCACGACATCGGCGATGCAGGGCGGGCTCTGGGTGCTGTTGACGCAGACGCTGCTCGCCAACGACAAGATCAACGACGGCGCCTACTACGCGCTCGGCACGAACTTCCCGCCGGGAAGCTGGGCCAACCACCAGAACCCGCAGGCATCGACGGGCTCCCCGTGGCGCTTCCTCGTACCCAGC
>WBZP01007435.1_pt1 | contig 10578 bp, 9 predicted proteins | sample 5204301 | NCBI WGS metagenome assembly WBZP01 (sample SAMN12412401, study PRJNA552823) | activated sludge metagenome | isolation source: activated sludge from nitrification reactor of wastewater treatment plant... | place: USA: Pennsylvania | collected 2017 | reverse complement strand
GCTTCCCAACATCGACTTGCCCAACATCGACTTGCCCAACATCGACTTGCCCAACATCGACTTGGTAGAGATTCCTACCCTGCGACAGACTGCGACTCCCTGTCAGTTTTTTCGCGATTCCTATTCGGTCTATCTGTGGCTTCGCGAGCAGCAGTTTGACGTGATCTGTTTCCCGATGCGCGGCGGAATCGGATTTCATAGCTTGGTGGCTCAGTCTCAGGGACTTGCGTTCCCACGGACCCTCCTTTGTGTGGTGGCAGGGACTCCTTCGCTGCGGAATCGGCTGGCCCAGCACGAGCTTCTGAGTGGACTATCACCGCTGCGACTCGATTTTATGGAACGAAGGAGTGTCGAGCTGGCCAACCTGCTGTTCGCGCCCGATCAAACTCTGCTCGATGCACTCTGTAAAGATGGCTACAGCCTGCCTTCCCAGCGAGTACTCTGTCCGCCTATTTCACCAGCTATCAGCGACGACAACAGAGCACTGTGGACAGACTCCTTTTCCCACACTCCGCTTCCGAACAGAGTCCTGGCCGAAGTGCAGCTGGCAGCCAGCAGTGATCTGCCGCTGGTGAGTGTCTGTCTGGTTCACTTCAATCGTCCGAATTTTTTGCGGCAAGCACTCGACTCTGTGCGTACGCAGGACTATCCGCACTTTGAAGTGATCTTGGTGGATGACGGCTCGACCGACCAGCACGCCCACGCGCTGCTGCAGAGCTTGGAGCCAGAGTTTGCGGAGCGTGGCTGGAAAATCATCCGACAACAGAATCGCTATCTGGGCGCGGCGCGTAACACGGCTGCCAATATGGCGCGTGGAAAATACCTCTTATTCATGGATGATGACAACGTCGCCAAACCGCACGAGCTGCGGACGTTTGTGGCGGTCGCGGAGTATGGCGGTGCAGACATCTTGACCTGTCATGTCGAGCGATTTTCGTCTTCACAATCACCACTCTCGCCGCTCTCTGGCAGCACTCCAACCGAGGAGTGGGGACCGCTCGGCGCGGCACTGGCGGTGGGACTGTGCGACAACGTGTTTGGTGATGCCAACGCCCTTGTCCGTCGCAGCGTGTTCATCCAGCTGGGCGGATTTACGGAGCAGTACGGAGTCGGTCACGAAGACTGGGAGCTGTTTGCCAAGGCCTGTCTTCGTGGATTCCGCCTCGAGGTCATCGCCGCGCCGCTGTTTTATTACCGCGTACAGCCGGGAAGTATGCTCAGCAGCTCGAAACGGAATGCCAATCTTCTGCGCAGCGCGACGCCGTATTTGGAGGGTGCGCCGCCGTGGCTACAGCAGATTCTGCTGGGCTATCAGGGACAGTACTTCGCGCTGTATCAGCCATCCGGAGGACAGCCTGTGCTGACCGAAGCGCCCGCGCTCAGCGACGAGGAGCTGCTGCGAATGAAGAACCGCGTGTACGATGCGCTTCGGCCGTATCCGCGCGCGCTCAATGTGCTGCGGCGCTCGGCGCAGACTGTGCTTCGGCTGACCCGGCGGTCGTAAGCTGCGCACTCTGCTGAGCACTCTGGCTAGCAAACAGACAGACTACTTTGGCGACGCTTGCAGTCTCTTATCGAGCGCTTTGAGATCCTGTTCAGCCTTCTGTCTGCGATCTTGCTCGAACTCACTGGCGCACTCACGATTGCCAGCGGGCCGCGTCACCAGGCCATCTTGGAGCAGCTTCTGCCGTCGCACACGTTCCTTTTCCCGCCACTTTCTGGCCTCGGCTGCATCACTCGGCGGAGTCGGAGCAGGAGCAAAGCCAACATGCGACAGACCCTTGGTCTTGGCCTCGACCGCATCGAGCATCACTTGCTCGATCGACGAATAACTGTGCTCGCTGAGCTTGCTGACAAAGTGCGGACCTCTCTGCATCGTGTAGTGCCAGACATCGCCGCGCACATACGGCAACAGACTCGACTTGATCGTCCGCACCACACTGGTCTGCTCGTCGAATGGCAGCGCGCTCAGGTTGCGCCGGAATCCGGCTCCGTAGCTGAACCACGACTCGGCATTGGACAGATAGACCACCCGCACCGTCACCTTCGCGGCCTTCGCAGCCTCGGCAATCTGCATCACCGTCCGGGGTCCGTTCAGATCCCCGAGCCTTGGCACAATCAGTCCCTTCTGCGCCAGCTTGCGAATGTACGCATACTTTTCCGCGTCGCCCAGCCAGGTGTGCGGCTGCGAGATCTCGTCGCGCAGGTGGGCGAGCAGATCGTCACGATACTGCGTATACAGCACCAGCAGCTGCTTGCGGAGTCGCGGCTCCAGCGTCGAGAGCGCCGCATCGACCTGGGCAAGACCACGCTTCTCGAACAAGGCCACCAGCGCTTGCGGAGTCTCCGTCGCTGACAGCAGCGCACCATAGAGCTTGTGGAGCTTGACGACCTCCATATCAATGTCGATCAGCCACAAGACCTGCGAGCCCGCCGCCGCCGCCAGGGTGTAGTTCTGGTCGCCACCGACGCCAATGTAGCCACCGCCGATGCCTTTTACGTCATCAAAGTAGATGTCGTGGCGCCGCTCGTTAGACCACATGTAGTGACGGCGCACACCCCCCGCAGGCTCGTCGGAAGGAGCAGTGACGATGCGCAGCCAGTCGGCCTCTGCGGGCGCGGGGACTGCCACAGATCGAGCCCCACCCGCCGGTGCAGTCACGGGAGCGAGCGCGGCGGGACTCGGTGGCTCACTCGCCGGGGCCGAAGCCAGCCAAAATAGTGCGGCAGCAGCGAGCCCAGTGCGAGCCCAGCGACGACGATCAAGCACAGAGAAAGGAAGTGGCACGATTGTAAATCTTACCACCCATGGCCCGCTCGGCTGACGAGGATTTCCTGCGCTTTTGCATGGACCTACGCCGCTGACTCAGGCTGGGGATTCGGCCTTGGGCAGGCTCGCTGGCCGCGCCTCACATGGTAGGCTGACAGGTATGTTGCGATTGCCATTCTCCGCCCGGTCGATGAGCCCCGGTCGGTGGTCTGCGTGGACCGCTTGGAGCGCTTGGACTTGGGGAGCAGCACTGGCTCTCTCGGTGATAGCGACGGCAACAGCGGTAGAGCCAGGCAAACGTCCTGAGTCCGCAGCCGCGTCCGTCGATGGCGGCAGTATGCAGGCGGCTTCAAGCGACAAAGTGGGCGACAAGGCTGCCGGGCCAGCGACGGGGGAAAAGAGCTCACGCTTGCCGCCGATTCACGATGAGCCGCTGCCGCCACGTGCCCGCACCCTCGTCACCAAGCCGACCAAGAATATGCTGGTCGACTTTGTCCTCGAGACGCAGAACCGCAGCCAAGCGATTGCCCGTCGCTATACGCAGCTTCTGCTGTCGGAGCGCTACGACGAAGCCAACCACCTTCACGACGAGGTAGGCGGACGCCGCGTCGAGTGGCCACAGCTGACCCAGCAGGTCGAAGCCCTCACCGCCGAGCACGGTCAGCCCAAAGAGATCCTTCAGTATTTGACGACCTCCGTCGGTGCCGAGGTACAGACCTTCTACTTTACCGCCGGCTACAAAGACGGCACCGAGCTGGGCGTCCGCATCACCGTCGATCACTACGGCCATGTCGTCGGTGCAGCCGTCGGCGGCGAGGTCATCCCTTCCCACAAAAAGCGCTACGACCGCTACGACAACTACACCACCAAGACCGCGCTCTCGCTGCCCTTCAAAGGCACCTGGACCGCGACCAACGCGACGCCCGGCTCCGGCAACGGCCACTACCTAAACCCGAACCAGCGCTTCGCCATCGACTTCCAGATCTCCGTCGATGCGCCGCAGGGAAAGCGCAGCAACCACAGCGGCGACGGCAGCAAGAACAGCGACTACTACGCCTACGGACAGGACATCTTGGCGCCCGCCGATGGCACCGTGGTCCAGGTCGTCGACGGCATTCCCGAAAATCCACCCGGTGTGACCGACATCTACTACCGCTTCGGCAACGCCATCACGATTGCTCTCGGCAGCAGCGAATACGCCGTGCTCGCCCACTTGCAGACCGGCAGCACCAAGGTTCGCGTCGGCGATCGCGTCACCCGAGGCCAAGTGCTCGCTCGCTGCGGCAACAGCGGCAACTCGACCGCCCCGCATCTGCACTTCCAGCTATCAGACAGTCCAACACTTAGCTTGGCCGCCAGCCTGCCTGCGCAGTTCGTCCGCGTCGTCCGTCGGGGCGTTCCCGAAGCACGAGTACAGCCGCTCACCGGAGATCTGCTCGCCAACCAAGAGCCGCCTGCAAAAGTCCCAGCGAGCCGCTGACCGTAACGCATCGATTGCGCTTGACTGATTACTTGGCTGGTACCGGAACCACCGGTGCAGTCGATCCTGCCGTCGCTGCTGGCGCAGGTGCAGTGGCCATCGACGGCATCACCACCGGAGCCCCCGGCGCTGTCAGAGCTGCCCGTGCCCCGACCTGACCCAGCTGATTCGGGGCTGCCGACAGCAGATAGGTGGCATCGACATACCGAAACGGCGGCTCACCGCGCGCTTTTCGAGCCTCACTCTCCTCGGCAATCCACTTGAGCAGCTTCGGCAGCATCTCCACCGTCGCGGGCTGGACATCGTGAAACAGCACGATCGAGCGTGGCCGTCTCAGCCGCGACAGCTCGTCCTTCATAAACGCGAGGATCTTTTCGGCGTCTTGCAGCTTCCAGTCCTGCGGATCGATGTCCCAGCCGATTGGCCGAATCCCGAGCTTGTGCAGCGTGGCCGTCAGCGACGCACAGTGTGAGCCAAAGGGCGTCCGAAACAGCGGCGGTGGCACCCCAGTGGCATCTTGAATCAGCTTGGCATTGTCGAGAATCTCGTGCTCCCCGACGACGGGTCCGCGCTTGCCACATAGAAAGTAGTGATGAACCGTGTGGTTGCCGACGATGTGGCCACGCTTGATGGCCTCGCGCATGAGCTCTTTCGCTTTTTCGTTTTGCGTCCCTTTGCCCATAAAGCGCACGCCATTGACGAAAAATACGGACTTAATCCCAAACTGATCAAGCGCCTCGAGCACCTTCGGGGTGGTGTCGGGCCGGGGACCGTCGTCAAAGGTCAAGAGCAGCTCGTAGGCACTCGGTCGCGTCGGTGCAGGTCGGGGAGCCGGAGGCGGGGGCTTCGGCTTGGCGTGCACGGGAGCAGGCTTAGACTTCGCCGGCTTCGCAGCGGCCCACGTCGAGGAATCGGTAATGGAAAGACAGCAGGCCAGCAGCGAGGCCAGCAAGACAAGAGACTTCACGTCGCGATGGTACGCCGAGCGAGCCCAGCGTCAACGAAGTTGCAAGCTCACCAGCGCTTCCAGTGACCCTTGCCCTTGCCAGGATGGAAAAAGTGACCGCGACCGTGGCCATGACCGTGGCCATGACCGTGCATGATGACGGCGCCCGGCACGCCGATGATCACTGGAGCCGGCGGCGCGACCACCACCGTTGGAGTGGGCGGTGCGACCACCACCGTCGGATGGCTCGGTGCGACCACCACGGCTGGATTGCTCGGCGCGACCACCACCGTCGGATGGCTCGGCGCAACCACCACCTGCGGCGGCGGCTCGACCCAGACCGTGCCCTGCCACTCGGGCGGCGGCGAGACGATCACTTTCGGACGCTGCGCCACGTACGGCCGGTACTCAATCTCGATCGCCTTTTCGACCTGCGGACGCACGCGCGCCACCTCGGGAGGAATCGGCCCGACGTAGAAGATCACGTCGTTTTGCACCTTGTAACCGGGCGCCTCGTGCGGAATCGGATACTCGTGATAGTGCGGCCCCTTGAGGAAACAGAACGTCGGCGGAGGCGGAACCGAACCAGGCGACGCATCGACGTGCATCGGCACCGGGTGATGACCGTAAAACACGTTCTTCTGCCCGTCGTACCCAAACGGCACTGGATCACCGGTAAAGACGTAGTCGTCGCCCACCCGCTGATACAGATTCGGCTTATCTGGAGCGTAGTCGTGGGTGTGCGGCACATCGATCTGACAGTAGCCGTTCACCACCGTCGAGATCGGATGCGATCCCTTGTAGTGGCTCTTCATCTTCAGCGACTGCGGAACCGACGGTGGAGAGGCCAACACCGGCGCCGCCAGCAGCAGCACCGACACAAGCGACCAGGACCACAGCTTGCTCGTCATCGACATCTACCTCATCTGCCTTGTTAGGGCCTGAACCAGGGACAGCTTCAAAAGACCTTCCAACGACTATACCGCGACGGGAAACCGGTTTCTAGTGTGTGCCTACGTAAGGGAGCGCAGGGCATCCGAATTTTTTGGGATACAAAGCACAGTCAGTCACCTTGGGATGCAGAACCACCGAGTCAGCCCGCACTTTCCGCGCCCACTAGATAGTGCTAGTATCTAGCGCTATCCAGTGCTATCTAGTGGAGCCTGTTCCCAGTCGCATCAACCCGAATCAAGGAGTGGCCGTGAAGATCCTCGTCACCGCCAAGCGGATTCCCGATCCAACCCAGAAGCTCAAACTCAAGGACAATGCCCTCGACTTTAGCGGCGCCAACTGGCAGCTCAACCAGTTTGACGAGTACGCGGTCGAGGCTGCTCTTCGACTGACCGAGGACGGCGCCAACACGGCGGTTCGTCACGGGCAAGTGACGGTGGCCTCGCTCGGGCCGGCCGATGTGGCGACGCAGCTGCGCTCAGCGCTGGCGATGGGTGCCGATAAGGCCATTCGCGTCGACGCCAAAGACGATGAGCTGGACGCCAGCATCGTCGCCAAGACGCTGGCCAAGCTGGTCGAGCGCGAGAAGCCCGAGCTGGTGCTGATGGGCAAGCTCGCCGCTGACAACGAAGGCAACGATGTTGGACAGCGGCTCGCGGCGATCCTGGGCTGGCCGCAGGCGACCTTCGCATGCAGCATCCAGGTTGTTGACGGTGGCAAGGCGGTGCTGGTCGGTCGCGAAGTCGATGCCGGTGTCGAGGTCAAGAAGGTTCAGTTGCCAGCCGTGGTGACGGTGGATCTGCGGATTGTCTCGCCCCATGCGGTCAAGAGCGGTCGCACCAAGCCCGAGTTTGCCTATGCCGAGGGCCCGCGTTACGCGACGCTCAAGGGCATTCGCGCTGCCAACACCAAGCCGTTCGAGCAGCTGACGTTTGCGCAGCTCGGCGTCACGGCGAAGGCGACGACGAAGGTGCTCAAGGTCGAGATGCCTCCGGCCCGTCAGGCGGGCAAGAAGGTCGGCTCGGTCGCTGAGCTGGTGGAGAAGCTGCAAAAAGAAGCCAAAGTCATTTGAGGTGATGCCATGGGCAACATACTTGTATTTCTCGAGCAGGCCGACCGGCGTCTCCGTCCCGCAGCGCTCTCGGCGATCAGCCTTTCGCGGGCCATCCACAAGGCGAGCGGCGGCAAGCTGCTGTTTGTCCTCATCGGTGACTCCGTCGGAGATGCCGCCAAGGAAGCCGCGCAGTTTGGCGCAGACGGCGTTCTGACCGTCGAAGCCCCGGCGCTGAAGCACTACCTGGCCGAAACCTACGCACCGATCGTCGCCCGGGTCGCCAAAGAGCAAGGCGCCACCACCATCGCTGGCTGTGCTACCTCCGTCGGCAAAGATCTGCTGCCTCGCGTCGCTGGAATTCTTGATGCTGGTGTCGCGCCCGATGTGAGCGGGGTCGTCTCGGCCAAGCAGTTCCGCCGCGCCGTCAACGCCGGCAATGCCCTGCAGACCATCGAAGTGCTGTCGGATGTTGTGGTGGTAAGTGGTCGCCAGACCGACTTCCCGCGCGCGGCAGCTTCCGGTGGTAGCTCGCCCGTGACGGCCGTGGCCGCTGGTGCGATCGATGCTAAAGGCGCAGAGTTCGTCGAGCTACAGACGCAGAAGCGCGATCGGCCTGACCTCACCGAAGCCCGCGTCGTCGTCTCCGGCGGCCGTGGCATGAAGGAAGGCAAAAACTTCGCGATCCTCGAGCAGCTATGTGACCTGCTCGGCGGTGCATTGGGTGCGAGCCGAGCCGCCTGCGACGCTGGCATGGTGCCAAACGATCTCCAAGTCGGTCAGACCGGCAAGGTAGTCGCCCCGGACCTGTACATCGCCGTCGCCATCTCGGGCGCCATCCAGCACCTCGCCGGCATGAAGGGCAGCAAGGTCATCGTCGCCATCAACAAGGACGCCGAGGCACCGATCTTCCAGGTGGCCGACTACGGACTGGTGACGACCTGGGAAAAAGCCATTCCCGAGCTGCTCGCCGAGATCAAAAAGATCAAGTCGGCGTCGTAACGCGCGCTTGCGCAGGTGGGCGGGGGGCGCCTACGTTTCGCATCGGCCATGAGGCGCTTACGAATAGGTCCCAAGATTCTGCGGGTTCGCGATGAGCCCGAGCCGCCGCCGACCCATCCCGGCGCGCTGTCACCGCTGGTCTGTCTGCACGGCGCTGGAATGTCGAGCGTGGTGTGGATGGATCTGCTGCGGCAGATTGCGCCCGCCCGTCGCATCATCGCGCCGGATCTGCCCGGTCATGGGCAGTCCGATCCCTGGCAAGACGTAAGCCTGGACCGGTACCGCGATGCGGTGGCGGCGATGTGTGAGCAGCTCAAGCTCGAACGGGTGACGCTGATGGGTCACTCGCTCGGCGGGGCGGTGGCGCTGCACTGTGCGCTGTCGTGGCCGGAGCGCGTCGCCGGACTGTTGCTGGTGGCCAGCGCGGCGCAGCTTGATACGCCCGAGGAGCTGCTCCAGCGCCTGCGTACCGAGCTTCCCGAAGGAGACGAGACGCAGGTCGACACCATGCCACCGTCGCTCGCTGACTTGGCGTTTTCTCCGGCCACCCCGCGAGAGCTGCGCAGTCGTTGGCAAGCGGTCCTGATGCAGGCGCCGCGCCAGGGAGTGCTCGACGACTTCCGGTTGTGTCAAAGGCTGGATCTGCGCGCCAAGCTCGACCGGCTACGCATCCCGACGCTGATCATCGGTGGAACGGACGATCTCCTCGTGTCGCCAGAGCAGCTGACCGAGACGCAGCAGGCCATCTCCGGCGCTGAGCTGACGCTCATTCCAAGTGCCGTCCATCTGGTGAGGCTCGAGCAGCCGACGGCGTTTGTGAATCGGCTCAAGCAGTTCCTGGCAGCGGTTGCCTAGTTCGACGGCGCGCTCTCGCGGTCCAGCAGCAAGCTCTCGGTCACGCAGAGCAGGCCGATGAGGAAAAACGTCTCCTGATGAATCGCACGCGGCTGCGCCCCCGAAAGACCCACCAGCAAAAGACCCATCCCGCGCAAACGCAGCGCTCCGTGTCGAAACAGCAGTGAAAACACCGCCATTGACCACACCGCAAGGCTCAGCATGTAGACGCCCTGTGCGACGGGCTGCGGTGGCAACTGTAGATCAAAACCAATGTAAATAAGCCGCACCGCCGCTGCCGGCGCAAACAGCAGCAGCATCGACATCGTTCCCACCAGCAGCGAGGTCAGAAGCAGCGCCAAGCTGTCTTTTTGCCACAGCCACGATCGCCCCGAGAGCAGCAGCCCACCCGTCGCCCCGAGTGCTGCCGTCGACAAAGTCGGCCCGTACAGAATCAGCACCAGGCTAAGCCGCTGCATCAAGTCACGGCTGGTCAAGAGGTGCCACTGGTTTTCCAGCAGCAACAGCGGCGGCAAAAGCATCATGACCATCGCCAGCTTGTGCCACGGCGTCGCCGTCTTGCGCGGCAGCACCGCCAGCGCCAGCAGCACCGCCACACACAGACTGGAGGTCTGCATCAGCCACTGCGCCCGCACCAGCCCCAGCGTCGCCGCCAGCAGCCTCGGCATGAGCGTTTCGGCCATCGCCAGCGACACAAAAAACACCGACATCAGACCGAGCCCGAGTCGTCCCACCGGATGAGACGCCACACCGCGCTCACGCATCGCCAGCAGCAGCAGCGAGAGCAGCGCACACAGCGACAGCACCGCCGCGAAGTGCGCCGCAAACGTCCCCGTCGCGAGCAGCGAGCCCTGCAGCCAGGTCGGCAGCAGCGACGGCGCCATCCGCAAGAGCGGCTGGAGCAGGCGATACAGCAGAAACTCGGCCACCGCCGCCAGCGACACCATGGCTGGCAGAGACAGACCGCCGCCGAGCAGCTTGAGCAGAGTGGTTCGGGTTCCGTCCGACGGTGGCGAGGTCACTGTCAACACGGTACTTGTCCGCACCAAGCCGAGGCAAGCAAAACCCTACTTGCTGCCACGACGAGAGCGTCGCAGCTACGATTCGTCGTCGCCCGAGTCTCCCTCGCCCATCTCCCGGTAGATGACGCCTTCAACTTCGTAGTACTTGCGAGGCTGGTCGTCGCGAAGAGCCGTCTTCCACGGGGTCGTGACAAAGCGCTTCCGTCGTCGCTGCTCGGCGGAAACAATCGACAGACCCGACTCAATCGTGGGCAGCGGCTCGCGCAAAAGTGCTGCTTTGGCTTCCGCTATTGCCTGCGCGCCAGTCCGATCGGACTCGAGCTCCAGCGGCTCCATCGTCCAATCGAATGAGGTCGTCGGGCGAAACACGTCGCGGAGGATCGACTGCGGCACACACTCGTGCAGGTCGCGCTGCAGCTCATAGGGTAGGTCGATGTCGTCTTTTACCCGCAGATATCCGACGTGCCACTGATGCAGCGGATCATCGAAGCGAGTCGTCAT
>WBZP01007434.1_pt1 | contig 10578 bp, 6 predicted proteins | sample 5204301 | NCBI WGS metagenome assembly WBZP01 (sample SAMN12412401, study PRJNA552823) | activated sludge metagenome | isolation source: activated sludge from nitrification reactor of wastewater treatment plant... | place: USA: Pennsylvania | collected 2017 | reverse complement strand
GGATAGAGCCGGGCCTCGCCGATGTAGTCGAGCAGGCCGGTCTGGCGCATGACGTCGACCACCTGCTTCTTCAAGCCGGAGAAGACGACCGTCACGCCGCCGGCGCGCAGGCGCTCGACGACATGGCGCATCACTTCCTCGCCCGAGGCGTCGAGCTCGTTGATGCCGTTGCCGACGACCAGGAGCATCTTCGCCTTCGGATTGTTCGCCACCGCCTCGAGGATGGCGTCCTCGAAGTAGGCGACGTTGGCGAAGTAGAGCGAGCCGTCGAAGCGCACCGCCGTCACTACGTCGGAAGCCGGCAGGTTGTGCACCCGGGCGTCGCGCAGCGAGCCGTCGGGATGGCGGCCGAGGATGGCGACGCGCGGCTTCATGGTGCGGAACAGGTAGAGCGCGACGGCAAGACCGGCGCCGACCAGGATGCCGTTGTCGAGATGCGGGGCGAAGGCCAGCGTGGCCAGGAAGGTGACGATGGCGGCGACGCCGTCGTGGCGGCTGGCCTGCCAGGCGTGCTTCATCGCGCCGAAGTTCACCAGCCCGACCACCGCCATGATGATCACCGCCGCCAGCACCGCCTGCGGCAGGTGGAAGAGCAACGGCGTCAGGAACAGCAGGGTCAGCAGGACGAAGAGCCCGGTAAATACCGAGGACATGCCGGTGATCGCGCCGGCATTGATGTTCACCGCCGAGCGCGAGAACGAGCCGGACACCGGGAAGGACTGGCTCATGGCGCCGACCAGGTTGGCCAGGCCCTGGCCGATCAGCTCCTGGTTGGGGTCGATCTTCTGCTTGGTCTTGGCTGCCATCGCCTTGGCGATGGAGATCGCCTCCATGAAGCCGACCAGGGAAATGATGATGGCCGTGGAGAACAAGGTGCCGACCATGTTCCACGAAACTGTCGGCAGGCTCATCGTCGGCAGGCCCTCGGGCACCTTGCCGACGATCTGGCCGCCGAGCGCGGCGTGGAAGTCGAGCAGCCAGGAAGCCGTCGTCGTCACCGCCACGGCGATCAGCACGCCGGGCAGCTTCGGCGCCCAGCGGCGGAAGCCCCAGATGATCGCTATCGCCACCAGGCCCATCGCCAGGGTCGCTGCGTGGGTCTCGCCGAGCTGCTGCGCCACGCCCCAGATGTCGGCGATGAAATGCTCGGAGCGGCCCATCGGCACGCCGACCAGCTTGTTCACCTGCGACAGGGCGATGATGATCGCCGCGGCGTTGGTGAAGCCGACGATCACCGGATGCGAGAGGAAATTCACCACCACGCCGAGCTTGAACAGGCCGAGTGCGAGTTGCACGATGCCGACCAGCAGCGCCAGCATGATGGCCAGGGCGACGAACTGCTCGGAGCCTGGCGCGGCGAACACCGACAGGCAGGAAGGCGGCGTAGAGGCCGTAGTAGGCGGGCATGCCGGCGAGCTGGGCGTAGGCCATCGATTGCGGCACCAGCACCAGGGCGACCGTGAGGCCGGCGATGAAATCGGCGCGCAGCGTCGTGCCCGCATAGGGCAGCCAGCGCAGGCAGGGCAGCAAGCGTTTCAGCAGCGGGTTTTGCATTTCTTGTCGCAGCGCCCGCGCACCCGTCGGGCATCTGCTTATGTGGCAAGACAATATATTAACTTCTCCTTATACGAGCGTGGGCGAAATCTCCTTATCCCGGAATCAGGGTGCTATATTCCCCGCTCGAATAGCAGGATGCGCCATGGGACACCGACTCTCGAAAATCTACACCCGCACCGGCGACGCCGGCACCACCGGCCTGGCCGACGGCTCGCGCGTGGCCAAGGATTCCGCCCGCATCGCCGCGCTGGGCGAGCTCGACGAGCTCAACTCGGTGATCGGCCTGCTGCTGACGGAGGAACTGCCGGAGGATATCCGCGCCTTGCTGACCGGCATCCAGCACGACCTCTTCGATCTCGGCGGGGAGATGGCGATTCCCGGCTCGGCGCTGCTGAACGGCAAAAGCGTCGGCGAGCTGGAGGCGGCCATCGACCGCTGGAACGGGGAGCTGGAACCGCTGAAGGAATTCATCCTGCCGGGCGGGACGCGGGCGGCGGCGCTGGCGCACCTGGCGCGCGGCGTGTGCCGCCGCGCCGAGCGGCAGCTGGTCGCGCTGTCGACCGACGAGACGGTGAGCGAGGCCGGACGCAAGTACGTGAACCGCCTCTCCGATCTGCTGTTCGTCCTCGGCCGCACACTCAACCGCGTCGCCGGACGCGGCGACGTGCTGTGGCAGAAGGATCGGGCGCGCGGCTGAGCGCCGCGCAGAACGCCGGCGCTACTCGCGCTCGAGCAGCGCCAGGCGGCGGGCGCGCACGCCTTGCGCCAGGATGTCCATCACGGCCAGCGAATCCTCCCAGCCGAGGCAGGCGTCGGTGATGCTCTTGCCATGCTCGAGCGGCTTGCCCGGCACCAGGTCCTGGCGGCCCTCCTTGAGATGCGACTCGACCATCGCCCCGAAGATGCGGTCCTCGCCCGCGGCGAGCTGGGCGGCAACGTCCTGCGCGACGTCCACCTGCCGCTTGTAGTCCTTGCGGCTGTTGCCGTGCGAGAAGTCGACCATCACCCGAGCGGCCAGGCCGGCCTTGCCCAGTTCCTGGCAGGCGCGATCGACGCTGGCGGCGTCGAAGTTCGGCTCCTTGCCGCCGCGCAGGATGATGTGGCAGTCCTCGTTGCCGTTGGTGGACACGATCGCCGAATGGCCGGACTTGGCGACGGACAGGAAGCAGTGCGGGTGCTGCGAGGTACGGATGGCGTCCACGGCGATCCGGCAGTTGCCGTCGGTGCCGTTCTTGAAGCCCATCGGGCAGGACATCCCGGAGGCCAGTTCGCGGTGCACCTGCGATTCGGTGGTGCGCGCGCCGATGGCGCCCCAGCTCACCAGATCGGCGATGTACTGCGGCGTGATCATGTCGAGGAACTCGGTGGCCGCCGGCAGGCCCATCTCGTTGAGGTCGACCAGCAGGTGGCGGGCGATGCGCAGGCCCTCGTTGATCTTGAAGCTGCCGTCCAGGCGCGGGTCGTTGATCAGGCCCTTCCAGCCGATGGTGGTGCGCGGCTTCTCGAAATAGACCCGCATCACCACCAGCAGGTCCTCGGCATGGCGCTCGGCCTCGGCCTTGAGGCGCGTGGCGTAGTCGATGGCGGCGTCGAAGTCGTGCACCGAGCAGGGGCCGATCACCACCAGCAGACGATCGTCGGCGCCGTGCAGGATGCGGTGGATGGCCTGGCGCGCATTGAAGGTGGTCTCCACCGCCTTGGGGGTCGGCGGGAACTCGCGCAAGAGGTGCGAGGGCGGCGCCACCTCGTGGATGTCGCGGATGCGCACGTCGTCGGTGATGGCGCGCGGATAGGCCAGCCCGCCCTTCGGGCCGGGGCTGACGGAGGCGATGTTGGGCTTGCTCGACTTGCTCGGGGCGTTCATGTTTGACCGCGCTGCCTGGGACTAAGGCCTTGCATTTTAACGCAATAAAGCCGGGGCCCGGCCGGCTATTGTTTCCTGCCGCCTCTGCCCGCCCTACTTCAGCAGCTTCTCGTACATCCCGACCACATTGTCCATCACTTCGAGGATGCGCTCGCTGGTGGTGGCGACGTTGGTGCTGTTGGCCTTCTTGTCGCCGCCGCGCCCCATCAGGGCCTGCTCGAAGAACATCCACTGCTGCTTGCCGAGCTCGAGTTCCTCCTTGATCTGCGGGGTGTTGATCTGGGCGGCGGCGAGCTCGCCCAGCATCTGCGAGAACTCGGCGCGCGACTTGTTGATCTGCGCCTGCGAGTCAGCCGGCGCCACGCCCCAGGCCTGGGCCTGGTAGTACTTGGCGATGCGCTGGGAGAGCATGCGCTGGCGGCCGGAGATGTTCACCAGCTTGCCCTGGGTGGTGCCCGAGTGGGCCGCCAGCTGCCCGGTCGCCTTGTTGGCGATGGCAACCACCTCTTCGCTGACGCCGACGAGCTTGCGGCCGGCCTCGGGGTTGGGCTTGGCGCCGACCAGCAGATCCTTGTAGCCGCTCCAGGCTTTCTCGAGGGCGATGTAGCTTTCCTTGATTTCCGGCGTCGGCGCGTAGTTCTTCAGTTCGACCACCCGGCGGTCGTACATGGCGATCTGGCTGTCGAGGATGCGCCGCGAGCGGTCGACCTCGATGCCCATGCCGATCTGGAAGTAGACCTTGGCGAGGCGGTTGGCGGCGTAGCGGAGCGAACCCGCCTTGTTGATGGCGTCGTTGATGTTGGCGATCTGGGCTTGGGCCGGATCCCCCGCGGTGGCCAGCAGCGCGGCGAGGACCAGGCCGAGCAGTGCGGACAGTCGTTTCATACACCCCCCTAGTCAAACCGCGGCGGCTTCAAGGCCGCGGATTCAAAGCGCATGACTATAGTTATATGAACGGAGCCGTAGTTTGATGTTGGTCAATATTAGCCCGTGCCCCCGACCGTCAGCCCGTCGATCCGCAACGTAGGCTGTCCCACCCCGACCGGAACGCTCTGCCCTTCCTTGCCGCAGGTGCCGACGCCCGGGTCGAGGGCCAGGTCGTTGCCGATCATGGAGACGCGGGTGAGCGCGTCGGGGCCGTTGCCGATCAGGGTGGCGCCCTTCACCGGCCGGGTGATCCTGCCGTTCTCGATCAGATAGGCCTCGGCGGCGGAGAAGACGAACTTGCCGCTGGTGATGTCGACCTGGCCGCCGCCGAAATTGGCGGCGTAGAGGCCCTTCTTCACCGAGGCGATGATTTCCTTCGGGTCGCGGCCGCCGTTCACCATGCAGGTGTTGGTCATGCGCGGCAGCGGCAGGTGAGCGAAGGATTCGCGCCGGCCGTTGCCGGTGACCGGCACGCCCATCAGACGGGCGTTGAGCGAGTCCTGCAGGTAGCCGACAAGGATGCCGTCCTCGATCAGCACGGTGCGCTGAGTCGGATTGCCCTCGTCGTCGATGGACAGCGAGCCGCGCCGGTCGGGAATCGTGCCGTCGTCGATCACCGTCACGCCCGGCGCGGCGACGCGCTCGCCGATGCGCCCGGCAAAAGCCGAGCTGCCCTTGCGGTTGAAATCGCCCTCGAGGCCGTGGCCGATCGCCTCGTGCAGCAGGATGCCCGGCCAGCCGCTGCCCAGCACCACCGTCATCTCGCCGGCCGGGGCGGGGCGGGCGGCCAGGTTCACGCTGGCCTGGTGCACGGCCTGCCTGGCGTAGTCGCGCAGCACGGCATCGCTGAAGTAGGCGTAGTCGAAGCGGCCGCCGCCGCCCGAGGAGCCCTGTTCGCGGCGGCCCGCCTCCTGCAGGATGACGGTGACGGAGACGCGCACCAGCGGCCGCACGTCGGCAGCCAGGTGACCGTCGGCGCGCGCCACCATCACCACGTCGTAGACGCCGGCGATGTGCGCCATCACCTCGACGACGCGGGCATCCTCGGCACGGGCGAAGCCTTCCAGCCGTTCCAGCAGCCTGACTTTCTCCGCGTCGGGCAGCGAGGCCAGCGGATCGGCCGAACCGTAGAGCGCGGGCACCGCCCGGCCGGAGAGCAGCGGCACATGCTGCTGCCCGCCTTGCGCGGCGATGGCGCGGGTGGCCTGCGCCGCCGACTTGAGGGCCGGCAGGGAGATCTCGTCGGAATAGGCGAAGGCGGTCTTCTCGCCGGAGATGGCGCGCACGCCGACGCCGCTCTCGATGTTGAAGCTGCCCGACTTGACGATGCCCTCCTCCAGGCTCCAGGCCTCGGAGCGGCTGTACTGGAAATACAGGTCGGCATAATCGAGGCGATGCCGGTACAGTTCGCCGAACACCGACTCCAGCTGGGGCGTGGAAAGATCGAACGGGGCCAGCAGGCGGGATTGGGCCGTGGCGAGGAAGGACGGTGTCTGATTGGGATTCATAGGCTCACAGGACTCGGTGCTGCAGGGCCGGCAGGCTGGCGCGCAGGTCGGCGATGCGCGCCGGGTCGATTTCGCCGGCCACCACGCCAGGCCCTGCGGGCAGGCGCTTCAGCACCGTGCCCCAGGGGTCGACCAGCATGCTGTCGCCCCAGGTCTTGCGTCCGCTCGGGTGCATGCCGCCCTGGGCCGAGGCCAATACATAGCAGAGGTTCTCCACCGCCCGCGCCCGCAGCAGCAGCTCCCAGTGGGCCTGGCCGGTGGTAAAGGTGAACGCCGCCGGCACCACCAGCAGGTCGACTGTCCCCATGGCTCGGTACAACTCGGGAAAGCGCAGGTCGTAGCATATGGAAAGCCCGATCCGGCCGAAGGGTGAATCGAAGGCCGCCACCCCGGCGCCGGCTTCGATGGTCTGACTTTCATTGTACTGTTCGGTTCCGCGCTGGAAGCCGAACAGGTGGATCTTGTCGTAGCGCGCCACACTGCGTCCGTCGGCATCGAACACCAGGCAGCTGTTGCGCACCTTGTCGGGGGTGCCGGCCTCCAGCGGAATCGAACCGCCGACCAGCCAGACCCGGTGGCGCACGGCGGCCTCGCGCAGGAAGTCCTGCAGGGGCCCGGCGCCTTCCCGCTCGCGGGCCCGCACCTTGTCGGTTTCGTTGGCCGAGATCAGCGGGAAATACTCCGGCAGCGCCACCAGTTGGGCGCCGTCCGCCGCCGCTTCGGCGATCAACCGCCCGGCATCGCGCAGGTTCTGTGCGATATCCGGGCCGGAGACCATCTGCACCGCGGCGATTCGGGTTTTCATTGGGGGTTCTCCTCCTTCTTGGCCGCCGCCTGCTGCTGCAGCTTCTCGACCTTGGGGTCGGCCCAGCTGCCGCTGATGGCATATTCGAAGGCGAACATCTGGCCGAAGGGATCCTTGAGGATCTTCTGCGCCACCCAGGCGGCGGCGCCGATCGCCGGGTTGGCGATCATGGCGCCGACCGCCAGGGTCTCGCCGAGGGCCGGCTCGACCCGCACCCGCAGGTTCTGCGTCTCGGCCGGAATGCTCGCCTCGCCCTTGATCTGGATTTTCGCCGAGGGACCCACGATCTGCAGGTCCTGGGTGTTGATCACGCCCTTCTCCACCCTGGCGCTGCCGCCGATGCTGTCGAAGGCGAAGCCTTCGCTGAAGATGTCGCGGAAATCCAGGGTAATGCGCCGCGGCAGCGACTGCAGGCTGAGGATGCCGAGCAGGCGCCCGACGCCCGGTTCGAGCTTGTTGAACTGGCCGTTGGCAGCCTCCGCCTTCAGGGTGCCGCCGAGGGTAGCGTGGTCGATCTGGGTCGGCGTGCCGGCCCAGGAAACCTTGCCCTCCAGCCTGGCCGTGCCGCGCCGCACAGCGTCGGTGTAGCCCAGCCGTTCCAGCATCCTGCCGATGTCGATCACATCGAGCTTGAAGTTGAGCTGGGTGCCGCCGCCGCGCCAAAGGCCGTCGGAGACCAGCGCGCCGTCGGGGTTGGCCAGCGCCAGCTTCTCCATCTTCCAGGCGTTGTCCTCGTTGCTGGCGGACAGCTCCAGCTTGCCGAGCTTCTTGCCGCGCAGGACGAAGCTGTCGGCGACGATGTCGAGGCCGGGCAGCTCGCGCAGCGGCTCCTCGGCCACCAGGGCGTGGCCCGGCCGGGTGTCGTTCAGTGTCAGCTGCTTCAGCCGCGCCCGCAGCCGGCCGCGTCCGTCGGCCTTCCAGGAAAACTCCCCTACCACGTCGCGGCTGGCCACCTGCCCCTGCCAGGCCTCGTCCTGCAGCGCGGCCTTCAGATTCACCTCGTGGAAGGGCCGGTCGAAGGCGATCAGCTCGCCGACCCGCAAATTGAGGGCGGTGACCGGATGGCCGCCGCCGTTGCCGGCGAAGAGGTCGCGCCAGAAGTCGACGTTGAAGGCCGGCAGGCTGGCGGCCAGCAGCACGCCCCTGTCGGGCAGCGGCGGCTTCTCGCCGATGCCGATCGCACCGCGCTCGATCAGCGTGCGCTCCTTCTCGTGGCGGCGCAGGAACTGCGCGACCAGCGCCTCGCCCAGGGCGATGCGCAGCTGGTCCCGCGGCGCGCCGGCGGAGGGCTGGGCGCTGCGCTCGAAGCGGAAGGGCAGCGTCTCGGTAGAGGTCTTGTTGAAGGGCTCGGGCAGGCTGGAGGCGATGCCCTGCAGGCTCGATTCCAGCCTGACGTCGGCGTTGCGGTTCTTCACCACCACGCTGCCGCGCCAGGGGGCGCTGCCGGAGAGGTGCTCCAGGAGGCGATGGTCCATCGATTTGCGCATGGCGGCGATGTTGAGGCTGCCCTGGGCGTTGATGGCCACCGCGCCGTCGCCGCGGGTGGCGGCGCTGAGGGTGAGCGGCGAACCCAGCAGTTGGGCCCGCGCCTCCTTGACGCTGACGCTGCTGCCGGTGAATTGCAGGCGGCCGCTGACTTCGCTGAGCGGCGGCAGGTCGCTGTCCACCGTCAGCTCGTTGCGCAAAAACTGGTAGTCGCCCTCGATCAGGGTGTTGGCCACTCGGCGCAGGGGGATGGTCAGCTTCAGCTGCAGCGCGCCGCTGCCGGCGGCGCGCATGCCGTCGGTGAAATGATCGATGGATTCGGCCACCGGGCTGGTCTCGACGAAGCGCAGGAAATCCGCCGTCGGGCCGGCGGCACGGCCGGCGACGGCGAGGATCTCCTCGGGCGCCTCCAGGTCGGCGATCTCGGCGCTGACGCCGGAGACCGCGACGCCGTAGATGCTGCCGCGCTCGGCACGGATCAGCATGCGCTTGCCCTCGAACAGCAGGTCGCCGTGGATGTCGGCGATGCCGGGCCAGTCCGGCGCGAAGCGCAGGTCGGCGCCGGCGATCTTCGCCGTCACCTGGAACAGGCCGTTCTTGCCGTCGGCGAAGGGGAAGTCCTTGAGATCGCCCTTCAAGCGCAGGCGGGCGTCGTCGGCGCGCCCGCCGGTGATCGCGGCGCGCAGCCAGTCGCGCACGTCGCGATTCACCGTCAGCGGCATGTAGCGCCACACCGCGGCACCGTCGGCCTGGCTGAGCCGCGCCGTGATGTCGATCTCGCCCGGCCCGTCAAGGCTGCTGCGATAGCGGCCGGAAGCGCTGCCGGTGGCGTCCTTGCCGGTGAACGCCAGGTTCTGCAGCTGGACGTCGATGCGGCCTTCCGCCATCGTCCAATTGGTCTTGGCGCTGAGTTTTTCGAAGTCGAGGCGCGGGTCGGCGAAGACGGTCGGCAATTCCAGCGCGGCGCGCTGGCTGTCGAGGCTGGCCAGGCCGCCCTTCTCGTTGCCATCGAGGCTGCCGGTCAGGCCGTGGAAGCCCGGGGAGTAGCCCTGGGCGTTGAGGCCGAGGTTCTCGAAACGGGCCCGCACATTGAAGTTGGAGAGCGCACCGGACTCGCCCTTCCAGCCCAGCTTGAGGTCGTAGATGCGGCCGCGCGGGCCATAGTCGGCCAGGGTCTTTCGGGTGCCTTCGTCGAGCGGCAGGAAGCCCGCCAGGCGCGTCAGCACGTCCAGGTCGAGGCCGTTGGCGGACATCTCGCCCTGGGCCGGCTGCTTGCCCATGGCCGGCGACCAGCGCAGGGTGAAATCGGTGGGCAGCAGGGTGACGCCCTCGCGGGTGGCCAGCGCCAGCTTGCGCGAGGCCACCTCGAAGCCGCTCTTCGGCAGGCGGCCGGAGAGGCGTCCGTTGAGGTGGGCCAGTTCCAGCATCGGCAACCCGCGCGCCAGGCGCAGCCTGACCTCGCGCAGGGCGATGTCGGCGGTCAGGGTGTTCAGCTTCTTCTCGGCGAAGCCCAGCCACAGGCGCATGCCGCCGGCGCCCTGGGGCAGGTCGAGGGGATAGTCCACCCAGGCACGCCAGCCGGCCAGATCGGCGTAATCGAGCTCGGCGTACACCTCGCCCTTCCAGTCCTCCAGCCGGTCGATGTCCTCGCCTCGAAAGTCGCCGCGCACATCGAGGCGCGCCGCCAGGTCGCGCGGCGGCGCCGCGGTGAGGCCGAAGCGGTGGCGGTCGCCGTTGTTCTGCAAAACGAAATTCAGCTGCTGCAATTCCAGCGGCGGGGCGCCGCGCAGCTCGTCCTCCCAGCGGATGGTGGCGTTGCGCACGACGATGCGCTCCTGGGCCAGCAGCCAGTCGGAGAAATCGCTGCCGCTGGCCTCGGTGTTGAGCTGGATGCCGGCGACATAGATGCGGCCGCTCTTCTCGCGGCGCACCTGCAGGCTGGGGGCATCGACCTCCAGCCGGTGCAGCCGCAGCTGCCAGTTCCACAGCGAGGCCCAGGACAGCTCGGTCTCCACCGTGTCGAAAGTCAGCCCGGGGCGGCCGGCGGCATCGTGGATGCTGAAGCCGCGCAGGGAGAGATGCGGACGCAGGCCCTGCCAGTGGGTGTCGATGCGGGCGATGGTCACCGGCAGGCCGGCCGCCTGGGTGATGCCGCGGGCGATGTCGTCGCGGTAGCTCTCGATGTTGGGCAGCACCGAGTAGCGCAGCGTCAGGATGATCAGGGCGAAGCCGAAATAGCCGAGCCAGAACAGCCAGGCCATCAGGCGGCGCAGCCAGGCCGGCAGCCAGGCCAGGCGCGTCAGGCGCAGCAGCCGGCGGACTAGGCCGGGTCGGGAAGGCGAAGGGGAAGGATGGGTGTTCTCTGGCATTGATAGTGCGGGCTTCGCGTCACGCTACAATCGCGGCTGAGGCCCTTCTGCGATAGCGAATTC
>WBZP01007431.1_pt1 | contig 10578 bp, 10 predicted proteins | sample 5204301 | NCBI WGS metagenome assembly WBZP01 (sample SAMN12412401, study PRJNA552823) | activated sludge metagenome | isolation source: activated sludge from nitrification reactor of wastewater treatment plant... | place: USA: Pennsylvania | collected 2017 | reverse complement strand
CACGGCGCCGCGGCCCGCAACGTGATCCCGGCGCGCGCCGGCGTCACGCTCGACTGCCGGATCCTCCCGGGCACGACCGAGGACGAGGTCCTCGACGCCGTGCGCCGCCGCCTCGGCGACGACCTCGCCTACGAGCTGAGCCTCCCGGAGCCGCCGAACCCGGGGAACTACTCCACGTCCGAGGGCGCGCTGTGGGACGTCGTGCGCCGCTTCGCCGACGAGCGGCTCGGGACGACGCTGCTCCCCACGCTCTGCTCGGGCTTCACCGACTCGGTCTACCTGCGGCGCGAGTTCGGGACCATCGCCTACGGCTTCAGCCCCTTCGGCACCACGCCCGCGCCGGTGATCGACGCCGGCTACCACAACAAGGACGAGCGGGTGCATGTCGACGACATCGCCCTGTCGGCCGACTTCCACGTCTACGCCGCGCGCGCCCTGCTCGGCTGAGCGGGTATCCGCTGCGCGGCGTCAGCGCAGCGGGTGCAGGAACAGCCCGCTGGCGAGCTTGGGCTCGAACCACGTCGACTTCGGCGGCATCACCGCGCCGCTGTCGGCGACCGCGACCAGCTCGGCGGTCGAGGTCGGGAACAGCGTGAACCCGACGGCGTAGCGCCCGGAGCCGACCAGCCGCTCGATCTCGCCGGTGCCGCGGATCCCGCCGACGAACGCGATCCGCGCGTCGGTGCGCGGGTCGCCGATGCCGAGCAACGGGCCCAGGACGCGGTCCTGCAGCACCGACACGTCGAGGCGGGCCAGCGGGTCCTCCTCGTCGACGTCGCGCGCCCGGGCCACGAACCAGTCGCCGTCGACGTGGACGCCGAACTCGTGCGGCGCGGTGGGCGCGACGGCGGACGACGCGGACGACACGTCGAACCCGACCTCGTCCAGCGCGACGAGGAGCTCCTCGACGCTCTGCCCGGCGAGGTCGGCGACCACCCGGTGGTAGGCCATCACGTGCACGTCGTCAAGCGGGAAGACGACCGCGAGGAAGGCGTCGTGCGTGCCGCCCTCGTCGAGCCTGGCAGCGTGGACGCGTGACGCGGCGGCGCTGCGGTGGTGGCCGTCGGCGACGTACAGGTCACCGGCCTCCGAGAGCGCGCGGTGCAGCGCCGCCACCTCGGCCGGGTCGTCGACGACCCACAGGGTGTGCGAGACGCCGTCGCGCGCGACGAGGTCGACGCGGGGCTCCAGCGAGGTGATGCGGGCGACGATCTCGTCGACATCGGCGGAGCGGCGTGACAGCAGGAACACCGGCTCGTCCTGCGCATCGAGGGCCTCGATGTGCCGGACCCGGTCGTCCTCCTTGTCCGGGCGCGTGTACTCGTGGATGCGCACGCGGCCGGCGTCGTAGTCGTCGACGGACACGGCTGCGACCACGCCGGTCTGCACCACTCCGGCGCTCCCCATCACCTGGCGGTAGACGGAGTACGTCGGCGCCGCGTCGAGCACGAGGACGCCGCGCTCCACGAGCTCGGCGAGGTTGGCGCGGCCGCGCTCGTAGACCTCGGCAGCGTGCGGGTCGAGGTCGGCGGGCAGGTCGATCTCGGGCCGCGAGACGCGCAGGAAGGAGTCGGGGTCGCCGTCGGCGTAGGCGCGCGCCTCCTCGACGTCGACGACGTCGTACGGCGGCGACACCACGCGCGCCTCGGACCCGGGTGCCGGGCGCAGCGCGCGGAACGGACGTACGTCGACCACTCGGGGCTCCTTCGTTCGAGCCCCGACCCTACTCAGCCGGTCGGCTCAGGTCTGGTCGTCGATGGTGGAGTCGGCGGCGTGCTTCTTGACCGACTCGATGCCGTCGAGGGCGGACTGCTTGTCCTTGTACGCCTGCGACTGGGCGATGATCTGCCCGTTGCCCGCGACCAGGTTGAAGCGGAACTTGCCCTGGGCGTCGGTCTTGACGACGAACGTGCCGGCCATGGTCGACCTCCTGCGTCTGGGTTGTCGCGACCGAGGCTAGGACGGCTCGGACCGTCGTACCCCCGTTTCGGTGGGATCGGTCCCAGGGCCGAACGCGGTCAGACGCCGGTCTCGGCGACGATCCGACCCGACTCGATCGCCTTCACCAGCTCCGCGTGGTCGCGCGCGTTCAGGGCGGCGTACTCGACGGCGAACTCGGTGATGGCGTCGTCGAACGTGCGCCCCTTGCCGAGGTAGGCCGCGATGGCGATGCGCGCGCCCGAGCGTGCGTGCGCCCGCGCGAGGGTCCAGGCGCACAGCGAGGCGTAGATGCGCATCCCGATGGGCGCCAGCAGCGCGATGTCGATGCTCCCCTTGCCGTCGCGCAGCTGCCGGACGTAGAAGTCGTGGGGCGCGCCGTCGAGGCCGCGACCGCGGTACCAGCCCAGGAAGATGTCGCTCGTCGCCTGCATGAGGCGCTGGCCGGCCACGACGCGGTGCCCGGGCTCGTACTCCGAGCGCCCGAGGTAGGGCTCGAGCACCGACGACGTCGCCTCCTTGAACTGCAGGATCAGCGGATCCTGGTCGTCGCGGCCGAGCAGCAGCGTCATCCAGGCACGGGTGCCGACGCTTCCGACGCCGACGACCTTCCGGGCGAGGTCGGCGTAGGTGTACTGGGCCACGAGGAGCTTGCGGTCGTCCTCGAGCGTGGCGCGGTACTCGCCCAGGATGCGGGCGGCCTCGCGCTGGACCCAGCCGGCGCCGGCGTCTCCCGCGAGCTCGACGATCGGCACGACCAGCGGCGGCTCCGAGCGGAAGCGCGGGCGCCCGTCGACGACCTCGGTCAGGCGCGCGAACGCCTGCAGGTTGTCGCGCGTCGCGAACTTCGAGGTCCTGCGACGCACCTGCTTCACGCTGCTGCCGCGCAGCGCCGCCTGGGTCTTGAGGCCCGCCAGGAGGCTCTCCACCTCCAGACGGGAGTACCAGACCGACAGGTTCGTCGACGACGCGAAGCCGGCCATCGCGGTGCGGTAGGACTGCACGGCGTCGCGGACCACGCCGATCGTCTCGAGCTCCGAGAACCCGTTGTCCTGCGACGCGACGACGATCGAGGCCGCGAACCGCTTGACGTCCCACTCGAACGGACCAGGCAGCGTCTCGTCGAAGTCGTTGAGGTCGAACATGAGCCGGCGCTCGGGCGAGTTGTAGTTGCCGAAGTTCAACAGGTGGGCGTCGCCGCACAGCTGGACCGTGAGCCCCGAGCTCGGTGTCGCCCCGAGGTCCATGGCCATCACGGCGGCCGCGCCACGGAAGAACGCGAAGGGCGACGACGCCATCCGGCCGTAGCGGATCGGGAGCAGCTCCGGCACTCGCGTGGTGCCCTGCTCGACGAGGACGTCGACGGCCGACCGCCGCGCGGGGGACGGCGAGAACTCCGCGTGCGACGAGCGCGGCGCGACGCGTCGTGCCGCCCGACCGCGGGCCTCGCGCTCGGCGACGGTCCCCTGGGGAACCTCGAGCCGGGTGACGTGGGTTCGCTGCTCGGTCACGAGGTCTCTCCCGTCCTGCCGAGCGTCCAGGCCCGGACGCCTCCGACGATGCCCGCGGTGTTCGGCACGACCACGACGTCGTCGCCGAGGGTCGCGAGCACCTCCGGCGTGATCACCCGGGCGTTGCCGCCGCCGAGGTAGAGCCGGTCCCAGACGAAGACCGGCCGCAACGCCTCGACGACCCGGCGCACCCGCCGCGACCAGAACGCCGGCCCGAGCCGCTTGCGCTCCTTGTCGCCGATGTAGGTGTCGTACGACAACCCCCAGCGCACAGGCGCCTGCGAGAGCTCGAGGTGCGGGGCGAGGCGGCCGCCGTCGAACAGCGCGCACCCCAGGCCCGTGCCGAGGGTGAGCACGAGCTCGAGCCCGGCACCGGTGACGACGCCGGCGCCGTGCACCTCGGCGTCGTTGAGCACCCGCGTCGGCATGCCGAGCCGGTCCTCGAGCGCGGCCCGGGCGTCGAACCCGGTCCACTCCTCGACGAGGTGCTCGAGCCGCTTGGACCTCGGGCCGCTCTCGGTGACGTAGTGCGGAGTCACGATGACGACGCCGTGGCGGATCATCCCCGGGATGCCCACCGTCGCGCGGTCCGCGTGCGGCAGCTGGCCGGCGAGGTCGGCGATCGCGTCGAGGAAGCGCGCGGTCGGCATCGGGTACGGCGTCGGGACGCGCAGCGGCTTCGCGTGCAGCGTGCCGTCGGCGTCGAGCACCGAGGCCTTGAGGCCCGTGCCGCCGCAGTCGACGGCGAGGGTCATGGTCACGCGGTCAGTGTGGCGAACACCGGCCCTCGACGAGGTGCCGACCCGCGACATCATGGCTCTCGTACATCTGTACGACAGCGTGCTACCGTCGACGGGTGAGCACCCGACCTGCCCACCGCACCGGCTGGCCCGAGCCGCCGTCGGTCGCCCGCACCCGGGTCGACTCCGTCCGGGCGAGCGCCCCGCCGCTGTCGGTGCAGGCCTCGCTCCTCGACCTCGCCGACGACGTGCGCCTGGGCCGGCTCGCCGGTCGCGTCGCGCGCACCCCGCTCGCGCACGGCGCGTGGGTCGACCACCGGCCGGGCTGGGTCGAGGGCTCCGACGCCGTGCTCGACACCCTGCTGCACGACGTCGCGTGGGCCGCCGAGAGGCGTCGGATGTACGACCGGGTCGTCGACGTCCCGCGCCTGATCGCCTGGTACGACGGCGACGCTGTGCTCCCCCACCCGGTGCTCGCCGACGCCCGCGCCGCGCTCTCGGCCTACTACCGGCCCGAGCTCGGCGAGCCGTTCGTCACCGCCGGCATGTGCCTCTACCGCGACGGCCGCGACTCGGTCGCCTGGCACGGCGACACCATCGGGCGCTCGGCGACCGAGGACACCCTCGTGGCGATCGTGTCGTTCGGCTCGCCGCGCACCCTCGCGCTCCGCCCACGGGGCGGTGGTCGGTCGCTCTCGTTCTCGCTCGGGCACGGCGACCTCGTGGTCATGGGCGGCTCGTGCCAGCGCACCTGGGAGCACGCGGTGCCCAAGACCGCCGGGCCGGTCGGGCCGCGCGTGAGCGTGCAGCTCCGACCGGCCGGCGTCGCCTGAGCAGCTCTCAGCCGAGCGCCACGACCGGCTCGTCGTCCTCGGCCGCGGCCTCCTTGCCGATCGTGATCATGAAGAACGCGACCACGGCCGCGACCACCATGAAGCCGCTGCCCACGAGGAACGCGCGGGTGTAGCCCTCGGTGAGGGCCTGCGGGATGCCGGCCGGGCCGGCCGCCGGGTTCGCCGCGATCCACGCGGTGGTGGCCGCGACGGCGACGGTGTTGAGCAGCGCCGTGCCGACCGCGCCACCGACCTGCTGGACCGTGTTGATGAGCGCGGAGCCCACACCGGCGTCGTCGTGGCCGATCGCGTGCAGCGCGGTGGTCGAGATCGGGATGAAGGTGAAGGCCATGCCCAGGCTCATGATGAGCATCGAGGGCAGCACGTGGGTGAGGTAGGGCGAGTCGGCCTCGAGCGTCGAGAGCCAGAGCAGACCGCCGGCGCCCATGAGCAGACCCGGGACGAGGAGCGGCTTCGGGCCGACCTTGGGCAGCAGCTGGCTGGCGATGCCCGCGCCGATCACGATGCCGACGCTGAACGGCAGGAACGCGAAGCCCGCCACGATCGGCGTGTAGCCCTTGACCACCTGCAGCCACAGCCCGAGGAACAGGAACATCGCGAACATGCCGATGCCGACGATCAGCGAGGTGATGTAGGCGCCGCCGCGGTTGCGGTTGAGGAGCACGCGCATCGGCACGAGCGGGTTCTCGACCCGGACCTCGATGACGAAGAACGCCACGATCATCACGATCGCGAGCCCGAACCAGACCAGGGTCGACGGGTCGGTCCAGTGGGCGGTGTCGGCCAGTCCGTGCGGTGCGGCCTTGGTGAAGCCGTAGACCAGCGCGACGAGGCCGACGGTCGCCGTGACCGCGCCGCCGATGTCGTAGCGGGCCACCCCGTCGGCCTTGCTCTCGCGGATGTTCCCGATGGCGAGCAGCGCGGCGAGGATGGCGATCGGGACGTTGACCAGCAGGCACCAGCGCCACGACAGGTACTCGGTGAGGACGCCGCCGAGCAGCAGGCCGAGCGCCGCGCCGCCGCCGGAGATCGCGCCGTAGACGCCGAACGCGCGGGCGCGCTCCTTCGGGTCGTGGAACGTGACGGTGATCAGCGAGAGGGCGGCCGGCGCGAGCAGCGCGGCGAAGGCACCCTGCAGCGCTCGGGCCCCGAAGAGCCAGATCGCGTCCGGGGCGACGCCGCCGAGCGCGGACGCCGCTGCGAAGCCGAGCAGGCCGATGATGAACGTGCGCTTGCGGCCGGCGTAGTCGGCGATGCGGCCGCCGAGGAGGAGCAGGCCGCCGAAGGACAGCGCGTAGGCCGTGACGACCCACTGCTGGTCGGCGTCGCTGATGCCGAGCGCGGCCTTGGCCGAGGGCAGCGCGAGGTTGACGATCGACGCGTCGAGCACCGCCATGAGCGAGGCCATGCCGATCACGAACAGGGCGCGCCAGCGCATCGGGTCCAGCGGGATGCCGGCGGCGCTCAGCGGCCAGTCCTCGCGCGGCGCGTCGAGGGCGACGGCGTCGCCCGGGCCGGTGGGGGTGCTCATGCGCGGAGCCTCTCGTCGGGGGTGCGGGGGTGGTGAGGGTTGCCTCACCGAGTCTGCCGGGGACAACCGACAGTCGACGACGAGGTATTCCGCCCCCAGCCCGATCCCCCGACCCGGCTAGGTTTCCCCCGTGAGGACTGCCCCGTGACCGACGTCGACCCGACCCCGACGCTCCGCGAGGTGCGGGCGCTGCGGTACGTGCTCGCGCTGCGCGAGGGCGGGTCGCTCCCCGGGGTGGTCGAGGCCGACGACCTCGGCACGTACGTCGTGAAGTTCCGCGGAGCGGGGCAGGGCCGCAAGGCGCTCGTGGCCGAGGTGGTCGTGGGCGAGACCGCCCGCCGCCTCGGGCTGCCGGTGCCCGAGCTCGTCGTCGTCACCCTCGACGCCTCGCTGGCCAGCGCCGAGCCCGACGAGGAGGTGCAGGACCTGCTGCGGGCCAGCCACGGCACCAACCTGGGCATGGACTTCCTGCCCGGCTCGCTGGGCATCGAGCGCCCGGACGGGATCAGCCGCGACCTCGCTTCCCGGATCCTCTGGCTCGACGCCTTCCTGCAGAACGTCGACCGTTCCTGGCGCAACCCCAACCTGCTGCGCTGGCACGGCGATCCGTGGCTGATCGACCACGGCGCGGCCCTGTACTTCCACCACGACTGGGCCAACCGCGCGTCGGCCGCGGCCAAGCCCTACCCGGCCGCCGAGGGGCACGTGCTGCTGCGCGCGTCCGGGCCGCTGCGCCCTGCGCACGAGGAGCTGGCGCCGCTGGTCCCGCACGCGCTGGCCGAGGCGCTGGGGTGCGTACCGGACGAGTGGCTGCTCGGCGAGCCGGGGTTCGAGGGCCCCGACGAGGTGCGCGCGGCGTACTCCGAGGTCCTGCTGGCCCGGCTCGACCAGCCCGAGGTGTGGCTCGACCCGGTGGAGGTGGCCCGTGTCGCAGACCTATGAGTGGGCCGTCCTGCGGGTGGTCCCCCGCGTCGAGCGCGGCGAGCAGGTCAACGTCGGCGTCGTCGTCTACTGCCGGGCGCAGGACTACCTCGGCGTCTGGATCAGCGACGACCTCTCGCGCGCCGTCGCTCTCGCGCCCGATCTCGACGTCGACGCCGTGCGCCTGCACCTCGACGCCGTGGCCGACCTGTGCGCCGGGTCGCCCGAGGCCGGGCACAGCGGCCGGCGGAGCCCGGGCGACCGGTTCCGCTGGCTGGTGGCGCCCCGCAGCACGGTCGTCCAGACGTCGGCCGTGCACACCGGGATCACCGACGACCCGGAGGCCGAGCTGCGCGACCTGGCCCGCGCGATGGTGGCCTGGCCCCCGGGAGCCGAGCCCGACGAGGGCGCTACCCTGCTCCCATGAGCGAGCACGAGGGGCACCCCGTCCACCCGCTGGCGGCGGCCGTCGTCGTCCTGATCTGCGCCGGCGTGTTCGGCTGGATCTTCTCCCTCATGGGCGGCGGCTGGGTCCTCCCGGTCGTGATCATCACCGTCGCGCTCGTCGTCTGGGGCCTCGTCACGGTCCTCGTCCTCGACAAGGAGTGACGCCGCGCGTCAGTCGCGGCCGCGGCTGCGCCGGGCGAGCTCCGACAGGTAGGCGTTGTAGTCGGCGAGCTCGTCGGTCCCCTGCCCCGTGAGCGCCGCCTCGTCCTGGGCCTTGTCGCTGCTGCGCGCGTCGCGCTCGTCGGCGCGCACCCACTGCACGAACATCGCGCCCATCACGATGATCATCGGGATGTCGCCCGAGCCCCAGCCGATCATGGCGCCGACGTGCTGGTCGGCCAGCAGGTCGAGCGCATAGGGCCGGCCGAGCGAGGTGTAGAACGCCTCCGCGATCACCGACGTCGTCGACATCATCACGACGGCGAAGAACGAGTGCAGCGCCATGACGATCACCATGATCACGAAGCGCGCCACGAACGGCGGGCGCTTCGGACCGGGATCGATGCCGATCATCACCCAGTAGAACAGGACGCCGACGAGCAGGAACCCGGCGTTCATCCCGATGTGGCCCCAGTGGCTCGACATCAGCCACGGGAACACGGGCGTCAGGTAGATCAGGTAGAAGCCCGCCAGGAACAGCGCCGACGCGACGAGCGGGTTGGTCACCACTGCGACGAACCGCGAGCCGACGAACCGCTCGAGCCACTCACGCGGCCCCACGCGCGCGGGATCGCGCGGCAGCGCCTCGAGCGCGAGGCTGATCGGCGCGGCGAGCACCAGGAAGATCGGCGCCAGCATGCTCAGCACCATGTGCTGCGTCATGTGCACGCTGAACAGGACGTGGCCGTAGGTCGCGACGCCCGACAGCGTGCAGAGCCCGAGCAGTGCGACGCCGACCACCCAGGACGCCGTGCGGCCCCACGACCAGCGATCGCCGGAACGGAGCACGGTCCTGACGCCGACGCCGTACAGGCCCAGCATCAGCCCGCACACGAGCAGCCAGAGGGCGTCGGCGCGAGCCTGGCCCCAGATCAGGTTCGCCAGCGTCACCTCCGGCGGCATCGGGAAGCCGATGATGATCTGGGCCGGGGTCAGGGACGTCACGGGGACGGCGCCGCTGACCGGCGGGGCCGTGCGCGACAGCGCCACCGCGACCCCCACGGTCGCCGCCATCACCAGGACCTCGACGGCCGCCACGCGCAGGAACAGCAGGCGCGTCGGGTCGGAGGACAGCCGGGGCACCGTGGTACGCCGGTGCCAGAAGCCGAAGCCGGCCAGCACCGCGAGCAGCAGCGCCTTGAGCACGACCAGACGGCCGTACGAGGTGGTCAGCAGGTCAGCCGGTCCGGCCATCCTCACCCAGGCGGAGAGCAGGCCGCTCGCACCGACGGCCACCGCGGTCCACAGCGCGACCGGGCTGAAGCGCCCGACGGCCACGGCGAGCGGGCGGCGGTCGGACGTACCGAGCAGGACGAGCGCTGCGAGACCACCGCACCACAGGCTCATCGCCAGCACGTGGATGGCCAGCGCCGACACCGCGACCGTATGGTCCGGCGAGGTGCCGGAGTGGCTCGACAACGTCGGCGGCAGCAGCGCAGCGAGAGCGAGCAGGCAGGCCAGCGCCGCGCCCGTCGTCGTGCGCACGGCGTACGCCGTGACCCCGACCGCGAGCGCCAGCACGGCCTGGACGAACAGCGAGCGGCCGAGCTCGATGTCGCGCACGAAGCTCCAGAGCAGCGCCGGGTCGGCGACGTCGGGCAGCGGCGAGGCCAGGACGTTGGACAGCGTGAGCACGATCTCGACGACGACGACGGCCGCCCACAGCAGAGCCGACCAGCGCGCCGCCCTGGTCCAGCGCAGCCGCGGGCCACGGAGCAGCCCGTCGCGGGCAGGCACGAGCAGACCGCCCGCCAGCAGGAGGCCGACGGTGAGGATCCCCGCGAGGTCCGCCAGCGTGCGGACGACCGGCAGCGCCCAGCCGGTACCGAGCCCGGCGTCAGGCAGCCCGCGGGGAGCCGGCGCCGGACGGCCGTCACCAGCCCACAGGCACAGTGCCATCACCAGCACGGCGACGGCCGCGGACCCGAGCAGCAGCCGTCCCGGGCGCAGCTCGCGGCGGAGCTGCGCCCGGGGGACGACGACGGGAGCGGTCACGCGGCTCGTCGGCGAACCACGGCGATGACGGCGCCCGCGACCACGAGGACGGCGATCCCGCCGAGCACCCAGGGCAGGGCACCGGAGCTGGTCGTGCTGTCCGAGGCCGCGGCGTCGCTCGAGGCCGATGCGGCGCTCGTCGTCGTGTCGCTCGGTGACGGCGTCGGCGTCGGCGTCGGTGTCGGCGTCGGTGACGGCGTGTCGATCGGCGTCGCGTTCGGCAGCAGCGAGTCGGGCACGGTGAAGGTGAACGTGCCGGTCCCGGGGTGGCCGTCGTCGGCGACGCTGCGCCACGCGACGGTGTAGGTCCCGGCCTCCGTGAGGGTCTCGAGCTCCACGGTGACGTCGGAGCCGGAGATGACGGCCTTGCCGGCGGTCACGGAGGAGCCGGAGGGGCCGCGCACCACGATCGCGCTGCCCCC
>WBZP01007427.1_pt1 | contig 10582 bp, 7 predicted proteins | sample 5204301 | NCBI WGS metagenome assembly WBZP01 (sample SAMN12412401, study PRJNA552823) | activated sludge metagenome | isolation source: activated sludge from nitrification reactor of wastewater treatment plant... | place: USA: Pennsylvania | collected 2017 | reverse complement strand
TCCTGACCATCCTGCTCGTCGACCGCAGCTACCGCGATGATGAGCGCTGCGCCAAGAAGTACGGCGCCGATTGGGATGAGTACCGCAAGCTAGTCCCCCACCGCATCCTCCCCGGCATCTACTAAACCAAGTCCTTTGGTTGGGACACGCGCAGCGGCTCCCTCTCATCCTACGTCGGCTTGCTGAGGGGCAAAGCCCGTCGTGAAGTTACGCGGCAGAGGTCTTGGACTTGGCCAACTGCAGCTCGCGCAGCACCAGATAGATCAGCGGACCATAGGAGCCCGCGATCAGGGTGAGGATGACAAACGGCCAAGGATTCCCACCGCGACTGCGCGCATCCTGCACCATCCAGATGCACGACAGCGTCGCCATGATCGCCAGGTCTGCGAACACCTGCCCAGGACCGAGCGCGCGGAAGTGCGGCAGCAAGATGCCGAGAAAGCCCACATCCAGCAGAGCCAGACCGGTGAGCACCGACGGCCAACAAGACCAGACGGAACGACATGGACATGCCTCCTTTGCGGGTTGCCACAGCGCTGCAGCGCGCTGCTTTCCCACCAAGCTGAACCAACAGTGTCCGCTTCTCAATTACTTCCAAGGTCATTGAATGCTGACCGCAAGCTCGCGAAGATGGCGGCACCATGAAGGAGCAAGCCGGCTCCTTGTCGTCGTCGCGTCCGCCAGGCTCGGGCGCCGCCAGCTTTCCGCAGCTACTGAAGAGCTGGCGACAGTAGCGTCGCATGTCCCAGCTCGAGCTGAGCCTGGAAGCCGGGGTCTCGCAGCGCCACATCAGCTTCCTGGAATCGGGTCGCGCCCAGCCGAGCCGCGCCATGATCCTGCAGCTGAGTGAGACCCTGTCTGTCCCGCTGCGGGATCGCAATGACTGGCTTACCGCAGCCGGCTTCGCGGCGGTGTTTGCGGCCCGGCCTCTCGACGATCCGCTGATGATGCAGGTGATGACGGCAGTCCGCTTGATGCTGACCAATCACGAGCCATTCCCAGCGCTCGCGATCGATCGCGCCTGGAACATTCGGCTGACCAACCACTCCTTTGAGCGCTTGGCCGCGCTGCTCGGAGAGGATCTGAGGACCCGGCTGGGAAGTCCGCAGCGCAATCTGATGCGCCTCTTTTTTCATCCCCAGGGCATTCGATCCCTGGTCACCAACTGGTCGGCAATCGCCCCTCTGCTGTGGCATCGGGCCCGTCGAGAAGCCGATGCGATTGGCGGTCACGAGCTCAAGGCGCTGCTGGCGGAGCTTGCGCCCTTTCAGGATGAGGAAACGCTGTGGTCGGCAGGAACCAGATCGAGCGTTCCCCAGATTTCTCTCTCGGGACAGGGGATCTTACAGCGCCTTCTCGACGGACGGGATCTTATCGGGTTTCAAATCTCGGTGAACAATGTTTTTGGCGTGGGCGGCGGCGAGGGCGGCGGCCACTTGGCGGGTTAGGCGCAGCGTATCAGCGACGGAGAGCTTGCCGCCAAAGCGCTTCATCCGCGCCCCCAGCGACTCGCCCTCCAGAAACTCCATCACGATGTAGGCGGTACCGTCGGGCTGCTGACCAAACTCCGAGATCTGCACCACGCTCGGATGGTTGACAATGTTGACGGCCCGCGCCTCGTTAAAGAAGCGCTGCACCACTTGCTGATTCACCGCGTACTCGGGATGCAGGACTTTGATAGCGACCTTGCGCTCGATCTGCGGATGAATCGCTTCATAGACCGCGCCCATCCCCCCTTTGCCGACCTCGCGAATCACGCGATAGGGACCGATAGTCTGTCCGGTCATAGTCTCCACCTAATGTAATCAAGATAACACTTTTTCAGACGACTAGCTTGACAAACTCTCACTCGGGCCGACAACCTGGCTGGCCAGAAACGGAAGGCTGCGCGCAAGCGGGCGAGCGTTCCGAACCGAAAGGACTCTCGAACATGGCATCGTCTGGACTGTACGCCTCGCTGTCGCTGGACCTGGACAACCAGTGGTCGTACATGCGCACCCATGGTGACGCAGGGTGGGATAGCTACCCCTCTTACCTACACGTGGTGCTGCCGCTGGCGCTTGACGTGGTGGAATCGGCGGGGCTGAAAATGACGGTGTTTCTCGTCGGAGAAGACGCCCGGCAAGAGCAGCACCACGAGCTGTTTCGGCAGATTCCACGCCGAGGCCACGAGGTCGGCAATCACTCGCAGAATCACCTGCAGTGGCTGCACAAGCTGCCCCACGCCGAGCTGGAAAAAGAGATTCTCGACGCCGATCGCTTCATCGAGCAGGCCTGCGGGCACAAGCCGCGCGGCTTTCGCGGGCCCGGCTTTGCGTGCAGTACGACGCTGCTGCGGATCTTGGCGCAGCACGGCTATGACTACGACTGCTCGACGTTTCCGACGTTTGTGGGGCCGCTGGCACGGGCGTACTACTTCATGTCGGCTCGCAAGCTCAGCGACGAAGAATCCGATGAGCGCAAGGATCTGTTCGGAAGCGTGCGCGACGGGCTCCGACCGCTGTCGGGTTACCTGTGGGATCTACAGCAGCGTGATGCCCAAGGCCGACCGATTGCCGATCTGCTGGAGATTCCGGTGACGACGCTGCCGGTGCTGCGAACGCCGATTCATATGTCGTATCTGCTGTTCTTGGCGCTGCGCTCGCCGTGGCTGATGCGACGCTATCTGGATACCGCGATGACCCTGTGTCAGCTGCGTGGCGTCGAGCCGTCGTTTCTGCTCCACCCGCTCGACTTTATCTCGGGGACGGAGTGTCAGGCGCTGCGCTTCTTCCCGGCGATGAACATGCCGTCGGAGCTTAAGCGTGAGCTGGTGTTTGAAGTGCTGACCAAGCTGTCGCGCCGCTTTCAGGTCGTGCCGATGGGTCAGCACGCCGCCGCGCTCCGTCAGCGTCAGCTTCCGCGCCGCTCTCCCGACCTGGGCCAGTAAACTTACGAGCTTGGCACGCACGGAATCGAGCAGCAGTCGAAAGCAATTCCCGTCGACCGTCCGACTCCGCAGCTGCCACTCGAGCGCGGCCCCGTGAGCGCTCGTCCGCTCTGTCCGCACACCACCGCCGCTCGCGACTTCCAGATGCCGTCTTCCAGACACTCCCCGCCGAGCTTCTTCGGCTCACACGAAGTGGTCGGAATCGGCACCGACGCCGGACAGCACTCGAACTGCACCAGGCCGTAGCCAAACGGCACCATGCCCCAGCACGGTCGCTCAAACTGCGCCAAGGTCAGCTGCTGCCCGAGGAGATCGCAGCAGGTCTTGGCGGCGGTCTTGACCCACTCGACGGGATCGCGACACTGCGGAGCGCTGTTCTGCTGGCGGCTGCACTTGGGAGGCATCCCGTCGCTGCTCGGTAGGCTGAAGTCGGCGGGCGGCGTCAGGTCCTCGACCACCGAGAGCACATCTTGGTCGTAGGCCACGCAGCCGAAAGCCAAACAAAGCGCACAGAGCAGCGGACGCACGCCCCGATTGTGCCGAAAGCAGCGCAGTGCGGAACAAGAATCGCTGCACCTACCGTCACTCGAACCGGCGGCGAGCCAGCGCCTTTGCTATAACCCGAAGCAGACCATTCGGAGGATTCAGGAACCATGCACATGCAGAGAGTGACGATGATGACCCTGCTGCTCACGGGAGTGCTCGGCAGTGGCTGTGTATCGGCGGGGACGCACAAGGCCAAGCTCGATGAGCTACAGCAAGCGCTGGCGGATCTGGCGAAGTCGCGACAAGAGGCCGTCGATCGCAGCAAAGAGCGCGACGAGCTGCAGAAGCGGATTCAGGACGCGCTGGCGCAGGTGGCGGACCTATCGGGGCGACTTAGAGCAGCGGAGAGCAAGACCAAGGGGCTGACCACCGAGCGAGATCAGTACGCGCGGCTGCTCAATGACTCGACGGCGCTCGTCGGGCAGCTGAAGGAACGGCTGGAAAAGCTGGGGCAAAACGTCGACAAGCTGACCACCGAGCGAGGGCAGCTGCAGGCCGGCCTGACCGATGCCAAGGCACGACTTGAAGATTTGCGCAAGCAAAAAGCGGCGGCGGAAGCGCGGCTCCAGATGTTCCGCAGCCTCGTCGACAAGCTGCGCGCGATGATCGACTCCGGGCAGCTCAAAGTGGTGGTGCGTGACGGGCGGATGCTGATTGCACTGCCCGACGACGTGCTGTTCGACTCGGGCAAGGCCGAGGTCAAGCCGCAAGGTCAAGAAGCGCTGGCCAAGGTCGCGCAGGCGCTGGCGGCGTTCCCGGATCGGCATTTTCTCGTCGCTGGGCATACCGATAACGTGCCGATTCGCAGCGCTCGCTATCGCTCGAACTGGGATCTGTCGGCGGCCCGCGCGATCGAGGTCACGCTGTTCCTGGTGTCCAAGGGGCTGAAGCCGCAGGTGCTGGCGGCAGCCGGCTTTGGTGAGTTCGATCCCGTCGCTGCCAACGACACGCCCGAGCATCGCAGCCAGAACCGACGGATCGAGATCGTGCTGCAGCCCAACATCTCGGATCTGCCCTCACTCGACGGAATAGACAGCCCTGCCCCGGCCAAATAGCTACTTTTTGCGGCTCTTGCTGCGCTTTTTGCCGGTGTCGGCGGACACTTCGCCCGGGGCCGGCGCCAGCGAGATATGCAGCGAGCGATCGCGATCCGGCACCAGCTTGCTGCGCACCGACTGATGGCCCTCGGCCTCGATCAGCAGCGTCACCGCCTGCGTCGAGCGAGGCAGGGTGAGCGGACTCTTTGTGACCTTGCCATCTAGCGTAACCGTCGCTGTGTCTGGACTTAGCTCGAGCTGAATCGTCACGGAGTCTGGCTCGCGCACGGTCTTGCTGACCACTGGTGGGGCGTCCGACGGAGCAGGTCCACGCGAGAGGCCAACCACCGCAATCACCACCGCCAAGACCAGAAACGACGCCGCCACCGCGAGGAGTGGCCAGCGCGAACCTTTGGTATCGACCGTCGGAAGTCGCAGCGCCCCGACCAGCGCCGTCGGCTGGGCTCCAGCGGCTTTTCGTCCTTGCGAGGCTTCGGCCGCTTGCCACAGCGCTTGCAGCGACGCAAAGCGCTTTCCTGCTGACGGATTCTGCGCCTGCGACAGCACCGCTTTCAGCGCCGGCGGCACGTCAGAAACTGTCTCTTCGAGTAGCTTGCCCAGCGCGGCTTGATCGTCGGCAGCCGAGGCGCTGCCACCGCGACCCAGATACAGTCCCGCGTCGAGCAGACAGATCCGCTGATTGGCCTTTCCTCCCCCGAGTGCACCATCGACGGCGACATCTTCAAAGCTAGCGACATAGACATTGCGCGCCGAAACTCCGCCGTGGCAGAGCCCACGCTGATGCAGGGCGTAGAGCGCACCGGCCAGCTCGCGCAGCACCGACAGTCCCTCGGCGAGTGAGAGCTTGCCCTGCCCGGCCACCCGCTGCGCCAGATCTTGCCCAGTAAGCAGTGGCGTTGCGATCAGCAGCTTGTCGTCGGAAAGCAGCATCGTATCGACCGCTGTGAGCAGGGCCGGATGATGCAGCTGCGCCTGTTGACTGAGCGCGGCGAGCAGCGGCTTGCGCTGACCGGGATCGATCTGTAACAAGCGCACCGCACAGCGAGAGCCCAGCCGGATCTGCTTGGCTTCAAACAGCGCGCTGTTGCGGCTCTCAAAAAGGAGCCTCTCCAGCGTGTAGGTGTTGCCTTGGGTCGTCCCCACCAGCGCCTGCACGTTCGCTCCCTGCGTAGGCTGGGTCATGGTAAGCCGGCTTCTATTTTTGCATCAGAAGGCCAGCGGAGAGAAGGTCGGCGCTTAGGAAAGTAGCCGCTGCGCATCACCGAGCAAGGTCAGAAGCGGAGGCCGCGACAGCAGCACCAGTCGCTGTCGGAGCAAGCTGGTCGCTCCCAGCGAGTCCGGACCTTCCGCTTCGACTACACCTACACTGGCACCTACACTGGCGCCTACACCCGCACCTACACCCGCACCTACACCGACAGTGGCCGACAGCGGACCTGGCAATAGGGACAGGAGCGCGGGTCGAAGGTCCGGCTGCTCCACGGCGGCAATCAGCAGCGAACGTCGCCACAGCAGCTCGCGCACAGCCGACAGCAGCCGCGCTTGTTCCTGCGGAGCATGGGTCAGCTCGTGCCACACCGGATCGAGCAGCAGATGCGCCTGCTCGGTGGTGAGCGAAGGCAGCCCAGGCCGCAGCGCGCGCGCTTGCAAGCTCCGCAGCCACTTTTGCTCGGCTTCGTCTTGCGGCTCCCGGCCAGGCAGCCACAGGGCCACCGCCGCCCCCACCAGCGCGCGCAGATCGGCCAGATCGCTCACCAGCTCGCCACCCATGCGAACAAACAGCTGCGCCTGGCGATCTCGCACCCGCGCAAGCGGCCCGTCTGCACCCGGCAAGGAGCCCGATTCTGGCAGCAGCACCCGCGCCAAGTGCAAGAGCAGCGTGGTCAGCGGCCGTAGCTCATCGCTCGGCTGCGGCAGTCGCTCGTCACTGGGCGAGACACGCATCGCCGGCAGTCGATCGAGCCGCTGCGCCGCCTCTCCCAGCGGGTCAAGAAACGCCAGCGCCGACAGATACACCGCATGCAGCGGCGGATGGAGCGATTCCGTCAGTCGCACCAGCAGCTTCACGGCGCCCACATCCACCGCTTCAAAAAACGCTCGGGTAGTAAGGTGTAGGCGGAGCTGCGCAAAGCGACTACCTAACAGGCGCGAAAGCGGCTCTAGCACGCGATCGAGGTCGGCCAGCGGCCCGGGGAAGCTCGCCACCGCTTGCGACACCACCGCCGCCAGCTCAGCGGGATCATCCGTGCCTTGAATCAGTCGCTCGGCCTGCTCGGGTGGACACGCGGCATGCAGCAGCAGCCCCCAACCGGCCAGCGCCGAGGCCCCAAGCAGAGGTGCCCGCTGCGCCTGAAGCTCAGTGGTCGCTTGGCGAATCAAGCCGCCATCGGACACCTGAACGCCCAGCAGCAGCAGCGCGCGCAACAGCTCCGGCTCCTTCGCATCGGCCAGCGCCGCCTCGGCATCGGACAGCGCATCGCCGGATCGACCCAAGCTGGCGTGAAGCTCGGCCCGCCTGCACAGCCACCGCGCCCGCTCGCTCCCCGCCGCCTGCGCCACCAGCTGATCGAGACAGCTGCGGGCTTCCCGAACCTCGCCACTACCGAGCGACACCGCATACAACCGCTGCAACGCCGAGAGCTGGCCGGGTCGTTCGCGCAGCAGGGCTCGCAGCTGCTCTGCCGCCGCCACCAGCAAGCCCGCCTGTTCATACAGCCGGGCAGTTCGCAGGTGCAGCTCGAGCCGCGCCGTCGGATTGCTGGTATCGGGAAGCATCGCAGCGAGCGTGTGAGCCGCCTTGGCGTGATCGCCGCGCTCAGCCTGCAGCCACGACAGCCGCTCGGACAGCTGCTGCCGATCGTCCATGGACTCCGTGCTGCGCAGCGCCTCGCCCAGCAGAGGCTCTGCCGTCGCCAGCTCGCCACGCTTGATCAGCCAGTCCACCTGAGCCGCCAGCACCATCGCCCGACGCGGATAATCGGCACAGACGTGCAGCTGCGCAAAGATCGTGTCCGGCGCCCGACCCGCGACGATCAGGCAGTCTGCCAGCGCCGTCTGTCCCAGCGGATCGAGGGGAACCTGCGCGAGCAGCGCCTGTGCATAGCGCTCGACCGCCGCCAAGTCGCCCTGCCGCGCACACAGCACCAGCAGCTGCCGCAGCGACTCGATGTTCGCCAGCCCGGTTGTGGACTGCAGCAGTCGAGTCTCCAGCGTGCGCCGCCTACTGATCGGATCATCGCCGCCGTCAAGAACAATCAGTCGCTGCTCGGCCTCTTTGGCGCTCTCGTCGACCAGCTCGGTCGCTTGCCGCAGATACTCGCGGGCCCGCAGCTCGTCACCGACCCGCTGCGCCCACTCGGCGGCCACCAAGAGCTGCCTGCCCTGCTCGCTCCTCGGCAGAAGCTGCGCGGCTCGTCCGGCCACATCCGCCGCCTGCAGGAGCTCGCCACGTGAAAAGTGAAGCTCACCGAGTCGCTGCGCCGCCCGTCCCGAGCCCAGCTGCATCGCCTTTCGCAACGTCGTGGCGATCAGCTCGGCCTGCGACTGCGGATGGAGCAGCTCGGCCTGCTTACACAGCAGCTCCGCCCGCTCGCCATCACTCGGACTGGCGGCAATCTCTCGACTCAACCAGCCGAGCGCTGCAGCCTTGTCACCGGACGACTCTGTGCGCAGTCGCAGCGACGACAGGGCCGGCAGAAAATCGGGATCATGCCCCAGCGACTCATGTAGCAGCGCCAGCGCTTGCCCCGCGTCGCTGACGAGCTGACTCTTTTGCCACAGCGCCGCCGCCCGCTCCTCGGCAGTCGTCGCCAAGTCGAGTAGCACATCACACAGAGGCAGCGCCCGCTCGGGCGAGTGGACCGCATGGTGCCGAATGAGCAGTCGCAGTGGTCGCGGATCGCGCTCCAATAGCTCCGTCGCTCTCTCGAGGAGCCGCACCGCCTGCGCCGATACCTCCGCCGTCTGCGGCATCAGCAGGCCCAGCGTCAAGAGCGTCTCGTCGGGCTCACTCCCGCCCGAGGAAAGCAACAGCCGCGCCGCGAGCAGTGCACACTCGCCAGCCTCTCGTCGCGACAGCTCGGGGGACTCCGTCGCCAAGAGCAAGTGTCGAAGCGCCCGCGCCCGCTCGGCAGGCTGCTGAGCAAGTCCATACAGAAGCTGCCCGAGGAGCGCATGCGCTGCCGGCAGCTCCTCGTCGCGCAGCAGCGCCAGCTCGATCTGACCTAGCGCTTCACTCGGACGACCACTGCGCAGCAAGACCTCGGCCAGGGCCACCCGCAGCGGCGCCGCATGCTCGGGGGCACAGCGGCGCAGCTCGCCATCGACCAGTCGCCGCGCTTGCTCGTGTTGCCCGGCGGTCAGCAGCCGTCCGAGCAGTCGTCGTGTCTCCGTCAGTGCGGCTCGATCCCCAAGTGACGCCGCCCGCAGCCAGCGCGCCGCCGCCGCCGCATGTTCGTCGAGCAGCGTCAGACAGACCGCCGACTGACGGAGAAGCTGCCGCATCGCTCCCGAGTCCGCCGCCGCTGAAGCCAGCAGGGCCAGCCGCTGATCGAGTCGTCGCAGGACCGTCCGCAGCGAGCCCCGCTCGCGCAGCTTCGAGCGCAGCGCCGTAAGCAGCTCGGTCGGAATCTGCTCCGCCGTCTCAGTGGCCAGAAGTCCCGTCGCCCGCAGCGCTTCTTCATCAGACGCCGACGGTGGTGCCGAGAGGGTCACCAAGACCGCTTCCGCCTCCGTCGCGGTATCACCCAAAAGCCGCGCCGTTTCCGCCGCCAGCTTCGCACTTGCCCAGCGCCGCGCGCCCGTGCTTTGGGTCATGTCGCGAATCAGCAGGCTTAGCGTTCCCGGACGGTCGTCGGACTGCCGGCGTCGCAACAGCAGCCGCTCGCGAACGCTCTCGTCATCGGCCCCGAGGGACAGCAGCGCTTCGTCGATCGTCAGCAGCAGGCTCGGACCGACATGCCGCGCCGCTTGGCGGAGCAAGTCCACCCGAGCCTCGTCGACCTCGTGCTGCGACCACGCATACAGCGCCACCCCGAGTCTTGCCCCGTCGCCCAGGCTCTGAAATAGCGCCGCCAGCGCCGACCAAGCGGCAGCCCCACCACCAGCCTCGACGGCCAGACACAGCTCTGCTTCTTCGGTCGCAAAGTCGCTGTGATGATGTGCAGCCTCGGCAAGTCGCATATGGACCTGCGCTTTTTTCGCGCGCGGGACCCGATCTGCGGCCAGGGCTCGACGGTAATGGACTGCCGCTGCCGCGATCTCCCCGGCCAAAAACGAGCGATCGCCCAGCAGTAGCTCGGTGCTGACCTCGCCCCGCTCCACCGCTGGTGGCTCGGTGCTGGCGTCAGTCAAGAGCCGCGACGACAACACCTGAAGCAGCGCCACGGCCTCGTCTGCAACCAGCGCCACTGTCGGGGAAGAATCGTTCCCACTGCAATGCTCAAGCGCCGCCGAGGCGAGTGACACGGCCTGGGCTTCGTCCGCGTGAAGCTGCGCCGCCCACAACAGCAGCAAGACACGCTCCTCGACGAGCTGACCGTCAGACTTGGCCAAGCTCGCCAGCGTCGCTGCCACGTCGGAGTCCGGCCTATGCGCACGCAGCCCCAGAGCCAGCAGCTGCGTTCCTTTGTCCCACGGTCGGGTCTGCGCAAGTCTGTCGATCAGGCGAACAGCCTCTGCCGCCCGACTCGGTGCTGTCGACAAAATCTGCGCCCGACGAAGCGTAGCTGCCTCGGCCAGCGACTCGACCGAACCGAACAACCGATAGGCCGACAGCGCCGCCGGAACATCGCCTTCGATAAGCAGCCTGTCGGCGAGCAGCAGCGACTCTATCTGACCACCATCCACCGTCGAGCGCCCACGCGGATCGTCATCGAAATCGACCGCCCCGACCAAGCCTTCGTAGGTCAGCCGCAGCGTGCCCGCACTCACCTCGACGAGCGCCAGCGCCGCCGACTGAGCATCCGCCGCCCGATAGCCATGCCGAGGCAGAACCTGCAGCAGAGCGTCCCACAGCAGATCCACCCCAACCTCGCGCAGCCCGTGTGCG
>WBZP01007426.1_pt1 | contig 10582 bp, 13 predicted proteins | sample 5204301 | NCBI WGS metagenome assembly WBZP01 (sample SAMN12412401, study PRJNA552823) | activated sludge metagenome | isolation source: activated sludge from nitrification reactor of wastewater treatment plant... | place: USA: Pennsylvania | collected 2017 | reverse complement strand
CATACAGAATCTGAAAGGCCTCAAGGACTTCAATCAAAAATCACAGGACACTTTGCTAGCAGTAAGCACCAGAATAAATGTAATGCATAGGAAGATAGGTGAGTTCACGAATTGATTGGTCTACTCTCACTTCTTTACGGACTTTCCCTGTTTCTTACTCTTGGGAGCCATATCCATCTTCTTCTGAGCTTTGGCGTTCCCCACCTTCTTGAGGATCATCTATTTCATGTTGGCTTGCAGCTTTTCTACGGATGCGTTTACTTTGTCTTCTCCACCATTTAGGGAGGCTTCCACCAGCAGGTCTACTGATGCATTACGAACTTCCATATTCTGGTTACTGACACACTCAATAGCGAAATCGACTGATTAAGGCGATACAGCATGAGAGTTCAATCCGTGCAGGGTAATTAGATAGGTGAGTGTGTTAAGTTTCGATGTGAGTTGCTTGGGTGCCAGTTTGTTCTTCCCTCTCCTCAGCAGCGCCGACGAACAGTTAACCACCCCAAAAAGCCCCGACTCACACATATTCCTAAACGTCTCCTCCGCCATCCCCCTAATCTTAACATTATTATCGTTCATCCTCTTAATAACCTCCATCATAATCTTATCAGTATCTGCCTGGAACTCATGTACCCTCGACTAATTATGCATCTTCTTATTCACCGTAAGCAGTTCCGCAAACAGAGTCATCGAGTTACTGCATACCTGCATCACCTTCTCATTCAGAGTGTTACTCACTATCTGCATGTAGGTTTTGAAGAGGCCGTTCTGGTCTTTGCCCTTGGTTTTGGAGGGGGATTTCAGTTCTTGGAGGAATGTTTTGAGGGCTTATAATCTGTACTGCCAGTACGCTGAGTAGTACTGTCTTATGGTCATTACGTCGAAATATTGGAGCAGAGGGGCGGCTTATTTCTATTGTTGAAGGGTTAGAGGTTAGGGCTAGGATGGGATATTCTATTTGAGTTCGGGTGCTGGATCGTCATCCCTAATCTATGTTTTCTGTTTGCCTGCCAGATGAGTAGGCAGTACCCTATCATCATGCCTCACAACTATGGGACGGTCATCCCTAAATTCCCTACTCTCCTCCACAAATTAATTCTCAGCCATCTTATGCGTACGGTTTGTTACATGCGACCTCGATAACTCTATTTCCTGCTACGGTTCCTCCTCAACCTTCTCCGTCCTAGCCCTATAAAGTGGATTGGATATGTTAGCAATAATCGTTTACGCCGAACTCCTTATCCTTTCAATATCAGTCTTAAGTTTCTGTGCTTTATCGTACTCCTCCCTATCCACCGCCTCCTTCTTCTTATCCTCTAACCCTCTAATCTGATACCCAAGGTTTTTAATGCTGCTAATGATTTCCTTCAACCGTTTAGCCTCCTAAAAATTCTAATCCTCTGCTGCTCGTTCCTTCATTTGATTGAGAATGGCCAGTTTAGAGTAGATGAACTGATCCTCAATACTGCCCTCCTCAAGTTCAGCCTCCACTATCGCCCCACCCGAGTTTTTTAATATTGGCTCGCTGATCATTTAAAGTCCATCGCCTATCGCATTTATCTAGTGTATACCCACCTGCGAGAAGAAATTCTGCTTATTCGGATGTGGCTTCCTAAACAGAAACCTCAGATACGTACAGCTGATATCCACCATAACAGTCTTATGTTATTTGCCCTCATAATTACTCCTTTCATTATCACTGAACGATAAATACCCGTATTTGGTGAAGTGGGTGTCCACACTCTACCTATCCGAGTAGTACAGTATCTCAATTTGCGTAGCTATCTTTCGACTGTTGGAGAGGAACTGTAACTGCTTGATATGGACTTGCGAGTAGAACTGGAGAGTTATTTATTGGGGGTAGCTGCAGAACCTCCCCGATTCCCATCCCGAACTCCCCTTCACCAGGAGATTGGACACGGGATGATCCCGATCCTACGAGCTATACGAAACTATCTTGTATTTAAGTTTCGACTACATACTATTATATTCGGTAACAGCAGAGTAGGGTGACTGTCGAATAATAAAGAGAGTGCAATGCAAAACCAATGGGTCATTTCTTCTTCTTCTTCTTTTTCTTCTTGGCTACTTTGAAAAATTTGTTGTGGCCCAGACTCTGTCCCGTTATCGAACTGAATACGTACTCATCGTTCTATGGGCGGAACCCACAGGCTTTCTATATGGTGTTCAGTTCGCAGACTACTTTGTGTTTGGTGAGACGCTCCTTTATGCTCTCTATCTAGTCGTTCATCTCTCTCTCAACTTTGTTCTGGGCTGCCATCAGGATTTAGGTGAACTGTTTGGGTTTGTTGACTGAGGTGGCGTGAGCTGACAATGCTTTGGCTCTCTCCACTGTGGAGATTTGTTTCAGGCCTTAGTATTCTCCAGTGGGAGTAAACTTTATGTTGGCAACATTGTGATGCTTGATAGTGTTGGTATAGGTAGCATCGATAGTATCCTATAGTTTAAGGAATTTGTTAGGGATGGGTTTGGATTGATCGCTGATGAGCCCTGGGTTGGATAGATCTACCACTCCTGGCTAGTTCTTCGTCATGTGAGATCGAGCTCTCAATCTGGCATCCACCTTAGAAGCTTCTCTTCTACGATTCTCCTATCTCTGCCATTGGCTTTTGGCATGTGCCCATCCCTCCTCAAACTCAACAAACTCAAACTACTGTCTTTTCTCTACTAGCTCCTTATTCAATCTACTTCTAACTTTGTTTGCCTCCGATATCAGACCATCATGTTCTTCTTTTACATGTTTGTGGGTGTAGACTTTAATGCGAGGGCCCAGTTTATCCACAGGCTCCTCCAAGTCTATCGCCTATAGTTCCTATCCTCCCTACCCACCACCCTAAACCCCATCTAACGGGATATCCTCCTACTCTCCCAAACCAGGACCATCATCCTCTCCAGGTTTTGCTTATTCTCCGAGAGGCTCACCCTATGGTTGGACTTCTATTCCCGGTTCTCCTTCTTTGATTTAAGCTTACTGAACAACCTATATTTTTGGGGGTTCCTTTTTAGGCTCCTACTTCTTCTTCTCTTCTTTCTTAACTATCTTGGGTGGAGGAATAGGTTAATCCTCCAAATCTATGCGTTTCCGTTTGTACTATTTGAGCCTAGTATTGGGAACTTCATATTGCGAGTGGATGGTCCTACTGCCTATCTTATAGTCCTCATTCTCGTTAATCGACTCCACCGTCCCCCTCTAATTACTAAACGTATTATCCTTATTATTCTTCACCTCCTCCAGCATATTCTCATAGTCGTTATCATTGATCTCCCTATTCAACTCTTCAATCTGTGTCACCGTATGCCTATCATACCTCAGCCTGGCAGGATTAAGCCCCACAGGAACAACTATCGATATCCCACTGGTAGGCCGTGTCTTCGCAGTTGTCGGTCGAGTACCCCTCGTAGTGGCTGTTATCGGTCTCTCCTTTTTCTCAAACTCATACTCCTTCGACCATTTATACACATCCCTCAGACACTTTCTCTGCGTTTATTGATTACTCATTAGACACAACTAGCACAGCATTTTGTACAGTGACGCCACATACTTGCTTCTCAGACTGGCATGATTAACTGGGTTCCTATTCTGAAGTGCCTTCCTAACCTACGAGTTGTAGTTCTCGACAATAGCCTTCAACTCCTTAAACTGCGGATCGTTATCGATGAGGAGAGAGTGTACGGTCAGAAGACTGAACTATTCGAGGTGGACTGTATGGGAGGGATCCCATTGGGTGAGAGCAATGGTTTAGTGGATCCAGTCGGCCTTAGGGCCAGCTTTCATACTGTTACAATAATATATTCAAATGAGGAAAAAATAACCAAAGTCAAGAGACACTAAACTACTCAAAGAAAACCGTATACAGAATCCCTGGGCTGAAGGCAAACCAGACAAGGAGGTAGGCTTCGGTTCGTTAAACTCAATAATAAGGAAGTATTATTAGGAGTAGTCGTTTAAAGGTCCTCTCCGGCAACAGTACGCCCGATAAAACTAAAATATTGGAGAGTGTCTGGAGACCCTGAAACAAAATTATTAGACAAATCTGGAGGTGGAAAGATAGCTCATAAACAGCAAATACTAGCACCACTTTTAGACAGAAAAGAACATTAGAAAGATTTAAAACATCGATAAATTTGTCAAAGACTATCGGAATGCCTAATCTAAGGGGCCTATCCCCTACTCAAGCACCTCCTACATAAATGTACCCTGTTAAGCTCAAACTGCTTTCAGCAAACTATTTTACAAAATAGCTAGGAACGAGCAAATCAAGGTATAGACTAATTCCGTCCCTGCTGAGTTCGAGGGGATGAGATAGGCGAAGAGAATATTAACTGATAAATTGTTTATGTGAGTTAGTCAAAAAATAAATTTTTATATGAATGCGGAATTGGTCAGCCTGACCTAAAATCGCTTCAAACATATTGACTAAAGCCTAGCAGAGACAGCTGAGGTCATCAAGCGAACCAAACTTATGTTAAATCACGCCAGCTCCCACCAGCTGAACTGCTCCAAATCATTTAAGATCTAAAACCTAAGTTCGTCTGCTCTCCAGTTTAATGTCTCTTGTAGGATCAGCTTAGAAGATAGCAGGAACCAGTATTATTCGGTCAAGGACCAGGGAGTTAAGCACGCTAAAGAAATAGTAACACATTATTCTGAAGTTATCGAGAATAGTAACCCTGAATAGATTAAGAAGTCGTTCTCTTTCGGTAGGTTAGCCACCCCTGAGATAGGCGGTTAAGCGAAGAACGAGTGCATCAAATAGTAGTAGGTAGAGTATGGGAATTTGTTCCCTGAAAAAAACTCCCAGCCTTAGATCATCGATTAGTCGAAGTACGCCAATTATGAGACCATAAAGGCCCCAGGTTCTACTCTCGAATCGAGGGCTTCAGAGTATTTTAAGAAGCTAGCTAATTAGGCAGATGGAAAGCTGAATTTCGTTCAGACGTAACAGTAGGGATTCCATACCCCTGAGAAAAGACACAAAACCTAAACTATCAAAATATAGGATAGCTTCGACTAGTATGTGGACACTCCAGTTAAAGATGAATCATCCATCCAACAATATTCCAATCTTTCCACCGAAACCACCAAAAAGGGTCATCACAAAATAGCTCACTCTCCAGTCAGAACTTCAAATTACAAAACCTACGATTAGAAGTTCCAGTTCTTGAAGGAAAGACTGAAATCCGAACTATCAAAGTCGAAATCAGTCAGAAAGTAAACCTAATCTACCCTCAAATACTCTTCAACTAAGTCTCCCACTAAGGCAAACCACACCATAGTAGTTAGAAATATAAGCCCCATTAAAAAACGGCTTCTATAGTATTAATGTAGTTCTCAATCGCGCTTAAGATCACCAAGTAATTAGTGCTATAACTCACGCGGAGGAATCCAGTGTCCTAAGTACAAAAGAGAGGTGGAAAGATAAATTAGGAGCCAGTTTCTAAGGCAATTCGGCTTTTTATATACGGAGAAACGACTCACTTATGAAGAGCTCTTCGAACTGTATCGCGGCTGTCGCTCCAAGAACATACCGTAGTACAGGTGGCCATAGGAAGTATCCGCCCAGCTGGGGAGGCGTCAGAGGCATAAAACAACTAAGATCTGATTCGTAAATTTTTAAACTATAAACACGACAACGAGTATCTATTCGGCTCTATCCCCCACTGTGTTCATCATCGTCGGGTGTACTTTTGACATCGAAAGGAAGCTCAAAAGGCAAGTTTACCCTCACCGATTGGTACACCATTAAGCTACCTGACCTTCAACCAGTTGTATTGGCAAGGGAATTTATAAACCACGGACTGAAGAGTTTAATAAATCAAGGGTTAAGAGCCGAGAAGACATATCTTCCGAATATATTTTATTAAATCATATGGCACAAACCAACAGGAGAGACGCACTCGAGAAAGAGAAGGCCGCCCACCTTGGCAAGGACTACAGCAAAAACAACCCCCTATTGTCCCTTGAGCATATCGCCGAACTGTTCGACTTGTTCGCCCTCTATGCCGACCCGAGATCCAGAAAGTCAGACGTCAGAGACATCCTGATGACTGCTAGGACCCTCGGACTCGACGCTAAGTACCAAGTTGTGTTCCGAGCGCTCGAGGAGGTTGCTGAAGCAAGGAAGACCGAAGTTGACTTCGAAACCTTCATCAAGGATCTCACAGCCAAGCTGGTAATATTTGCGCTTACCTAAGGGCGGACCCCATGACGAGGCAAGCAGACACGCAACGTTTGCTCTGTTGGACCAACACGGAAAGGGAGAACTCGACTTCGAGGACATGAAGTTCGTGAATGAGCAGTTAAGATACGGCTTCAAGGATGACCAACTCAAGGATATTATAACTTCAGTCGGAGGAAGCAACGCTACCACCATTACTGCTGACAAGTTCAACCGCTACATCGCCAAGAAGGTGGAGCACAGGAGGAAAATGTTCGGCTGATGATTCTCCCGAGAATATCTTAATGTGTAATATAGAAATAGAATTGCGTGAATTAAGAGAATACACGATCAACCGCCAAAACCGTAGAGAGTGCGTCCCTGTCTCTTAAGAGCGTAGACAACGTCCATAGCAGTCACGGTCTTTCTTCTGGCGTGCTCAGTGTAGGTCACAGCGTCTCTGACGATGCCCTCAAGGAATCCCTGGAGTTAATGCCGCCATTACCTTAAGCACCTGTCTGGAGTCATCGTAGATGAAGGAGGAAATTCTCTTGACACCTCCTCTTCTGGCCAGTCTTCTGATGGCTGGCTTGGTGATGCCCTCAATTGAGGCTCTGCTGGTCTTCTTGTTAGACCTTTTGATGCCGACTTTACCGACACCTTTTCCTCCTTTTCCTTGTCCTGGCATGGTATAGTTTATGTTAATTTTTCTATTATAATTCGTTGCCACATGTCCAGATTTAATTGGGACACTTAGAGACACGCAAACGACTATTATCCAATAAAAATTAAGCTAAATCAATTTAATAACCTCAGTCGAGTCTCTAAATTATTAATTATTAAATGGCACGAACAAAACAAACCGCAAGGAAGTCCACTGCCCAAAAGGTCCCCAGAAAGCAACTGGTCGCTCAAAAGATCGCCAGAAAGACCGCCCCAGTCACCACTGGTGTCAAGAAGCCCCACAGATTCAGACCAGGAACCGTCGCCTTGAGAGAGATTAGAAAGTACCAGAAGTCCACTGATCTCCTCATCAGAAAGCTCCCCTTCCAGAGACTCGGTACCCCTTTTTCTTATTCAGTCCGTGAGCTCGCCCACGAATTCAAACAAGAACTCAGGTTCCAGTCATCTGCTGTGCTGGCACTCCAGGAGGCTGCCGAGGCCTACCTCGTCTCTCTCTTCGAGGACACCAACCTCTGTGCTATCCACGCCAGGAGAGTCACCATCATGACAAAGGATCTCCAGCTCGCCAGAAGAATCAGAGGAGACAGATTTTGATTGCGGCTCTTATGGTTGAATTCTTAATTCCTTCCCATATTCTTTCAATCTTCCGAATTAACTATCAATTTATAGCAGAGTTAGCGCCCTGCTTTTTTGGATCCAAACTGCCAATCCCAGTCGCTAATCTAATAGGAAAGCAGGGAGTGTCACAGTGCCACCCGGACAGTCACCTTAGCCACATGATATCCACGAGAGGTTGAGCATAGGGAGAGTGCGAGAGATGTAAATATTGATGAAGAAACCCCTCCAATCCCTGAAGTAACTAGTATCCCTCTTTTCCCTAGATAAGTCCTAGTATAGTCACATTTAATCACACTATCATCGATTATTACTGTTTACCATATTTCCAATTTCCCTCCCCATCAAATTTAAGCATGAAGTCGTGGAATTTGAACAGGGAGCTCCTGTGTGATACAGTCATCAGCGTGATGCCCTTCTCCTTAGCACAGGTATACAGGTGGGCCTCTACGTCCATACTAACTGCACTGGTGCACTCGTCTGAATTACAACAATCTCTACCTAAAATGGCGAACAGAGGCTGGTGGTAGAATAACCTTGCTATTGCTATTCTCTGCTTCTATCCGCCAGACAGCACATCGTTCCAGTCGTTAACAGCATCGAATCCACCTTCTCTTCCCTCCAGATATTCCAACTTGACCTACTTCAGGAGAACAGACAGCTTTTCGTCAGTCCATCCGTTGTCCTCCATCTGCTTCTTGTTCTGTGGATAGATTATTTGGTCTCTTAGGGTCCCAGGAGGAAGGTATGGCCTTTGGGGGATGTAGAACAACTTTTAGATATGGGGACGACTCAATATTCCTCCAGCTAACGGCCACAGTCCACCCAGGACTCTGAAGAGAGAGCTCTTTCCACAGCCATTTGGCCCAGTTATTATTATATGCTGTCCTGGTTCGATGGTGAAACTTATTTAATTAACGAGTATGTCGCCATTGGGGGAAACAATGGGAACCCTGTCGAATTTAATTATATTGCCCTATTCAATGAGCTGTCCCTTCTCAATTGAATTCATGTCCAACATTTTACTTCGCGGCCTCTCAAGCTTATCTTGGATGACCTGCGTTCTTACGTACTTTCCAGAGTTGAGGTCTTTCAGAACCTCGTCCATCTAAAATACGAGACTGGTATATCCCGCCAACTGCTGAATTTATTTATAAGAGATGACTATTCTACCTATGGCTTTGGCTAGATTGATGAGCAGGGATGAATTCCTCACGTAGTCTCTGGTGATGACTGAGGAGTCTGAGCCGATTCTCGCAAGGTATTCTGCTGACCCTGGACCAAACACGGGAAGCCCTACCACAGCATACCCCACCATAAAAGCTCCATACTTGACGAGCATCGAGTCAAACACTCCCATGTACAGCTTCTTATTGATGATGCTTTCCGAGTGTTTGGTAAGTTGCTAAATTATTATTATATTACAGAGAATGAAATGTTTATACGAGTCTTCTACCACTCGTTACCCTTGTAGAAGGCAATTTATTAGGCGTGGTTTACGAGGTCGGTGTGGGAGGCCCTGTAAACTCCCTCAAGACGTTGCTAGATGGCGGTGAGTTTACCGAAGGGTGGGGAAACCACCTTGATAATGAAGCCTGAAAAGAGGTACCATAGAAGGACGAGGCCAGGACCAGCCCAACCAACCAACTCTGAGAGTTTTCTGGAGAACATAATGATATCAAGGAGAGGTTTGGTGAAGTTGGAGTAGATAACAGACATTGAGTTGGACCACTTCTCAATATCGGAGGTGAGGCGCTGGTCGGGGTTGCTGATGCGGCTATCGAGGTTACAGAGCTGATAAAACACCATATCCTTCAGGTAGGACTGATGGAAATGTTAGGTGAGCCTTTTTTTAAAATTGATAGCCAGTCTCTTGTTGAGGAACTACAGGAATGAATTGACGAATGAGGCGGGCACTGCGATCAGAGCAAGATTCACCACCTAGATTGACTAAAGGGCGTACTCTTTTGAGGAAAAGCATAGCATCAGTCTAGATGATAGCCTTCACGATCCTACCATTGACGCCAGCCAGGTAGATGCTGAGGAAGGTTCTAAGGACAAGAAAGAGAGTGAGGAGAACCAAATCGAGAACCTCAACGCAGTTCCAGCGGGGAACGACTATCTTGACAAGATATTTGATTCTCTTCCAGAAGACTTTATCGACGTTGCCTTTGCCAGCCTGCATAGTGGCGGTAGTACCTATTTGCTAGCCATAACCCTTGAGAGTTTGATGTTGTCGGTAGCACTCTTCTGATTCCGCATATGGATGAGGTAGAGGATGATGGCCACTATGGAGAAGGTTATGACCTTCTTCTTGCGGCTGCCGAACAGCAACTGCATGAGGACTGTTTTCAGGTGCTACGAAAACATCTTCGATTGCGACGCCATAGTTGATATTAATTACGCAATTATTGACTCTGTTAAAATTATCATCATACTCACTGTTCTCTGTAGCAGTGTAGTTGGTGGGAGTTGTGGGGGAGTTTGGTGGGGGTGAGGAAATTTGAGGATAAAGTTTGGAGCACTGATAGTTGGAGGGGAATTTATAGCTGATGATGTCATTGGTGGCAATAATAGTTCGATAGTTATTGATAGATTATTTTTAGAATGAGCCAATTGACTATTTTAGATGTATTAAACATCATTCATTATCGGTAGTCCAAATATGTGCCTGACCTGTGCGAGTTAGGATATTTTATGACGGTATGACCTTCTATTTAATTATAACCATAGTCCCTACACGTTCAATTTTAGAGGCTTAGTATTCGAATAGGGCAGCCATCTTGAACAGTTAAATTAGACTATGCTTTAGGAACAGAATAATGCAGATAATACACAAAACATATAATCCCACGCCAACCTATTCCCTAGATTTGAGTTGAAAATAGCGATATAAATTGTATACTATTGGTAATATTTTGGAATAATCATTATCTCTTAACTTCCGCATGCGTGATCTCCCAGAAATGCCCATCATCGTAAAAGTCATTAGGTTCTATCTTGTACAGCTTGTACAGTACTCCACCTGCAACCAGCCCCGTTATTATTCCAATTGCCAACGAAATAAATAGTCCTGCAATCTGCAGTCCTCCCTGTTTGGCCAC
>WBZP01007425.1_pt1 | contig 10582 bp, 7 predicted proteins | sample 5204301 | NCBI WGS metagenome assembly WBZP01 (sample SAMN12412401, study PRJNA552823) | activated sludge metagenome | isolation source: activated sludge from nitrification reactor of wastewater treatment plant... | place: USA: Pennsylvania | collected 2017 | reverse complement strand
CGTACCCCCCGCCGAGTGCCCGCTGACGCAGGGGAAATGCGAGAAGCGGCCTGCCTGAAGGGGCGATCGATGGGTTTGGGGCAAACGGATGCGTCAACACCCACGATCCCGAGGAACTGCGCCAGGTCCGGCACGTGCTCGGGCACATGCTGATCTGATTGCCCGTAGATTTGCTGGCGTGCAGCTCAGTGCCGAGGCCACGGAACTTTTCGTCGGGACAGCGGAGGCGCCCGAACAGGTCGTTCGGGTGTCGGTGTCCGGAGCGCCGGGGCCGACGACGGTGCGGATCGCCGGCGACGGTCTGACCGGCTCGGCTCACGCGGAAGCCGGGGACAGCGTCATCGAGGTCCCGGTGTCGGTCGAGCGGCCGGTACCGGGGGAGTGCCGCGCGGCGCAGGTGATCGCCGGTGACACCCAGACGCCATTCGGGTTCGTCGTCGCCGAACCCGGCTGGACCATGTTCATGATCAGCCACTTCCACTACGACCCGGTCTGGTGGAACACCCAGGGCGCCTACACCAGCGTCTGGACCGAGGACCCGCCCGGACGCTGCAAGCAGAACAACGCCTTCGCGCTCGTGGCCACCCATCTGGAGATGGCGCGCCGCGAGCCGGTCTACAAGTTCGTGCTGGCCGAAGTCGACTACCTCAAGCCGTACTTCGATGCGCATCCGGAAGACCGCGACGATCTGCTGCGGTTCATCGCCGAGGGCCGCGTCGAGGTGATGGGCGGCACCTACAACGAACCCAACACCAATCTCACCGGCCCGGAGACGGCGATCCGGAACTTCGTGCACGGCATCGGTTTTCAGCGCGACATTCTCGGCGCGGATCCCGCGACGGCCTGGCAGCTGGACGTCTTCGGCCACGACCCGCAGTTCCCCGGGATGGCGGCGGACGCCGGCCTGACGTCCAGTAGCTGGGCGCGGGGTCCGCACCACCAGTGGGGGCCGATGGCCGGCGGCGGGGACCCACGTCGGATGCAGTTCCGCAGCGAGTTCGAGTGGATCGCCCCGTCTGGCCTCGGGCTGCTCACGCATTACATGCCGGCCCATTACGCCGCGGGATGGTGGATGGATTCGTCGACGTCGCTGGCCGAGGCCGAGGAGGCCACCTTCGAGTTGTTCCGGTCGCTGAAGTCCGTCGCGCTGACCCGCAACGTGCTGCTGCCTGTCGGCACGGACTACACGCCGCCGAACGCGTGGGTCACCGAGATCCACCGGGACTGGAATGCCCGCTACACCTGGCCGAAGTTCGTCTGCGCCATCCCGCGGGACTTCTTTGCCGCCGTGCGCGCCGAACTCGCTGAGCGAGGCGCCAGCCCGTCGCCGCAGACGCGGGACATGAACCCGATCTACACCGGCAAGGACGTCTCCTACATCGACACCAAGCAGGCCAACCGCGCGGCGGAGGACGCCGTGCTGGGTGCGGAGCGGTTTGCGACGTTCGCCGCCGTGCTTTCCGGCGCCCGCTATCCGGAGGCGGCGCTGGCCAAGGCGTGGGTGCAGCTGGCGTGGGGCGCTCACCACGACGCGATCACCGGAAGTGAGTCCGACCAGGTCTACCTGGACTTGTTGACCGGGTGGCGCGACGCGTGGGAGCTGGGTCGGGCGGCGCGGTCCGGTGCTTTGGGGGTGCTGTCGAGCGCGGTCTCGACGGAGTTGCCGTCGGTGGTGGTGTGGAACCCATTGGGGCACAAGCGGACTGACGTCGTGACTGTTCATCTCGACCAGCCCGTCGGCGATGCGGTGACGGTCCTCGATTCGTCCGGCGGGGAGGTGCGCGCGCTGGTGGAGGACGCCGGCCATTCGGTGAGTTGGCGGGCCGACGACGTCGGCTCACTGGGCTGGCGCACGTACCGGGTGGTCGACGGTTCGGAGCCGTCCGGCTGGGCTGAGGTCGACGGCGTCGAGATCGGCAACGAGTTCCACCGGGTGCGGGTCGACGCTACGCGCGGCGGCGGGGTGGTGTCGCTGCGCGAGACCGGGGGACGTGAGCTGATCGCCGACGGCGCCGTCGGCAACGAGCTGGCCGTCTACGAGGAGTACCCGGCGCATCCGGAGGCCGGCGAGGGGCCGTGGCACCTGCTGCCGAGTGGGCCGGTGCAGTGTTCGTCGGCGTTCCCGGCGTCGGTCCGGGCCTATCGCAGTCCGCTGGGCGAGCGGTTGGTGATCGAGGGTGCCATCGGCGATGCACTGCGCTACACCCAGACGCTGACGTTGTGGCACGGCATCGACCGCCTCGGCTGCCGCACCACGATCGACGACTTCACCGGCGCCGACCGCCTGGTCCGGCTGCGCTGGGCCTGCCCGGTGCCCGGGGCGATGCCGGTCAGCGAGGTGGGCGACGCGGTGATCGGCCGCGGCTTCGGCCTGATGCACGACCACGCCAGCGGCGAGGACCGGGCCGTGGATTCCGCGCAGCACCCCTGGACCCTGGACAACCCGGCGCACGGCTGGTTCGGGCTGTCATCCTGCGCTCGCATCGCTGTCGGTTCAGGGACCCGGGCGGTGTCGGTCGCCGAGGTGATCGCCCCTTCGGAAGACGAGGCGGTGTCTGCCAAGGCCCTGATGATCGCCCTGGTGCGGGCCGGGGTGACGGCCACCTGCAGCACCGCCGACCGGCCCCGCTACGGCCACCTCGATGTCGACTCCAACCTGCCCGACGCCCGCATCAGTCTTGGCGGACCCGAGCAGAACGCGTTCACCGCCGCGGTGCTCGCCGCGTCCGACCCCGCCTATGCCGCCGAGGTGAAACGTCAACTGGCCGAAGCCGGTTCGGCGCGGGTGCTGGTGCCCGCGGCCGCGCCCCTGGATGCGGTATGGGTTCCCGACGCAGACCTGCGCGGTCTGCTGGACCTCCCGGTGCTGATCGTCGCGGGCGACGGGGCGATCGAGGCATTGGCGTCCGACCTGGACGACGCAGAGATCACCGTCGAGCAGGATGCGCCGGCGGACTACGGTGACTTCGAGTCGCGCACCGTCGCCCTCGTCAACCGCGGCGTTCCCGGGTTCGCCGTCGAACGCGACGGAACTCTGCACTCGTCGCTCATGCGGTCCTGCACCGGGTGGCCGTCGGGAACCTGGATCGACCCGCCGGCGCGCAAGGCCCCCGACGGCTCGAACTTCCAACTGCAGCACTGGAGCCACACCTTCGATTTCAGTCTCGTGACCGGCTCCGGTGACTGGCGAGAGGTCGGAATGCCCACGCGCAGCGCCGAATTCAATCACCCACTGGTGCCGGTGACGGTCAGCCGGGGCAGCGGTGGACTCGCCGCGGACGGCTCCCTGCTCACCGTCGAGCCCGCCGGCAGGGTCCAGTTGGCGACGCTCAAACCGCGCGGCAACCCGACGGCCACCGGCAGCGCCACGCCCGTGGACCCGACCGACGTGACGATCCGGCTCGTCGAAACCGCCGGCGCCCCAACCGAAGTGGAGCTCTCGACGTCGGTGGGATCCCTGTCGGAGGCGGTGTCGCTCGATCTGCTGGAAGAGCCCGCCGATGGGGATCCGCTGCGCCTGCACGGATACCAGATCGCCACCGTCGGCGCGCGTCTCCATGCCCAGCCGGTGATCGACGCGGACGGCCAGCGGCTTGCACCGGATGCCGAAGCCGCACAGCCGCTGTACGCCCGCTACTGGCTGCACAACCGCGGCCCGGCCCCGCTGGGCGGGCTGCCCGCCGTCGCGCATCTGCATCCCGAGGCGGTGACCGCACAGCCGGGGGAGACCGTTCGACTGCGGGTGAGCATCGCCGGCGACTGCAGTGACACCGAGCTGGTGCCCACGCTGCGGATGCGGTACCCCCGCGGATGGGGCGAGGATGCCGGCGTCGAAAGAGTCGCCGCCCGTGCCGAATACCTGCCCGCACGGGGGCACCGGGAAACGCACGTCACCATCCGGGTGCCCGACGACGCCGAGCCCGGCCACTATCCGGTGCGCACCGAGTTGGCGCTCTCAGGTGACGTGCCCGACGCGTGGCGGCAGGCGGTGGAGGACGTCTGCGTCATCACCGTCGGGGACGTCGACGAAGACCTCGTGCGGCTGGTCGCCGAGCCGCAGGACGTCGTCGTCGAACCCGGTCAACGAGCCCGTCTCACCGCCACCATCGCCTCCAGCGCCCACGGAGACGTGAATCTCGAGGCGCATCTCATCAGCCCGTGGGGAACCTGGGAGTGGATCGGACCCGCCGCCACCGGCGCCGTCCTGCCGGCGCAGGGGACGGCGGAGGTCGGCTTCGACGTCACGCCGCCGCCGTGGCTCACTCCCGGACGGTGGTGGGCACTGATCCGGATCGGCTGCGCGGGACGGCTGCTCTACACCCCGGCAGTGTCGGTGACGGTGCGATGACCGCGACACACATACACGTCGCGGCGACGGTGGCCGGCCAGCCGGTCTCCGTCACCGAAGTCGACAAACGCGAAGCGGCCCTTCGTAATTCGCCACAGACCGCCGCCCTGCCTCGCCCCGGCACGAGCGAGGGCCGGCAGCTGCGCCGCTGGCTCACCCAGTTGATGGTGACCGAGCGGGTGATCGCCCACGAAGCCGCCGCGCTGGGCGTGGCCGTCACCCCTGAGCCGCCCGGCGAGGAGGCCATCCTGCCCCACCTCGTCGCGCGGCTCGAGATCGGCAGCATCGCCGCCAGCGCCCTCGCCGACCCGTTGGCGCGGGCGCTCTACGCGACAGTGACCGCGGACGTCGACGTCGACGACGACGCCATCGCGGATTATCTGCGCCGCAACCCATCCCGCTTCGCCGGGGCAGTCGACCCCGCGACGGCCGTCGCAGAACTGCTCCGCGGCGCCGCCCGCCGCCGCGCCTTCCGCCTCTGGCTCGAACAGCGCCGCGCCGCCCTGGTCTGGCTAGCCCCCGGGTACGAGCATCCCGGCGATCCCCGTCAGCCCGACAACACCCACAAACACTGATGAGCGCACATTCCCCGAGCCGGTCCGCTCCTGCCCGCCGGTACCCGGTACTCGCCCTCGACATCGGCGGCACCAAGATCGCCGCCGGGCTCGTCGACGCGAACGGCCAACTGCTGCAGCAGAATCGGCGGCCCACTCCGCGCGCCGACGACCCCGATCAGGTCTGGGCGGCCGCCGAACAAACCATCGCCGAAGCGTTCGACGCCGCCGGCGGCGCCGTCGCGGGCGTCGGAATCTCCTCGGCCGGGCCGATTCACCTCACCGACGGAACAATCAGCCCGGTCAACATCCCGGCCTGGCGCGGCTTCCCGGTTCGCGACCGCGTCGCCGCGGCCGTGCCGGGAGTGCCCGTGCAACTGGCCGGCGACGGCCTCTGCATGGCGCTCGGCGAACACTGGCGCGGTGCGGGGCAGGGCGCACCATTCATGCTCGGCATGGTGGTCTCCACCGGCATCGGCGGCGGCCTGGTCCTCGACGGCATGCCGTACGACGGACGCACCGGCAACGCGGGACACGTCGGCCACATGATCGTCGACGTCGACGGCCCGCCCTGCGGTTGCGGGGCCCGCGGCTGTGTCGAGGCCATCGCCAGCGGCCCGCACATGGCGGCCTGGGCCCGCGAACACGGGTGGTCCGGCGACGACGCCAAGGCCCTCGCCGACTCCGCTGCCGCCGGCGACCCCGTAGCCGTCGAGGCCTTCCGCCGCGGTACCCGGGCGATCGCGGCGATGATCGCCTCGGTCGGCGCGGTCTGCGACCTCGACCTCGTCGTCGTCGGCGGGGGAGTGGCCAACGCCGGCCCGATCCTCTTCGACCCGCTGCGCGAGGCGCTGCGCGACTACGCCGCCCTCGACTTCATCAAGGGCCTGCAAGTGAAACCCGCGGAGCTCGGCGGGGACGCCGGCCTCATCGGCGCCGCCGCCCTCCTGCGCTGATTTCCGCCGCGAGCGCGCGCAAACTTCCCCATTCTGGGCGGCAAACCGGGAAGTTTGCGCGCCCTCGTAGGGGCATCGCGGGATCAGGGCGCCCGGGCTGAGCAGACCGATCATCCCCAGGCGCAGCTCGGGTGACTGGCCGGGTATACAGGTCTTGGGGACCCTCACCGCATGCTGCCTTCCTCGCTGCCGCGACGGGTCGCCGGGCTGGCTACGACCGCCGAACTGCTCACCGCGATGACACGAAAGCAGCTCGACACCGCCGTCCGGAAGGGCCGGTTGATCAGGGTCTGGCACGGTGTCTATTCGACGACGGAGCCCGATCTCATGCTCCGATTGTGGGCACTGGATCTGGTCATCGGCGGGCATGCTGTCGCCTGCCTGCACACCGCGGCCACGCTGTACGGGTTCGGCGTGCACGACAGCCCGGCGGTGCACGTCCTGGACCCGGGTAACTCACTTCGGTCGACCACCGGACTCGTCGTGCATCGGCGGGAAGGCGCTCCGCTGCAACTGGTTTCGAGCCGGCGCGTGACGGCGCCGGCATGGACGGCTGTCGAGGTGGCCCGTCAGTTGCCGCGGCCGCGGGCATTGGCCACCCTCGACTCGGCGCTCCACGCCCGCCGCTGTACGGCGGTCGACCTCGCCGATGCCGTTCAACGGCAATCCGGCCGGCGGGGCATCGCCCATGTGCGCCAACTGCTCGACATTGCCGACGGCCGTGCCGAGTCAGCGATGGAGAGCGAGGCACGTCTGGCGATGCTCGATCACGGCCTGCCGCGCCCGGAGCTGCAACACCTCATCCGCGGGCACGACGGCGAACGGTGGCGCGTCGACTTCGCCTGGCCGGAGGCCCGGGTGGCGGCCGAGTACGAGAGCGTCGACTTCCACGCCGGTGCGGCCGCCATGATGCGCGACAGGAAGCGGATCGCCGGAATCCAGGAGACGGGCTGGGTCGTGATCCCCATCGTCGTCAGCGATGTGCGACAGACCCCGGCGCGGATGTGCGCACGGATCGGCCGCCATCTCGAGCGTGCGTGACGCCGAGGGAGCGCAAACTCCCCTTACCGGAGTGGAAACCGGGGGAGTTTGCGCGCGCTCGCGGGGAGAGGGCTCGCGGGGAGAGGGGACGCGGGGAGAGGGGACGCGGGGAGAGGGCTCGCGGGGAGAGGGCTCGCGGGGAGGGCTCGCGGGGAGAGGGGACGCGGGGAGAGGGGACGCGGACAGAGGGGACGCGGATTTTGGCGGGCGGACCAGCGCCGCTATGCTTGCACCGTTCCACCGAAGACCGTCGGTCACCAAGCAATTGGTTGAAGGTCCCGGACATCCGGGCGGCCCACGCAGGAGGACGAGGCTAGACCGTTGCACAAAGCAGCCCTCACGCCCCGGCCGTCTGCGCCGGGGCGTTCGTCGTTTCCAGGCCCTGAAGTCGGCGGCACACCGACATAGAAGGAGGCAATGCATGGCCAAACCTGAAAAGGCCACTGCGGTCGCCGAGATCACCGAGCAGTTCAAGTCCTCGACGGCCACCGTGGTCACCGAGTACCGCGGCCTGTCCGTGGCCAACCTGGCCGAACTGCGTCGCTCCCTGGGCGGCACCGCGACCTACACCGTCGCCAAGAACACGCTGGTCAAGCGTGCGGCGGCGGAAGCCGGTATCGAAGGCCTCGACGATCTGTTCGCCGGACCGACCGCGATCGCGTTCGTCACCGGCGAGGCGGTTGACGCCGCCAAGACGATCAAGAAGTTCGCCAAGGACCACAAGGCGCTCGTCATCAAGGGCGGCTACATGGACGGGCACCCGCTGTCCGTCGACGAGGTCAACCGGATCGCCGACCTCGAGTCCCGCGAGGTGCTGCTGGCCAAGCTGGCCGGCGCCATGAAGGGCAACCTGGCCAAGGCGGCCGGGCTGTTCAACGCCCCCGCATCGCAGATGGCCCGCCTGGCCGCCGCGCTGCAGGAGAAGAAGTCCGGCGAAGAAGCCGCTTAAGCAACCCCCCCAAACCCCTAGAAAGGACCCATACCCATGGCAAAGCTCTCCACCGACGAACTGCTCGACGCGTTCAAGGAAATGACCCTGCTGGAGCTCTCTGAGTTCGTGAAGAAGTTCGAAGAGGTCTTCGAGGTCACCGCGGCGGCGGCGGTCGCCGTCGCCGCTGCGGGCGGTGCCGCTGCCCCGGCCGCCGAGGCCGCCGAGGAGCAGACCGAGTTCGACGTCATCCTCGAGAGCGCCGGCGAGAAGAAGATCGGCGTCATCAAGGTCGTCCGCGAGATCGTCTCCGGCCTGGGCCTGAAGGAGGCCAAGGATCTGGTCGACGGCGCTCCCAAGCCGCTGCTGGAGAAGGCCACCAAGGAGGCCGCCGACGACGCCAAGGCCAAGCTCGAGGCCGCCGGCGCCACGGTCACCGTCAAGTAGTAGCCGACGCGCCGTTTTTACACGGCGCCCAGGCAGGCAAATCCCCCGCGTACCCGATCGGTGCGCGGGGGATTTTCTATCGGGGTACAAAACGTATGCAGCCAAAAGGTGTGCGCTACAGTGACTCAAACCACAGGTGCATTTCCGGTGGACAAATCGTGTGGGCGGAAGGATTCGAGTGGGTACCGCTATCGAGGTTGAGAACCTGACCAAGTCGTTCGGCTCGCAGACGATCTGGGAAGACGTGACGTTGACAATCCCGGCCGGCGAGGTCAGCGTCATCCTGGGCCCGTCCGGTACCGGCAAGTCGGTGTTCCTGAAGTCGCTCATCGGCCTGCTGCGCCCCGAGCGCGGCAAGATCATGATCGACGGCACCGACATCATCCAGTGCTCGGCCAAGGAGCTCTACGAGATCCGCACCCTGTTCGGCGTGATGTTCCAGGACGGCGCGCTGTTCGGCTCGATGAACATCTACGACAACACCGCTTTCCCGTTGCGTGAGCACACCAAGAAGAAGGAAAGCGAAATCCGCAACATCGTCATGGAAAAGCTCGAGATGGTGGGCTTGATGGGCGCGGAGAACAAGTTCCCGGGCGAGATCTCCGGCGGTATGAAGAAGCGCGCCGGCCTGGCCCGCTCCCTGGTGCTCGACCCCCAGATCATCCTCGTCGACGAGCCGGACTCCGGCCTGGACCCCGTCCGCACCGCCTACCTCAGCCAGCTGCTCATCGACATCAACGCCCAGATCGACGCCACGATCCTCATCGTGACGCACAACATCAACATCGTGCGCACCGTGCCGGACAACATCGGCATGCTCTACCGCAAGCATCTGGTCATGTTCGGTCCGCGCGAGGTGCTGCTCACCAGCGAGGAGCCTGCCGTCAAACAGTTCCTCAACGGCCGGCGCATCGGCCCGATCGGCATGTCCGAGGAGAAGGACGAGGCCACCGTCGCCGCCGAGGCCGCGGCCATGGAGGCCGGCCAGGGTGACGGCGGTCTGGAGGAGATCGAGGGCGTGCCCCCGCAGCTCATCACCACGCCGGGCATGCCCGAGCGCCAGGCCGTCCGGCGCCGGCAGGCGCGTGTCCGCGAGATTCTGCACACCCTGCCGCCCAAGGCGCAGGAGGTCATCCTCGACGACCTCGAAGGCACCCACAAGCTGCCGTCGCACACATTCGCCGACTAGCCGACTGTCCTGACCGACCGCGCCCTCTGACCAATTGATGACGCGGTCGTCCGGCATGGGTTTTTCCCCGCTGAACGAGGCGGCGTCGCGGTAGCGTTTGCCCGATCCGTCAGGAAGGGGCAAACGTTATGGCCGATCGGCGCACTCTGCTGGGCACTGGCGCAGTTCTCGTCGGGCTGAGTTCAGCCCTCATCACCGGAGCGGCCGTCGCCAACGCCGACACCGGCCAGAGCGACACCCAGCCGGCCGACGGCCCATCCGCCTCGGCGCCGACGCCCGACTCCACACCGACCGCGACGAGGGCCCGTCATACCGGTGCCCGTGGCGGATCGGCGGCCAATCCCGCTCCCGCAGCGGCGACCAACGACACCGCCACTCCGCGGGGACGACGTTCCGCCGCGGCCAGCGCGGCCGATGACGCTGCGTTGCCCGAGGTCAAGAACGCCGACCCGGTGACGGCCGAGGCCCCCGCAGCGCCCGCCCTGACGCAGGCCGCCGCGCAACCGCAGCCGGCCGCCGTCGTCGTCCCAGCCGGGAAAGCCCCCGCGCCGGCTCCCGCGGCCGCGGTGAGCGCCCCGTCCCTCCTCGCCCGCACCGTCGCGCCGGTCCCGGCCGCCGCCGTGGCGGCCCCGGTGAACGCCTACGCCGCAGCCGCCCCGGCGCCGGCTGCCGCCGCCACCGGAATCCTCGACGCGCTCGCGAACCTCGGTTTGCTGCCGGGCGGCGCGCCCGCCGCCGCCACCCCGGCGCTGGCCGCCTTCGCCGGCCAGGTCGCCGACCCGTCGCCCGCCTCCGTCGTCGGCACCGCGCTGTCCGCGGGCGCGCCGCCGGATCCCAAGCTGCCCGGACTTCCGACGAACGGCGTCACCGGCGTCACCGTCGGCAAAGCGCCTCTGGACATCCCGGGTGCGTTCATCGGCAAGACCGTGCCCGCCGACTGGTACTTCCCGACCCAGGCCGACGGCTCCGTCAAACCGCAGGGCCTGATCTGGTTGCAGCACGGCTTCGCCGCGACCAACACCTTCTACAGCGCGCTCGCCACCGAACTGGCGAAGAAGACCAACAGCGTCGTAGTGGCGCCCACCCTGTCGTCGAGTCCGTTCACGTTCTCCGGCGGCG
>WBZP01005525.1_pt1 | contig 10582 bp, 11 predicted proteins | sample 5204301 | NCBI WGS metagenome assembly WBZP01 (sample SAMN12412401, study PRJNA552823) | activated sludge metagenome | isolation source: activated sludge from nitrification reactor of wastewater treatment plant... | place: USA: Pennsylvania | collected 2017 | reverse complement strand
GGCGGCGCCGATCAGCACCGTGGGCAGCGGCTTCACCACGACCGGCGGGTCGGCGATGGTCGGCCCCTCGGGGCTGCCGCCCTGCGCGGGGATCGCCACCCCCAGCTCCTTGGCCGCCTCGCGGCGGACCCGGGCGAGCATCGTCATGTAGGCCTTGTACACGAGGGCGGCGGCGGCCAGCAGGAGTGCCCCGCCGAGGGCCATCTTGACCACGTTCTGCACGTCGGCCGAGTTGCCGAGACCCCGCAGCACCAACACACCGGCGAAGGCGCTGGGCACCGATCCGACCATCAGCCAGCGGACCAGACCCCACTGGATCGTGCCGCGGCGCATGTGCACCCAGCTGCCGACGGGCTTCATGATCGCGGCGGCGACCAGGTCGCTGGAGACGGCGGCGAGCGGGGTGATGCCGAACAGGAGCACGAGCACGGGCGTCATCAGGGCGCCCCCGCCCATGCCGGTGAGGCCCACCACGAAGCCGACGATGAGACCGGCGAGGGTCACCGCGAGATCCATGACATCTATTCCTATCGGCTCTACGGGACTTGAGGGACTGGACGGTAGCCAACGCCTCCGGCGCCTGTCCAACCGCCTGGTCCGACCAGCCTGGACCGACGGCCCGCCCAGCAGCGCCGGGAGCGCTAGCCCGTCGGTTCTGTCATCGGCAGGTACCCGCGGGACTGGAGCACTGTCCAGACGTCGTCGGCGCAGGCGGTCACTGGGCGGCCGGTGGTGTCGAGCACGAGGTCGGCGTCGTCCGGGGCCTCGTAGGGGGAGCTGATCCCGGTGAAGTCGGCGATCTCGCCCCGGCGCGCCTTGGCGTACAGGCCCTTGCGGTCGCGGCGTTCGCACTCGGCCAGGGGGGTGGCCACGTGCACGAGGATCAGGTCGCCGCCGGCGCGGCGCACCATGTCGCGGACCTCGGTGCGGACCGAGGCGAACGGTGCGATCGGGGCGCAGACGGCGGTGCCGCCGTGCCGGGCCACCTCGGCGGCGACGAACCCGATCCGCCGGATGTTCGCGTCCCGGTCGGCCTGACTGAACCCGAGCCCGGCCGAGAGCATCCGGCGCACCTCGTCGCCGTCGAGCAGGGTGAGGGTCCGGCGGCCGTCGTCGAGGATCCGTTCGGCCACCGCCTTGGCCACCGTCGACTTGCCCGAGCCGCTGAGCCCGGTGAAGAAGAGCACCAGGCCGCGCTGCGCCGGGGCCCGGTGGGCGCGGGCCAGTTCGGCGGCGAACGCGGGGTGTACGGCGGCGCCGGCCGGGGGGCTCGCCTCGCTCGCGCTGTGGTCGGCCTGGGCCGCACCGGTCGCCGCCGGGTCGAGCACCCGGCCCGCCGCCGGGTCGAGCACCCGGCCCGCGCCGTGGGTGCGCGCGATCTCCGGGAGCAGTTCCTCGAACCCCGCCGGGAGGGCGAGCGGCACGGCGATGCCTCCCGAGGCGTCGGCCAGCTCCCGCACGGCCCGGAACAGCCCCTCGGGGGGCAGGTCGCCCTCGTGCCCGGCGCCCACCAGTGCGAACCACAGCGGCGTGGCCCCGCCGAGGGTCGCCAGCAGGTCAGCGACCGCGGGCCCGGTGAGCGGGCCGGCGACCGGGATCGCCACCACCTCGCCCGCAGGGAGACCGGCGCGCACCTCGGCGGGCGTGAGCCGGTGGCCGCGCAACGGCCCGTGGGCGAAGGGGCGGATCGCGTGCAGGCCCGCGTCGTCGCGGGCGGCCACCGGGGTGCCCTCGGCGTCCTCGACCCGACGACCGGCCGGGATCTGGGCGATCAGCTCCGATGCCCCCGCGCCGACCGCGCCGCCGAGCACGAGTTCCGCCAGCTCGAGCACGGCGTGGGGCGGGTGCCAGGCCGGCCAGGTCGCCACCTCGGCCGGATCCAGCGGGGATGCGCACTGCGACATGGCCGCATCGTGTCACAGCGCACTCACTCGACCACACAAAGCGAGCACTCCCCGCTCGCCCGCCCCGCTCCCCGCCCCGCTCGCCCGCCCCGCTCCCCGGGTAGCGATGGATTGCTGTTGGTCAACCAACAGCAATCCATCGCCATCTCCTCGACTGCGCGCGATGGGCGAGACTGAACCCGTGATCATCGGCCTGCCCTATTACGAAACCTTCGATGAGGCGCAGCGGCTCGTCACGGGAGCGGTCAACACGCTCGCCCGGCTGCGCACCTGGGAGCTCTTCGCCCGGTTCGTGCCGCCCGGGGCGGTCGTCGCCGACGTCGGCGGCGGGCCTGGCGTCCACGCCCGTCACCTGGCCGAACAGGGGCACCGGGTGACCGTGGTCGACCCGGTCCCGCGGCACGTCGACCAGGCGTCGACGATCGACGGGGTGACGGCGGTGCTCGGCGACGCCCTCCGGCTGCCCCTGCCGGACGCTTCGTGCGACGTCGTGCTGCTGATGGGCCCGCTCTACCACCTGCCCGAGGCGGCGGACCGCCACGCCGCGCTACGGGAGGCGGGCAGGGTGCTCCGGCCGGGTGGGCGGTTGATCGCCGAAGTGATCACCAGGCATGCCTGGTTGGTCGAGGCCACGATCAGAGGCCTGCTGGGCGATCCGGAGACCCGGCACGACATCTCGGTCAACCTGGCCACGGGGTTCACCTCCGACACGCCCGGGCCGGAGGACTTCCACGCCTACCTGCACCGCACGCACCACCTCGCCCCCGAGGTCACCGCCGCGGGCTTCGAGGTCGACACGGTCGTCGCGGTGGAGGGCTTCGCCGCGCTGCTGGGGAACCTGGCCGACCTGCTCACCGACCCGACCGACCTGCTCGACGTGCTGCGCGAGGTGGAGTCCGAACCCTCCATGATCGGCGTCAGCCCCCACGTGCAGGCCATCGCGCACCTGCCGGCGGGGTGAGCCGGGCGCGGCAGCCAGGGCACGGGTTCGGGCCGGGCACCCACCCGCGGGAGGCGAGCACCGTGCGGATCTGGGCGGCCACCCCGCACGGGTCGTCGACGACGTCCCACCAGCCGAAGCGCAGCGTGACCAGCCCGGCGACCGTGTGCGCGTTGTCCCGCTCGCGGTCGCGGAACGCCCCCTCCTCCACGTGCCCGACCCGGCCGTCGAGCTCGACGACCACCCCGAAGCGCTCGAACAGGGCGTCGGCCACCCGCCCACCACCGATCGGCGCCTGGTAGGTGACCTCGGGCAGCCCGTGCCGCAGGAACACGGTGTGCCGTGCACGGTGCTCGAGGTGGCTGGTCACCCCGTGCGCGGCGTCGTCGACCAGCGCACGCACCGTGCTGCGGTGCCGCAGCGTCGGCCGCGCCGCGAGCCGGGCGGCCAACCGGGCGGGTGTGGTCAGCCGGCGCTGGCAGGCCCGGGTCACCCAGGTGACCACGTCCGCCTCGGTGCCCGCGGCACACAGGTCGAGCGTGGTGTCCTCGATCCGCGTCCGCGGCGGCTCCGAGCGCGGGCAGGCCTGACGCACCCCCGGCTGCTCGCGCCGGAACCGGTACCCGTCCCTGGGCAGGATCACCCGATCGGGCACCAGGATGTGCACCTCCTGGTCGGCCCGGCAGTCAGCCGCGCCGCGCCGGGTGACGCCGCGATCGGCGAGCCCGTCGAGCAGCGCGGCCGTCATACCGCCGGCGCGCGCGCCGTCGCCGCCGAGCAGGATGCCCGCCCAGACCCGGGCCAGGAACGACGGCGGCTCGAAGCCCGTGGCGATCCGGTAGACCCCCGGCGCGAGCCACTGCCAGCCCCGCACCAGTCGGCGTAGCTGCTCCTCGCTCACCCCGAGCCCGAGCAGCTGCCCCCGCGACACGACACCCGACTGCTCGGCCGCCAGCCGCAGCACCGGGTCCGGGAGGGGCCGTCGCGGGTACACACGGGCCACCCTGGCCCCGCGCCGCGCCCGACGACAGAGTGAGTTCCCGTCCTGTGGATAAGTCGGGGAACAGCGATGGATCGCTGTTGGTCAACCCACAGCGATCCATCGCTATCTGGGCGCCCGCCCTCAGCGGGGGTTCATCACCCGGTCGATCACGGCGTCGAGGTTCGGCGGCTCGTGACCCAGCTCGGCGACGAGGGCCGCCCGCACCGCCCGGCGCAACTCGGCCGGCGCGATCACCCCGGGCGTCCCCGCAGGGACGCCCCCCGCCGCCCCCGCACCGGCCGACCCTCCACCACCCGACCCTCCACCAACCGTGCCCGGTCCGGCGATCGGCGTGGCACCGGTCGAGGGCCGGGCCGGCGGTGCCGCACCCTCGCGCTCGACCCGCACGCCGAGCGCCTCGACCCGCCGGGCCGCCTCGTCGGTCAGCACGTCGCGCGGACCGAGCCGCAGCACACCCCCGCAGGCCGCCGCCTCCTCGACGTGCAGCCGGGTGAGGAACCGCCGCCGCTCGTAGCGGTCGAACTCGTCGCGCTGCGACCGCGGCTGCCAGTCCTGGCCGAGGGGCCACTCACGACCGGCCATCGATGCCCTCCAGCGCGGTGACCGCCGCGTTGCGCGCGGCGATGATGTCGGCCTCGGTGCCGGCCATCCACAACCGGCCGTACACCCCCACCGAGGTGATGTGCATCAGGTTGACGTCGGCGGCCTTCTCGGCCTCGTTCGCCGCGTAGTTGATGTACGCCGCCGGCGTGCACTCGAGCACCAGCATGGTCTGCCCGGCGACCAGCATCATGCCCCGGGTGAACCGGTTGAGCAGCTGCGTCTGGTACGGGCTCACGTTCGTGATCACCTGCAGCGACGCGATCTGCGGCTTGAGCCGGTCCGAGGCCTGCAGCCCCACTTCCGCCAGCACCGCGTCGGCCGCCTGCAGCACCTCCGCCTGCGACTCCGAGTGCAGCTCGAACATGCCGAACTGCCGCTCCACGATCTGCGCGCCGGGTCGGGCCTGGGTGGCCTTCACCGCCACGTCGACCACCCGGAAGACGTGGTTGCCGGGCGCCATCTCGACGTACAGCGCCGCCATGCCCTCGATCGCCAGGTCGCCCTGGGTGACGCTGCCGACGAACGCCGCGTACTGCGGCTGCATCCGGTCGATGTAGACGTACGCCCTGAGCTCGAACTGGTCCGCCACCTGTTACCTCCACTGATCCCGTCGAGACCCACCGGACACGTCGGCCACCTCCGCACACCGGGCGATCCCCAGCGGCGTGACGAACATCGGGGACGGCGGCACCACGGCCGCCAGCCCCGAGTACTGCGTGAACACCTCGGCGAACCCGGGGAAGGCCACCGTGCCCCCCACCAGCGACACCGGTACCTCGAGCCCACCCGCCGTGAACGGCCGGACGACGTCCGCCACGATCGCGGCGACCCGTTCCATCACCGGGCGCACCACCGGGAGCAATCGTTGCTGCTGCGCCGGATCCTTCTTGAGCTGCTCGGCCTGCGCGAACGGGACGCCGAGCGCCCCCGCGATCACCAGCGTGAAGTGCGTGCCACCGGTCGGCTCGTCGGCGGTGTGCACGACCTGCCCGTCCCGCAGCACGGCCACCCCCGTCGTGCCGCCGCCGACGTCCACCACCGCACCGTCGCGCAGCGCCAGCACCGCGTTGGCGGCGCTGGGTTCGTCGACGAGACCGGTGCACTCCATCTCGGCCGCCTCGATCACGTGCCGGACGGCGCGCACCTCCCCGCTGCCCACCCCCGGCGGGAAAGCCCCTGCCGCAGAAGGGATCTGCACGCCCAGGCGGGCCTCGACGTCCCGCTTCAGCCGCCGCACCAGGTCGACCGCGCCGACGAAGTCGGTGACCACCCCGTCGCGGACGACGTCGGCGAACTCGTAGGCGGTCGCCAACGGCCGGTCGTCGCCGTCGAGCGCGACGACGACGGTGTAGGCGGTGCCGAGGTCGACGCCGACCTTGAGCGACGTGGGCGGCTCGGCGAGCGCGGGGGCGCCGATCGAGGCCTCGAGGGCGCGCATCGTCGCGGCCAGGTCGGCGGCCATTCCGTTGGGCATCATTGCCAGTCCGCGGGATACGTGACGTACAGGAACTTCGCCCAGCTCGGCGTCCCGAACGTGATCGACGTGCCGCGCGGGACGGCGATCACGTCACCCGGGCGCCCCACCACGAGCTGGTCGGCGGTGGCGATGTGCAGCTCGCCCTCGATCACGTACTCGATCTCGTCGTAGTCGAGGTGCCAGGGGAACGTGCCCTGGCGCAGGCTGAGCACCCCCGCGGCCATCGGCATCCCGTCCGCACCGGTGATCACGTCCCGCAGCCGGACGTCCATCTCCGGCCGGTTGATCTCCGCCGGGAACGGGCCGAGCGGCAGCACGTTCACCCCGGCGACGTGGGTGATCCGGCCTGCCCCCGGCGCCCCCACGCCCTGCGGCGCCCCGGCCGGCGGGGACGGCGACACCCACGGCGAGACGGACGCCGCCGGCGCAGGCACCGGCGGGCGGGCCGCCCACGACGGGCCGAGATCGGCCCGCGGCGCCCCACCACCGGGAACGCCCGGCACGACGCCCGCCGCGCCCGCCGCACCCGGCTGCCCCGCCTCGACGATCCGCACGCCGTTCTCGCGCGCGGCGTCCCGGGCGAGCGGCGTCAACCGCTCCCCCGGGGCGAGCGTCAGTTCGCGCTCACCCGCGCGGACGCGATCGATCACGTCCTGCGCGGTGAGCACGCGACGGCGGGGCGGGGGCCCCTCGTCGCGCGGCCGCGACCAGACGGGCCCACCGCGTGGTGGGGCGTTCACCTACGCGTCTCCCGGAACGGCAGAGGTCACTTGGCCGGCAGGTTGGGGTTGTTCGCCGGGAGGATGAACTCGACGTCGCCGTGCGGCCGCGGGATCACGTGCACGCTGACCAGGTCGCCGACCCGCTGGGCGGCGGCAGCCCCGGCGTCGGTGGCGGCCTTCACGGCACCGACGTCGCCGCGGACCATCACGGTGACGTAGCCGCCACCGATCTGCTCCTTGCCGATCAGGGTGACGTTGGCCGCCTTGACCATGGCGTCGGCGGCCTCGATGGCGCCGACCAGGCCGCGGGTCTCGATCATGCCGAGGGCGATGAACTGCGGGTTCGTGGCCACGGGGTGGTCCTCTCGTTACGGGGTGGTCGTTTCCGGGTGGGCAGGGTGCCAGGGCGGGCTGGTGAGCGTGGTTCGGCCTAGGGCGGCGCGGGCCCGCGGGAGAGTTCGCCGAGCACCCGCCGGACGATCCGCTCGACCGCGTCGTCACCGGCGCCGGGCGACCCGAACCCACCCCCGCCCGGTGGCGAGCTGAGCCCACCCCCGCCTGGCGGCGAGCCGTGAACGTCGGGGGCGTGCTCGAACGCCCGCGCCGGCGGTGCGGTGATCGGGTAGGCGACCCGCTTGACGTTGAGCAGGTGCCGCACCGTGATGTTGTCGCTGACCACGGCCCCGCCGACCCCGCCCGGGGCCAGCGTCAGCGCGGGCATCACCCCGGTGGTGGCGCCGATCGCCCCGAGCGTCCCCCAGGTGTTCACCAGGATCCGGAACGCGGGCTTCTCCAGCCCGAACGCGAGCACCACGTCCTCGTCGCGGGCGTGGATCACCAGCGAGTGGCCGTCCCCGCCGTAGCGCAGCAGTTCGAGCGCGCGCTCGCAGCCCTCGTGCCAGCCGCGGGCGGTGTACCAGCCGAGCACGGTGGTCAGCTTCTCCCCCGACAGCGGCTCGGTGCGTCCGACGCCGTCCAGATCGGCGACCAGCACCCGCGCCCACTCGGGCACGCTGATCCCGGCCAACCGGGCCAGCGCCTGCGGTGTCTTGCCCACCGACGCGGGTTTCATCCCGCCGGACGACGTGAACAGCGCCCGCGCGAGCGCAGCCTTCTGCGCGGCGTCGACCCAGTACGCCCCGCGCGCCTGCATCTCGGACTTCAGCTGCGCCGCAACGGGTTCGTCGGCGATCACGGCCTGCTCGGTGGCGCAGATGGTCGAGCAGTCGAACGACTTGCTGTTGACGATGGCGTCCGCCGCGGCGACCACGTCGGCGCTGCGGTCGACGTACACCGGCACGTTGCCCGGGCCGACCCCGAACGCCGGCTTGCCCACGCTGTGCGCGGCCCGCACCATCGGCGTGCCACCGGTCGCCAGGATCAGCGAGGTCGCGTGGTGACGCATCAGCTCCTGCGAGCCGGGCAGGCTCACCTCGCGCATGCAGGCGACCAGCCCCGGCGGCATGCCCGCCCGCTCCCCCGCCTCGGCCATCATCCGCACCGCCTCGTAGGTGCAGTCCTTCGCGGAGGGGTGCGGGGCGATGATGCACGCGTTGCGCGCCTTCACCGAGATCAGCACCTTGTAGACCGCGGTCGAGTTCGGGTTGGTCGACGGGCACAGCCCGACGACGACCCCGACCGGGGCGCCGATCTCCATCACCCGACGCTGCTCGTCGCGGTGCAGCACCCCCACCGTCGGGATGTCCCGGATCGACTCCCACACGGTCCGCGAGGCGAACTCCACCTTGATCTGCTTGTGCGCGGGGACGCCGTAGCCCGTCTCCTCGTGCGCCAGCCGGCCCAGCCGCGCGGCGTCCCGGTAGACGGCCTCGGCCATCGCGGCGCAGATCCGGTCGACCTCGGCCTGGCTCGCGTGCGCGAACGCCCGCTGCGCCTCCCGCGCGGCCAGCGCGAGCCGCCGCGCCTCCTGGACGGACCTCAGATCGTCGTCATAGCCGCTGTCGACCATCAGACCTCCCTCGGCATCGCGGCGACGTCGAGCACGGCGTCGCGGAAGGCGTGGCACGCGGCGACCACCGCGCTCTGGTCCCCGACCAGGTAGCCGCCCGAGAAGTTCGTCTCGGACGGCGGGGCGAACCAGACGGCGATCTCGACCTCGGTGGCCTTCAGCGCGGCGTCCAGCCCGAAGGTCGCCTCGAGCGGCGGCGCGATCAGGTACGCCAGCGGGGTGCCGATCGGCACCCCCGCGGCGGCGCTCAGGTAGCTGCCGGTGCGCGAGATCGGGTGGGCGAAGAAGGTCAGGTCGCCGGCCTCGTTCGCGGTCTCGAAGTACGCCTTGTCGTGGGCGTAGTCGATGCAGGCGGCGAGCCCGGCACGCACCTCGGCCGGGTCCGGGCCGGCCAGGACGCCGATGATCTCACCGGAGAGCGGGCCCGAGGCGTGCGCCGACCCGGCGTAGAAGCTCTTGGCGTAGACGACCTCGACCTCGGCCGCCTTGGTCGCCTCGTCGAGGCTGGCGTAGAGGCAGTCGTCGATGTCGCAGGTCACCAGGGCGATGCTGCGCTGCTCCGGGGTCAGCGAGAACTGTTGTGCCAGACCGCGTTCCACGTTGGGGATGACGCGGGTGGCCAGGATCGTGGGGCGCACCGGGTCGAGGATCGCCATCACCGACCACCGCCCTGGCTGAGCTTGAGCCGCAGCTCGACACCGCTGGCCTGGTTGGCGACCACGGTGCGGACGTGCTCGACCGCGAACGCCCCGGCCTCGAGCGGGTTGGTGCCGCCGTTCGCCGTGATCATGCAGATGACGTCGCGGTGCGCGTCGTTCTTGCCCGCGCCCGGGCGCCAGCCCGAGTAGACGCTCATCGCATCGGCCACACCGAGGCCCGGCCGCTCGCCGATCAGCAGCACCACGACGTCCGCCTGCACGATGTCGTTGATGTCGTTCATCACCCCGACCCGGCTGTATCGGACGAAGAACGGGGTGCCCAGGCTGAGCCCGGCCGCGGTCAGGCCCTGGGTGAGCACCGGGTAGATCTGCGGCAGGTTGTTCGTCACCGCCGCCGCCGAGAGCCCGTCACCGACCACGATCTGCACGTTCGGACTCTTCGTGCAGCGTTGCGCGACAAGCGATTTCGCTTCGTCGGAGAGCCGGCGGCCGAGGTCGGGGCGCAGCAGGTACTCCTGCGCCGAGGTGACCTGGGTCTGCACGGTGAACAGCCCGAACTGCTCCAGCAGTGCGGTCGGCACGTCACCGAAGATCGCGTCCTGGGTGACCGCGTGGTCGGCCTGGAACAGCAGCATGGACGCCGTCCGGGGCCGCGGGCCCGCCCGGCCCACGCCGAGCCTGGCCCCGGTGGAGGCGGCGAGGTTGGCCAGCCCGCTCGGGTTGGCGGGGTCGGCCACCCCCAGCGCCCGGCGCCGTTCGGGCACGGTCGGGTCGGGCACGTCCACGGACGGCGCGGCCACGGCTCCGGACGGCGCGCCCCCGGCCCGCGCGAAGGCGAACGGCGAGCCGGCAGCGGAGAGTCCCGGCGTGCGCGGCGGCGTAGAAGCGGGCGGAGTACCTGTACCCGCGGGTGGCGTCGCTGCACCCCCGGACGGGGTCGGCGTACCCGTCGGCGGTGGTGTCGGGACCGCGGGCGACGGCGACGCGGCACGCAGCTCCGCCAGCACGGCCGCGACGATCCGGCGGACCTCGGCCGTGGCGGCGCCCGACACCTCGCTCATGACCCGCTCCGGGAGAGGAAGAACGAGGCGTCGCCGGCCCGTTCGGTGAGCCGCCCGTCCCGCCACAGCCCGAGCCCGGTGAGCCACTCCTCGAACTCCGGCAGCGGCCGCAGCCCCAGCAGCTGCCGCAGGCTCGGCGCGTCGTGATAGCTGGTGCTCTGGTAGCTGAGCATCGAGTCGTCGCCCATCGGGATGCCCATGATGAAGTTGACCCCGGCCGCGGCGAGCAGCACGGCGAGGTTCT